>Ga0307372_10010542_pt1 | contig 12482 bp, 11 predicted proteins | sample OX1MG_FD_202533 | JGI IMG/M metagenome (GOLD analysis project Ga0307372, IMG submission 202533) | Soil microbial communities from Risofladan, Vaasa, Finland - OX-1 | ecosystem: Environmental > Terrestrial > Soil > Coastal area > Acid sulfate soil | place: Finland: Risofladan, Vaasa | collected...
GGTGCGAAAACCCGCCGGCGCGGTGGCGCGGCGATCTGCCAACAGTGCAAACGAGGCGCGCGACGACGCGCGGCGCGAGCGGGACGAAGCCTTGGTGATGGCCGCGGACGATTGAACCGCGCGTACTCCCGGCAGATCGCACTCGACCTGCCGAAGCCTTCCCCTTATCCGACAATCCGCGGTCAGTCGGTAGCCGCTATCGGCGCGCTCCGGCACCGGCGCCAGCCTCAGGTCGACTGCGGCATCTATGGGATGATGGTCGATCAATACCGACCGCCCGAAACCGGTATCGGTCATGCTGGGTGCGAACACTTTATGGCAATACCCTGGGCAATTCGGCCAGTGTCAAGCCGGTATGTACGACATGCCGAATTTCGAGAAAAGCGCAATCCTATGCCAGGAAAATCCGGAAATTAACGGTATTTTAATCGAATTCGACATATTTTCGCGGGATGCACGCACCCACAACTCAGGTCAGCATGTATCTTACCCGCCCGCTTCGTACCCTCGCGGCGGTGTGCCGCGCCGTGGGCCGCGACGATAACGGCCGCGCCTGCGCCAAGTGTCCTCTGCGCGACATGTGCATACGAGGCGACACCGATTTTGCCGACGGAGCCCGCGGCAGCGAGGAGGCTACGGCATGCCCTTCGCGCACGACGAATTAAGCCGCTTCAGCCCACCGACTGCCGCAGCCGGTTGCCGAACGCTGCCGCGGTCGCGGTCGCGCATTCCGCCAGCGTCGCCGCTCGCTCGGCCAGCGGTGCGCCCTCCGCGGCGGCGCGTTCGATCCCGGCCGCTTCCGCCGACAGCCGCGCCGCGCCGAGCTGCCCGGCGCTGCTCTTCAGCGAATGCGCCGCCCGCCGCGCCGCTTCGCGCCCATCGGACGCTGCCGCGGCGGCGACGATGTCCGCAGCCTGTCGCCGGCTCTCGTTGAGAAACAGGGTGATCACCGGCAGCAGCGCATCGCGTCCGATATGCTCGACCAGATCGTCGAGAATGCCGGCGTCGATCAGCGGGGTCCGGTTCATACGGGATGGAACTGCTTGCCGCGTCCGACAAGGTTCTCGTGCGGCAGCAGCACCGATCGCTGTGGGTCGGCGACCGCGCGGCCGATCACCGAGGCGTTTCGACCGTGGGCCCGCAGGATCGTTAGCGTTGCGTCGGCGTCGGCTTCCGCCACGGTGACGCAGAAGCCGATCCCCATGTTGTAGACCTCGAACATCTCGGCGCGCGCGATCCCGCCCAGCCTTTCGATCAACCCGAACAGCGGCGGCGGCGGCGGCAAGGCGTCGATCACAAAGCCGATCTCGGCGGCGACCCGTGGCACGTTAAGGAGGCCGTCGCCGGTAATGTGCGCCAATGCCTTGACCGATGGGATGCGGTCGAGCACCTCGAGGATTTCCGGCACGTAGATAAAGGTCGGCCGCAGCAGCTCATCGCCGAGCGTATGACCCAATTCGGCGACATGGGTGTCCAGGCTCATGCCCGCCTGGTCGAAAAGCACCCGTCGGGTCAGCGTCATGCCGTTGCTGTGGATGCCGTTGCTGGCGATGCCGATCACCGCGTCGCCCGGTGCTATGTCGCGGCCGACGATGATGCGGTCGAGCGCAACTGTGCCGACCGCGGTGCCGACCAGGTCGAAGCCGCGCACCACATCGCGCAGTTGCGCGATTTCGCCGCCCGTGATCGAAATGCCGGCCTGCCGCGCGCCTTCGGCCAGGCCGATCGCGATGCCGTCGAGCATCGCCGCATCGGCTTTTTCGACTGCCACGTAATCGACGAGCGTTACCGGCCGCGCCCCGACGCACAGCAGGTCGTTGACGTTCATCGCGATGCAGTCGATGCCGATCGTGTCGTAGCGCCGGGCCATGTCGGCGATCATCGCCTTCGAGCCGACCCCGTCGGTCGCGATCGCCAGCCCGATGCCGCCGATATCGACGACATTGGCGAAATAGCCGATCGGCAGTTGCACCGCGCCAAACCCGGTTTTTGGCCAAGTGCCGGTGATCCGGGCAATGATCCGCGCGAGCCCGGCATCGGCCTCGGCGATATCGACGCCGGCTTCCTTGTGGCGGTCGGGGGCGGTGTTTGCCAGGCTCGGGTTCGCCAGGCTCGGGTTTGTCAGGCTCGGGTTCGACTTAGTCACGCCGGAAATTTCGCACACCTGCCAGCCCGGCGCGAGGGGATTGCGCCATCGGCCCTTCACCCTCCCGGTGCGCGGGGCCCTCCCTCTCCCCGTAAGCGGGAAGAGGGAGGGGGTGAGGGGCGCACGCGGTTGCAGCGTTACTTGATGTGCTTGGCCATAAAGTCGGCCACCGGCTGGTGCGTCACATCGCTGTTGCGTTTGGCGTTGTCGAAATACGCGATCTCGATATCGCCGCCGGCCTTGCGGTAATTGCTGACGAACCGCTCGGGTTCGTTGCCGGCGAAATTCGAATCGGGATCGTGATAGTCGTGCACCTCGTCGGGCCGGCCCTGGAGCCAGAGCGCCGGCGGCATCGCGACCTTCTCGCCGTGCTCGAGCATCAGCATCGGGTTGCCCTCGGCCATCTCGGCCTCGGTATGCCAGTAGATGTCGTGCTTTTCCTTCATGCCGATCGAGAATTGCGGCGGGTTCGGCTCGGCCGAACGGCGGATCGCGTTGCGATAGCGCGACAGCGGGTTGATCACCGGCCACTGCATGATGACGCCCTTGACGCTGGCGTCGCCGGCGAGCGGGATCGCGGTGTAGCGCGGATCTTTGGGCCGCATGGCGACCAGCATTGCCAAGTGCCCGCCGCTCGACGCCCCGCCGAGCGCCACGCGGCTGGGGTCGGTTTTCAGCTCCTTGGCGTGAGCCTTGACCCAGCGGACGCCGTAATTGATGTCCTGGCACGAGGTCGGATAGCCATCCGGCCCGTGGCGGAAATTCAGCGTCACCATCACATAGCCGCGGCTCGCCAAGTATTCACCGAGCCCGGTGCGGTCTTCAAGGTCGCCGTTGTTCCAGGCGCCGCCGTGCAGGTCGATGTAGCAGGGAAACGGTCCGGCGCCTTCGGGCTTGAAGATGCGCGCCATGATCTTTCGATCGCCGTGGCGCACGTAATCGATGTCCTCGCTCGTGAAGTTCGGCATGAAAGGAACCTCCCGGATGGCGCGCCGATCGGGCCGCCGCGCGATTGTGGGTGGCCATAACGTAGCCCTTCCGCTTTGGCGCAGCCAATGCTTTCGCGGCATGAGTCCGCGTTCGCTCGTGCGATAGCGCCGGCTTTTTCGCCGTGCGCCCGGGCGAGTGAGCGCGCGCTCGCGACTCCAGTTCTCTTGCCGGATGATGGCGGGCCTCGGGTTCGAGCGCGGCGAGTTCCGTGTCGCCTGCGTCGCCCCGCTCGGCCGGGACGGGTGTGGCTTCCGCAACGGCGGGCGGTGCCGGGGCCGGCGTCGAGAGAATGGCGGCCGCGTTGACAGCCGAAAGAGACAGCGGCGGGGGTGCGGAGGCGGGTTGTGGCACGACGGCGGTGACCGCGTCGGTGACGATCGTGGCAGCGGTCGCCGGCACCGTGGCGGCGGCGGTCATAATGGTGGTTGCGGGGGATTCGCCGACCTGGAAGCCGCCGAAATGGTTCGTCGCCTCGTTCGCGTCATGGCTGAACGACAGGTTGGCGAAGCGCGCGCCGGCGGGCGCCTGGCGGATGTTCCACCCCGTGTATCCGGCGGTGCCGTCCCACGATGTCGAACCCGAGAGCCAGGCATATTGCGCCAGCCCCGCGGCCTTGACCGCGGCGCATACCGCGCCGGAGCCGTAAACCCCGATCCGGTAAAGCGACCTGCCGCCCCCGGCCGCGGTGAGCCCGGCATTGACGCCGCGGAAATACTGGTCGACCTGGTAGAGCCCGGCGCCGCGGGCGTTGAAATCGACCGCGAAGTAGATAGCGCTGCCGGGCGGCTGGCCGACTGCGTACGCCTCACGATAGGCGTTCATCGCGTCGCTGTAGCCGGAACCGTAGGAGAAATAGACCGGATCGGTGGAGTGCCACTCCCAGACCGCGACGATCTTGACGCCGAGCGAGGAGAGGCGCTGCGCCTCCGCCGGCGACAAGGCCGGCAAGCGCGAGCGCGGGTCGCGGTAATAGCGCGCGACAAAATTGAGCCAGGGACGGCCCCCGAGCTCGGCAGCGACATCGCTCGAATTGGTCGCCATATCGATGCCGCGGACGAGGCCGGCCGAGGGCGGCGCCGGGATGCCCGGGCGTAGCTCTTGTTGGGACGCGCAGCCAGCCAGCAGCAACGCTGCAAACAGCAACGCAAGCTTCGTCGACCGCAAGAACCCGCTCCCCTGCCCCCGCCAAAGGCAACACCACCTTTACCGGCTCCGGCGGCGTTTTACCACCCGTAATTATTGCCGAATACCTGACGTGATCCTTTTTCTGATCGCGCCCAGATGTATTCGACATCCGCCGCTAGTTCACTCTCCCGCAAGCATCGACGACACCGTGCCGAACATTCCTTGCGAAGTTGATTGTCATTGCGAAGGACCGTGCGCCCAGAGCGCGAGATTGCGTCGGCATGCCCGTGATGACACTGTTTAATAAATCATCGGGGAGGGACACGATGCTGCGTTCGTGGATCCATTTCACCCGCGGCCGCTTTGTGCGGCAGGCGCGGATCGATCTTGGCGAATTGCGCGAGGAGCATCTTTCGCGCCGCGGATTTGCCGGGCCGGTGGCGATGATCTACCGCACCGGCGGCCCCAACGAAATCGTGCGCGTCGAGGGCGAGTACCGCCGCCGCGAGATCGACAGCGCCGATGTCGTCGCCGGCGATGCCGGCGATCCGCGCGGCTCGTGGCAGGTGCTCTTGTCGAACGACGACGTTTCGGTCGGCATCAGCCGGCGGACTGCGGCGATGCCCTATCGCCTTCGCAACATGGATGGCGACCTCTTGTATTTCGTCCATCGCGGCAGCGGCACCTTTGCCACCGAGTTTGGCCCGATCGCCTACGGCCCCGGCGATTACGTGTATCTGCCGAAATCGACAACCTACCGCCATCTGCCCGATGTCGGCGACAGCCTGCTGCTCGTCGTTGAGTCGTTGGAGCCGATCCGTCTGACCGAGCATGAACAGGTCGGCCGCCACACGCCGCTCGACCCGACGATGCTCGACGTGCCCGATGTCGCCGATTACGGATGGCCGGCGGAAAGCGAATACGAGGTACGGATCAAGGCAGGTGGCGGCGAGACCTCGATCTGGTACCGAAACGATCCGCTCAAGATCGTCGGGTGGAAGGGCGATCTGTTCCCCTACCGGTTCAACATCAAAAGCATCCTGCCGATCATGTCGAACCGGATTCACTTGGCGCCGTCGTCATGGGCGACGTTCGAGAGCGACGGGTTCGTCGTCGTCAGCTTTGTGCCGCAGATCGCGGTCGCCGATCTCGACGCCGAGGAACTGCCGAGCTATCACCGCAACATCGACATGGACGAAGTGGTGCTGAGCCACGCTACCGACGACCCTGGCGGGCGCCGCCCCGGCGGCCTCAGCTTCACACCGCAGGGCATACTGCACGGCGCTAACGAGCAAGCGCGCGCCGCGTTCAACGCCCGTCGCAAGCCGGGCGACATGCGGCGTTGGACCGGGGTCGGGGTCGACACCTACAAGCCGCTCAAGCCGAGCGAGGCATTTGCCGAGATGACGAAATAAGGGTTCGGGCCGATCTCCGCGCGCGGGATCGCGGCGCGGGCCGCCTGTCCCGCGCGATCCTTTGGTATTGGTGACCGGCGTGTCGCCACCAGTCCTTTTTGTTGTATAAACGTTCACGGTTACACAACCGAGACGCTAAATCCTGAAATAGAATTACAATTCAATAAAAATTAGAGCGGCGTGTTACAAAATGAGTGCGTCGTGTTACCCAATTGTTACAATAATCTTTTGGTTTAATCTGAGGTATAATTGTTCGAGTATTAGCCGATTACATCAATCGTGTTTACATTTCCCGAGGACAGTTTGATAGCGTGACCACCTCGAACGCCCGGCACATTTCATCCACCGGCACCAAAACCTCTTAAGAAAACTCGACCGGATTCTCAAAGCGCTGAAGCCTAAATCAGCGTCGCCGTCGATTCGTTTGATCACAGGTGGGGGACATGACATCAGTGGAAATTCATCACGCGCCGTTAATCGGCCGCGGAGAAACGTCGCCGTCATTGCATGAATACGTCGAGATTCTGGCCGAGCATCGTTGCAGCATGTGGGCATGGCAGCACTACAGAGATGTTCTCGTCGACCTGCTGAGCATCCGCAACGCGAAGCGGGTCATGGAGATCGGCGGCGGCCGGTTTCCGTTGTTCAGTCCGCGGGATATCGCACCGCTGGATGTCGAATATATCGTGAATGACGTCAGCGCCGCCGAGTTAGAGCGGGCGCCGATCGAAATGGGCAAGGTCTGCTTTGATATTGGCGGCGCCGATGCTCAAGAGATCGACCCGCTTTCCAATACGATCGACCTGACATTCTCTAAGATGGTTTTCGAACACGTAGAAAATGTAGGACAAGCGTATCGTAATATCTATAAGATGTTGGCACCTGGGGGAATTTGCCTGAATTTTCATCCGGTGTTATTTTCGCCACCGTTCCTGATAAACTATCTTACCCCGACCGGGGCGGCGGAATGGTTGCTGCACAAGCTGGCGCCGCGCCGCAATGGCGACGAAGAGCCCAAATTCCCCGCTAAATACGATCGCTGCCGGGTCAGCCGGTCGCTGCGCGAGACGCTCCGATCGATCGGCTATCGTGACGTCTGGCAGCTGCCGTTCTGGTTCCACGAATATTTCGCGAAATTCCCCGGGATCCAGCAATGCGACCGGATGGTCAACAAGATCGCCGAGCGCGCGAATTGGACCGCGCTTGCGAGCTATTGCTTTACGATCGTCGTCAAATGAGATATCCGGCCGCGCACCGCGGCAGCGAGCGAATTCTTTTGCCTTCCGCCCGGCGCCCGCCCGAAGATGACGGCTGGAACGGCGGAAGCTGCGCCCGGGACGACCGCAGAAGTTAGAGGGAAATCCGATGAAGCTGATGTGGTTTCACTTGATGCCGTACACCGAGCTGCCCGACGATTTCCGCGAAAAGCACCCGTCGGTGTGGGTTGACATCCATTCCTCGCTGTTCGACCCGCGGCGCGCGCATCACATGTACAACGATTTCATGGACGAATTGGAATTCGCCGCCGAGTGCGGGTTCGACGCGATCTGCGTCAACGAGCACCATTCCAACGGCTATGGGCTGATGCCGTCGCCGAACCTGATCGCCTCGTCGCTCGCGCGGCGCACCACCGACACCGCGATCTGTGTGATGGGCAACAGCCTCGCGCTCTACAACCCGCCGACCCGGGTCGCCGAAGAATTCGCGATGATCGATGTGATCTCGGGCGGCCGGCTGATCGCCGGGTTTCCGGTCGGCACGCCGATGGACACCTGTTTTGCCTATGGCCAGAACCCGTCGATGCTGCGTGAGCGCTACCTCGAGGCGCACGATCTGGTGATGAAGGCGTGGCAGGAAAAGGAAACCTTCGCCTTCAACGGCCGCTACAACCAGCAGCGCTACGTCAACATCTGGCCGCGCCCGGTCCAGCGGCCGCATCCGCCGATCTGGATCCCCGGCGGCGGCTCGGTCGAGACCTGGCAGTGGTGCGCCAAGATGGACTACGTCTACGCCTACCTGTCGTATTTCGGGTACAAGGACGGGCAAGCGACGATGACCGGGTTCTGGGACGAGATGGCCCGGCTCGGCAAAGATCGCAACCCGTACCGCGCCGGGTTCCTGCAGTTCGTCGGCGTCGCCGAAAGCCGCGAGCAGGCGATGGAGCTTTACGCCGAGCCGGCCGAGTATTTCTATGGCCGCTGCCTGCGCGTCGATCCGAAATGGGCGATGCCTCCCGGCTACATCACCGAGGCAACGCAGCGCGCCGGCGTCCAGGGCCAGATCGGGCGCGCCGCGAGCCTCAATGCCCGCCAGGCGGCGCGCGCGACGACCAGCATGACCGACATCGTCGATCGCGGCTATGTGATCGTCGGCTCGCCCGACGAGGTCGTCGAGCAGCTGACCGAGGTCGCCACCAACCTCAATGTCGGCCACCTGATGCTGCTGTTGCAGTTCGGCAGCATGGGCAAGGAACTGGCCAAGTACAACACGCGGCTGTTTGCCGAAAAGGTGCTGCCGCGGCTCAAGCACATCCATGCCGAATGGGAGGATCGCTGGTGGCCCGAGCCGATGGCGCGGGTTGAGCGGGCCGAATTGCCGGCATTTTCGGCGGCGCACGCGGCGGAATAGCGCCGCCAGGCCGGCCGGTTCGCGGCCAGGGCGGGGCCGGTACGCGACGAGCGAGCCCGCCCAGCCGGCGCCAGTGTGTCGTCTGTCGGGCACGCTGCCCGGGTCAGTGGCAGGTTGCGGCAAACCGCCTGAGCAGCTTGTTGTTGAGGCCGCCCTCAAACTGGATCAGCCGCAGCGGGATATTCGCGGCCTTGTTGAGCACAAAGGCAAAGCCGATGTGGTTCGACCGCATGATCGCCCCGAGAAACTGCCGCGATACCCGAATGCGCGCGCCGACGCGCGTCCGGTACGAGGTATCGACGTAGGCCGGCTTGACGATCGCCTCCTTGGGGACGACTACGGCCCCGGCATCAAGCTCGAGCACGTATTTTTCGACGGCCTTGATCAGCGCCGGAGCGGCGCCGCGTGCGCCCGGCTCGATCTTGAAATCCAGGAAAAAGCCCGGCTGTGGCGGCGTGCCGCCGGCCATCGTGACGACCTGCGCCGGCGGTGCACAGGAAATGTCGACGGCGTGCCGGCCCCACTCATCGTCGGTCCAGCCGGCGAGGTAAAACCCGCTGCCATCGGGGGTCGCCAGGATCCGCCATGTCGTGTGCCACTGCGGCGTGATGACGTTGAGGTCGATCATCTGCTGCATTTTCAAATGGTTGATGTCGCTCGGCCCCTTCAGCGACATCTGGGTGATGAACTGCGCGTTGACCCCCATTTCGACGACGTATCTAACGAGCTCGCCGCTCATCTGCTGCGCCTCGTCGCTGATGTCGTCGCCCGATTTGGCGTTAACGAAGGCAAAGCGGTGCACCCCGTAATCCGACCCGTAGTCGATAAACCGAGACACCCCGCCGAGAAACGCAAAGGTGCACGAGCTGTAGCAATAGCCCGAATATGGCGGCGCCGATGGGACGCGCAGATACGGCACCATCCTGTTCGGCACGGTCGGGCTGACGCCGATATTGACCGGCAGCAGGCTGCCGACCTGGGTCCACAATTTGTACTTGCGGATCAGCCGGCCGATCGCCAGCCCGGCGCCGAGATCGCCGCCATTGGAGGTCAGCACCACGGTCGTCGTCGGCGCCGGATGGTTGGCGTCGAGATACTTCTGGAATACGGTCGGCGTGTCGGCGGTGATGTCGCCGTCGGCAAAGATGTAGTCGCGGCTGCCCTCGCCGAACAGGATGCCGGCATCGTTGTGCCACGATGTAAAGGTCATCGCGTCGGCATCCGCATCGGCGGCAAAGGCGGGTCGTGCCAGGGTGAGCGCGAGCAGCGCCACAGTGGCAAGACGAAGCAGCATGCCAGAAATCCGTCGCGTTATTTTGCCGCCGTGACCATGATTTCGACCAGCACCTCGGGCCGGGCCAGATCGGCGCGCACGCATGCGCGGCACGGCGGGTTTTGCGGATCGACCCAGTCGTTCCACACCGCGTTCATTTGCGAAAACAGGGCCATGTCCTTGATCCACAGATTGGCGGTCAGCAGGTTGGATTTGCTGGTGCCGGCCTCTTTCAAATAATGGTCGATCTTTTCGAGAATCTGCCGGGTCTGGCCCTGCACGTCCTGGCTGGTATCGGATGCGGTCAGTCCGGCAAGGTAGACCGTGTTGCCATGGACGACAGCGCGGCTCATGCGGGGTCCGGGCGGCTGGGTAGTGTCGATGCGGCGGATGTCGGCCATGAGGTTTCCTCCGTGTGAATGCGGTTGGCGATCAGCCGGCGGGCGCGTCCTGGTAGGCGACGATGCGCTTGCCGTTTGAGTGGATGCCGAGGGTCACGAGGTTGCGGTCGCCGAGCACGCGAAACCCGTGCGCCCGATTGGCCGGGATCACCACGGTGACGCCCGGCTCCAGCGCGACGGTTCCGGGCTCGCCGTCGAGCCATGCCTCGCCGTGCCCCTCGATCACCGTCAGGGTTTCGACGTAAGGGTGGGAATGCGGCCGCGTCGCGCAGCCGGGTGGCGAGGTCTGGATCCCGGTTCGGATTGGCACCGCGGCGCCGGCATCATCGCCGATGATCGTGCGATAGGTGGCGCCGCCGGGAAAATCGACGACCGGGCGCTCGGCTTCGCGGATCACGATAAGCGAATCGGTCATTGATCCCCCTCCCGACGCCGCGACTATCCTACGATGCCCGCCGGGTTCCAAGAGGGGAGCGTGCCGCCGGTGCGGGCCGCGGCAATCGGCGTCGCGAACGGCGACGCCGCGGTAACGGATTTCTGCTATCAACAGGGGCGATGACGCGCTGTCTTTTTCTGGTCGCGAGCCTGATCGCGCTGCTCGGCGCGGCGCCGGCGCAGGCGATCGACTTGCCGCCGCCCGGCGATCTGGTGGCGGCGTCGATCGTGGCCGAAGACACCGCGGTCGCGCCGGCTACGGTGCTGTGGACCGCGATCCGGCTTAAGGTCAAGCCGGGCTGGCACATCTACTGGCGCAACCCCGGCGATGCCGGCTTGCCGACCGGGATCGCCTGGCACCTGCCGGCCGGGTTTGCCGCCGGCGACATAGATTGGCCGGTGCCCGAGCGGTTTCAGACCGGCAAGATGGCCAATTACGGATACCAGGGCACGATCGACCTGCTGGTGCCGATCACCGCGCCGGCCGGGCTCGATCCCGGCGCCAAGGTGCCGCTCGCCGCGACGGTCAGCTGGCTGGCCTGCACCGAAATCTGCGTCCCCGGCGAGGCGAAGCTGGCGCTCGACCTGCCGGCCGGCAAGGCGTCGCCCGATCCAGGCAACGTCGCGCTGTTTGCCGCGGCGCGGGCCCGGGTGCCGCAGCCGGCGCGGTTTGCGGTCCGCGTCGCCGAAGCGGGCCGCGATTACCGGCTGTTCGTGCCGCGGGCGGCGCTGGCCGGGCTCGACCATCCGCGCGCCGAGTTCTTCCCTTATGACGGCAACGCGATCGACCAGGGCGCAGCGCAGCGCGCGGTGGCGGGCGCCGACGGGCTGACGCTGATCCTCGCCAAGCCCGGCGGCCCGCAGACCGGGTCGGTCAAGACTCTTGCCGGTGTCTTGCAGCTCGAGTCCGCCGGTGAGTCGCGCGCTTTCCTGGTCAGCGCCGTGCCGGCGCCGGCGCCGGTATCGGCCGCCGGGCCGGATGGCCTGCCGACGTGGTGGCGGGCCGTGCTGCTGGCGTTTCTCGGCGGCCTGATCCTCAACCTGATGCCGTGCGTGTTTCCGATTCTGTCGCTGAAGGTGCTGAGCCTCGCGACGCTGGCGCATCGCGGCGACGGGCTGCGCGTGGGCCTCGCCTATGGCGCCGGGGTGGTGCTGAGCTTTGCGGTGCTCGGCGGCCTGCTGCTCGGGCTGCGCGACGGGGGGGCGGCGGTCGGCTGGGGGTTCCAGCTGCAATCGCCGGTGGTTGTCGGGCTGCTCGCCTATCTGCTGTTCGCGATGGGGCTGAGCCTGTCGGGTGTCGCCGAGTTCGGCATCGGGCTGACCGGTATCGGCAGCCGCCTCGCCAACCATGCCGGGCTCGCCGGCGCGTTCGTCACCGGCATCCTGGCGACCGTGGTCGCGACACCGTGCACCGCGCCGTTCATGGGGTCGGCGCTCGGGTTTGCCGTGGTCGCGCCGACGCCGCTGGCGTTCTCGGTGTTTATTTCACTCGGCGTCGGGCTGGCCGCCCCGTTCGTCCTGGCGGCGGCCTGGCCGGGCGCCGCGCGGGTCCTGCCGCGGCCCGGACCGTGGATGGTGTGGGTAAAGCAGATCCTGGCCTTCCCGCTGTACGGCACGGTGGCGTGGCTGGTCTGGGTGCTGGCGCAGGAGGTTGCGCCCGGCGACGCGCTGATGGCGCTGTTCGGCCTGGTGGCGGTCGCGTTTGCTATGTGGATTTACGGCCGCACCCGGCTTGCACCGGTCGCCGGTCGCCGCTGGGGCGTGGGGCTTGCGGCGCTGGCCGCGGTTGCCGCGGTCGGCCTGGCGGCGTCGGTCTCGCCGAGCGCGGCGGTGCCGGCGGCCGCGGCGAGCGAGGGGTTGCCCTACAAGCCGTTCACTGCTTCCCGCCTCGCCGCGCTGCGGGCGGAAAAGAAGCCGGTCTTCGTCAATCTGACCGCGGCGTGGTGCGTCACCTGCCTGTTCAACGAGCGTACGACGCTCGACCTGCCCGCGGTGCGGCACGAATTCGCGGCGCATGGCATCGTCGCGCTGAAAGGCGATTGGACCCGCCGCAATCCCGACATCACCGC
>Ga0307372_10010548_pt1 | contig 12479 bp, 11 predicted proteins | sample OX1MG_FD_202533 | JGI IMG/M metagenome (GOLD analysis project Ga0307372, IMG submission 202533) | Soil microbial communities from Risofladan, Vaasa, Finland - OX-1 | ecosystem: Environmental > Terrestrial > Soil > Coastal area > Acid sulfate soil | place: Finland: Risofladan, Vaasa | collected...
GGAATTCTTCCAGGCGGCATTTCATCCATAATACTATAGTCAAGATCTCCATAGGCTGTGAGCGCTAATGTACGCGGGATAGGCGTTGCCGTCATCACAAGAATGTGTGGATTAATCTCGTTTTTATCCCAGAGTTTGGCCCTTTGTGCCACACCAAAACGATGCTGTTCATCTACAATGGCAAGCCCAAGGTTTTTAAATTGAACTGCATCTTCGATTAACGCATGAGTACCTGTTAATATCGCAATTTCCCCCTCTTTGGTTGCTTTTAATATTTCTCTTTTTTCTTTTGCTGTTGATGAACCTGTAAGAATTCCAATTTTTACAGGAATATTATATAGTAAGGTTTTAAGGCTTTCAAAATGCTGACGTGCCAATATTTCCGTTGGTGCCATAAAACAACTTTGATAGCCATTATCGGCAGCAATAAGCATCGTCATTATAGCCACCATCGTTTTCCCACTTCCTACATCGCCCTGCAAAAGACGGTTCATTTGTTTACCGCTGCCAAGGTCTTTTCTTATTTCCTTTAAAACTCTTTTTTGAGCACCGGTAAGTTCAAATGGCAAGTGGAGATTATAAAAATCATTAAAATATTTTCCTACTTTGGAAAATGCCAAACCTTTTGAAAAGATATGACGTTTAAACCGTAACAAACCCATGCGGAGCTGAGACAAGAAAAGTTCTTCGAATTTTATTCTTTTTACTGCATTTTCATAATCAATGAGCGAAGAAGGGAAATGAATATTTTTATAAGCATCAAATCTTTTCACAAGCCTGAATTTTTCCAGGATTTCAGAAGGAATATTTTCAGGAATATCTTTTTCAGAAAGTAATTGCAAAAGTGTAAAAGTCAATTTTCCCAATTGCCTTCCTCCCATTCCTCGTGCTTTTAATTTTTCAGTTGCCGGATAAACCGGTTCCAAATAGCTTTTTGCATTTTTATTTTCTTCTGTCAATAATTCCATTTCCGGATGAGTGATCTGGGGAGCATTCAAAAAAAATCCCGCTTTGCCAAAAACAAGGAATGAAGATCCTATATGCAAAGTCTTTTGTATCCAATTGATTCCCTGGAACCAAACTAACTCAAGCTCACCTGTACCATCATATATGGTAGCTACCAATCTCTTTGAATATTTTTCTCCAAAAGTTTCGATGGAAGTAATTTTTCCTTTCACCTGCACATATTCCGTTTCTGAATTTATCCTGCTGATAGGCATTATTTGTGTCCGGTCTATATGCCTGAAAGGGAAATATTGCAACAAATCATTAAAAGTGAATATTCCAGCTTCTTTTTTTAAAATATCACCTCTTAAAGGGCCTACACCTTTAAGATACTCAATAGGATTACTTAATATGGAAACAATCTGGCTGATACTTTATTATTTTTAATTGATGTTTACAAATATAACAAGACGGCGTTGCAAGAGACATTTGAATTATAGCATTAATCAAAAATAAAATACCCTTTTACACAATAAAAATCAGAAAAATCAGTTTTTTTATTAAACTCTGTATTCATAGAATAATCCCAATATGTTAAAGCAGAGATAAAAAAAGTGTAAAATCAATAAAAATCTATTAAAAACCCTGTAAACCCTATATTTGCCAAGCCTAAAAAAAGTCAATCCGTTTTTTAAGCTATAATTTTCCTTAGAAAATAGAAATTACGTTAACATATCCAGTACAGCGAATATTTCCAGGAAAAATTATTTTTTGATAACCTATAAAAAACCCCCGGATGAAAAATTCATTTAAGAAATTCTATTTACTGCTTTCCTTACTTTTTATTTTCCAGGTTGACCTGCCATTTGTTTTTGGCGGAGCTAAACCTGTTTCTGTTTCAGTTTCATCATTTGTAAAGACGGCAGAAAAAGTTACCACAAATTTGAACTTCAGAAGGATCTTTTTGTATGATAGTCTTCAATTGAATAATCTTGGCTTATCTCAACAGGCTTTTATTGAAGGTCTCAAAGGATATGATTATTTGCGTACTACCGGTAAATTAACCAATGATGATGTTTTGACAATTGCCGACTTCAGTTTACCATCCAACCAAAAGCGCCTGTTTGTAATAGATATGGTTAATTATAAAGTTCTTTATAATACTTATGTAGCCCATGGTCGCAATTCGGGTAAAGAATTTGCAAAACGATTTTCTAATTCAATACATAGTAATATGAGCAGCCTGGGATTTTACGTAACTCAAAATACTTATTTTGGCGATAATGGTTTTTCTCTAAGATTACAGGGGGAGGAAAAAGGTATTAACGACAATGCAGAAAAGAGAGCCATCGTAATTCATTGTGCAGATTATGTGAGTGAAAGATGGATTCGCGATTTGGGCTATATTGGCCGAAGCCTCGGTTGCCCTGCACTTCCCATAAAAGAAGCAAAACCTATTATTGAAACTATAAAAGACGGATCTTGTTTTTTTATTTACAGCCCCAATAAAAAATACCTCTCCAAATCAGTGTTGTTGCACCACGCATCCTGAAAAATAGAGTAAAAGAAATAGAACGGATTTTGACATCCAAACAGACAAACGACAAAATCCCCCCATTCATCGAAAAAAATCAGCTTTTCAACGAAAATGAAGGGCAATATATGCAAATGCATTGCATCTTTGTATCAGAAAGCGGGACGAAACGCTTAAACATCCAAAAATCCTAAGAAAACTAAAACAATATTCAATAAAAAACTTGAAACCAAAATCCTAAGAAAACTAAAAACATTATCCAAAAAAACCTTAAACCAAAATCCTAAGAAAGCAAAAAATCCAGGAATCTTAAAAAAAACCAAAACAATTATCCAGGAAAAATTAAAATCTAAAAAGAAAAAGAAACCAAAAACCAAAAAACACAATTTAAGTACTAGCTTAATGAACTTTGAACCCCAAACTGCCAAAATAATTGCAGTCACAAATTTTTAAAAATGCCTCATTCGTCGGGGCATTTTTTGTATGGATTTTGAAACAAATTTTCATAACTAAATGAAAAGAACTTAAAATCTCATCGAAAAAATAAGTCTTTATAACATACATCTTTTTCTAAGCTATTTCAACAAGACCTCTACATCTTTTTTTCTCCTGACTTCCTCACTGGGACACCCAAGGCAAATTAAACAGTTTTAGTAAATCACTTTGTTCCTGATTTTTGATTAGTAGCCTTGTATGTTTAGTATCAGAGTAAGGGGTGGTTATGGTCAGTGCGTAAATTGTTTTTAGGATGTCAATTGCTTTTTCCGGGCTTAGGTTTGCTTTTTTTCTGTTGAGTTGGCGTTCCAGTTCTTTATAAACTTTGCAAGCAGCAAAAGCAATACAGATGTGAGCCTCTATCCTGCGCTTTAGATAATGAAAGATGGGCCTGATACGTAAATCTGATTTTGATATTCTAAACGTTTTTTCGATAATCCATAATTGCTTATAGCTTTCTATCACTTCTTCTTTGGTAAGTTGGGTGTTGGTGAGATAACCTTTTAATCCATCCCACTTTTCATCGTCTTTAAATTTATTGTAATCAATGCTGATGTTTATTTCCCCTTCCAGCTTAAGATATTTATTATAGCCCTTATTGTTAATGTGCTTTTTAGAAAGTTTTCCGCCAGCCAATACCTTTTCTAATTTTTGCAAGCCCCGTTTGCGGTTGAACGCATCATTTTTCGCTCACCCTGCAGAATAGCTGACGATAAGTTTTTGGCCGTTGCCTTTGTCAATAATACTGCTGCCGCCATTGTCAAGTTTTAAAGATAGCAGGTGTTGCCGGGTTTGAAGTGTTTCATTTTTAATTCTTGCCCCTAAAATAAATTCATAATTTTTTTCGCAAAGTCCTTTGATGTTTTTAGCAGATAACAGGCCTGCATCTGCCACCACTACTAATTTTTCCAACTTGTATTTTTCTTTGAAAGTTTCTATAACCGGTATCATCGTATGACCTTCAAATTTGCTGCCTTCAAAGAGTTCATAAGCTAACGGATAACCCCCCGTGCTTACCAGGAGGCCTAAAACAATCTGCGGTTGTTGATGTTTACCGTCTTTTGAAAACCCTGTTTGGCGAAAATTATCTTCATCTGCTGCTTCAAAATACAAAGTGGTTACATCATAAAATACAATGGAAATATCATTGTCTAATATTTTTAAAGTGTGCTGGTAACTTATCTGCTGAACTAATTGCATCTGCTGGGTTTGCAGCTTATCTAAGTAGCGATATACTTTTTCTACATCTATGATGACGCCTTTGTATTTAAAAATATAATCGACCGTTTTTAGCTTGCTTACCGGATATACCAATCGGGCAATGACAAGTTGTCGAAATAGCTCATCCGGTATTTTGTCAAAACCAATTTCGTCAAATATCTTACCCAATAAGAGTTCCGGGCCAGTTAAATTAAAATCTTCTACGCTATTGAAAAAAATATCTACTAATTCTTTTTCCTTATCATCATCATCAAAAGGTAATTTCTGCTGACCGGTGACATTTTCAATTTCCTTTTTACCTTCTTTATAAAGCCGCTCAATCTCTACCGGCTCTTTAGAACTTCCTATCGTACGATACAGTTCATATGTGCCAGAGCTTTTATCAATAATCTGGATGCTGACAACTCCGCTTTTATTTTTTTTCTTTCTAACGAACATACTGCTAAAATACAGCAGGGACACCAAGAGCAAAAATACTTTTGCAGTATTGACAAGGGTTTTAGAAGATTTTTTTCCTGTTTTTTATCCTAGTGAGGAAGTCAGGAAAAGAACTTAAAATCTCATCGGAAAAATAAGTCTTTATAACTCTACATCTTTTTCTAAGCTATTTCAACAAAACCTCTACATCTTTTTTTCTTGCTTCCGGCAAAACATTGAGCATCACAATTTTTCCATTTTTTAATTCGGCTTCTACTGTTGTATTGTAAGGTGCATTAAGTTTGAAGTGTACGTCAATATCCTTTGGCCACGCCGGAAATAAAAGAATTCTTTTACCGTCTGTTTGCATCAGCATTTCCTGTATACCTATCATTCCGCTTCCTCCCCAGTTATGATCAGGAGCCCAGTCAAATCCGGGGCCCCAAAACGCAGGGAAACGCCTTCCGGAATTTTGTAACTTTAAAGAGGTTAATTTCCACGCATCTTTAGTCAGGCCAAGATCTGCCGCAAAAATATTATCCTGTTTCCAGCCAAAATAACTTCTGAATTTTACTACATCGGTATCGCATTCATAAGTGTTGATAGCGGTATCTAAACCAGGTTTTCCAATGCCATAAATATGCCATGGGAAAACTGGATATAACTGGGGTGATTCGACATTGTTGATCCTTTCCCAGGATTGTGCGGGAGCAATGGTTACATGACCTTTGAAAGATCGAAAACTAATAGCTGGTATCCTGCTCAAAAATTCCTGCAATTCTTTTCTTTTACCATTTGATAAATAAACTGATGGCAATTTTAGTAATCGTTCGGTAATAGTTTTCAATGCGGCTATTGTAGATGTAGAGTTGTAAGCCATCTTAAAAGTTTCTGCACCCGAACCCGGATACAGTATCAATTTGCCTTCTTCAGTAAGTGCTTTGATACCGCGATGCAGAGCGAGATATTGATAATGCTCATCAAAAAACTGTAAACAACTTTCTATAAATGGAATGTATTTGCTGATATCTCTTCCTGTATATTGTTGTTCATCGAGCATCATATCGCAAAATTCTAAAACAGTATCCCACAAGTATTCGAGCCATGCATTGTATTGTATTCCTTTGTCAAAATAAGAATGCCTGTTTTGTCCGTATTCTGCATAATCGGGTAATCCATAATTTTCCATTTGCTCTGTAAAGCAGGCCCCACCATGATTCCAGTAAACCTTAGTTCGTAATTCTGCATTTTTCAATATTCTCATATAGAAATCAAATTGCGCCTGGATAGCATCCCAGTCACCATTTTTTATCATAGGAAAATAAACCAGTCGCTGGTTTTGCATAGTATGTAATCCCCCACCCCAGTTGCGAAAATCAGGTGTAAGTTTATCAGAAGAATCAGTATATACAGGATCAACAGTAAAAAGTCCACCATTGAATTTAGTGGGCCATATTCCTTTTGCATTACAGGCAAGCATGTAACGGAATAATTGGTAATTTCTTCCTACCTGCCATCCAATCGAGCTGGTATCTTTTTGATCAATAAATACAAAACTCCTTTTCCAGAATTGCTGCCACCATTGTTGTGTGTTTTTAAGACCAATATCCGGCGAATTATTTTTTACTAATGAGTCGATCGAATATTTCCATGCCGCCAAATCATTCACCTGAGAAGTGTATAGATAGACTTCTAAGGATTGATCTTTTGAAAGCGATTTACTTTTTAACGTCCATCCTTTAAAATCAGTATTGGTATAAATTCCTTTGTAAGTACCAGCGGTGACAAAATTTTTCCCACTAAAAAATCCTCCAAAACAAAGATTCTTCAGTGGATTGTATAAAAAATCCTTTACAGAATCCAGCCCTTGTTCTGTAACCGTGGCATCAAAAATATTGGGTGATTTATTATAATGATAAAACCATACTGCATTATCCTTAAAATAGATTCCATCTTTTCTTCCTATATTATTTTTTGGTGCTGCCCATTTCCATGAATTACCAAAGTTTTCCTTCGGCTGTAATATTCTATCCTGGTAACGCCAGTTTTCATAAGAAGCAGTTGTCATTATTTTTTTATTGCTGCTGATATCAAGATGAATAACAGGAGCAAAAGCATCTGTCCATATTTTTACTGTTGTCTTTACTCCATTTTTTTCTCCACTTACAGTTACATAACCTTGTTCTAAATGGAGTTCTTGGCTAAAATTGCTACCATCAAAAATATTGGGCGTAAATGTCAACTTGAGACGACCTGCTTTTAATAAAGCATTGTTTTCATCAAAGCTGCCACTACGCGTCATATATACATATAGATTTCCCTTTTCAACCCACACATTTAATCCAATATCGCCTCCCCCACAAGGCATAGATTCGGAAGAATTTTTACTTTGTGAGGTCCATATAATATTATCCTCGCTAAGTTCATTTGATTGGGAAAAAGATTTTGAGGAAAATAATATACTAACAATCAGGAATGTTGGAAGTAACAATAAAACTTTAAGATTCATTTGCTAAAGCAATTTTTTGATAAGTACAAACAAATGTAATCAACTGTTATTGATAATTATTTTAAGAAAGAGAATCTGTTCATCTATAATGTATGCATCATTGATTTGAAACACGTTAATTTTTTGAATCAATCAAACATTATTTTTTTAAATTCTGTTCTTCCTTACGCAATGATTTATCCATAATAAAAGTTCCGAAGGGAACCAATGATGCTACAAAAGCCATTACTGTTCTTTTAAACTTCCATTCCAGGTTTATTTTGGTAGTAATTAAGGCAAGAATATAAAGAAGAAAAAGAAAGCCATGTACCCAGCCTACATACCAAACTAACCCAGGGTCTCCGGCTAAATATTTTGCGGGCATAGCAATGAAAAGAAGTGTAACAAAAGAAATTCCCTCTGCAATACCGGCCATGCGTAAACGCCCAATGTCACTTTTAGAAAACTTTAAATACATTTATGCAATTTTTATAAAGTTGAAAAATTAAAGCAACTATTTTATGCTTTTTTGCAAATGTATGTTACGAAAAGAAAATGAAGGGAGTAAAAAGTATTCGGGCAAATTTTATGATACTTCAAATAATTTAATTCTTAAAAAAATAATCATATATGATTTCGAAAAAGAGCAATTCATTCCACATTAAATTATCTTACCGATAAATTATCTAAATTAGAAATGGCCAGACACAAAGATAAATCAGCTTCTGAATTTGCAAGACTTATTCTTCCTCATCTTCATCCAGGTCATTGTGGTCATCCCCCCCAAGACTGTAATAATTATTTTCTTCGTCTTCTTCACCAATCTTTTCATCAGTATCATCCAATTCAGCTCCGGGTACATCAAGGCCTTCATCTAACGGCACAGGAATTTTACCATCTTGCTTTTTAGGAAGTTCTTTGTCACTATAAGATTCTTTTTCTTCGCGGTTATAGATGTCTTGATTTGCTGAATATTCCGGATCCCCATATATCTTTTTTTTCTTTTGGGAATTTGAATCATCTGAATTTGTTTTCATGCTATTTGATTTTATTTTTTAAACTATAGAAATTATAATTAGGGATATTCCTCTATTCTTTCATTCTTTCATTCTTTCAACACTAAATATATGCCAATATTTTTTTTGTTTATTTTATGTTTTATTTATAACTCTTCTATTATTATAGATGGCCCTGAGTATCATCATATCATATCATATCATATCATATCATATCATCTAATTTAAAGCTAAAGACCGCAAATATCATGGAAATGCCATTTATGACCTTTAACTGAAAAAGAAAAATATGCATTGCAAAAGGTTTTTAACTTTGCATAAATTTGAGATACAACAAAATATATAAAAACGAATATTAATTAAATGGGGCACAATCATTCACATCACGATCATAGTCATACAGTTGCTCTAACCAATGTCAATAGTGCATTTCTAATTGGAATTGGCTTGAATATTCTTTTTGTTATTATTGAAGCCGTAGCTGGTTTTTCCATTGATTCATTATCGTTACTTTCAGATGCCGGCCACAATCTTGCAGACGTGGGAAGCCTTGCATTATCTCTATTAGCGTTCCGGTTATTAAAAGTAAGATCAAATAATAAATTCACGTACGGTTATCGTAAAACAACTATCCTCGCTGCGTTATTTAATGCCATGATATTGATGATCTCCATCGGCGCAATAGCGTATGGAGCGATTCGACGATTTTCAAACCCACCCGCTTTACCGGGAAAAACTATCGCCATTGTAGCGGGCATCGGAATCATTATCAATTTTGTAACTGCAATTTTATTTTTAAAAAATAAGGAACGAGACCTCAACATTAAAAGTGCCTATCTGCACATGATGGCAGATGCTTTGGTAAGTGCAGGCATCATGATAGGAGGTATTATTATCTTTTATACCCGGATGTATTGGATAGACCCGGTTATAAGCCTGGTTATTGTTGTTGTAATTTTACTCACTACCTGGTCATTACTAAAAGAGAGCCTGCGCCTCACTTTGGATGCAGTACCAAAAAATATAGATATTAATGAGATCAAAAAGAATGCTGAAAAAATTGAAGGAATCAAAGATTTGCACCATATACATGTGTGGGCAATGAGCACTACCGAAAATGCCATGACTGCACACCTGGTAATTGATGAGGATAAAGGCATCCAACAAATTACTGCTATTAAAAATAAATTAAAACATCAATTGCTACATAATAATATTCAGCACATCACTTTAGAAACTGAATTCAGTAATGAGCCTTGCAAAAAAACCGAATGCTAAAAATAATTTCATCGTATATTCATTGCTGATTCAATAAATTTAATCAGTAAAAAAATATGTTCAGTGCCATCATAAGCATCGCTATTGCAATAATTGCCGTTTTAGGTGCGTTGTTATATAAAATTGTTTATAAGGCACGTAATTCAGAACATGACGATGAAAGAAACAAAGGAATTAGAGGATAAATGAAAATTGATAATTCAAAATTAGGTGTTTAGGATTGACTATTATTTAATTTCAATAACCGGTTTTCCTTATTGTTTCTTAATTCCCATCACAGTACCATTTTTATATATCGCATCAACAGAGATTTATTGACATTACATTGCGCAAAAAATAAGACGTATGCCGCTACCTAAATGAAATAATTCTTTCACGTTTTTGTTTAAATAATATTTTGGAGATTAATTAAAATAATATGCCGGAAGGGATTTTAATTGATAGTATAAACATCCAAAATTCACGTAATTATCTCATTGTAAAATCAGTGTCATTTTTAATTTTCAAGCTTTCTTAAATGAGATTTAATAGTTAATTTGGCAGGATTGTTGATCAATATACTTATTGAAATATTCTTCTTTTTAGGTTCTTTATAGGTAATCAATTATAGTCTGAATGAAATTCATTTTAAAGCAGATTGTTTAACCTGGGGCCAATTTACATTGAAATAATTTCCATTCAGTTTTGCTGGTTACTATGTTAAATAGTTAATTCTAATCTAAAAAAAAACTCTATGAAATTCGCAAAAAAAACACCTCTCCGTTTCGCATTCTTGTTTACTTTCTTTTCAATTATGTTTTTTTCATGCAAAAAAAACGCCATTACGGTCAATAATACTTCGCAACCAAGAAATGTTTCTGTGTATTTGGGCGATGATCCGTGCCAGTATGACTCAGTATTCATAGATATAAAGGATATAGAACTAAAAATTGACACTAGTTCGGTGGGGAGAAGCAATGACTACCCGGGAGACTATTACAATTTTCACGGCCAGGATAATACTTGGAATTGCGGGAATGATCATTATCAGGATAAACTGCATTTCTTCAAAAATGGTATATGGGATACACTTGGTATTCAACCCGGTCTTTATAACATTTTAGCATTAAGAAATGGCAACAATGTGATATTTGCCACGGGAAATATTCCAGCGGGAACAATTCTGGAAATGAGGGTCTCCTTTGGTCCTAATAGTTATGTCGTTGTTTCAGGGGTGAAATATTCCCTGAATTTGTTTTATAATTATGATAATTATGCTTATATAAAAATTCATGGTAACGATCAGGATAATCAATCCGGTTCCGGGCAAACCAGCATGTCCCTGGATTTTAATATTTGCAAATCTATAAATGAATTTCACGGAAAATATTTTTTACACCCTTTCATTAGCATTTACGCTAAGGATCAAACAGGGAGAATAGAAGGAATTGTGGTACCTCATTCTGCGCAACCTTACGTTACGGCGTGGAACGGTACAGACACCGCTTCTGCATTACCGGAAGATAATGGAGAATATATGATGAGTGGCTTAAGTGCCGGAACTTACAGCGTTATGTTCCAGGGTAAATTTGGTTACAAAGACACAACCTTAACAAATGTTCAGGTAACCAATAACACGGAAACTAAACTTCCTAAAATTACTTTGCATCAATAATAGTTGCATTTCTTATTTTTTCATAAAGCCGGAATTATTCCGGCTTTTATAATAAATCAAAAAATAACCTTAACTTAATTTATCAATTTATAATTGATACTAATTCCTATCAAAGTTTTTTTTAAATGATAACAGCAATCCTGGCATTTATTTCATAAAGATGGAATGTTGGGATAATAATCATCTGCAGCAGGATTCAGTCCTTTAATTTTATCATTTAAAGAATTTCTAAAGATATTTTGAAGAAAATTGAAAGACTCTCGCTTTCTTATGTTTTCAGGAACTATTTAATTAAAAGAGGATTACTTGAAGCGAATAGTAATACTTGTATCAGAAATTCCGGATTTTTTGAAAATTGATTGTAACTTGATCAAATATTATTACTCCAATTAACCTGTTTAATGAACTTTAATCAGTTAGAATATATTATTGCTGTTGACAAGCATAGAAATTTTGCTCGCGCGGCAGATGAATGCGGGATTGCACAATCAACACTCAGTAAAGAAATTCAGCGATTGGAAAAAGAATTTAAGATTATGATCTTCGACCGTTCCCGACATCCGGTAGTTCCTACGATGAAGGGGATTGACCTTATTCAACAGGCAAAAAAAATTCTCGAAGAACACAATAAGTTTATCAATATTGCCGCTGAAAAAAACAACGCGCCACATGGTGTTTTTCGTTTGGGAATTATTCCGGGATTAGCACCTTATTTGCTTCCTTTATGTACACAACAGATTTCTCAAAAATATCCGGAATTAATTTTAAAGATTTTTGAGATCGGTCAAAAGGAGATGATTGAGAATTTTGAAAGTGAAAACTTAGATGGCGCCATTACAATTGCGCCGTTTATAAAAAAAGGGTTTTATGAAGATCCTCTTTTCGAAGAAAAATTTGTGCTCTATGTGAATTCAAAACATTCCATTTTCAATTCGCAAAAAGTAAAATGGAATGATATCCCTCTTGACGAACTTATATTGCAGGAAGACATAAGAGAATTTCTTCTCAATAAAGATTCTCTGCAAAAGGAGATACCTATTGCAGTAAAAAAAATAAAAAATATTGCTTACGAAAATGGATCATTGGAAACTATAAGAAAGATCATAGACCGCAATGGCGGACTTACTTTAATCCCTCATCTCGCCACTCTCTATATGGGCGAACGAAGATTAAAAATGGTGAGAGAAATTGAATCACCAACTCTCACCAGAACCATCATTTTTGTAACACTAAGAGGCTTTGAGAAAAACCGATTGACCAAAGTGATCAAAAAAGAAATTGTTGCAAATCTTCCGAAGGAAGTATATTAAATAGGGTCTGCTCATAAACTCAACGAAACCGATTTTATCGTATTATAATTAAATAATATATTTATTACCCACCTAAATAAATTTTTCAAAATACTTTTTAAGAAAAATATTTGAGACACAA
>Ga0307372_10010551_pt1 | contig 12475 bp, 10 predicted proteins | sample OX1MG_FD_202533 | JGI IMG/M metagenome (GOLD analysis project Ga0307372, IMG submission 202533) | Soil microbial communities from Risofladan, Vaasa, Finland - OX-1 | ecosystem: Environmental > Terrestrial > Soil > Coastal area > Acid sulfate soil | place: Finland: Risofladan, Vaasa | collected...
ACCACCCCGGCTTAAGGCCCCCTTAACTCGGCGCCGATAGGCTGAAGCCGGGGTGCCCACCCCGTGATGGTTGCCGACGGCCCGCCTCCCGCCCCCACCGGTCCGTTCCGCGAACACGCCCCCGACGACGAGACGGGTCGGCTCGCGTCCCCAGAAGAGGGGGCTCCCCGTCGGGCCGCCCGGGAGCCCCCCCTGCTGCGACCCGAGATGGCCCAGCGGATGGCGCGCGTCCTGGACGCGATCGGTGAAGGGGTGGTGGTCCGCGACCAGTGGGGGCGGCGAGTCCTGCAGTCGGCGCGGGCGCGCGCGCTGATCGAGTCGGGCGCAGGGGCTGAGGCCGCCGAGGTGGCGGAGGCGGTCGAGGACGTGCTGGACCGCGCAGCGCAGGGTTTGCCGGCGGAGCGGACGGTCGCGTCTGCCCCGCCGCTCGGGCGCGTCGTCTCGGTGCGGGGCGAGCGCCTGGGTGGTCCGGCCGGCACCCTCGGGGTGGTGGCCGTGCTGGAGGACGTCACCGAGCAGCGCCGGCTGGAGGCGAGTCGTCGTGAGCTGGTCTCCACCATGAGCCATGAGCTGAAGTCGCCGGTGGGCGCCCTGGCCCTGCTCGCGGAGACCGTCGCGTTGGAGGGGGAGCCCGCGATCGCGCAGCACCTCGCCGACCGGATCCACACCGAGGCGCTCCGCCTCAGCCGCATCATCGACGACCTCCTCGACCTCAGCCGGGTCGAGAGCCAGGAGGCCCAGACGACAGAGGTGCTGGCATTCGCAGCCGTCGTCGCCGAGGCGCTGGAGCGGGTCCGATCCGCCGTCGCCGCCCGCAGGATCGCCCTCGAGGTCCGCTCCACGGCGCCGGGCGCGCTGGTGCTTGGCGACCGGCGCCAGCTAGTGTCAGCGGTCTACAACCTGCTCGAGAATGCGGTCAAGTACTCGGATCCCGCTGCGCCGGTGGTGGTGGAGGTGAGCGAGGACGCGGGGGCGCTCGAGGTGCGCGTCATCGACCGCGGCATCGGCATCCCCCGCGGCGAGCAGGCCCGCATCTTTGAGAGGTTCTACCGCGCCAGCCACGACCGCGCCCGCCAGACGCCGGGCAGCGGACTCGGACTCTCGATCGCCCGCCACGTGGCTCGCAACCACGGGGGTCAGGTGCTGGTCTCCTCCGAGGAGGGGGTCGGATCCACCTTCACCCTGCGGCTGCCGGCGTCAGACCCGAGAGGAAGCTGAGGACGAGCCGCACGTGAGGGACGGCGGGGGCCGGCGCCCGCACCGCGGGCTGGCATCGACCCTGCGCGCCCCGGGGCGACTCGGGCCGAGGAGCGCGGGCGCGGCGGGGTCAGCCGGCCGACGGGGCGAGTCCGACCAGATCCGGTCGGCTGGTGCCGCAGCCGGGCCGCGAGCCCGTCGGCCGCGCCGCCGGGGAGCGCCCGCGCCAGCCCCGGGCGAGGGCCGGGCCGAGGGTTGAGGAGGCGGTTCCGCGGTCCGCCCCGAGGGGGGCGGCTGGACCCTGTGTGGGGCAGGCGGGCCAGCCCGGTCGGGGGACGGGCGCGGTGGTCCCCACGATCCCGGCTCCCCCCGCCCCGCGCGACGGATCGGCCCGTTCTCGCGAGCGGTCGTCCCCCCAGAATGGGGATCGGGGCACCTCGGGTCACCCGCTGCCGCACGACCCCCTTCCCGAGGCTCGCGAGCGCCGGCCCCGGTCGATCGTGCGCCGGTCCCCTCCGCCCCGACCATGGTGGTCGATGTCACCTGACCTCGGGGATCGGGCGTGGCGACGACGACAGCGGGTGAGCGGGGCCAGATCCACCCGAGTCACTCGCGCACCGCCCCGGCCGGCGCCGGGAGGGCGGAGGCGAGGGCCTCCAGCGCGGCCGAGTAGGCCGGCTCACTGGGCGTGGCGAAGCCGATGATGATCCCCTCGGGACCGCTGCTGGCGCCGTGCCAGTGCTCGCTCAACCCCCCGACCGCCAGACCGCGCGCCTCGGTCCGACGGCGAACCTCTCGCTCGGTCTCCGCCCCCGGCAGGCTGAGCAGGGCGTGCAGTCCGGCCGCGATCCCGGTCAAGCGGAACCCGGCCGCACCCAGCGGGGACGCCGGGCCGAGGCGGTGGTGGAGAAGGTCCCGGCGGCGCCGATAGCGCAGCCGACAGGCCCGCACGTGGCGATCGTACCCATAGGTCGTGAGCAGGTCGGCGAGCGTCAGCTGCCCGATCGCGTCGCTCTGATGATCTGAATGAAGCTTGGTGTCCACGACCGCGTCGACCAGCTGCGGAGGCAGGACCATCCAGCCCAGTCGCACTGCCGGGCCGAGCGTCTTGGAAGCGGTGCCGAGGTAGGCCACGCACTCGGGGGCCATCCCCTGGAGGGCGGCGATCGGCTGGCGATCGTAGCGAAACTCGCCGTCGTAGTCGTCCTCGATGATCAGACCCTGGGTGCGGCGGGCCCAGCGGATCAGGGCGTGTCGGCGGACCGGGTGGAGGGTGGCTCCGGTCGGGTACTGATGGGCCGGGGTCACCACCACCGCGGCCACCGTCGCGGCCAGCTGAGCTGCCAGCCGGTCGGGGCAGACGCCACGGTCGTCGACCGCCAGACCGATCACGGTGGCACCCGCCTGGCGAACCACCTCCCGATGGAACGGCAGGTTGGGATCCTCCATCGCCACGACCGCCGGACCGGACCGGCAGAGCGTCCGCGCGAGCAGGGCGAGTCCCTGGACGGACCCGGAGGTGAGCACGATCTGCTCCGGCACCGCGCGGACGCCGCGTGTGCGACCAAGGTAGCCGGCGAGTGCCTGGCGCAGCTCGATCCGGCCCCGCGGATCCCCGTAGTCGAACACGGAGGCGGGCGCCTGGGTGAGGGCACGCCGGGACGCGCGCAGCCAGGCCCGGGTCGGGAAGCTCGCGACGTCGGGGCGCCCCGGTCGCAGATCGTGGTGGGGCACAGGAGGCTCGCGGCGAGACCAGGTCGGCGGGCCGGGCGGCCGGGCCACGTCCGCGATCTCGGTGCCGGCTCCGCGGCGGGAGACCAGGTACCCCTCGGCGACCAGCTGGTCGTAGGCCGCGCTCACCGTGCCGCGGGACAGCCGGAGCTGGCCCGCGAGGGCCCGAGTGGACGGAAGTCGAGTTCCGGCGAGCAGGCGGCCGTCGCCCACCGCCGCCCGGATCGCCAGCTCGAGACCGGTCCGACGGCCGGAGGACCGACGCAGCTCCAGGTGGAGGTCGACGCCCGAAGTGGCCCAGGATTCTTCCACGCTGGTGGATCTTACTCGTGAGCCAATCGCCCCCTAGAGTGAGGGACATGGGCAGCGACAGCGGGGCGACCGCCACCGCCAGCAGGCCGACCCCGCCGGCCATCCGGCTGGCGGTGGACGAGCTGGCGCCGGACGCCGCCGGGGCCCTTGATGCCGCCAGTCGGCGGTCGACTCTCGATCCGTCCCTGCTGGAGCTGGTCGGCGCCCGGGTCTCGCAGCTCAACGGCTGCGCCGATTGCGTCGACCTGCACAGCCGGGACGCGCGCACGGGCGGCGAGACCGAGCGGAGGCTGTACGCGCTGCCGGTCTGGCGCGAGACACCGTTCTTCTCTCCCACAGAGAGAGCCGCGCTCGACCTGGCCGAGGCGGGGACCCGGATCAGCCAGGGGCCGGTGGGCGACGACGTCTTCCAGCGGGCCGCCGATGCATTCTCGGAGCGGGAGCTGGCCGAGCTGATCTGGGTGATCGCGGTCATCAACACCTGGAATCGCCTGGGCGCGATCGCCCGGCCCTGGCGGCTGGGGTGACCCCGTCGCCGGCCCGCTCCGGACGCCGCCCCCGGGGCGGAGTGATGGGGGCGCGGCGATGAGTGGGGAGCGCGAGCGGGCCGGGCAGCCGGAGGATCTGGCACGGCTGTTCGTGGAGCGGGTGAACGCCGGCGACGCGGAGGGGCTCGCGGCGCTCTACGAGCCCGACGCGATCATCGCCTACCCGCCCGGCCGCCTCACCGTGGGGCGCGAGGCGATCCGGGCTCTGTTCGAGCAGATGATCGCGCGAGCGATCCGCGTCGAGCTCGAGGAGGCGCTCCCCAGCCTGCGGCACGGGGACCTGGCCCTGACCGGGACCCGTGCGACCGACGTGGCCGGCGCTCGGGCCCAGGTGGCCCGGCTCCAGCCCGACGGGAGCTGGCTGAGGATCCTCGACCGACCCGAGCCCCCGCCGGGCGGGCAGGGCGGCCCGCCCGCCGGGGGATGACTCCCATCGCGGGCATCGGCTCCGAGTCCCGCCCGGCCGGCCCAGGCGATCGCCGCGAGCCTGCGGGGAGGACCAGCGGCTCCCAGCCGGGTCAGGCCGGCCGGGCGGGGAACGGGACCGAGAGGACAAGGGAGCCTGAGGGGGTGGGCCGCGACGCTGGGGATCGCCTGGCGGAGCTCGCCGCCTGGCTGCGCCGCCTGCATGTCCGAGGAGACCCGCTGGTTCTGCCCAATGCATGGGACGTCGCCTCCGCCAGGATGGTGGAGGGCCTCGGGTTCCCCATCGTCGCCACCTCCTCGGCGGCGGTGGCCGCCACCCTGGGAGTATCCGACGACGACTCCATGGGGGCTGAGCTCGCGCTGGCAGCGGTCGCGCGGATCGCGACGGCGGTGAAGGTCCCTGTGAGCGCCGACGTGGAGCGGGGATACGGGCTCGCTCCCGCCGAGCTGATCCGGCTGCTGCTCGGGGCCGGGGCGGTGGGCTGCAACCTCGAGGACAGCGACCACCACGGCCGCGCCGCCCTGGTCGACATCGACCAGCAGGTCGCATACCTCACCGGCCTGCGATCGGCCGCCACCGCGGCCGGCGTCCCGGTGGTGGTGAACGCCCGGGTCGACGTCTGGCTGCACCGGCGCGGGAACGCCCCGGCTGGACTGGCCGAGGGACTTCTCCGGGCCGCTGCCTACCTGGGCGCCGGGGCCGACTGCGTCTACCCGATCATGCTGAGCGACCCCAGGACGCTGCGGGCGTTCGTCGAGCGAGTCGGTGGGCCGGTCAACGTCCTGCTCGGGCCCGGCACCCTGGGCCTCCGGGCGCTGAGCCAGCTGGGGGTGGCCCGGGTGAGCCTGGGCGCGGAGCTGCATCGGGTGGCGCTGGGGGCGGCGCGCTCAGCCGCCCAGGCCTTGATCGCCCCAGCCGGCCGGGGCACAGCACCCTGACCGAGGTGGGGACGTCGCCCCCGTGATCGGGGACAGGAGGGCGGCACGGCGGCGCCGCCTCGGGTCAGTTTGCCGCGGAGGACTCGGTCACGCCCGAGCGCAGCAGCCCGGGCGCCCCAGCCGGGCGAGCTCGTCCCAGAGCCGGACGGTGGCCCGGGTCCCCCGGTGGAGCTGCTCCAGCCGGAGCCGCTCGTTGGGGGCGTGGAAGTTGTCGTCCGGCAGGCCCACTCCGAAGAGCACGCACGCGAGGCCGAGGTCGCTGGCGATGGCGGCCACCGGCGGGATGCTGCCCCCCTCGCGCACCAGGCTGGGGGGGCGACCCCAGACCGCCTGGATCGCCCGGGCCGCCGCCTGCACCGCCGGGTGGTCCGACGGGGCACTCACCCAGCGGCCCCGGCTGAGCACCTCCACGGTCGTCACCAGGCCGGCTGGAGCCCGCTCGAGCAGGTGGTCCCGGACCCGCTCAGCGATCTGGTCGGGGTCCTGGTCGGGAACCAGCCGGGCCGAGAGCTTGGCCCCGCAGCGCGCGGGGATGATGGTCTTGGCGCCGGCCCCGGTGTAGCCGCCCCAGGTCCCGCACACATCCAGGGTGGGACGCACCGTCTTCCGCTCCAGGGTTGACCAGCCGCGCTCGCCGGCCGCCATCGGCACCCCGGCGGCGGCGAGGAACGTCGGCTCGTCGAAGGGGATCGCCGCCATCGCCTCGCGCTCGACGGCGCTCGGCACGCTCACGGCGTCGTAGAAGCCGGGGACGGTGACCCGTCCATCGGCGTCGTGGAGGTCGGCGAGCAGCCGCGCCAACCCCAGGATCGGATTCGCGACCGTGCCGCCATAGAGACCGGAGTGCAGGTCGTGGGCAGGACCGGCCACCCGCACCTCCCAGTAGACGAGGCCGCGCAGGCCGATGGTGAGAGCCGGCGCCTCAGGCCCCAGCATGCCGGTGTCGCTGATCACAGCCACATCGGCGGCGAGTTCGCGGCGGCGCGAGCGGATCAGCTCCTCGAAGTGGGGAGACCCGGATTCCTCCTCCCCCTCCACCAGCAGACGCAGGTTGACGGGGAGGCGCCCGGCGACGGCGAGGTGGGCGCGCACCGCCTCCAGATGCATAAGGACGTTCTGCTTGTCATCGACTGCCCCCCGCGCGCGCAGCTCGCCGTCGACCACGGTGGGCTCGAACGGCGGGCTGGTCCACTCGTCCAGCGGATCGACCGGCTGGACGTCGTGGTGGGCATACACCAAGATGGTCGGAAGCGCGGGATCCTCGATCCGCTCGGCGAAGACCGCCGGGTGGCCCCCGGTCTCCCAGACCTCGGAGCGCGGAAACCCCGCCCGGTGCGCGGCATCGGCGAGGAAGACAGCCGAGCGACGCACGTCGACGGCATGCCCGGGGTCCGCGCTGATGCTGGGAATGCGCAGCCACGCGACCAGCTCGGCCACCAGCTCGGCCCGATGGCCGTCCAGCCAGCGGTCGCACTCGTCCTCCCGCGTCACCTGGGGTCGGCCCCTTCCGTCAGTAGATCCCGAGCTCGAGCCGGGCCTCGTCGGAGGCCATGGTGTGGGGGTCCCAGGGGGGGCTCCAGACCAGCTCGATGCGCACGTCGGTGATCCCCGGCAGGCTGGCGGCCGCGGCGTGCACCTGGCTCTCGATGACCGGCCCCATGGGACAGTAGGGCGTGGTCAGCGTCATCTCAACGGCGGCGACCCCCGCCTCGTCAACGCTGACGGTATAGACGAGGCCCAAGCTGACGATGTCCAGCCCGATCTCGGGGTCGATCACAGCCAGCAGCGCCTCGCGGACCTCGTCCGCAGTCGCGCGTTGATCGGTGGCCGGCTCCGCCTCACTCATGGGACTGCCTCCAAGTGACCGCCGGCACCGGCGAGGCCGCTCTCCAGCGCGTTCCAGGGAAGGACGGCGCACTTGACCCGGCTGGCGTACCGGCGGACGCCCTGGAGGGCCTCCAGATCACCGAGCGACTCGAGGTCGCCCGGGTCGGCCCCGTCCACGATCATCTGCTTGAACCGCTCCACCACCGCTCGGGCCGCCGCCACCGGTAGCCCCGCCACCTGCTCCGCCATCATCGAGGCCGAGGCCAGCGAGATCGAGCAGCCCTGCCCTTCGAATCCGACCGCATCGATGCGCCCGTCCCGCAGCCTAAGGCTGACGTCGACCTCGTCCCCGCAGAGGGGGTTGTGGCCGTGCACGGTAGCGTCGGCCGGGTCCACCCGCCCGTGGTGGCGGGGGTGGCGGTAGTGGTCGAGGATGATCTCGCGGTAGAGGTCGTCGTCGACCGCCGACGCAGCGGGACTGCCCATCGCCATCGCTCCATCCTACGCCGGATCCCGCTCGGGGCCGCCGGGCCGTCGCGGTCGTGACCGGGAGTCAGCGCGTCTCCCACGGGTTGGCCCCACCGAGCCGACGCGTGCTCCCGATCGTCGACCCTGGGTGCCGGCGGGTCTCCCCGCGCCGCCCCCAACGCGGATCGCCGCGGCCGCGGCGCGGAAGAGGTGACACTCACGGCCGCCGAGTACGTCCCGGCGCGAGGCCTGCGCGGCGGCGGCTCCCCGCAGAGAGCGCGCGTCATGGCCCACCCGGTTCCTCCGGCGGTCGGTGGCCGCGCTCGGGCCATAGCCCCTGACCCCGCCGCCAGCGAAGCGCCGGAACCGCAGACCCTTCACGGATCTGCGATCGGGCGGTCGCCGATCACGCCCTCGCCAGCCAGACCACCTGGGTCGCCGAGCGGGTGGCCGGGCCGGCCTGGCGGGTCACCCCGGCCACCGCAGGGGCCGCCCGACCGGCGCCCGCGCTGAGGCGCCGGTGACCGGTCGGGAACGCCTCGGCCCACCCCACCCTCACGCGGCGCGCGCGGTCGACAGCGCGCTCTCCCTGGCGACCGCCGCGGGCCACGGCAATGCCTGGTGGCGGAGACGAGGACCGATCCTGGTCCCGGTCGATCGTCTCGGCTCGGCCTCTCGGCTGATCCCGGCCCGCGCGGCGCCGGATGGCGGGGAGACGGACATGACACCCTGGCCGGGGGGGCAACCGGGTGCTGCTCATGCCCCAGCTTCGCGAGGCGTGGCCCGGGCGCCGGGCTCAGGGTTGGCAGCCGCGAGGGCGAGCGCCGTCGGGGGAGGCGGTAACAGGTGGGGCTCGGGATCCACGGGTGCGGTGCCCCACCCAGCGGCTCGGGCCGGGTCGTCGGGGGCACCACGACATCCCCAGTCAGAGTTGCGACTCAGCCGGGAACCCACGGGTGCTCCACCGCGCGTGCCCCGGGCCGGTGGCGAAGGGGGTCTCGACGCGGACGGGACAGCCGCCTTCGAGTCGCAACGGAAGGCCCCGCCGGGGGCAATGACACAGAGCGGGGGACGGGGCCGTGCCGTGGTCCCCGTCCCCCGTCGCGAGTCAGCGGCCGATGACCACCAGGCGGGACCAGCGACATCGCGGCACCAGGACGGGCCGCGATCTCAACGGGTCGGGGTGATCAGCGCCTCCAGAAAATCCAGATCCCGGTGGCAGTCCTCAGCCGGTGCTCACGGGGGCGAGGGTGGTACTGGGTTGATCTGGCATGGGCAGAACCTCCTTTTTCCAAGAGTGCCGGTCGTCCTGCCGGACGCGGGGACTGACCCGCTCACCCGAGCGACGCCGGCCGGCTGCGCTGTCGCCGACTAGTTTAGCCAAAGCCCGTCGTCCGCGCGCGCCCCGCGGGCGTGCTGTCGACCAGACCGCGGAGGACCACCGCCGCATCTAAGCCTGGAGCCAGCGAACCGGTGCGGAGTGGGGTCGGCTGGGGCGTGCGCAAGGGGCAGGGAGGTGGTCGTGGGTCGCGGGTGCGTCGGAAGTCCGACCGCGGGGGCATGGACAGGGAGGGCCCCCATCGCTGGGGGGCGTGAGGGCGGTCGCGACGGGGAGCGGGCGAGGCCGCGGGCATGCGGAAACCATGGGCCGGGGAGCCGGGGACGCAGCGGGTGGGGCGAATCAGCAGACGACGCGGAGGGCGCGGAGCTGCCTGACGGCGGCCGTGAACCGTGCCTGCCACGGCCAGCCGCGGGGGAGGTGCAGCGTCCAGCGACGGGCCGAGGGGGTCAGCCGTCCCGGCACCCCGAACAGCCAGCGGCGCAGGGTGGGCGTGGCCGTGCGCGCCGGCACGGTGTCCGGCAGGCCGAGGGCGGTGACCCAGCGACTCAGGTTGTGTGCCGTCACGGCCAACGCGAGCCACGCGGCGTTGGCGGCGAACCGGCCCAAGGGCAGGTGCGCGAGTCCGGCCCCTTCCTTGAGGTCGCGAATCACCGTCTCGACATCGGCGTGGGCCCGGTGATCGGCTTCCCGGGTGAGCGTGTCGCCCGCCCGGTCGGTGATGAACGCGTGGTAGGCGAACTCGATGAAGGGGGCCAGCTGCGAGTCCGGGGTCGGGCGCACCCGCCGCAGGCTCAGGCGCAGCGGCGTCCCGCAGGGGACATACACCGTCTCCGCGACGTCCGCTCCCGAGATCGGCGCCCCGGTGGCGTCGACCCCGAAGGTCCCGGTGCTCGACCAGTACGGGATCGGGATCCAGGTGTCGACCGGGACCGCGGCGATCGTCCGGTGGAGCGCCGGATTCAGCCGCACCGTGATGCTGAACACGACCCCTGCCCAGCAACAGGTCCGCACCACGGTGTACGCGGAGAAGCCCGAATCGGCGCGCAGCGTCAGGGGCCTGGAGGCGCCCGCGCCGCGCACCCGCGCGAACGTCTCCCGCAGGAGGCTCGCCGCCCCGCGGACGCTGTTCGCCCGCCCGCCGCGTAACCGGGCGTGCAGCACGTCGCCGTGGCCGGCCCGGGTCGCGAGCAGGGGATGGTAGCCCCGCACCCTGGTGGAGCCGAAGGCCGCCCCCTGCTTGGCCGGGCCGTAGACCTGACAGATCGTGGAGTCGACGTCCATCGTCATCGCGTCGGCGCCGGGACCGGCCCCCGCCGCCCAGGCGCGCTGGAGGGCCATCCGCGACACCGCGTCGAGTTGGCGCACGGGGCCATAGGTCAAGCTGCGCAGGAAGGTACCGAGGGTCGAGGGCGCCCGGAGCTGATGCCCGAGCACCGCCTGAGTGGCCCCCGCGCGGAGGACCTCGGCGTCGTCGATGCTGTCACCGCCCGCCAGCATGGCCGCCACCACGGTCATCGCCTTCAGCCCCACGTGGGCCCGCCCCGGCGTGGTCCCCAAGTCCAGGTGCTGGTCCACCAGCGCCCGGAGGCCCAGCCTCGGGGCCAGCGTCGCGGGCAGCAGCAGCCCCGCGTTGGCCACGGCGTGGTCATCGTCGAAGGCAACCCCGATCCGGTCGAGACCCTGCGAGAATGGGGGCATCGAAAAGGTGCTCCTCTGCTGGGACGCTCGGACTTGTCGACACCCCGATTATCCCAGCAAGTAGTGCCCTTTCGTCGTCTCTACACGGCCACCATACCCCACCGGTTAGGTGGATCCAGGCTTCGTATGAGGGCGTCGCGCTTGCAGCGGCTACCCCTTACGCAGCAGCAGGGGCAGCCGCGCCACCACCACGTGGGGACGACGCTGCAAGGCGGCGGACAGCACCAGATCCAGGTGGTTCTGCAGCGGCCGGTGCCAGACGTACCGGGGTAGAACCACCGGGATCAGGACCACCACTCGGTGGCTAGCTGAGGGCTTGAGGGATTCGATGTAGCGGAGCAACGGGCGCCCCACCGAGCGGTACGGTGATGGGAGCACCACCAGCGGCACGCCGGGGTCCCATTTCTTCCAGGCCTCTTCCAGGACCGTCTGCCCGCCTTGGTCCTCGTCGAAGATAACCGTGACGGCCACTACTCGGTTCCCCATGGAAAGGGCCTGGGAAATGGCTTGGCTGGTGAGGGTGGATAGTGAAATGAAAGGGACCACCACTGTGGTTGAGCCCCGTTTCGGCCGCGTCGGCGTCTGGCCCAGATGCAGCTCCGTCCCCACTTTGCTGTAGTAGGCGCTCACTCGGACGAACAGCAAGATCAGTATCGGAATCGCCAGCACCACCACCCAAGCCCCCTCGCGGAACTTGGTGACGACAAAGATGATGGTGGCGGTACCACTGGCGAAGGCGCCTAGACCATTGATCGCAGCCCGCCACCTCCATCCGTTCTCGCTGCCACCAAGCCAGTGAACCACCATCCCCGCCTGGGCCAAGGTGAAGCCGGTGAAGACCCCGATCGCGAACAGCGGGATAAGCGAGTCGGTGTTGCCCAGGGTCGCGACAAGCATGATGCCGGAGAGCAGCGCCAGAACCCAGATCCCGTGATTGAAGACCAGCCGGTCGCCCCGAATGGCGAAGTCGTGGGGCAGCCGGTTGTCCTTGGCCAGCAAGGAAGCCAGAATGGGAAGGCTTCCGAAGGATGTGTTAGCGGCCAGGGCCAGAACCAGGGTCACTAGCACTGACACGGCGTCGAAGGCCCAGCCCCGGCCCAGGGCATAGCCGACGACCTGGTTGAGGACCGCGTCGTTGGTCCTGGGCTCCACATGGAAGCGCTGGATCAGAATCGCCAACCCCACCAGCATGGCGGCTAGCAAGCTGCCCAGTAGAAGCTCCGTCTGCCGGGCCCTGGTGACCCTGGGCTGGCGAAACAAGGGCACTCCGTTAGCGATCGCCTCCACCCCGGTGAGGGCACTGCACCCAGCCGAAAAGGCCTGCAGCACCAAGAGCAGGCCGATCGCCTGGAGTGCGTGAGCGGCGACCTGGCGCGAGCCGGGGGTCTGGATGTGGGGGGCGAGGGGATGGATGAGGCCGATCGCGATCACCAGCAGGATGGCGCCGATGAACCCGAGAGTGGGCAAGAGGAATGCCCTGGCGCCCTCGGCTAATCCGCGCAGGTTCAGGACGGTGATCACAGCCAGAATGGCCACGCAGATGGGGACGGTGTAGGGCAGCAGCGAGCTGAAGGCGGAGGTTAGCGAGCCAACACCGGCAGCGATCGAGACCGCTACGGTCAGGGTATAGTCCACGATCAATGCCGCTCCGGCGAGCAGCGAGAGTCGGGACCCGAGGTTGGCCCGAGCCACCGCGTACGCGCCGCCTCCGCTTGGGTAGGCGACTATGACCTGCATGTACGAGGCCACCAGGAGCACCAGCAGGCCAACGATCGCCAGGGTGATCCAGGGAGCCAGCCGCAGCGCCGCCAACCCGCCGGCACCCAGCGCCACAAGTAGGGCCTGGGGACCGTAGGCCACGGAGGTGAGGGCGTCCAGGGAGAGCGCCGAGAGGCCCTCGATGGGATCGATCTCCTCCGTAGCCGCTTCGCTCGATCGCAAGGGACGGCCAAACAGACGCGCGCTTAGGGACGGCGATTTCAGGCAG
>Ga0307372_10010553_pt1 | contig 12473 bp, 6 predicted proteins | sample OX1MG_FD_202533 | JGI IMG/M metagenome (GOLD analysis project Ga0307372, IMG submission 202533) | Soil microbial communities from Risofladan, Vaasa, Finland - OX-1 | ecosystem: Environmental > Terrestrial > Soil > Coastal area > Acid sulfate soil | place: Finland: Risofladan, Vaasa | collected...
CCTTGGAGACGTCCTGCCCGGGCGCGTAGCGCTGCACCAGGAAGCCGTACCCGAGGTCCTGCTCGTGGGCCTTGAACTGCGCCATGGCCTGCGCGTCGCCCGGATCGCGGCTCAGCGCCTGGAGCGCTTCCACCGCGGGGATGCCGTTGCGGATGCGTTCTGCCGCCTGCTTCTCGAGCGTGTCCGCGCCGGGCACCGTGCCGTCGAGCGAGTGCGTCACCAGCAGCGACAGCGCGCCGGGGATCTGGACCTTCCACAGGTTCGTGCGTTCGCTCTGCGACGGGGCCGCGACCACGTTGAACGGCATCGGCGCGGGCTCGCTGTGCCACAGCGCCTCCATCGCGGCGAGCTTCGCCGGCTGCGCGTGGCCGCCGACGAAGCCGAGCGCATCGCCCAGGGTGATCACGCCCGCCGTGGCGAGCACGCCGAACAGCGCCGCCATGCGGAACGAGCGCTTGGCGAGCTCCATGTGGCGGTTCCTGAGCATGTAGTAGGCGCTGATGCCCGCGACGAACATCGCCGCGGTGACGTAGCCGGCGACGCTGGTGTGCACGAACTTGGACTGCGCGTCGGGGCTGAACAACAGGTCGCTGAAGCTCGTGAGCTCCATGCGCATGGTGAGGGGATTGAAGTGCGCGCCCTGCGGATCCTGCATGAAGCCGTTGGCCACCAGGATCCATAGCGCCGACAGATTCGAGCCCAGGGCGACGAGGTAGGTCACCGCCAGGTGCTGCGCGCGCGACAGGCGGTCCCAGCCGAACAGCATCAGTCCGACGAAGGTCGATTCCATGAAGAACGCCATCAGACCCTCGATGGCGAGCGGGGTACCGAAAGTATCGCCGACAAAGCTCGAGTAGAACGACCAGTTGGTGCCGAACTCGAACTCCATGGTGAGGCCGGTGGCCACGCCCAGGGCGAAATTGATCAGGAAAAGCTTGCCCCAGAACTGGGTCATGCGCCGGTAGATCTCGCGCCCGGTCGTGACGTACACCGTTTCCATCGCGGCGAGCATCAGCGACAGCCCGAGCGTCAGCGGGACGAACAGGAAGTGATAGAGCGCGGTCGCTGCGAACTGCCAGCGCGACAGCTCGACGACGGTGTTGTTGATCATCGGAGGTCTCCCGGCGGCATCATCCCGGACCCCGGAAGCGTCCTGTCTCCCGCGGCACGGCGCACAAAGGTTCCCTCTTCGAAACCCCTTTGTACGGTACGGATTGTCGCAAGGCGGGCCGGGAGGCCGGTTGACCTAGATCAAATGGCCCCGGCGAACGGTCAGTACGGCTTGCAGCGCCGCAAGCCGGCTCAGTGCAGCCCGCCGTCCAGCGCGACGTTCTCGGCAGCGAGCTCGATGCCGGCGGCCTGCGCTGAACTGCTCCCCCTAAACGATACCAGCCGGAAGTTAGTAAAGTCCGTTTTCACAGGAGAAGACGGGCATGAAGAAAAGCGTTTTACGGAGCAGCAGATCATCGGGTTTCTGAAGGAAGCCGAGGCTGGCGTGCCGGTCAAAGGCCTCTGCAGGAAGCATTGTTTCAGAGCCGCAGCGTCCTACGGCTGGCGCTCGAAGTACGGGGAGGCTGCACGTCGATGAGGCGAAGCGCCTCAACCAGCTCGAGGCCGAGAACGCCAAGTTGAAGAGGCGCCTTGCCGAAGCGCACCTGGACGGTGCGCCCGACGATCTGCTGTCCGCCTCGCAGATGGCGGTTCTACCCGCTGAAACCCGCGCACCGAGTGCCACGTAGGAGCAGTGCGTTCAGGAAACGAGGGCTGGAGCGGGAACGCCGAGCTCGTCCTGCAGCGCGATGCCGATCTCCAGGAGCCTCGCATCGGAGCCGGCGCGACCGATGAGCGAAGCGCCCACCGGTAGCCCGCTCGAGGTATCGAGACCACAGGGAAAGGCGGCGACAGGGAAGCCGGTCCAGTTCCAGTAGTGCGTCAGCTCGATCAGCATCGCGTCGGCGAACGCGTGGTCGTATCCCCACCCTCGGCGCGGTGCGACCACCGGTAGCGTCGGCTCGACGAGCGCATCTATACGCTCGGCGGCGAAACGTTCGCTCCAGAGGGCCGTGGCGAGGCGCCGGCGCGCCTGGGCCTGCGCGTATTCCCAGCCGGAGAGCGCACGCTTTTCGCCCGCCTCGACGAACTCGCGCGTCGAGGCGCGGTATAAATGGCGCCGGTCGTCGAAACGGCGGTGCCAGGCGAGCATGTCGGCGCCGAAGACAGCGGTGTAGTCGTCGAAAACGTCAAGTGGCAGGTCAGTGCCTGGGAACGCGACTAGCTTTGCGCCCATGCGTTGCGCGAGCTCGAGCAGCGCCTCAAAGCGCGCGGCTACGCCGGCCTCCGGGGCGACCCGCAGGGCAATTCGCGGCGAGACCGCAAGGCGCACGCCCTCGAGCGGGCGTACTTTTGCGCGCGGCGCGATGCGCAGGCGAGTCCGCGGAATCGCGCTTTCCGCCCGACCGGCGTCGGCGCCCACCATGTGCTCGAAAAGCAGTGCGCAATCGCGCAACGTTCGCGCCATGGGGCCGGCGTGATCCAGCGATTGGCAAAGGGGCACGATGCCGCGCAGCGACACGAAATTTCGGGTGGGCTTAAGAGTCGACGTGCCGCAGCACGCCGAGGGAATGCGCAGCGATCCCGCGGTGTCGGTGCCGGTGGCGGCGGCAACCATTCTCGCCGCGAGGGCAGCGGCGGACCCTCCGCTCGAGCCGCCCGGTGTGCGCGTGAGATCCCAAGGGTTACCGGTCTGGTCGGTGGTGCCGCCTGCGGCGAACTCATGCGTATGAAGGTGGCCGAGCAACACCATCCCGGCGGCGCGCAGTCGTGCCCAGACGTCGCAGTCTTTCTGCGGCGCCTCCTCGAGCAGGCGGCTGGATGCGGTGAGCGGCTTGCCGGCCACTGCGTAGAGATCCTTGAGGCCGATCGGAATTCCGCAGAGCGGCGTGGTGGCACCGCCCGCCAGCATCCGGTCGGCCTGCGCGGCGGCAGCGAGCGCGTCTTCCTCGTAGACCCGCACCCAGGCATTGATCGAGCGCGGATCGCCCTCTGCGTTGTGACGGCCGTCTCGGTCGCGGATCCGTTCGAGGCACGCACGTGTGAGCTCGACCGACGAAAGCTTACGCCGTGTGAGCAAGGTCGCGGCTTCTGCGACGCCAAGGTCAGCGGGATGGGAGTGTGTTGTCACGATCATGTGTTGGCCGCCAGAACCTATTCGCTTTTTGGATCGAAACCCCGTTTGCCGTTGCCTCGAGCGATTGTGGCCCGAGTGCGCGCACAGTCAACCCTTTGTTCGCTGGCCGAACAGGTGCTGCGCGGCGGGCTGCCTGGACTGGCGGAGCGATGGCCGAGCAAGCCAATCCCGTAGGTTGGAACAGCTATGACAAGTTCGCCGCCGGAATTGCTGCCAGAACCCCGCGAGGCGTCCCGTTGAAATTTGCAATTCGGCGTGGCTCGAAGCGGTGAAGCGGGCGGAGCTCTCCGACTTCCGTTTTCACGACACAAGGCATACCTGGGCGTCATGGCATCGGCAGGCGGGAACGTCGACCGATGAATTGAAGGACCTGGGCGGCTGGAAGTCGCGAGTGATGGTGGACCGCTACGCGAAGTCTGGGACAGAGCATTTATCCGCCGCTTGCTTCGCGAATAGAGTCCGAGAGGCCGAGCGCCGACGTAGTGAGTCTTTCGAGCTACGTTTTCGCTACGGTGGGAAAAACGAACAAGGCCTGGCGCACTGCCAAGCCTTTGAACTGAAGTGGCTCCCCGAGTAGGGCTCGAACCTACGACCTGCGGATTAACAGTCCGTCGCTCTACCGACTGAGCTATCGGGGACCTGCAAAATCGCGCTATTTTAAGGGCTTTCACCTGCCCGGGCAATGTGATGGCGCGTTCGAAAGCAAGTTTCTGGCGCTGGCTGGCCGGCGGCCTGGCCGCGATCGTCGTCGCGGCGCTGGTGATTCCGTTTCTGGTGCCGCTGTCGCGCTTCATCCCGGAGATCACGCAGCTCGCCTCCGAGAAGCTCGGCCAGCCGGTGACGATCTCCGGCCTGCGGCTGCAGCTGTTACCCGTCCCGGGCGTGGCGCTCTTCGGCCTCGGCGTGGGGCGGCACGGCGAAATTCGCATCGAGAGCGCGAAGGTCGAGCCGGACTTGCTGGCGTGGCTCGCCGGTCACAAGGTGATCCGCAAGGTGAGCGCCGACAAGGTGCGCCTGCGGCAGGCGGCGCTCAAGTTGCTCGAGAATCTGCCCAAGTCGAAGGGCGAGCCGGTGCTGGTGCGGCGCCTGGTGCTGCACGATGTCAAGCTCGAGCTCACCGGTCTGCAATTGCCCGCCTTCGATCTCGAGGCCGACCTCGCACCCGAGCTCGGAATAAACCGGGCGCTGTTCAAGACGCGTGACGGCGCGCTGACGCTCAGCGTGGAGCCGCAGGGCCGCGGCGAGGCGCGCGTCGATCTCGCTGCCAGGAAATGGCGCCTGCCGATCGCCTCGGCGCCGCTGGTGTTCGCCTCTCTGCGTGCGCGCGGCGCGCTGCACGCGGGGGGATTGCAGCTGCCCAGGATCGACGGCCGGCTCTACGGCGGCGCGGTCAGCGGGAACGTCCACGTCGAATGGCAGCGGGGCTGGCGGGTGACCGGCAAGGCCGACGTCGCGGGCATCGATCTCGCGCCGATCCAGCACGCGCTCGGCAAGCCGGCGAAGCTGACCGGTCGGTTGAGCGGCAACGCGACTTACTCGGCGCACGCGCGGGCGGCCGGGGGGCTGGGCGACGCGCTGGTGCTCGACGCGCCGTTTCGCGTCGAGGGCGGCGAGTACCACGGCATCGATCTGTCGCGCGTCGCGGAATTGCCGATGGGCAAGCTGTCGCAGGGCGGCGGCACGCGCTTCGACGATCTGCACGGCATTCTCGCCCTGCGCGGCAAGCGCGTGAGCATCAGCGCGCTGTGCGCCAAGTCCTCGGCTCTGGCGGCCGCCGGGCACGTCGAGATTGCTCCCGACCAGAAGCTCTCGGGCGCGCTCGACGTGTCGCTCGCCAGCAGCAAGGGCTACGTCGGGATTCCGGTGGACCTCGCCGGCACGACCGCGGAGCCGAGCGTCAAGCTGACCACCGGGGCCACCATCGGCGCGGTGATCGGCACCATTCTGCTGCCCGGAATCGGCACCACGCTGGGGGCCTCGGCGGGCGGCGTCTTCGACGGCAAGGCGGAGTGCAAGTAGCGCGCGCTACTTGATCACCGCGGCGATGGCGTCGGCGACGTAGTCGATGTTCTTCGAGTTGAGCGCCGCGACGCAGATGCGTCCGGTTTCGATGGCGTAGATCGAGTATTCCTTGCGCAGCCGCGCGACCTGCTCCTTGCCCAGCCCGGAGTAGGAGAACATCCCCTGCTGCTTCAGCACGAAGCCGAAGTCCGCCTGCGGCACGCGCGCCTTGATTCCTTCGACCAGTCGCTTGCGCATCGCCTTGATGCGCTCGCGCATGCCGCCGAGCTCGCTCTCCCAGAGCTTGCGCAGCTCCGGGCTGTTGAGCACGGTGGCGACGACCTGGCCGCCGTGCGAGGGCGGGCTGGAATAGTTGGTGCGCGCCAGTCGCTTGACTTGCGACAGCACGCGCGCCGCCTCCTCGGCGCTGCCGGCGACCACGCTCAGCGCGCCGACGCGCTCGCCGTACAGGGAGAACGACTTGGAGAACGAGCTCGACAGGAATACCGGCGACATCGCCCCGGCGAACAGCCGCGCGGCGTGGCCGTCGGGCTCCAGGCCGCTGCCGAAGCCCTGGTAGGCGAGGTCGATGAACGGCACCAGGCCCCTGGATTGCACCGCCTGAAGGACCGCGGCCCACTGCTCGCGCGACAGGTCGACGCCGGTCGGGTTGTGGCAGCAGGCGTGCAGCACGACGATCGATCCGGCGGGCATCGCGTTCAGCGCGGCGAGCATGGCCTCGAAGCGCACGCCGTGCGAGGCCGCGTCGTAGTAGGGGTAGGCGTTGACCGTGAAGCCGGCGCTCTCGAACAGCGCGCGGTGATTCTCCCAGCTCGGGTCGCTGATCCAGACCTGCGCCCCGGGGGCCAGGCGCTTGAGGAAATCGGCGCCGACCTTCAGGCCGCCGGTGCCGCCCAGGGCCTGCACGGTGACGACGCGGCCCGACCCGACCGGCTCGCGGTCCGCCCCGAACACCAGCTCGCGCACCGCCTTGTCGTAGGCGGCGAGGCCGTCGATCGGCAGGTAGGCGTGCGGCGGGCCGGCCTCCACGAGCTGCCGCTCGGCCCGGCGCACGCATTCGAGCAGCGGCACCTTGCCGTTGTCGTCGTAATACACGCCGACGCCGAGGTTCACCTTGTTCGGGTTCGCGTCGGCCACGAAGGCCTCGGTGACGCCCAGGATCGGGTCACCTGGGGCCATTTCGACGCGGGTCAGGATCGATGCGCTCATGGAACAGCCGGTTGAGAGTGATGCCGCTATTCTACCGGGCGGCGCGCTGTGGGAAAATGAGCGGTTTCATTTTTGGCGAGCGCCGAGCCTCTCCGCATGGCCAGCACCGATCCCCTTGCCGACCCGGCCCGGGCCGCCGATGTGCTCACGTTCGCGGGCAGCCCGTACCGCCTGCACGAGCTTTACCTGCCCGCGGGCGATCAGCCCGAGGCGATCGCCAAGCTGGTGGAAGGCGTGCAGGACGGCCTCGCGTTCCAGACGCTGCTCGGGGTGACCGGCTCCGGCAAGACCTACACCGTGGCCAACGCGATCGCGCGCCTGGGGCGCCCGGCGATGGTGCTCGCGCCGAACAAGACGCTGGCGGCGCAGCTGTACGCCGAGTTCCGCGAGTTCTTCCCGGACAACGCGGTCGAGTACTTCGTCTCGTACTACGACTACTACCAGCCCGAGGCCTACGTGCCCTCGCGCGACCTGTACATCGAGAAGGACTCTTCGATCAACGAGCACATCGAGCAGATGCGCCTGTCGGCCACCAAGTCGCTGCTGGAGCGGCGCGACTGCGTGATCGTCGCCACGGTTTCGGCGATCTACGGCATCGGCGATCCCTCCGAGTACCACGGCATGATCCTGCACCTGCGCCAGGGCGAAAAGGTCGCGCAGCGCGACCTGCTGAAGCGCCTGGTGGCGATGCAGTACGAAAGGAACGAGCTCGATTTCCGGCGCGGCACCTTCCGCGTGCGCGGCGACGTGATCGACGTGTTCCCCGCCGAGCACGCCGAGCACGCGGTGCGCATCGCGCTGTTCGACGACGAGATCGAGTCGCTGCAGCTGTTCGATCCGCTCACCGGGCGGGCGATGCACGGCCTGGCGCGCTTCACCGTCTATCCCTCGAGCCATTACGTGACGCCGCGCGAGACGATCCTGCGCGCGGTCGAGGCGATCAAGAAGGAGCTGGCCGGGCGCATCGAGTTCTTCCAGCGCCAGGGCAGGCTGCTCGAGGCGCAGCGCATCGAGCAACGCACGCGCTTCGACCTGGAGATGCTCGCCGAGCTGGGGTTCTGCAAGGGGATCGAGAACTACTCGCGCCACCTCTCGGGACGCAATCCGGGCGAGCCGCCGCCCACGCTGATCGATTACCTGGCGCACGATGCGCTCATGTTCATCGACGAGAGCCACGTCACTATCGGGCAGCTGGGCGGCATGTACCGCGGCGACCGCTCGCGCAAGGAGAACCTGGTCGAGTACGGCTTTCGCCTGCCCTCGGCGCTCGACAACCGGCCGCTGCGCTTCGACGAATTCGAAAAGATCGTGCGCCAGACGATCTTCGTCTCGGCCACGCCTGCCGACTACGAGCGCCAGAAATCGGCCCAGGTGGTCGAGCAGGTGGTGCGTCCGACCGGGCTGATCGACCCGCCGCTGTCCGTGCGCCCGGCCACGACGCAGGTGGACGACCTGCTCTCGGAGATCCACCTGCGGGTGCACAAGAACGAGCGCGTGCTGGTGACCACGCTCACCAAGCGCATGGCCGAAGAGCTCACCGACTATCTCGCCGAGCACGGCGTACGGGTGCGCTACCTGCACTCGGAAGTGGACACCGTGGAGCGCGTGGAGATCATCCGCGACCTTCGGCTGGGCGAGTTCGATGTGCTGGTCGGCATCAACCTGCTGCGCGAGGGGCTCGACTTGCCCGAGGTGTCGCTGGTGGCGATCCTCGACGCCGACAAGGAAGGCTTCCTGCGCTCGGAGCGCTCGCTGATCCAGACCATCGGCCGCGCGGCGCGCCACCTGAACGGCGCGGCGATCCTGTACGCCGACGTCATGACCGACTCGATGCGCCGCGCGATCGGCGAGACCGATCGGCGGCGGCGCAAGCAAGTCGCCTACAACGAGGCGCACGGCATCACGCCGAAGGGCGTGTCCAAGCGCATCAAGGACCTGATCGACGGCGTGTACGACGCCGGGCACGCCGCGCAGCAGCTGCAGGCGGCGCAGGAGGACGCGCGCTACGAGGCGATGAGCGAGAAGCAGGTCGCGCGCGAGATCCGCCAGCTGGAAAAGCTGATGCTCGAGCACGCCAAGAACCTGGAATTCGAGAAGGCGGCCAAGGCGCGCGACCAGCTGATGGAGCTCAGGAAGCGGGTGTTCGGCAGCGCCGCGCTCGCCCCGGAGGAAACCGCCGCGGAGTGAGCGGGGGGCTCACAGCCGCTTCAGCACGCGCACCACGCGCGGATCCTGCGCGGCCGGCTCGGCCTCGAAGCCGAGGGCATGCACGAAGCGCAGCATCCTGGCGTTCTCGCCCGCCACCAGCCCAGCCACGCTCTTCAGTCCCTTGGCGCGGGCGGCGCGAAACAGCGCTTCCATGAGCAGCCCGGCGACGCCGGTGCCTTGCCAGGCATCCGCGACCGCGATCGCGAACTCGCAGGTCCGCCCGTCGGGCTCCACGAGGTAGCGCGCTTCGCCCACCGCCTGTTCGCCGGCGGCGAGGCGTATCGTCGCCAGGAAGGCCATGTGGCGCTCGTAATCGACGTCGGTGAGAAAACCGATCAGTTGCGGCGAGGCCGCATGCGCCGCCTGCTTGAAGCGCAGGCGGCGCGCCTGCTCCGACAGGCCGTCGAGGAGCGCGCGCGTCAGCCCGGCATCCTGCGGGCGCACCGGGCGGATGGTGAGCGCGGTTCCGTTGGCCAGACGGTGCTCGCGCACCAGATGCGCGGGATAGTCAGCCACGCGCGGTGCCCGGGCCGTGCCGCGCGGCCTCCTCCTTGAGCTGCCGGTGCAGGATCTTGCCGATCGGCGACTTGGGCAGCGCGTCGCGGAATTCGATGCGCCTGGGCTGCTTGTAGCCGGTGAGCTGCCGCGCGCAATGCTCGCGCAACGCCTCGGCGCCGAGCGCGGGATCCTTCTTCACCACGTACAGCGCGACCGCCTCGCCGCTGCGCTCGTCGGGGATGCCGACCGCGGCGACATCCTTGACGCCCGGGTGCAGCATGACCGCCGCCTCGATCTCGCTCGGGTAGGCCTTGAAGCCGGACACCACGATGACGTCCTTCTTGCGGTCGAGCAGCTCGACGTAGCCGCGCGTGTCCATGCGCCCCATGTCGCCGGTGCGCAGCCAGCCCTGCGTGGTGAACGCGCGCGCGCTTTCCTCGGGCATGTTCCAGTAGCCGCGCATCACTTGCGGCCCGCGCACGCAGATTTCGCCGCTCTCGCCGGGGGCAAGCTCGGCGCCGGCTTCGTCCAGGATCGCGACCTCGGTCGAGGGCAGCGGCAGCCCGATCTTGCCGCTGAACTCCGGCGTGTCGAAGCGGTTGCAGCACACGTTCGGCGAGGCCTCGGTGAGCCCGTAGCCTTCGACCAGCGGAACGCCCGTCACCTCCCGCCAGCGCTCGGCGACCGCGCGCTGCACCGCCATGCCGCCGGCCACCGCGACCTTGAGCGCGCCGCGGTTCGCGGCGGGCACCGCGCCGAAACCCGCCGTCTCGAGCAAGGCCTTGAACAGCGTGTTCACCCCGCTGATGGCGGTAAAGCGCGTGCGCCTGAGCTCGGCGACGAAGCGCGGCAAGTCGCGCGGATTGGTGATCAGCACGTTGTTGCCGCCGAGCTTCACGAACACGAGCAGGTTCGCGGTCAGCGCGAACACATGGTAGAGGGGCAGGGCGGTGACCACCGTTTCCTCGCCGGGCTCGAGGGCCACGCCGATCCAGACCGCGGTCTGCTCGACGTTCGCGACCATGTTGCCGTGGCTGAGGATCGCCGCCTTCGGGGTCCCCGTGGTGCCCCCGGTGTACTGCAGAAAGGCGATGTCCTCGGGGCCCAGGGCGACCTCGTTCGGAGCCCGGCGCGAGCCGTCGCCGAGCGCCGCGCGCAGCCCGGTCGCGCCCGCGATGCGCCAGGGCGGGACCATGCGCCTGACGCGCTTGACGACGAAATTGGTCAGCCAGCGCCTGGGCGTCGCGAACAGGTCTCCGAGCTGCGTCGTGAGGACGTGGCGCACGCCGGTGCCGGGCAGCGCCTGCTCGAGCGTATGCGCAAAGTTCTCGAGCACCACGATGGCGGCGGCGCCGCTGTCGGCGAGCTGGTAGTGCAGCTCGGGCGCCGTGTACAGAGGGTTCACGTTCACTACCACCAGCCCGGCGCGCAGCGCTCCGAACAGCGTCACCGGGTACTGCAAGCAGTTCGGCAGCATGATCGCGACGCGCTCGCCCTTGCCGAGCGCCAGCCGCGTCTGCAGGAAAGCGGCGAAGTCGCGCGACAGGCCGTCGAGCTCGCGATAGGTGAGGCTGGCGCCCAGATTGCTGAAGGCCGGGCGGTCGCGGAAACGCGTGCAGCTGCGCTCCAGCAGGTCCTTGAGCGACGCATAAGGGCGAACGTCGACCTCGGCCGGGACGCCCGGGGGATAGGAGCTGAGCCAGATCTTCGTCGCCATCGGCCGCACCGTCTGGGCTATAGAACGGGGGCGCAGCCGCAAACAAGACCGCGCGGCGCCCCGTATATCAATACCGGTGCGCCGCGCGGGGCGGGTTGACCTGCATCAAGCGCGGGCACGGGGCCCGCGCGCGGCGCGCTTATTTGTCGCGCGTCTCGACCTGCACGAGCTCTTGCTCGGCCGAAGTGCGCGGGCGCTCGCGCCGCGGGCGACCGAGATGGTCGGGCGCGGCCTCCGGAGCGGCCGCAACGGCCTTGCCCGGGGCGGTCTCGATCATGACCAACCCGGTGCTCGCAAGCTGCTCGCCGGAATCCGCCGCCTGCACCGGCGCGGGACGCGCCGCGGCCGGCACGACCGGCGCCGGTCGCGGAGCGGCCTCGGACACGGGGAGCTGAACCGCCGCCGGCGCCAGCGTGACCACCGGCTCCTGCGGCTGGGGCGCCTCGAGCCGGACCTCCGCGCGAACCTCTTCGCGGACCTCTTCGCGGACCTCTTCGCGAACCTCTTCGCGAACCTCCTCTCGCGCGGGTTCGTGCGCCGGTTCGTGCCGCGGGAACTCGGGGCGTTCCGGCGCCGCAACGGCGCGCTCGATCGATGCCGGGGCCTGCATCAGCGGCGCGGTTTCCACTGGTTGCGGGGCGGCGCCTTGCTGGGGCTCGCCTGCCGGCATCTGCTCGGGGCGGCGTTCGCGGTGCCGGTCGCGGCCACCGCGGCCGCCGCGGCGGCCGCGACGCTGCTCTTCGCCTTCGCCGCCCTGCGGGGGCACGCCGGGAAGCGCTTCGGTCGGACGCTCGCCGCGCGGTGGCTGGGCAGGCCTTGGAGGACGCGGCTCGTGGCGCCGCTGCTCGCCGGGACGTTGCTCGCCGCGGCGCTGCTCGCCGGGACGCTGATCCCGCGGGCCGCGCTGTTCGGGTCGCTGTGGCTGGCCGGGTTGCCCATCGCGGCGCTCCGGGCGTGGCTCGCGCTGCTCGCGGCGCCCGTCGCGCTCACCCGGACGGCGTTCGCGCCGCTCGTGATGGCGCTGCCCGTCACGCGGTGCAGGACGCTCGCCGCGCGGCCTCGGCTCCGCCGCGGGGGCGGGGGCCGCCACCGTCTCGGCGGGTTTTTCAAGCTTGAACCAGCCCAGAATGCGCTGAATGATTCCGGGCCGGATTTCCTCGCTCGCGGGCGCGGGACGAGGCGCCGGCCGGCGTGCCGCTTGCGGACGCTGCTCGCGGCGCTCCTCCGGGCGCGGCTCGGGCACGTTCGGCGCCGGCTGGTCGGGCGTGATGCCTTTGACCACCGCTTCCTGGCGCTCGCGCTTGGGCTCGCTGGGCGCGCCGGGTGCCGCGGCTTCTTCCGGCTGCTCGACCAGCTCGTAGCTCGCCGGCACGTGGTCCATCTCGTTCAGCTCGTCGTGGCGCAGCCGCTGCACCTTGTAATGCGGCGTCTCGAGGTGCGGGCTGGGCACCAGGACGATGTTTACCCTGAGCCGCGCCTCGAGCTTCTGGATCTCCCCGCGCTTTTCGTTGAGCAGGAAGCTCGCCACGTCGACCGGCACGTGGGCGTGCACCGCGCCGGTGTTCTCCTTCATCGCTTCTTCCTGCAGGATGCGCAGCAGGTGCAGCGCCGTGGACTCGGTGCCGCGGATGA
>Ga0307372_10010554_pt1 | contig 12473 bp, 4 predicted proteins | sample OX1MG_FD_202533 | JGI IMG/M metagenome (GOLD analysis project Ga0307372, IMG submission 202533) | Soil microbial communities from Risofladan, Vaasa, Finland - OX-1 | ecosystem: Environmental > Terrestrial > Soil > Coastal area > Acid sulfate soil | place: Finland: Risofladan, Vaasa | collected...
GCGGATCCGTACGGCGACCGGGAGGTGCTGTGCCCGCGCTGCGGGAAGGGCAACGAGGCGCGCGGGGACGTGTGCGACATCTGCGGGCACACGGTGGCGCTGAAGCTCAAGTACGACATGGATGAGTGCCAGGAGCGGGGCATGACCTACGCGGTCCCGCTCAAGGTCACGATCCGGCTCGTCGTCTGGAACAAGGATCCGGAGACCGGGGCGAAGACGATCCGGGACATCAAGGAGCAGGAAGTCTACTTCGGCGACATCCCACTGATGACCGAGAACGGCACGTTCATCATCAACGGGACCGAGCGCGTCATCGTCTCGCAGCTCCACCGGTCGCCCGGGGCGTTCTTCCACTCCGAGGACAAGGCGCTCTACATCGCGCAGATCATTCCGTACCGCGGCTCCTGGGTCGAATTCGAGTACGACGCCAAGAACCTGCTGTACGTCCGGATCGACCGGAAGCGGAAGTTCCTGGCGACGGTGTTCCTGCGCGCCCTCGGGCTGCGCGGCGCCGACGAGATCATCCGGAGCTTCTACACCGTCGACCGGATCGACCTGCGCGACGGGGCGCTGCTCTGGGCGGTCAACGAGAACCTGGTGGGCCTGCGGGCCGGCAAGGACATCAGCATTCCGGGCACCGAGACGGTCATCGCGGCCGGCAAGAAGCTGACCAACTCCGCGCTGGCCGCGCTGCGGAAGGCGGGCGTCGAGGCGGTCGAAATCGCCGACGCGGAGCTGGAAGGGGCGTACGCGGCGGCGGACGTGGTCGACCCGGCGACCGGCGAGGTGATTCTCGAGGCGAACGACGAGCTGACGCCGCGGGTCATCTCGATGGCGCAGGAGAAGCGCGTCGAGCGGCTCGAGGTCTTCTTCCCGGAGCGCGACGAGGTCGGGCCGATCATCTCGCAGACGCTGAAGAAGGATCCGGTCCACACGCACGAAGAGGCGCTCATCGAGATCTACCGGCGCCTCCGGCCGGGCGATCCGCCGACCCTCGACAGCTCGCGCTCGCTGTTCGAGAACATGTTCTTCAACCCGCAGAAGTACGACTTCTCGCGGGTCGGCCGGCTCAAGCTGAACACCAAGCTCGTGCTGAACACGCCGCTCGACGAGAAGATCCTGCACCCGCAGGACTTCTACGAGGTCATCAAGTACCTGCTGAAGCTGCGGCGGAATCCGGCGAACGTGGACGACATCGACCACCTGGGCAACCGCCGCGTGCGGTCGGTGGGCGAGCTGCTCGAGAACCAGTTCCGGATCGGCCTGGTGCGGATGGAGCGCGCGATCAAGGAGAAGATGTCCGTCTACCAGGAAATGGCGACGGCCATGCCGCACGACCTGATCAACGCGAAGCCGGTCATGGCGGCCATCCGGGAGTTCTTCGGGTCGTCGCAGCTGTCGCAGTTCATGGACCAGACGAACCCGCTGTCGGAAATCACGCACAAGCGGCGGCTGTCGGCCCTGGGGCCGGGCGGGCTGTCGCGCGAGCGGGCCGGGTTCGAGGTCCGCGACGTGCATCCGACGCACTACGGCCGCATCTGCCCGATTGAGACGCCGGAAGGGCCGAACATCGGGCTCATCTCGTCGCTGTCGTGCTACGCGCGGATCAACGAGTTCGGCTTCATCGAGTCGCCCTACCGCAAGGTCAAGGACGGCCGGGTGATCGACTACGTGGTCATCACCAACGCCGGCGGCACGAAGTACAAGGCCGGCGACGTGGTCGAGGCCGACGATCTGGTGGACGCCGAGACGGGCCGGTCGAAGCGCAAGGGGGTCGAGTTCGAGCCCTACTCGTTCTACCTCTCGGCCTGGGAAGAGGACCAGTACGTCATCGCGCAGGCCAACGCGTCGGTCGACGCGCACGGCCGGCTGACGCAGGAGCGCGTCAACGCACGGCAGGCGGGCAACTTCATCCTGTCGCCCCGCGACAGCGTGCAGTTCATCGACGTGTCGCCCAAGCAGCTCGTGTCGGTCGCCGCGTCGCTGATTCCGTTCCTCGAGAACGACGACGCGAACCGGGCGCTGATGGGGTCGAACATGCAGCGCCAGGCCGTGCCGCTGCTGCGCGCCCGGGCGCCGTTCGTCGGCACGGGCATGGAATACATCACGGCGCGCGACTCCGGCGCCGTGGTGGTGGCGCGCCGCTCCGGCACGGTGGACTACGTCGACTCCCAGCGCATCGTCGTGCGCGTCGAGGGGGAGACCGAGGACGTCACCAAGGAGATGGGCGCCGACATCTACAACCTGACGAAGTTCAAGCGCTCGAACCAGAACACCTGCATCAGCCAGAAGCCGATCGTCCGCGTGGGCCAGAAGGTCCACAAGGGCCAGGTCCTCGGCGACGGGCCGTGCACGGAGCTGGGCGAGCTGGCGCTCGGCCGGAACGTGCTCGTGGCGTTCATGCCGTGGCGCGGCTACAACTTCGAGGACGCGATCCTGGTCTCCGAGCGGATGGTGAAGGACGACTACTACACGTCGATCCACATCGAGGAGTTCGAGATCGAGGCGCGCGACACCAAGCTCGGGCCGGAGGAGATCACGCGGGACATCCCGAACGTGTCGGAGGGCTTCCTGCGGGATCTCGACGACAGCGGCATCATCCGGATCGGGGCGTACGTGAAGCCGGGCGACATCCTGGTCGGCAAGGTCACGCCGAAGGGCGAGACCCAGCTGACGCCGGAGGAGAAGCTGCTCCGCGCGATCTTCGGCGAGAAGGCGGGTGACGTGCGGGACGCGTCGCTCATCTGCCCGCCGGGCATCGAGGGGATCATCGTCGGCGTGAAGATCTTCTCGCGCAAGGGCATCGAGAAGGACGATCGGGCCAAGGCGATCGAGGCCGAAGAGCTCGAGATGATGGAGAAGAACCTGCAGGACGAGATCCGCATCCTCCACGACGAGGTGAAGAAGCGGATCGTGCAGATGCTGCAGGGCCAGGCCCTCCGGTCGGACCTGTTCGACGAGTTCGGCCGCGAGCGGCTCCTGAAGAAGGGGACGCTGCTCACGCCGGAGCTGCTGGGCGAGATGTCCTACGAGACGATGGTCCGGCTGAAGATCGCCAACGACGACCCGCGGCTCGAGAGCGATCTGCGCCTGCTCGAGGAGCGCACGGAGCGGCAGGTCGAGGTCATCCGGCAGCTCTTCGAGGAGAAGAAGGAGAAGATCCGCCGGGGCGACGAGCTGCCCCCGGGGGTCATCAAGCTCGTCAAGGTCTACGTGGCGATGAAGCGCAAGCTGTCGGTCGGCGACAAGATGGCCGGCCGCCACGGCAACAAGGGCGTCATCGCCCGGATCCTGCCCGAAGAGGACATGCCGTACCTGCCGGACGGGACCCCGGTCGAGATCGTGCTGAACCCGCTCGGCGTCCCGTCGCGGATGAACGTCGGGCAGATCCTGGAGACGCATCTCGGCTGGGCGGCGCACGCGCTCGGGCTCTACTTCGCGACCCCCGTCTTCGACGGCGCGATGGAGCAGGAGATCAAGAGCTGGCTGGAGCAGGCGGGCCTGCCCAAGGGCGGCAAGACCCGGCTGTTCGACGGCATGACGGGCGTGCCGTTCGAGCAGGACGTGACGGTCGGCTACATCTACATGCTGAAGCTGTCGCACCTGGTCGACGACAAGATTCACGCCCGGTCGATCGGGCCGTACTCGCTCATCACGCAGCAGCCGCTCGGCGGCAAGGCCCAGTTCGGCGGCCAGCGGTTCGGCGAGATGGAGGTCTGGGCGCTCGAGGCCTACGGCGCGGCGCACATCCTCCAGGAGCTGCTCACGGCCAAGTCGGACGACGTGACGGGCCGCGCGAAGATCTACGAAGCGATCGTCAAGGGCGACGCCTCGTTCACGGCCGGGCTGCCGGAGTCGTTCAACGTCCTCATCCGCGAGCTGCAGTCGCTCTGCCTGGACGTGGAGCTGCTGAAGACGCGGCGGAAGGCGGAGGAGCCGGCGGCCGAGCCGCCGGCGCCGGCGCTGGAAGAGGCCTGAGAATCGGGCGGTCGGGCGGCCGCGCCATGGCGCGGCGCCCGGACGCGTTCGGGGTGTGAGGCGTGCCAATTCGCGCGGGGGCGGGACCCCGCGCGCCAGGGAAAACGATGAGACCCAGCTTTCACGATCGAACGGCGCTGACGAGCGATTTCGACGCGATCCGGATCAGCCTGGCGTCGCCGGACAAGATCCTGTCGTGGTCGCACGGCGAGGTCACCAAGCCGGAGACGATCAACTACCGGACGTTCAAGCCGGAGCGGGACGGCCTGTTCTGTGCCAAGATCTTCGGCCCGATCACCGACTGGGAGTGCCTCTGCGGCAAGTACAAGCGGATGAAGCACCGCGGCGTCATCTGCGACAAGTGCGGCGTCGAGGTGACGCAGGCGAAGGTGAGGCGCGAGCGGCTCGGCCACATCACGCTGGCCACGCCGGTGAGCCACGTGTGGTTCTTCAAGGGCCTGCCGAGCCGGATCGGACACCTGCTCGACATCTCCCTGCGCGACCTGGAGCGGATCCTCTACTTCGAGGCGTACGTCGTCATCGATCCGGGGGAGACCGACCTCAAGCCGAACCAGCTCCTCAACGAGGACCAGTACCGCAAGGCGCGCGAGGACTACGGGCAGAAGTTCCGGGCCCAGATGGGCGCCGAGGCGATCAAGGAGCTGCTGAAGCGCGTCAGCATCAACGAGCTGGCGGACGAGTTGCGCGAGAAGATGAAGGCGGAGGCGTCCGCGCAGAAGAAGCTGAAGTACGCCAAGCGGCTGCGCGTCGTCGACTCGTTCCGCCGCTCGAGCAACCGGCCGGAGTGGATGATCCTGGACGTGATCCCGGTCATCCCGCCCGAACTCAGGCCGCTCGTGCCGCTCGACGGCGGCCGGTTCGCCACCTCGGACCTCAATGACCTGTACCGGCGCGTCATCAACCGGAACAACCGGCTGAAGAAGCTGATCGAGCTGAAGGCGCCCGATGTGATCATCCGCAACGAGAAGCGGATGCTGCAGGAGGCGGTCGACGCCCTGTTCGACAACGGCCGCCGCGGCCGGCTGCTGCGCGGCGCGAACAACCGGCCGCTCAAGTCGCTGTCCGACACGCTGAAGGGCAAGCAGGGCCGGTTCCGCCAGAACCTGCTCGGCAAGCGCGTCGACTACTCGGGCCGGTCCGTCATCGTCGTCGGCCCCGAGCTGCGGCTGCACCAGTGCGGGCTGCCCAAGAAGATGGCGCTCGAGCTGTTCAAGCCGTTCATCTACAACAAGCTCGAGGAGCGCGGCCTGGTCGCGACCATCAAGCAGGCCAAGGAGATGGTCGAACAGCAGCGGCCGGAGGTCTGGGACGTCCTCGAAGAGGTCATCCGCGAGCACTCCGTCCTGCTCAACCGCGCGCCGACGCTGCACCGGCTCGGCATCCAGGCGTTCGAGCCGGTCCTGGTCGAGGGCAAGGCGATCCGGATCCATCCGCTGGTCTGCACCGCGTTCAACGCGGACTTCGACGGCGACCAGATGGCGGTGCACATTCCGCTGTCGCCCGAGGCGCAGATCGAGGCCTCGGTGCTGATGCTGTCGGCGCACAACATCCTGTCGCCGGCGCACGGCGCCCCGATCGCGGTCCCGTCGCAGGACATCGTGCTCGGCTGCTACTACCTCACCAAGAGCAAGGCGGGCGCGAAGGGGGAAGGGCGGGCGTTCGGCAACACCGAGGACGTGCTGCTGGCCGAGGAGGCCGGCGAGCTCGAGACGCTCACGCCGATCCGGCTCCGGTACACCGGCCCGCTGCAGGACCTGACGGCGGCGCGCGACGATCAGGACGTCCTGCACACCGAGGTCCAGCACGTCGAGCGGAAGATCATCAATACGACCGTCGGCCGCGTGATCTTCAACGATTCGCTGCCCAAGGACATGCCGTTCGTCAACGGCCTGCTCAAGAAGAAGGGGCTGCAGCAGCTCGTCCAGAAGTGCTACCTGGATCACGGCCTCCAGCGGACGGTCGAGATGCTCGACAGCCTGAAGAGCCTCGGGTTCCAGTTCGCGACCCGATCGGGCCTGTCGATCGGCATCGACGACCTGGTGATTCCGAGCGAAAAGGCGCGGCTGGTCGACCGGGCGCGCGACGAGGTCATCAAGGTCGAATCGCAGTACCTCGAAGGCGCCATCACCAACGGCGAGCGGTACAACAAGGTCATCGCGATCTGGTCGGACGTCACCGAGAAGATCGCTGACGAGATGTTCGCCGAGATGGAGGAGGCGGACCGCGGGGGCCGCAGCTTCAATCCGGTCTACATCATGGCCGACTCGGGCGCCCGCGGCAGCAAGCAGCAGATCCGCCAGCTCGCCGGCATGCGCGGCCTGATGGCCAAGCCCTCGGGCGAGATCATCGAGACGCCGATCACGTCGAACTTCCGTGAAGGGCTGACCGTGCTGCAGTACTTCATCTCGACGCACGGCGCCCGCAAGGGGCTGGCCGACACGGCGCTCAAGACGGCCGATTCGGGCTACCTGACCCGCCGGCTCGTCGACGTCGCGCAGGACGTCATCGTGTCCGAGGACGACTGCGGCACGCTCGACGGCATCGAAGCCCGGGCGATCGTCGAAAGCGGCGAGATCATCGAACCGCTGCGCGACCGGATCATCGGCCGCGTCGTGCTCGAGCGGATCGCCGACCCGTTCACCGGCGAGGTCATCGTCGAGGCGAACCAGGAGGTCACCGAGACGCTGGGCGCCCAGATCCAGGACGCCGGCGTCGAGAAGGTGAAGATCCGCTCCGTGCTGACGTGCGCCGCCCGGCGCGGCGTCTGCGCCCGCTGCTACGGCCGCGACCTGGCGACGGGCCGGATGGTCGAGCTCGGCCAGGCCGTCGGCGTCATCGCCGCTCAGTCGATCGGCGAGCCGGGCACGCAGCTGACGATGCGGACGTTCCACATCGGCGGCACGGCGTCGCGCATCTCCGAGCAGTCGACGCTGGAAGCCAAGAACGCCGGCACCGTCCGCTTCCACGGCCTGCAGGCCGTGGCCGCGAAGGACGGCAACCTGGTCGTCATGAACCGCAGCGGCTCGCTCGTCGTCCAGGACGCCAAGGGGCGCGATCGCGAGCGCTACCCGATCGTCTACGGCGCGCGCCTGAAGGTGAAGGAAGGCCAGGCGGTCGAGGTCGGCCAGGTGCTGGTCGAATGGGATCCGTACACCTTCTCCATCCTGACCGAGGAATCGGGGCAGGTGCGGTTCCGGGACATCGCCGAGGGGATCACCGTCCACGAGGAAGTCGACGAAGTGACCGGCCTGTCGCGGCTGATCATCGTCGACTCGCCAGACGAGAAGAAGCAGCCGGCCATTGAGATCCGGACGAAGGAGGGCAAGGTCTCCCGGAAATACCACATGCCGTCCCACGCCCACCTCATGGTGAGCGACGGCGAGGAGGTGTTCGCCGGCGACGTCCTGGCCAAGATTCCGCGCGAGACGACCAAGACCAAGGACATCACCGGCGGTCTGCCGCGCGTCGTCGAGCTGTTCGAGGCGCGCAAGCCGCGCGAGACGGCCGTCATCAGCGAAATCGACGGCATCGTCAAGCACGGCGGCATCGTCAAGGGACAGCGGAAGATCATCATCGTGCCGGACGAGCCGGGCGCCGAGCCGCGCGAATACGCGCTGCCACGCGGCGTCCACGTCAACGTGCAGGAAGGCGAACGGGTCCGCGCCGGCGAGCCGCTGATGGACGGGCCGAGCAACCCGCACGACATCCTGAACGTGCTCGGGGAGAAGGCGCTCCAGGGCTACCTGGTCAACGAGATTCAGGAGGTCTACCGGCTCCAGGGCGTCAACATCAACGACAAGCACATCGAGACGATCGCCCGCCAGATGATGCGGTGGGTGAAGATCGAGGATGTCGGCGACACCGAGTTCCTCGTCGACGAGCAGGTCGACAAGTTCCGCTTCCTGCGCGAGAACGAGCGGGTCATCGAGCTGGGCGGCCGCCCGGCGCAGGGCCGGCCGCTCCTGCTCGGGATCACCAAGGCGTCGCTGTCGACCGAGTCGTTCATCTCGGCGGCGTCGTTCCAGGAGACGACCCGCGTGCTCACCGAGGCGTCCATCTCCGGCAAGGTCGACTACCTGCGCGGCCTGAAGGAGAACGTCACGATGGGCCGCCTCATCCCGGCCGGCACCGGCTTCGACTACTATCGGCAGGTGCAGATCCCGCCGGACGAGCCGCCGCCGCCGCCGGCGCCGCCGCAGCCGACCGAGGAAGAGTTCGATCTCGAGCGCGAGATGGAGTACTTCGTCGAGCCGGAAGAGACGATGGGCAGCACCCGCACCGAACCGACCGAGTAGCGAGACCAGGTCCGCACGTTCCGGAAGGGCGACGGTCGACCGACCGTCGCTCTTCACGCGTCTCCGTATCCGCCCGCACCCCCCTCACATCCGGCTTTGCGCCGCACGACCTGCACGAGCACGTCCAGCCTGGTGCGGAACGTTTACCGAAAGTTCACCGGCGCTTAACCAGAAGTTGTTTTCGCGACGCTATCGTCATGCCCGGTCCGAATGGATCTCCCGCTCGAGACCGTGCTCCTGGATCACCCGCGAGCGCGGCGGGCGGCGAAAGGGGAAATCTCGTGATCCGCAGACTGGGAATGGTGTGTCTGGGTGTGCTGTGCAGTCTGCTGCTGGCGAGGGCCGGCGAGGCGGCGGGCATCACCGGAAGAGTGCTGGACGCGTCGGGCGGCGCGGTGCCGGGCGTCGAGGTCACGGCCGTCAATGCGGCCACGGGAGCGGTATCACGCGCAAAGACGGGGCCGGACGGGACGTATGCGGTCGCCGACCTTGCCGCCGGGACCTATGACGTCGGCGCCGTGAAGGCCGGGTTCCTGACGTTCTATCGGACGGGGCATCCCGATGAACAACATGATCGCGGCCAACGGCCACTGGGAGCCGACCCAGCTGCCGATCATGCCGCTGATGTCGAACGTCAATGTCACCTACGGGCCCGGCGATCCCTCGGGACGCTGGTATGACAGCGTGGGCGGCACGGTCAACTACGTGCCCGTGCAGCCGGCCACGACGCCCGGATTCACCTTTTCGGGCGGCGTGGATTACGGCAGCTACAACACGCGTTCGACGCACCTCATCCTGCGGACCGGGACGCTGAAGGGCTGGTCCGCCGTGGTGTCGGGCGGCTACACGGCCAATGACACGTTCCGCACCGGCGCCTTCAACGCGCCGAGCCACGGCTGGGCGGGCTACGGCAAGGTGCGGAAGCACTTTCAGGGCGGGGACTTCAGCGTCGGGTACTACGCCGGCCAGGACTACGAGTATCGGCCGAATTTCATTCCCCTCACGCCGATCGACCAGAACGGCGACCGGATCACGACCCGGGGCCTGTACCGCGCGGACGCGCTGCCAGGCAGCACGGTGTCGGCCGACGCGCCGCTCTACAGCCAGGCGACCAGCGGCTACTACTCGTCGCTGGACCAGTCGCTCTGGTTCAAGGAAATCGAGGTCAAGAGCGACCTCGTCTACAGCAAGCTGCACCTGCAGCTGGCGCCGCACCTGACGCTTCGCGACAATCTCTGGTACCGTCACGGCTACCGGCTGCATTACCGGACCGTCAACTTCTACGGTCCCGGCGACGCCACGAACACGGAGTGGTACTACCCGAACTCGAACATCTACGGCAACCAGCTGGACGTCGACTGGGATCTGCCCCGCAACACCGTGACCGCCGGCGGATACTTGATGCACGGGGACTACAACCCGATCGTCGCCAACTACAATCCGGTGCTGGGGACGTCCCGGACGATTCCGGCGCTCTACAACAGCGCGCATGTCTACAACAGCTACGGCATGCTGTTTCTACAGGACCGGATCGACGCGGTCACGAAGCTGAGCATCACCCCCGGTCTGTCGGAGCAGCTGTTCCAGACCAGCTTCTACAACTCGGGCCACGCCGACTTCCCCCTGGCCAGCCCGGCCGACACGAACTCCAGGGCGCCTGATTCGCAGAAGACCTTCACGCGCTTCTCGCCCTCGGTCAGCCTGGAGTACGCGCCATCGTCCCGGCTCGCGTTTCATGGCAACGTCGCGCAGACGCATCAGAACCCGATTGACCGGGCCTTTGGCGTCTACGCCTCTCCCGCCGGCGTCGATCTGGCCGGACTGCTGCCGGTCAAGAGCCTGGACACCGAAGGGGGCGTGCGCGTGGATCCGTGTGGAAACGGATCGCTGGGACACTGTTCGGTTGACGCGACGTACTACCGGGATCGGCTGAGCGACGAGACGATGGAAGTCACCACGTCCAGCCCGACGGCCCTGACGGAATTCGCCTTCGGGTCGGCCGTCTACGACGGCGTGGCGCTGAGCTTCGACGAGGTGCCGTCCTGGCATCTGCAGATTCACGGCAACGCCACCTTCCAGCACGATTACTTCCTGCACTATCGGCCGGCCGGGTCCACGGTGGACTTTGCGGGCTATCCGGTGTCCGATTCTCCGGACTTCACCGCCAACGTCGGGCTGACCACCTACGTCGAGGCGGGGCAGCAGGCGCTTCTGACGCCGCAGCTCTGGTGGCAGTACGTGGGGCGGCGCTACCTGTTCAGCAACGTGGTCAACGGACCGACCCGTCAGACCATGCCGGGCTACGGCCTGGTGAACTTCATGCTGAGCCTCAGCCTCAACCGCCTGGGCGGGTTCGGCGGCAAGGCCCCCATCCAGGTGTCGTTCGGGGTGCTCAATCTCCTGAACGCGCAGTACAACCCCACGGCCTATATCACGAGCGGCGGGTACTTCGGCACGAGCTTCGGCGGGTACACGCTGGTCGATCCCGGCGCGCCGCGCGAGTACGCCGTGTCGGTCGACCTCGGCTTCTAGTCCGACTGGTCAGACGCCGTCGGCCGACGGTGTTCGCGGGCAATCCCGGCACGCGCGGCGGTTCCACGTCCGCGGGGACCAGGGACAGGAGGATCGGATGGAGCCAGTCCGATGGGGATGCGGGCCGGTGGATCCCGATCCGAAGCCGCTCGTCGACCACGCGGATGGGCGGGACCGGGGGCGTGCGGTTCCGCCCGTTCATCTCGCCTGTCGGCCGCCGGGCCCGTCGGTGCGGCTCATCGGCCGGCGATCGCCCACGCCGCCACGTCCGTCTCCGTCTGAGCGGCGGCGGTCGCGCCGGTCGCGTGCGGGCGGGGGATCGCGGCGGGGCCCGGGGGCGTGGTGCCGGCGACGGGGTCCAGACGCGTGCCGACGCGGTGCCCGTGCGGGCACTCCGGGTCACGGGCGTCGAGCGTTTCGATCGACGCGCCGTCGGCCGTCTGGTAGCGGCCGCAGAAGCAGCCGCAGGACAGCCGCCGGCCGCCGCGGGGACGAAGGATCGGCGTCATGGATGGTTAGACCTGGCCACGGCGGCGCGGTTTAGCCGGCGGGGGCCGGCACCGGTTCAGCCGACGAACTTGTACCCGGCGCCGTGGACGGTCAGGATGTGTTCGGGCTCGTGCGGGGACCGCTCGAGCTTCTGGCGGAGCTTCGCCACGAAGTTGTCGATCGTGCGGGTGGTGGGCGACTCTTCGTAGCCCCACACCTGATTGAGGATCTGCTCGCGGGTGACCACCTGGCCGGTGTGCGCGACGAGGTACCGCAGCAGGTCGAATTCGCGCGCCGTGAACTCGACGCGGGCGTTGCCGCGGCGGGCCTGATGGGTCCGGAAATCGATCTCGATGTCGCCGATGCGGCAGGTTTCGAGCGTGGCCGGCCGGCCGGCCGTGCGGCGCAGGACGGCCCGGATGCGCGCGAGGAGCTCGGTGATGCTGAACGGCTTGGTGACGTAGTCATCGGCGCCGAGCTCGAGCCCCAGCACCTTGTCGGTCTCCTGGGAGCGGGCCGTGAGCATGACGACCGGCGTGGCGTTCGCCCGCGCGCGCAGCTCCCGGCAGACCTCGTAGCCGTTCTTGCGCGGCAGCGTGACGTCCAGAATCACCAGGTCGGGCATGGCGGACAGGGCCTTGTTCAGCCCGTCCTCGCCGTCGGCCGCCGTGATGACTTCGTAGCCCTCGAGCTCGAGATTGTCACGCAGACCGAGCAACATCTGTGGCTCGTCTTCGATCACCAGAATCCGCTTCATCGACGTCCGCCTCTGCACAGATCGGGAAATGGAGGCTGAAGGTGCTGCCCTGCCCGGGTTCGCTGTCGACCTGGACGAAGCCGCCATGCGCCCGCATCACGTGATCGACAATTGCCAGGCCGAGGCCGCAGCCCTGCGGGCCGCAGCCCTCGTCCAGCTCGATGCGGTAGAACTTGCGGAAGATCCGCCGGCGCAGCCGGGGCGGGATCCCGATGCCGTGGTCCTCCACCGACACGTACCCGTACCGGCCCGCGCGGCCCGCTTCCACGCTGATTTCGCGGTGCTCCGGCGAGTACTTCATGGCGTTCGACAGCAGGTTCTCGAGCGCCTGCTGGACGGCTTCCTCGTCCGCCAGCACCGGCGGCAGATCGTCCGGCAGATGCACGGACACCGTGAACTGA
>Ga0307372_10010556_pt1 | contig 12472 bp, 9 predicted proteins | sample OX1MG_FD_202533 | JGI IMG/M metagenome (GOLD analysis project Ga0307372, IMG submission 202533) | Soil microbial communities from Risofladan, Vaasa, Finland - OX-1 | ecosystem: Environmental > Terrestrial > Soil > Coastal area > Acid sulfate soil | place: Finland: Risofladan, Vaasa | collected...
ACCCGTCATTTTCAAATGAAGCAGTTTTCCCACTCACCAATTCAGGCGCCTTATCCCAGGCAAACAATGTTGTTGAAGATGAAGTCATCATCGATGCGATCAAGGTCAATAAATATTTTGGTGATAAACATGTCCTCAGAGATGTCGACTTTCAAGTGAGGAAACGCGAGGTTGTCGCGCTTATCGGCCCCAGCGGTTCGGGAAAAAGTACGTTGTTACGTTGCTTTAACGGCCTGGAGAAGCATACCAGTGGCGAGATTTACATTCACGGGCATCAACTTGATCCCAATCTCTCGGTCAAACAACTCAGCCCGATTCGCAGCGAACTGGGTATGGTTTTCCAGAATTTCAATCTCTTTCCGCATATGACCGTACTTCAGAACATTATCGAAGCGCCTATGCGAGTGCGCAAGACGCCTAAAGGCCAGGCGGTGGCCCAGGCCGAGAAATTGCTGGCGAAAGTTGGGCTTGCAGAGAAGCGAGACGTGTATCCCAACCGGCTTTCTGGCGGGCAGAAGCAGCGCGTTGCTATCGCGCGCGCCCTGGCAATGCAGCCGCGCGCCTTACTTTTCGACGAGCCAACCTCGGCCCTTGATCCAGAGCTAGTGGGCGAGGTGCTCAAAGTCATGCGCGACCTGGCCTACGAGGGCAGCACAATGGTAGTCGTAACACATGAAATGCAGTTTGCGCGCGATGTCTCAGACCGCGTCGTCTTTATTTCGGACGGCGTGATCGTCGAACAGGGCGATCCCGAAGATCTGTTCAAACGGCCTACACATGAGCGCACAAGGCTATTCCTGGAGCGTGTGCTTTCTACCATGCTATAGGTAGGCTCAACTCGGAGTTGCCAGGACTATTTACGGAAAGGCACTTAGATATCATGACCCAGGACATTGGCAGACGATCTTTTTTGAAACGCACGGGCCAGCTTGGTGGACTGGTTGCCGTCGGTGGTAGCATCGAAGCGTTGCTCGCCGCCTGCGGGGGCAACGTCTCGACAGGCGGTGGCACAACCCCTACCGCGGGCGCTACGACAGTTGCCAGCGCGGGCCTCATGGCGCCTGGTAATTTGCAATGGGGCGCTGACTACGTTTCGGGCGCACCCTATGTATTTCAAGATCCGACCAACCCCAAAAACCTTGTGGGCTTCGAGGTTGAAATTGCCGTGGCTATGGCCAAGTTGATGCGCATCAACCAAGCGCAGGTAGAGGTCTGCTATGCCAATCTAGAGCAGGCGCTGTTGGGCAACCAGGTCGACATGGTCATGAACGGCTGGGAAAAAACGCCCGACCGCGAAAAGACCGAGTTATTTTCTGACCCCTACTATCGCTACGGCCAACAGATCATTGTGCGAGTCGATGATACGCGCTTCACAGGCGTCACCCCGACCGATGTCTCGGTTCTGGGAGGGTATACCGTCGGCACCGGTTCGGGCTACCTGGCTGAGACATTAATGGATGATTACAACGCTACTAACCCTCCCAAGAAAATCAATGTTCACGCTTACACCGGCAATATCGCTTTCAGCGACCTCGTGCAGCACAAGGTGGATGCCTTCTTCCTGGACTTCCCCATTGCAGCTTACTATGTGCTGGGTACCGGCCCAGGCGCTCAGCCGATTCCCCAGTTGAAGTTGCTTGGTGGTACGCTCAACAAGGATAACTACTACGTCGGATTCAATAAGAGCAGTCCCAGGGCTTCCATACTTTTGCCGGAGATCAACCAGGCCTTTTCCATTCTCAAGGCAAATGGTACGCTCTATCAGATTTACAAAAAGTGGCAACTCTGGAATAGCGACCAGGCGTCTATCGGCGTTACCACTGGCTGATAACGAATTTTGATAACCACATACGGGAATGTAGGGGCGCAACATACTGCGCTCCTACATTCCATTGTTGAGAAAGGGTCGGGGCATGGATTTTAGTATCATCCCGCAGGCGCTTCCAGAATTTTTACATGGGGCATTAAATACCATCATCTACTGCGTGGTTTCTTTTCCTCTGGCTTTGCTGCTGGGACTGATTCTGGCCCTCATGGGTAGCTCGCGTTTTATCTGGCTGCGCGGCCCGGCGCGCATCTACATTGAAGTTATCCGCAGCACTCCTTTTATCGCCCAGATATTTCTCATCTATTTCGGCTTGAGCACCATTCTGTTTAACATTAGTAACCACTTTGGAAGCGCGAACCTGGCAGTCTACGTTAATGGTTGGACCGCGGGTATTGCAGCGCTGGCTATCAACTATTCGGCCTATGAAGCGGAAGTCTTCCGCGCCGGTTTCCTGTCGGTCGAACGCGGCCAGACCGAAGCTGCTTTCTCGTTGGGCCTCAATTCACAACAGAACTTCTTTCGCATTGTGCTTCCCCAGGCCGTCCCCTTGATGATCCCACCTTTCGTCAATGACCTCATCTATATGCTCAAAGATTCCGCCATTGTCAGTGTCATCGCTGGTTTAGAGCTTACCGCCGTACTCGATACCTGGCGTATTCGCCATGGTAGTGATCCCATTCCGCTCTTTATTCTCGCGATGGTATTGTATCTCTTGCTCAGCCTGCCAACGTCGTACTTTGCCAGGTGGTATGAACGCAAATTACGGGCGGCATTATAGGCTGGAGGAAATTAGTATGGAACAAACATTTACAAAATCGAATACGCGGCGCAAGCCGCGTGGCTGGCTGGTCATATTAGATTATGTCTTTTATGTAGCCATTGTTGCGGCGTTGGGCGCTTTTTCTTACTACCTCTTCCAGTTTCGTGACTCCATCGTCCTCTTTTTCCCAACATTCCTTCAGGGAGCAGGTTTAACCATCTTTCTCTCTGTCTCGAGTATGATCCTGGCGACCATCTTCGGCTTTGTTGGCGCGCTGGGTCGCCTTTCGCGCTTCGCGCCATTTCGCATTATCGCCGCAATCTATGTCGAGGTCATACGCGGTACACCCATCCTGGTGCAATTATTTGCCTGGGGTTTTGGTGTGCGCGCCCTGCTCGAACAGGTGGGCTTTGATCCCTATACCATCGCTTATAATTTCATGACCCTGTTGCAGAATAATAGCATTGTACCAAGCCCTTTCGTTTTTGATGCCGTCTTCTATGGCATCGTCGGCCTGAGCTTTAACTATGGCGCTTACCTGACCGAAGTCTTCCGTACAGGTATCGAGTCGGTCCCTATCGGCCAGACCGAAGCTGCCCTGAGTCTGGGCCTCAACTCGCGCCAGATCATGCGCAAAATTGTGTTGCCTCAAGCGTTCCGCATCACCATTCCGCCGTTCGCCAACTACTTCATTACGCTCGTCCAGGATAGCGCGCTGCTCTCCACCATTGGCGGCGTACTCGAACTGCAACAGTTAACCAATGCGGCTGCCACCGCCAACGCGTCCAACGCCAATCTGCAACTCTTCTTTTACGTGTTTGGGGCGCTCATGTTCTTTTGCATCTGCTATCCGCTCGCCATATTGGCCCGTTACCTGGAGTCGCGCTATGCGCGCGCGTATTGATATACACAGTGCGGTCTCTAAACAGAGCGGCATGAAAGAAGTCGTGCGACACATGCTTCTTTTATTTAAAGGAGTGAAATTGTGACGGTCGTGTGATGAAAAGCCCTATGGTTGTGACGAAATGGTGAGGCTCGTGTTCTATACTATCCTGAATAGCGGGAATTTTTACCCGTTGGCAGCTCCTGGCGATGCTTATTTGCTTGAGAGACGAGGTGGATTCCACTAACTTCAAGGACTCCTGCCTGAAGGCACTGGAGAACGAGCGGCAATGCCAGGAGCCAAGGAGTACACCGTACTCGTATTGGCGCAGCGCCAAGTCCCAGTGAAAGGAGACAGTACCATGGGTGGGACCGCACAATATCTCCATGCCGGGTTTATCCTGATCTCAATTGCCAACCTGGTTGTGATCGCGCTTTTGATTGTTGTCTTTGTCCTCGCTGTCACGCTCCGTCGTCCGGAGAAGTCGCGCATCTCCACCATCGAAGCGACACCAGATACTGCTGGAACCGTGGGCGAAGAGGCGGCGAACGCGGAGGTACGCCCATGAACCTGACCACGAGTATCCGTGAACGGGTGCGCACCTGGATGCCCCTGGAAGACCTGCTTCCTGATCACCTGCCGGCCTTCGTGCGCTCGCCGGCTTACTTCTTCGGCGTCATCACGCTTTCCAGTTTGGTGCTACTGATTGTCTCCGGGATCGTGCTGGCTGCCTTTGGGCCGCAGTGGTGGCATGACAACCCGGTCGGCCATTTCGTGAACAGCGTCCATTTCTGGTGCGCGGAGGCGTTCTTCTTCTCGCTGACGCTGCATCTGTGGACGGAGTTCTGCAAAGCGGCGTGGCGGCATGGCCGTCGGCTCACCTGGGTGGTCGGAGCGATCACGTTTGTCGCCGCCATTGGCACGGCGTTTACCGGCTACCTGTCCCAGACGAACTTTGATGCGCAGTGGATCGCCGTCCAGGGCAAAGATGCCCTGAACGCCGTCGGCATCGGCGCGTTTTTCAACCTGATGAACTTTGGGCAGATGTTTGGCTTCCACGTCTTCTTGCTCCCGCTCCTCCTGGTGCTGCTGGTGGGCCTGCACCTGCTCCAGGTGCGTATCCGTGGGGTGGTACGCCCCTTTGCCTCCACCAGAAAGGCTGAACGCGCCGAGGAGTTGCTTTGGAGAGGCGCAAGGCGCAAGAAGGCGCAGGCCCCTGCTGCCACGGGGGAGGTCGAGCCACGCCCCTTGCCGTCCGACCAGGTGCGCTACTATCGCGGGATCCGCATGATGCCGTATGACCTCGTCCGCGAGGGATTGGTGGCCCTGCTCGCGGTGCTGGTGCTGGTGCTGGTGTTCGCCGGGATCTTTTCCTCGGCCGACGAGCCACCGCTGACGCTCCAGCAGTACGCCCAGCAGAACCCGGTGGGCTTCGTAACCACGACCATGGGCGGGCTGAGCGGCACGGGCTCCATTGCGCAGTATGGCCCGCCCTATAATACTGGCACCGGCTCCGTCCAATCGATCGGGCCGATTTCGCTGCAGCAAGTTGCAGGCGTGACCATCCCCATCGATGTAGCGCAGGTCTATGTGCTCGAGCCCTTAACCATCGCTGCCCAGACCGACACGCAGTTGGCCGCGGCGCTCCAGACGTTTACGCGCGCCAGTGCGCAGCAGCAGACGGCCTGGGAGAACGCCTATACCGATGCGCTGGGACAAGCGACGGTGAGCAACGGTCACGTGGTCGTTCCGCAAGGTGATTACGGCCCGCTCCCGGCGATGATGGATCAACTGCTGACGCTGGGCACCAGCGGTGCGCTGGACGGACTGCTCCTGCGCAGCGGGGGCTTCTATCAGAACGACTTTACCAAGCCGCTGCTCTTCTTGTCGGAGGATGCGCTGCCGGCCAGGGCGGAGCAACTGAATATGCTCGGCTCGCAGTGGGGCATGATGAACTCGACGGGCAACTACCCCGGGCAATCGTGGCTCTGGCTCTATACGTTCTGGTACCAGATCCCGCCCTACAACACCGCGCCGAATGCCGATGTCCTGGTCTGGGTCACGATGGCGGTGCTAACCGCGCTGCTCGTGGTGTTTCCCTACCTGCCCTACCTCAATCGCCTGCCCTACTATCTCGGCGTCCACCGCCTGATCTGGCGCGAGTACTATCGTGATAGGCGGGCCGCGCAGGCGGCTGGCGGCACGGGACTCGCGGCGGAGAGCGGGTGAGCCTGTCGTTGAAACTTGTATAGAAACGTAGAGAAGTCGTAAGTAGTTCCCATAGCTGATCCGAGTCCTGGCTTGTTATTGTCAGCCAGGACTTTGCGAAAGGAGAAAACAAATGCCTCTCACCTCATGGTTCGCGTAAATCTGGACGCAAACTCAACATTCTGATTTTATCCCCATCTTATAAGAGAACAAATTGAGGCCGCATTAGCTTACGATTCCAATATGGAGCAAACAGACAAGCTTGCTGGCTAACTCCCCTTGCTTTCTGCCTGGCTTATAGGCTATACTGTTTACATAAGAACACACAAATCGTACCCAGAGCAATGAATGCTGGTGTTTTTCGTGAAAGTCACAGACATACCCGGTAAAAAACGAGGTCGTTATATACCGAAATACTACGTATTTCGCGGCTTTCACCTGTCCACTTGCTATCCCTGATTTCTCCTCATCCTCCGAATGTACCTGGTCTGTGCCAGGGTGAAGTGCCTTTGCCTTTGCTTTTCCACTTCCCACGTGCTTTGATCGCGGCAGGCTGCTTTTCGTTTAACTTTTCGCAGACCAGGTGAGTTTTACATAGTAGCAAGCGTCCTTTGATTTGTTTTTCATAGCGTTTATCCCCAGAGAAGCGATTGCATACCCACATCTTACGTATCTCTCGTACATTTGTAACAGAACGGGGCGCATCCGGTAAGCGGGCCGGAGTGGGTTGTCTTTTAATAATCCGCATAACCAGAAAGGATTTTTATGAGTACCGATGGCTTACGACAGGCCCTCGACGATTCACAGCGGTACCTCGATGTCGTCCAGAAACAGGTGCTGGGCAAAAGCGAAGCGGAATGGCTGATCGATACGACGGTCAATAACTTCGCGAAATATTACAATAGTGGTTTTATCGAGTATCGCAAGTCAGTCGCGGAAGCAGGAGACTTCGCGGCAGTCGAATGGACGGGACACGGCGCAATCTTCAAGGATGTGCTGGGCCGCGAATACATTGACTGCCTGGGTGGGTTTGGCCTCTTCAATCTTGGCTGGGCGCATCCGAAGGTCGTGGGGGCCGTGCAGGCACAATTACAGAAAAGCCCGTTGCCGACGCAGGAATTGCTTGATCCACTGCGCGGCATGCTGGCGCACTTGCTGGCTGAGATTACGCCAGGTGACATTCAATACAGCTTCTTTGTGAGCAGTGGCACCGAAGCCGTTGAGGGTGCCATGAAACTCGCCAAGCTCTACACGCGCAAGAGCGGCTTCATCGCCTCGGTGCGCGGCTTTCACGGCAAAACCGCCGGTTCGCTCTCGCTGACGGGCAAGGCCATCTTCCGCCGCCCGGCCATGACACCGCAGAACAATGTCTTCCATGTGCCTTTCGGGGATGCCGACGCGGTAGAGCAGCAATTGCGTATCGCGCGCGAAGTGGGCAACGATATCGCCGCCGTTATCATGGAGCCGATCCAGGGTGAGGCGGGCGCGATAGTGCCACCGGATGATTTCTGGCCGCGCCTGCGTCAAATCTGCGACGAGTACGAGGTATTGCTGATAGCAGACGAAGTACAGACGGGCATGGGGCGCACAGGCAAGCTATGGGGAGTAGATCACTGGGATGTCGCGCCCGATATCATCGCCTCGGCCAAAGCTTTAGGCGGCGGCGTTATGCCCATTGGCGCATTCATGTCCACACCCAAAATCTGGAGCGTCATGAATAGCAACCCGTTCATCCATACTTCGACGACGGGCGGGAATCCGCTGGCCTGCGCCGCCGCCATCGCCGCTATCAACGTCACACTGGAGGAGCGCATTCCTGAGCAAGCCGCCGAAAAGGGTGAATACTTCATCACGCAGTTGAAGGATATCGCCTCACGTCACAGGGATGTCTACACCAACATTACCGGCAAGGGTCTGCTGATCGGCCAGCATTTCGTCAACGATGAAGTTGGCTACGCGGTGGCTTCGGGCCTTTTCAAGCGTGGCGTACTCATCTCAGGTACGCTCAACAACTCGCGCGTCGTGCGCGTCGAGCCGCCAGTGGTCATTACACGCGCAGAGATCGATACTATCCTCAATCGCCTGGAAGATACACTGCAAGAGTTGCGCGGGTCGATTTCGACGCCCGATGTGCCTGATGATTGGGATGCTGCCAATGACCTGCCCTCTGCTCCCACGCAGAGCGTCACAAATCGCGTTGCTAGCGATGATTCCAGCGCCGCCGTCGCTTAATAGCTGCTATAAGGGGGTAACTTTTATGCATATTATTGTACTTGGCGGCGCGGGAGCGATGGGACGTATAACGGTGCGCGCGCTGACCGAATATACTGAAGTTGACCAGGTGACTATCGCCGACTACAACGAAGAGCGCGCTCATGAAGTGGCCGCCTCGCTCAACAGCGGCAAGCTACATGTGCGTCAAATCGATGTCAACGATGAGGAACGCCTGTGCCAGTTGTTGCGCGGGGCAGATGTCGCATTGAACGCGGTCGAATACGTCTTTAACATGCCTATTCTTAAAGCGTGTATTCGGGAGAAAGTGCATTATGCCGACCTGGGCGGCCTCTTCCATATCACGCGCAAGTTGATGGCTATGCGTGCCGAAGTTGAAGCGGCGGGCATCACAGCTATTCTGGGCATGGGCGGCACTCCCGGCATCACCAACGTTCTTGCGCGCGCTGCCGTCGACAAGCTCGACCGCGTTGAGAGTATAAAGGTGGAACTGGGTTGCAGCGACTCCACGCCTTCGACGGCTCCCCTGGTCGCGCCCTATTCCATCCGCACCATCCTCGACGAGTTCACAAAACAGCCCCAGGTATTCAAGGATGGTGAATGGTATCCCCAGCAGTCCCTGAGCGGGCAGGAAGAGATGATCTTTCCCTTGCCTGTTGGCCGCGCCACCGCCATTTATTCGCTGCATTCGGAGTGCGCCACCTTCCCGGTCTCGTTCCAGGAAAAGGGTATTCGTTATGTCTCGTTTAAGATTGCCTTCCCGACCGACTTTATGACGAAGCTCAAATTCCTGGTAGACCTGGGTTTTGGCAGTGATGAACCGATCAGCGTGCGCGGCGTCAAAGTTTCACCGCGAGAGACGCTGGCAAAGCTGCTCGAAATGGCTCCCGTAGAGGATGTCGAACCACAGGACTGCGACGTATTGCGCGTCGTCACGAGCGGCGAGGCAAACGGCCAGCCGGTGGAGATCACCAACCAGGTGCTAGTGCTGCCCTATCGCCGCTGGAACGTCGGCGCGGGTGCGCTCGATACGGGCGTGCCGCTCGCTATCGCCGGGCGCATGCTGGCCAACGGCGAAATTACCCGGCGCGGCGCGTTTGGCCCTGAGCTGTGTGTCCCTGTCGAGCTGTTCTTGCGCGAACTGGCAAAATATGACATGCACGTCACCGAGACAAGAACAGTGGCCGTATCGTAGCGGTGCGGTTATGTGAGTTTGTGTATGTAGGGACGCGATAAATCGCGTCCGTGTTGGCAAATGATCCGTGTTGGAGGACGCGATAAATCGCGTCCCTACATACATACGGCATAATATAGAGACGCATTGCCCTATGAACTTTCTCTATGCCTGTGATAAAATGTGAGCAGAAGGATAGGCAAATGCTCTGCAAATTCGTAATGAATTTGTCGTATAGCTGCGAATATCGTATACTATCGTGCAATTGAGCGCGTATTTCGTCGTAAGGGGTTGATCTGGTACGCCCCGCTATTTCGCACATCCGAAAGGAGCTACTGAGGTGGCCGAGTACAAACTTTTAATTAACGGTGAACTCGTCGATAGTAGTTCGGGCAAAAAAGCTGTGGACATAGGCCCGGCATCGGGTTCGCCCATCGCCGAGGTGCCTTTGAGCGCGGTAGAAGATGTTGAGCGTGCCGTCTCCGCGGCGCGCGCGGCATTTGATGATGGACGCTGGTCAAAGCTGCCGCACGCTACACGCGCATCTATGCTGGAAAAGTTCGCCCAGGTTATCGAATCTCACGCTTCCGAACTGGCTGAGCTGGAGTCGCAGGACGCTGGTAAGCCGATCAAACTGGCACGCGACAGCGACATCCCATTCTCCATCGACAATTTCCATTTCTTCGCGGGCGCGGTTCGGCACCTGTCGGGCATGGCATCTAGCGAGTATACCGGCGGTCATACCAGTATCATTCGCCGCGAGCCGCTCGGTGTGGTTGCCTCGCTGGCTCCCTGGAACTATCCGTTCATGATGGCGGCCTGGAAGATCGGCCCCGCGCTGGCAGCTGGCAACACCGTTGTGCTCAAGCCCTCGGTTGAAACGCCCCTCACCACGCTCAAGCTTGGCGAAATCGCCCTGGAAGCAGGATTACCTCCCGGCGTGCTCAATATTCTGACCAGTGGTCCTGGTGTTGCGCAGGCTCTCTCCAGTCACAGGCAGGTCAACATGGTATCAGTTACCGGCAGCACCGAGAGCGGCAAGCATGTCATGCGGGCGGGCGCTGATACGGTCAAGCATGTGCATCTCGAACTGGGCGGCAAAGCGCCTTTTATTGTCTACGATGATGCCAATATCGAAGCTGCCGCTAATGGCGCGGTAGTGGGTGGCTATGTCAACTGCGGTCAGGACTGCACGGCTGCCACGCGCGTCTACGTGCAGGACAGCATCTACGACCAGTTCATGCAGTCTTTCCTCAGCAAGGTCAAACAGGTGCGCGTCGGCAATCCGGCCAATGAAAGCACCGACATGGGTCCATTGATCTCTGCTAACCAGCGCGCTACCGTCGAGGGCTTTGTCGAGCGCGCGCTGCGCGACGGCGCGAATATCGTCACAGGCGGCAGGCGTGCCCATGTAGCAGGCCTGGAGAACGGCTTCTTCTTCGAGCCGACCGTTATCGCGCAGGACCGCAATGATGCCGACATTGTGCAGAATGAGGTCTTTGGCCCGGTCATCGTGGTCTGTCGCTTCAGCACGGAAGAGGAAGTTTTACAGAAGGCTAACGATGTCGTCTATGGCCTGGCGGCTTCCGTCTGGACGACCGACATCTTCAAGGCCATGCGCGCAGCCAGCGCCTTACAGTTCGGCACCGTCTGGATCAACGATCACCTGCCGATTACTTCAGAGATGCCACATGGCGGTTTCAAAGAGAGCGGCTTTGGCAAGGATATGTCCATGTACTCCTTCGAGGAGTACACCCAGATCAAACATGTCCTGGTCGAACTGACCAACGAAGACCGCAAAGGCTGGCACTACACCATCTTTGGTGACGCGGAATAAGCGTTCTTAAATCACTACCTTTTTCGCATGGCACCCGACAGGGTGCCATGCATGTTTCCTGTTACAAAAAGCAGTGCATCCGCTAAATCCAGAGGATAGTGTTTCATATGCCATTACTAGCTGATCTCATCGATCTGCCCTCTCAGCCGCTCATTTCTATGGTGGGAGCAGGCGGCAAAACCACAACCATGTACACACTGGCCCGCGAACTCGCCTGGCAAGGCAAGCGCGTCATCACCACTACCACGACGCAAATTTTCACTCCTGGTGCGGATGAAACTGAAATGCTCATCGTCGAAGCTGAAACTTCCCGACTGCTTGATAGGGTGATGGCAGCCTGGCAGCCCTACCAGCGCATTACCGTTGCGAGCAGCGTGAATGAGCGTGGCAAATTGTTCGGGATTCAGCCTGACATCCCCTCACTCTTGTTCGCACAAGGCGGGGCGGACGCCGTTATCATCGAGGCCGACGGTGCGCGTCACCGCATGATTAAAGCTCCGGCAGACTACGAGCCAGTGGTGCCATCCGCAACGAACGTGGCATTGCTGCTCATGAGCGCTGAAGCTATAAACCAGCCATTGAGCGAGGCGATTGCGCACCGGCCAGAACGCATAGCCGCTGTGTCAGGTATTACTATGGGCGAAATGCTAACGCCTGACGTAGTTGCGCGGCTGATGACGAGCGAGCAGGGCGCGCTGAAAGGGATTCCTGAGAATGCGAAAGCGTATGTGCTGGTGACTCATACGACGGATAAAAAGGTAGATAGCATTCGAGAACTGGCGCGCCTGGTCATGGATTCGCCGCGCATCATGGGTACGCGGTGTTCGGAACGAGCGGGGGAGTGGTTCATCCCCCTGCGATAATGTCCTTATCAAGGTATTTTATCCACATCCTCATCGGGGGAAGTGCCAGAGGTGGGTGGTGTATTGCTATCGGCGGGTGGCGCTCCTGTTAAAGGTTGCGCATTGCCATTGGTATCTGGCGTTCCTGCCTGTAGATTTTCAGGTTCTTCCGGGGCTGCAAGTAGCAAAGATTCAGACATGTAATTGTGAACGTACAGGAGTACAAGACGCTCTACATCTGGAAATTCAACAAAATGTCGCCTGGGAAGATTCATTATTTGCCTGAACTGGCGAGTCTGGGGTGCGGGTGGCAACAGGACATAAAGATCACCTACCTGCTGAGTATTAATATTACGCGCAAAAGGACTTGTGCGTGAGCCTAAGAGCCTCTTAGCCAGAGCTAAATGGTCGGAGTTTTCAGCTATCTTTTGCAGAACTCCAGCGTCTGAAAGTGCCTGATCGAGTTCTGTATTTTTGCCTTCCCAGAGCAACTGACCCCAAGCGGCGAAGGCATTGGCCGCCAACATTTGCATTTCTTCTTCGTTGGGCATCATGTCTCCCTCGACAATCGATTGCAACATGACCTGACTGATTCTTTTGCGTATTGTATCGATGACGGATTTCATCACTAGAGGCTGTCGGCTTCGATCATTTTGTGCGAGCGTTTCATAACGCTTGACAAGGGGCGACATGCCAGTAAACGCAGTA
>Ga0307372_10010559_pt1 | contig 12471 bp, 17 predicted proteins | sample OX1MG_FD_202533 | JGI IMG/M metagenome (GOLD analysis project Ga0307372, IMG submission 202533) | Soil microbial communities from Risofladan, Vaasa, Finland - OX-1 | ecosystem: Environmental > Terrestrial > Soil > Coastal area > Acid sulfate soil | place: Finland: Risofladan, Vaasa | collected...
CGGAGGGTTCCCTTTCAAAACCGGCGCACTCAAGCACCGGGAGCCGTGGATAGCGGGGAAAGCGGGAATCGTTTGCCGACCGCCCGCACAAATAAAAAACCGATCCGCGATTGGAAGAGATGACGCGCTGGTGCCGGCACTCACCGCAAAGCCCGGCGGGAGGGCGGCGGGCATTCTGTGGATTCTCAGGTGAACGTGTCACGAAAGCGAGCAATGGGCCAGACCCCGTTTTTCCAAGTACTGCTGATGATATTCTTCAGCCCGCCAGAATTCCGAGGCCGCCACGATTTCCGTCACGATGGGCCGAGGGTAAATCCCGGCTCGTTCAAGGACTTGTTTGGAGGCAAGGGCCCGGGACTCCTGATCCGGCGAATGGTAAAAAATCACGGAACGGTACTGAGTGCCGACGTCCGGCCCCTGGCGGTTCAGCGTCGTAGGATCATGCAAATCCCAAAAGATGCTCAGTAAAGCGTCGTAAGAAACTTTCTCGGGATCGTACTCGACCTGGACAACCTCCGCATGGCCCGTCCTGTCGGTGCACACATCACGGTAAGTCGGGTTGTCCAACGCTCCCCCCATGTATCCAACCGCCGTTGAAGCAACACCTTGAACCTGCCGGAACCTAACTTCAACACCCCAAAAACATCCTGCCCCAAAAGTTGCCTTTTCCATTGTGCTCCCCTTTTCGAGAACCGGAACGAACCCGGACGTTGCCACTACCCTTCAAGCCAGTATTTCGCCTTTGAAGGATATATGCAAGGTCCGTTCTGTGGAAAAGAATAAAGCCATCAAGCCTGCTGGAACCGACGGGAATCAGGCACTCCAGGGCCAGGATTGAAACGGCAAAGCCGTTCCTCCGGTCCCAGCGATCCATCCCACGCGCCCCGGAGTTCTTGCTTTTAGTCCTCATCGCCGCGCAACGGATTCCCGTTTCACTGATATACTGGAGGAGTATAGTTGCTTGACACGGAACCCTGGCGGTTCCTATAATTTTTTGGTAACGTAGTAATCCCATTTTTTTTGGGCGGGAATAACTCAGTGGTAGAGTGCGACCTTGCCAAGGTCGAAGTCGCGGGTTCGAATCCCGTTTCCCGCTCCAACTAGGCGCGGTACCCAAGTGGTAAGGGAGAGGTCTGCAAAACCTTTATGCGGGAGTTCGATTCTCCCCCGCGCCTCCAATCCTTTGAACAACTTCCGAGCAAAACCCGCCATCCTTTGCATCGCCTCAATTTCGCTGTAAATCTACGGATTTTTCGCTGGTTCTACTGAAGAGTCCCACGAAAAGTCCCACGAATAAAATGAGCCGCGAATTTTCAGTTAGAGTGTCGCCGGAGTTGGCGCAATGGGTTCGTTCTCAAGGCACATCACCGACACGGGTGCTCGCGGGTATTCTCCGCGCCGTCCAGGACGGACGCCTCAGTGTCAAGAGCCGTGACCCTGGCCCTGGCGCTGAACGCTTCACAGTGCGCGTTCCTAAATGGGCTTTGTCGTATGTCCGGGAAGCTGGGCATTCACGTAAGCCTTTGGTCGCTATCCGCCGGATTTTTCAGGCGGGCTTTGAATCGAGTAAGGCTCCGTCTTTGGATGCCCCGAAGGTGGAACGTTCCAGGGCATACCAAGAGTCGAGGGCAATCGAGAAAATCGCTCCTGTGCCCAATGCGGGCCAAATTCGGCCACATTCTCGGGCTCTCCCCGTCCTAGCCGGCTCGGATCGGCTTTCCGGGCCATCCCTGAAGCTTTCCCGTCGCCCTAGGAAGGTCAGTTGGCGAACGCTTGACGGGCAGATCATCGAAGCGAAAGCCTCCCCGTTGGTCGGCCCTGGTCGGCACTTGGAGCCGGTCGCAACGGTGCTTCGGGAACGCGGGGCTTTGGTTTTTGGTGCACCCGGCATTCGCTGGCCGGGCCTTTAGTCAGTTAGCAGTTAAATCTTAATTGGAGGAAATATGGAAACGAAACAGGAAGTAAAAACAAATGGTCAGCCATATCGAGGACAAGATCGGCGGCGGCCCGAAAATGCCCAGCTTCGGCTGGCAGTCGAGGCGCGTCTGATTGCCGTCCGGCGACAACGGGAAATTGACGCTACCGAGGAAGAAAAATCAGAGAAGCACAAGAATTCGGACCGAGACTTTCTAAACCTCATCTAACGACTGCGGCGAAGTCGCGCGACAAGTCGCGGTTTTTTAGTCGCGCTCTTGCATCGTGGAGTCGCGCCTTTGTATCTGCTAGTGTGTGATCGGCGCAACTCTGTGCGCGACAGAGCCGCGCCTTTTCGGGCGGAAAATCACGTGCGAAAAAGGGCTTTTAACGAGCTAAAGCGGGAAACTCTGGCGCTGTTCGAGGCCAGCCCAGAAGGGTTGCAGCCCCAAGCCTACGCTTGGCAGATCGGGAAGTTGCCCGCACGGGCGGCTTACTCCTACCTAAAAAGGCTATGGCGTTGGGGCCTTCTCGTCCGGCGAGAGCGGCCCGTCCGCTATCGAATCAGTCAGCGGGGCCGGGATCGGCTCGCTTGGTTGCAAAATATCCGAACCTAATGTCCGCTCACGAAGGGGACTATTGCTCAGGATGGCAGACTGTCCCCGGTTGAGAGCATAGCCGAATTGTTTCCTCGCGCAGTACTTTGATTCGCTCAGAATCAATGGGGTGATCTTCAAGAAAATTCGCAATGATAGAATTGATTCCGCGTGCCTGGTTAGGATAGTACATTTCCAGGCGGCCCAAGACCGCTCCGGCTGCTAAGGGATTGAATCGAGCACCCCACATGGTTTGCAGCCCGTAAAAATCCGCGTCCTCTTCGCAGATTTGCTGGGCCTGGTTTTGCGCGTGCTGAGGGAACAGAAGGACTTGGTTCGCTCGCGCATGGAGAGATGCGCAGTGAGCAGCATCCTGAATATGTCCAATCTCATGGCCAATAATAAAAGCCTCCTCGTCTGGGTCGTAATTCAGAAACTTCGCCATTGAATCAAATGCGAGGACGGCCATTACTCCATTCCTTGTGACCATCTCGGAATTGATTTGGCGGTTGTGAACCGGCACGATTGCCCATGTATGGCCAAAGCCCAGAGGCAGGGCTATCCTGTTTCCCTTGGTTAAGCGTATGGCCACACACATAATGAAGTTGAAGTCCTTGCGGTCGATTTTAGGCGCAATTCGTTCGCGGTTCGTGTCGGTCTCCGAATCTGTGAGGATGCGCGGGTCATTGCAGGGCAGCTTTCCGCTGATCACATCTTGGGTACTGATTTCATTCGGTGCTTTCTCTTCTTGTGATCCCTTCCTAAGCCAATCCTCAAGAACATAACCGATAGTACCGTTGCTAGCCCTGACCTTCGCAAATTGCCCTTCTCTAGTAAGAACCGTTACTTTCTCACCGCACGCCAGCATTGCACTGGGGGGTTTTTGGTAGAGCGCACTATCTATTGAGGTGTACAATTCAACTTCCTTGCCACTTCCTTCACAAACTCGAAATTCATCGTCGCCAAGAGTTCCAGATGAGGCGGCATTCGGGGCTGAAGGCATGGGCAGATTAAAGGCGGGTCCAGTGCTTGGTGCTTGCGGGACACCCTTCAACGGAGATCCCCACTTGGCATTCCCCGTCATGACCGGAAGTTTTAGCTCTGGTGGTCCCAGCATGACTTGCGGGGCCGAAGGGATGACCGGATTAAAGACGGGAAGTGTTAACCTTGGTACTTGCACACTTTTCGTGGCTTGCGGCGAAGGTGTTTGGAAATGCGCTAATGGCGCTGAATGCGCTGGCTCTTCCTTCCCCGTGGTCTGGTTCGGACTCTTGACCATCGCTAGGATTACCGTCTCCGGGACTCCTGCGGACTTGAGTTCAATGAGCGCGGCAGGCGAAGTATCGAAGGCGCACGCGGATGCTTGTATCTTGGCGATGATGACATCCGGGGAAAGCCCCGCCTTTACCATCCCCGAAATATCCTTGTTGGTTAGCTCAGCCTCAGAGGATGCGGGCGGCGAATTTCCGCTGCCTTTAGCCCGTCCGTTAGAGGCAACCAAGGTTCCCGCAATCAGAAGGACTATCGCTAAAATAATCCGTTTTCGACTCATGCATTTCCTTCCTCTCCAGTGCTGGGATGCCTTGTTGCCGGTTCGCTATTCTACAACGGGAGGCATGTTGAGGCAGTTCTCCCCTACTCGAGGTAAAGCCCTTCTCTTACGGGCGCGTCCTGGCGCGAAATTCCGGCCTGTTTCCGGGGTCGTCAGGGAATCGGCGGACTTCGAGGCCGTTAAAACTGCTTCGGAATTTCCCCTAGAAGGTCTAACCAAGAGGATTGTAAATACTCGATCCTTTGGTGTTGGTCGATATACACACCATACTCACCTTTTCCGGGGCCGATCTCACGAATAGTGCCGGTGTGTTGCCTGAAGTCAGCAGGTGCGCTGTCCTTTCCGATTACCCGATCACCTATTGAAAACCTTGGCTTGCGTCCGCGCTCTGCTGCAACTGACATATAGAGACCTTCCTTTCCGACTCACTGCGGGTCTGTTTGGGATCGCCTCTTGCTTTCCGCAATTTCTCTCGTATTGTGCTCCGTGTCGATAACTACGAGCATCTGCTGGGCGTTCAGCACCATCTTCAGTCCGCTTCCATACCACCACTGACGGAAAGCTAGGCTTAACACTGTGGGCAGAATTAGACCGAAAATCATCATCATTCCAAAATGATTCGCTAGCGCCTGGAAAAACATCGGGGCCTGGCTCGGGTCAGCCCCGCTAGCTTTGAGTGTAGCGGTAACATCTGCTTCTGCTAGGATTCCCGCTTGAGCTTTGGTGAGAGGGCGGTTGTGCGCCCGGATTGTACCTTGATGCGCCCGGATCGTGGCAGCTTGTTGCGAAATTTGGGAATCATGCGCCTCGATTCTGGCGGCGTCTCTGGAAGCAAAGAGGCTCGTCAAAATGATCATTCCCAATATCGAGCACCCGAGTCCGATCGAGACGGCAAGAGCCGTAGCGTGCTTCATCCGCGCTCGCCCTTCGCGTTCTCTCTTTGCGTACCACTCGTATGCTTCTGGATAGCGTCGGGCCGTCTCGGTGTCGTTTGGCAAGTTCATGTTTCGTCCTTGCTACCGGAAACCCGCTAGATAGCGTGCCCATTCCGGCAATGGCCGGGCGTCTGCGTTCTCTCGGGTAGTCTTTCTTCGTTGCTCATCGCAAATGTTTCGTGACCGGCTTGGGCTAACTCTTCCGAGAGCCGCAATGGAATACGCTAGAAAATTAGCCTGAGCTTTCAAGCCTTTCAGGTTCCGGAATTTCTTCTCTCTGACCGTCCTTAGAATCAAGCGGCTTAGACCTGGAAAATACTCCCCGGCGTGCTGACCTGCGTGCTCTTCTAGTATCTTCCGAATTCCCTTTGCCGATTTTGCGTTCACAATCTGCCGGCCTATCCTCTCCCACAGCGTCTTTCCTAGATCGGGATTCATCCGATGGCGCTCCGCAATGAGGCGTTCTGCCTCTGGATCGGATGGAACCGAGAGTCCAGCTTCATACGTAGATGGAATCGGTTTGCCTAGAATCCCCCGGTAGTGTTCTGCGCGGCCAAGAATCTGCGGGTACTCATTCTTCGAGATGGTAGCGGGATGGCCTCCCGGATGCTTGTCAAGGGGAAAATCGCCATTTTGAGTTTTGGTGGAAAGATTTCCCTTTTCTCTCATCCCGCTATCGGAGTTATGAGGGAAGCCATTTTCAGGTTGATTTGCATTTCGGTCAGCATTCATGCGGGTGCGCTTCGACTTTGGGCCTTCGATAGACGCGGTGGAGTTATGGGGAAAACTGTCTTTCTTGGCGTGGGGCTTTGACCGTGTTCTTCCAAAGCCGGGGTGATAATTGCCTTGCATGAAAGGGAGTCTACCTCTTTCATGACGGGAGATCAAATGGCATCGCACCGATTATCAGCACAAGACCGAATCAAGGGATTGCGGAAGGGCATTCGGGTTCTTAGCCGCAAGCGTGGCGGCCCGAAATGGCTGATTCCGTCAATGCGGAGGGAGCTTAAAAAACTGGAGGCGCAGACGCGCCGCTGAAAACACGAAGGGCCGCCTGCAAGCGGCCCCGAAAGGAACTTTTTCTCTTGGACTCATTCAAATTTTCTCCCACTCTTTCCCCAAAGTCAAGAGGGCTTCGGCCCGAAGGCGCGGGCGGCAAGTGCGGGCGCTGTTGGACTGACAGACCAAACATCCCGCGACTTATACGGCACGCGCCTTCCGGTCGGGGCTTTCGTATCTTTTTGAGGCCGCCGAATGCCGGTATGGATTCAAAGAGTCTGTCCAGGAAGAGGTGTAGGAGAAACCTGGGTTTCTCCACACAGGCGGCGCGGACGCGGTGCGCTACCCCTTTTATTTATCACAGGCAAATAACCAATGCAGGAAACACAGCACAACACGGTAGAAGCTGAGGACGGATTGGAGCTAGTCCCAGACCAGGCGGAGTCTATCCATGCCCCTTTGCCGAGGATTAAGCAGTTACCGGGCGGCTGGTATCAGATTCCTTCCGGCCACACAGCGGGAGATTATTTCCCGGAGCATTTCAAGCAGCCGGAAGTTTCCGAGCATGAGGTTGACGCGGAGCCGGAAGAGAATTTAGAACCTGACCCTTATTGGGAGAAGTTGGGGGAGCGCGGCAACGGGGCACAAGCTCTGTTTGACGCTGGCCTCAAGAAAAAGGCTTTTCGGTATGCCGACTGTGAGACGCGGGCGGAAAAAGCCGAATGCTCGAACTTTCCGGGAGAGCACAGGTTCTTCAAGCGGGACCACTGCCTGAACCGTTTTTGTGCTTATTGCGGCAGGGTGCATCGGGCACGGCTTCAGGCTCATTATGAACCATTATTAGCAGGCTTTTTACGGGATCATGATACGCCTTCCGGTTATACGCTGGCCCGCGTGAATTTCACAATGCGCTGCAACGGTGAAGTGCCGACACGGGAGCAAGTCCGGGCTTTCAATCAAGCAGTGCGTAAGACGATACGCCGGGCCGTCCATAAGATTCTGAAGGTTCGGGCGGCGGCGGGTGACGAGTGGGCGGCTTCGGCGCTGAAATCCCGCAAGGCCACTTATGGGATTCTTTTTTCTGATGAGGTCGGCTTCGAGATTCGCGGGCACATACCCGATTCGGAGCGCGTTGCTCATGGCTTGAATCTTCATGCCCACGGGTCTTTCTATGGGCCATTCCTTCAAGAGTGGAAGAAGGGTTGGGAAATCTTCCGTGATACATGGCGCGAAGAAACTCGGCGGGCTTTTGGTGAAGAAAGCCACGGTTGCTATATCAAACACCTGAAGGGCTGGCGGTCGAATCCTGTGTCCACTATTAAGCACGCTCTTAACCACCTTCTAAAATACATCTCAAAGTGCCCGTATGAAACTGTGCAACGCATGGCGGAGTTGGAACTGGCGTTTGACCGCACGCGGCGAGTTCATGCAGGCGGGCTGTGGCATGGCCTGAAAGAGCCGGAGCATGGGCATCGCGGATCGGGTTATTGCCCGGTCTGTAAAAAAGAGGGTCGAGAATCGGCGCTGTTTCTTCATAGGCGTTTGCTGCCGACGGGCGGCGAGATACCCGAATACTGGCCCGTCAAGGCACTTGAAGCTGATGGGTACCGCGATCTTGAGGAAGTGCGCCGGGAGCTTGGTCTTAAGTCCTACGATTCGGGGGGTCCGTAATGAAGCCAGAAGAGGAAAGAGAAATAGGCTATGCCAATGGCTGGCGGTACGTGATCCGCTGTTCCGCCGAGGGGGAGCTATTTTCGGTTTTGCGGGAAAGTATGAAGCTCTCGGATCACGGCCATTGTTTGGAATTTATCCGGGGGTGTTATTCCGAGAAAGAAGCCCGCAAGGTAACTTCTTGGCACATGAACCGCTGCGCCGACGGGACAGAACCGGCTCCGATAGCCCGTACCCTGTTCCCGGAGCGGATCGTGCCTCAGTTTTTGAGGATCGCGGGTGCTCCTATAGTAAATAACCGTTGCAAGGTGACGTATGGAAAGTGAATCGAAGCGCACAGAAGTTCTGTTTCCGTTCGGTGGATGGAGATTCGAGGTCGAAGAGCGGACTTATTGTGGTAGCACGGAATTTTGGGCTTGGCGTATTGGCATCTTTGAGAATCAACGCAAGGCTCCGCTTTTGATTGCAGCCTGTGGAACTTTTGAAGAAGCTGAATCGGCGGCGGCGAAAGTCCACGAGCGAATTGGAGCGGGAATATGACTTTGATTACCGCGGCGAATTCGGGCGGTGCTTATGGGCGCTGTGACGCCAAGTGCCACGATGCCACGGAGCCGGAATGTCACTGCATCTGCGGCGGGTGCTTTCACGGCAAAGGTTCCGGCTCGTCGGCGCTGCCCGAAGCAATCGAAGTACGTGAGCGGGAAATCATGGCGGCGCTTCGGGCTGAAGGGCTGCGCGTGTTCATTCCTGGCGAAATCGCCCAAGGCAGCCTGTTTTGAAAATGCAATGGTGAGGCAATGGAAGAGAAACTCTTAACTCCCGTGGAAGTCTCAGCCTTGATCGGGATTCCTGTGGCGACTCTCGCACAGTGGCGTTATCGCAAGTGTGCTCTTCCCTACTTGCGAATCGGACGCCTAGTGCGTTACAGTCGAACCGATGTTGAATCCTTTTTGCAGCGTTCAAAGGTTGAAGTGCGCGGACAACTCACACCAAAGAGAGGTGAGCATGTCCGTCTATCGTGACCATCGGGGAAATTTCGTTATGGACTTCTGGTGGAATGGACATCGAGTGAAAGAGTCCACCCGCCAAAAGAATCGTGCCATAGCCCGCCAGATGGAAGCGGCTCGCAAAACCGATCTTGCCCGCGGTGAAGTTGGCTTGAAGCGGCGTCCATGCCCGGAGTTCCGCAACTTTGTCGAGTCGGAATTCTTGCCCTGGTTTGAGGCAATGCATCAAGACCATCTCCGCACCTATCGGCGGCATCGGGTTGCGATTGTACCCTTGCTCGATTTTTTCTCAGGCCGAACGGTGAATGAAATTGACCAGGGGATGATCGAGAAATACAAGATGCAGCGGATTCAAAAGAAAAGCTCTGTGACTGGCCGTAAGCTCCGGCCCGCCACAGTGAATCGAGAGTTGGCCGCATTGCGAGCCGTCTTTAACCTAGCTCTAAAGCATAGCTTGATCAAGTCGAATCCGGTTCGGGGGCTTCGCTTTTTCCGAGAGGATAACGAACAAACCCGCGTCGTTTCCTATGAGGAAGAGGCGAAGTACCTTGCGGCGGCTGAGACGCGACTGAGGGGAGTGGCTGTGCTGATTTTTAACACAGGGATGCGGCCCGAGGAAGTTTACCGGCTTCATCGGGAAGATGTGCATCTCGCAGAAGGTTATATTCACGTTCCCTTCGGCAAGACTCGCGCTGCCCGCCGAAATATTCCGCTTAATCGGGACGCGCGTACCTTGCTGGCTTCTCGGCTTGAGAAGTTGGGGACGGGAACTTTTGTTTTCCCCAGCAAGCATGATTGGTCAAGACCGATGGGACAGATTGCGAATACCCATGCGCGGACAGTAAAGCGCGTGGGCTTGCCCTGGTTCCGGCTCTATGATCTGCGGCATACATTTGCGACCAGGGCAGTGCAATCAGGGATGGACTTGCCGACTCTGGCGAAAATTCTCGGACACGCCAAGCTCAACATGATACTTCGCTATGCGCATCCGACACCTGAGCACCAGCGGCTTGCTATCTCCAAAATGGAGCAATATCTCATTGAAAATCGGCTCCAGTCCCACGAAAAGTCCCACGAATCGGGGGCTTGGTTGCAGTAGGTAACTCATGGTGATGCAAAGGATTAGCGGGAAATGTTCGGAAGGCTGCAAAACCTTTATGCGGGAGTTCGATTCTCCCCCGCGCCTCCACGTTTCTCCTTACGAATCATTGATTTCCAGCGTCGTTCTTGTTATTGGAATCAGCCGAGTTGGGAACATTTGGGAACAAAACGCGCTCTAGCGCCTCGACTGCGCGGCGATGGGTCTCAGGAATCGTGTGCGTGTAGAGATTGAGCGTGGTTTGTACGGTAGCGTGCCCCAGTTGCTGCTGCGCGATCTTGGCTGGTACGCCGAGGTCGTGCAGGATCGACGCATGGACGTGTCGCAACTGGTGCCATGTCACCCGGCCAATGCCAGCAGCTTTGGCAGCAGGCTGGAGCACCCGTTCTGTAAGACTGAAGTCGCGATACGGCCCACCGTGAGGACCCGAAAATACCAAGTCATCAGGGTTCTTACAAGCCGACCGCTGAAGATGAGTTTCCAGCAGCCAGCGAGCCACCGGCCCGACAGGAACGGTGCGGATGCTCCGCTCGCTCTTAGGTCGTTGGAACTGGCCTTGGAAAACGGACTCGCAGACGCGAACCGTCCCCACGGAAAGATCCACCGCCCGCCAGTGCAACGCCAGCAATTCTCCGGTCCGAAAACCGGTCAGGGCTGTCAGTGCCACCATAGTCCTGAAGGGTTCTCGGAGACGGTCGAGCAGTAGAGTAAATGCTTCCGCCGTGAGAATTTTGGGTTCCTTTTGGGGAGCCTGCGGCGGGAACTTCACTCCGCGTGCAGGATTCACGGCGAGATAACCGTACTCGACCGCCGAGTCGAGAATGCTGGACAACGTAATCCAGCAGTTGCGCACCGTCTGCCAAGCCAGCCCTTGGCGGAACTTCTCGGCAACGAACTGCTGGATATCTAACTTCGATACATCGCAAAGGCGCCACTCACCCCAATATGGCTGCAAATGGCGCCTGAGAACGACCCGGTAGCCGCGCTGAGTCGAGAGCTTCAGTGTCGGCAGAATGAGATTGGTCCACTCGCTCTCGATGTAGTCGCACATCAAGACCGTTGATTGCGGCCGGTACAAACCTCGGTTAAGCAGTCGCAGCCGATCCGCAAGCAAGGTTTGGGCCTGACGGCGAGTTGAGATCTCGCTCACCAGTCCCAGTACTACCGAACGCTGTATTCGGCCCCGACTGCCGTCAGGTTTGATCACGTCCTCCCTCCAACGAGCTACCCAGACTTTCCTGCGCTTGCCACGTTTGAAGATGCATCCTGTTTGATACCTACGACGAGCCACTTGATTCTCCTTTCTTCCTGTGGCTCGCCTTGCCTTTGTCCTCCTTAGCGTATCCTGGCTGTTCATCGGATTCAACGGTGTCGATGGTTTTTCAAACGGATGGCTTCGAGATGGTCAAGGATGTCCTTCCTGAAAAACCGCAAGTACTTACCGACCTTGATGGCGGGGAGAGGTCCATCGCACCCCTGGCGGGTGTGCTCGTACACCCACGAGACCGGCACTTTGAGAAGGGCCGCCACTTCCTGGACGGTGAGCAGCGTCTCGGCCTCGCGAGATTCCTGTGGCGTGCCGCCCCCGGCAAAGGATTGACTTCCCGTCGAAACATCGAATTGCATGGTTCCACTCCACTCGCTTGATTTTGAACTGGCCGCCCACCCGCCGGAGCGCGATCGCCCCGACGGAACCTTGTCAAACCGGAAGGTCAGGAATCCTCCGGCTTATCAACGGAAAATTGGATTGAACCGTCTACCAGGGAGCTAAGCTGCCGGATTGCATCTGCCTCGGTTTGGTACTCGCGCGCGCTTCGCGGAACCTTGAGCACTTTCGTGCCATCCAGGATTTCCACCTGGGAAGGATCAAGCTCCAACACGATCCGTCCGTTCGGCCCGTACCACTCGATGTACGGATAGGGCGCGTAGCAGAAGATAGGTTCTCCCTTATCGTCAAGGCCCAGCGGCAGACCTGCGGTGAGGTCGCCGACTTGACCTTGCTGGACAGGTGAGAAGCCTTCCATGTACGTTCCTTCCCGTTCCAAGTGTTCGTTCCGTTCGGAAGGGTGCGGGTTTGAGAGCCTGATGACCTTTCCCTGGATATCCCGGTGGAAGTCACCCGTGAGTTCAAGGACCACGCGCAGCGGTTGTTTCCCTCTCCGATGAAAACGCATCCAACCTTTCACGCTGCCTGGCATCCGATTATCCAACTCCCCTTCGATAAAGTTCTCGTACGGTCTCCAAGCCATTTATGGATTGAAGTAAGTTTATTACCGGGCCGTGCACCCGGCGGGTGAGCGATAACAATTTCCGGGGGAAGCCTCTGTCTTTCCGCCGCCGTGAAGGCCGTTTCGCTGACGGCGACGTGCACGGTGGACAGATCGGCCTTTGGCCTCCCCCTTTGTCCCCGCTCTCCGGAAGAGAAGCCGCGAACCTCGCATGAGAGGTTCCGCTCCCGCTTCCGAGGAGTGGGACAAGCTTCATTTCAAACCTGCGGCGAAGGCGCCCCGGCTTCGTCCCCGAGCCTCGCTTCTCCTGCTTCCTTCGCAACAGGACGGCGCTTCTTCTTCGGTTTCTCGGAATGCGCGCTCCCCGCGAGACGCCCCCGCATCTTCTCCTTCACGATGTTGAAGAGCAACTCGGCTTTCTCGATCGGGGCTTCTTCGAAAAAACGGAGGACTTCCACTTCCTCCGGTAC
>Ga0307372_10010561_pt1 | contig 12469 bp, 9 predicted proteins | sample OX1MG_FD_202533 | JGI IMG/M metagenome (GOLD analysis project Ga0307372, IMG submission 202533) | Soil microbial communities from Risofladan, Vaasa, Finland - OX-1 | ecosystem: Environmental > Terrestrial > Soil > Coastal area > Acid sulfate soil | place: Finland: Risofladan, Vaasa | collected...
TGCGTCCTCCCGTGGGGGGCCGGAACGGGTGGCACCTCCGAGCTGGGCAGCGAGCCGGGCGGAGCCGGGTCGGCCGTCCGGCCGGCGCCGGTCAGACGGACCAGGGGTCGGAGGTGTCGGGGTCGATCCCGTAGGTGACGACGGCCTTGGCCGCCGTGCCCCGGGGCACGGCGCCGTCCGCCTCGAGGCCCCCGAGCACGGCCACGACGACGTGGGCGGCGTCGATCTCGAAGAAGCGTCGGAGCACCTCCCGGGTGTCGGAGCGCCCGAAGCCGTCGGTGCCGAGCGAGGTGTACGGACGCGGCATCCAGCGGGCCACCTGGTCGGGCACCGCCCGCATGTAGTCGGTGACGGCCACGATCGGCCCGGCCGGGCCTCCGAGCTCGCGGGTGACCAGCGGCACCCTGCCGGCCTCGTCGGGGTGGAGGCGGTCGTGGCGTTCCGCGGCGAGTGCCTCCTCGCGCAGCGACTTGTACGAGGTGACCGACCAGATGTCGGTGGCCACGCCCCACGTCCCGGCCAGCAGCTCCCGGGCCTCCGCCGCCGCCCGCCAGGCCGTCCCCGAGAACAGGACGGTGGCGCGGGGGGCGTCCGGGCCCACGCCTTCGGGAGGCCCGGCGAAGCGGTACATCCCGCGGACCGTCCCGAGGCGCACCCGCTCGGCCTCGTCCGGGTCGTCGGGCAGGGCCGGCATGGTGTAGTTCTCGTTGTAGAGGGTCAGGTACCAGTACCGGTCCTCCGCGTCCGGCCCGGTCATCCGTCGGATCCCGTCCTCCATCAGGACCGCCAGCTCGTAGGCGAACGCCGGGTCGTACGCGGCGACCGAGGGGTAGGCCGACGCCAGGAGCAGCGAGTGCCCGTCCTGGTGCTGGAGCCCCTCGCCGTTGAGGGTGGTCCGCCCCGCCGTGCACCCGAGCAGGAAGCCGCGGCCCCGGCTGTCGCCGAGCGCCCACAGCAGGTCGCCCACCCGCTGGAACCCGAACATCGAATAGAAGAGGTAGCACGGGATGAGCGACTCGCCCCACGTGGCGTACGCGGTGGCCGCCGCCGTGAACGTGGCCGTGGCCCCCGTCTCGGTGATGCCTTCCTGGAGCACCTGGCCGGTGGCACTCTCGGCGTAGTGGAGGGCGAGGCCGGCGTCCACCGGCGTGTAGTGCTGGCCGTCCGGCGCGTAGATCTGGACCTCGCTGATGATCGACTCCAGTCCGAAGGTCCGGGCCTCGTCGGACACGATCGGCACGACGCGCCGGCCGATCCCGGGGTCGCGGGTGAGCGACCGGAGGAGGCGGGCGAAGGCCATCGTGGTCGAGACCTCCTGGCGGCCCGAGCCGGCGAGCAGGTCGGCGAACCCGGACGGCTCCGGAGGTGGCAGGGGGGCGGCGCGCACCACCCGACGGGGCAGCGGGCCGCCCAGCGCCCGTCGCCGTTCGGCCAGGTAGCGGCCGGCGGGGGAGTCCGGGGTGGGGCGGTAGTAGGGCGGGAGGTCGGCGTCGAGGTCGGCCTCGGCGATCTCCTCGTGCAGGAAGAGCCGGTCGCGCAGCGCACGCAGCTGGTCCTTCGTCAGCTTCTTGATCTGGTGGGTGGCGTTCCGGGACTCGATCTCGGGTCCGAGCGTCCAGCCCTTGACGGTCTTGGCCAGGATGGCCGTGGGGGCGCCGGTGTGCTCCGTGGCCGACCGGTAGGCGGCATAGAGCTTCCGGTAGTCGTGGCCACCCCGGGGGAGGCTCTGCAGCTCGGCGTCGCTCAGGTGCTCGACCAGGGCCCGTAGCCGGGGGTCGGGCCCGAAGAAGTGCTCCCGGATGTACGCGCCCGGCTCGGTCGAGTACTTCTGGAACTCCCCGTCGACAGTCTCGTTCATCTTCGCCAGCAGGAGGCCGTCCACGTCGCGGGCGAGCAGTTCGTCCCAGTTCCGACCCCAGATCACCTTGATCACGTTCCAGCCCGCCCCGCGCAGGGTGGCCTCGAACTCCTGGATGACCTTCCCGTTGCCGCGCACCGGCCCGTCGAGGCGCTGCAGGTTGCAGTTGACGACGAGGGTGAGGTTGTCGAGGTGCTCGCGGCCGGCCATGCCGAGGAGGGCCATCGTCTCGGGCTCGTCGAACTCTCCGTCGCCCACGAAGCCCCACACCCGGCTCCGCGAGGTGTCGGCGAGGTCGCGCGCCTCGAGATAGCGGGCCAGGTGGGCCTGGGCGATGGCGTTGACCGGGCCCAGCCCCATCGACACCGTGGGGTACTCCCAGAATCCGGGCATCAGCCGGGGATGGGGATAGGAGGACAGGCCGTCGCCCCCGACCTCGAAGCGGAAGTTGTCGAGCTCGTCCTCGGACAGGCGGCCCTCGACGAACGCCCGGCCGTAGATGCCCGGCGAGGCGTGGCCCTGGAAGTACACCTGGTCGCCCGGGCCGTCGTCCTTGCCCCGGAAGAAGTGGTTGAACCCGACCTCGTACAGCGCCGCCGAACTGGCGTAGGTGGCGAGGTGGCCGCCGATGGCGTCGGAGCGGATGTTGGCCCGGACGACCATGACGGCGGCGTTCCACCGGATGTACGCGCGGATGCGGCGCTCGAGGTGCTCGTCCCCGGGGAACTCCGGCTCGGCGTCGGACGGGATGGTGTTCACGTACGGGGTCGACACCGGAATCGGGAAGTCCACCTGGGCGTGACGGGCCCGCTCCAGGACCCGCATGAGGAGGTACCGGGCCCGGTTGCGACCGTGGACCCGGACCACGTCGTCGAAGGCGGCCAGCCATTCCTCGGTCTCCACCGGGTCGAGATCGGGAAGCTGATGGGCGACTCCGTCGAAGAGCATCCCGCCCATGTTCCCACCACGGCGGCTCCTCCGCGCCGTCGGGCCGATCCCGGACGGGACCCGGGCCGGGTCGTGCCGCCGCCGGACCCCGGGTCGGGGCGTGCGCCCGGTGCGCGCGTCGAGCGGGCATGCTGGGGTCATGGACGACGCGCCGACCATCGCCTACACCGACGGCTCGTGCCTCGGGAACCCGGGGCCCGGCGGATGGGCGTGGGCCGTCGACGGCGGACCGTCGGACTCGGGCGGCGAGCCACACACCACCAACCAGCGGATGGAGGTCCTGGCCGTGATCCGGGCCCTCGAGTCGCTGCCGGGCCCGGTCCACGTGGTCAGCGACTCCACCTACGTCGTCAATTGCTTCCGCCAGCAGTGGTACGCGGGCTGGAGGCGTCGGGGGTGGAAGAACTCCCAGGGGAAGCCTGTGGCCAACCGGGACCTGTGGGAGCGGCTCTTCGCCCTGGCCCTCGACCCGTCCCGCCCCGTCACCTTCGCCTGGGTCAAGGGACACTCGGGCGACCGGATGAACGATGTCGTCGACGCCCTGGCCACGGCCGCAGCCGCCCGTCAGGACGCCACGGGGCCGCCGCCGGACCCGGGTTTTGGCCAAGGGCAGCTGCTCCCGTAATCTCTCGCCATGGAGATCAACGGAAGTTCGGCAATCATCACGGGAGGCGCCTCGGGCCTGGGTGAGGCGACGGCCCGCAAGCTCGCCTCCGACGGCGTGCGCGTCACCGTGTTCGACCGCAACGAGGAGCGGGCCAAGGAGGTCGTGGCCGAGATCGGCGGCACCGCCAACTACGTGGCCGGTGACGTCACCGATCCGGACGACTGCCAGAAGGCGGTCGACCAGGCGGCCGACGGCGGGAACCTGCGGATCGCCGTGAACTGTGCCGGGACCGGCTGGGTCGGACGCGTCATCAACCGGGACGGCTCGCCCCACGACCTCGCCCCGTTCAAGTTCATCCAGGACCTGAACGTCATCGGGACGTTCAACGTGATGACGAAGGCGGCGTCTGCCATGGCCACCGTCGAGCCGCAGGCCAACGGCGAGCGCGGCGTGATCGTCAACACCGCCTCGGTCGCCGCGTTCGACGGTCAGATCGGGCAGCTGGCCTACTCGGCATCGAAGGGCGCCGTCGTCGGCATGACGCTGCCCGCCGCCCGCGACCTCGCCGTCGTCGGCATCCGCGTCCTTGCCATCGCCCCGGGCCTGTTCGACACCCCGCTGCTGGCCATGCTGCCCGACGAGGCCCGCGACGCGCTGGCCCAGTCGGTCAACTTCCCGAAGCGCCTGGGCAACCCGGCCGAGTACGGCGCCCTGGTGGCCCACATCGCCACCAACAGCTACCTCAACGCCGAGGTCATCCGCCTCGACGGCGGCATCCGGATGCCGCCCAAGTAGCAGGGCGCGGCGCCGGGCCCCGTTCCACCGGGCGCCTGGCGTCACCCACTTCCGGCCGGTCGGAGGCGGCGGGTAGGGTCGGGTCGTTCCTATGACCACGACCAGCCCGTCCCCGACCGTCGGACCGGTGGACCGAGTCCCCGACATCATCCGCACCGAGCGGCTGACCAAGGTCTACCCCGGGTCCGACCTCCGGGCGGTCGACGACCTCGACCTGGTGGTCGCAACGGGGGAGATCTTCGGGTTGCTCGGCCCGAACGGAGCCGGCAAGACGACCACCGCCGGGATGCTCACCACCCGGGTGACACCGACCTCGGGCTCGGCCCATGTCGGCGGCATCGACGTCGTCCGCCACCCGGCGCTGGCCAAGCAGATCCTCGGCATCGTCAGCCAGCAGAACACCCTGGACCGCCAGCTGACGGTCTGGGAGAACCTCTACTTCCACGGCCGGCTGTTCGGGATCCCGGCGAAGGAGTCCCGCCGCGAGGCCGACCGGCTGCTCGAACAGTTCCAGCTCGACAACTGGGCATCGTCGTCGGTCTACGCCCTGTCCGGCGGCATGGCCCAGCGCCTCATGGTCGCGAGGGCGATCTTCCACCGACCGGCGGTGCTCTTCCTCGACGAGCCGACCGCGGGCCTCGACCCACAGAGCCGACTGGCGCTGTGGGACGTCCTCCGCGAGCTGAACCGGGACGGCCAGACGATCCTCCTCACCACGCACTACATGGAGGAGGCCGACCAACTGTGCGGACGGGTCGCCATCATGGACAGGGGAAGGATCCTGGCGCTCGACACCCCGGCCGCCCTCACGAGCCAGATCGACGCCGACACCATCGTCACCGTGACCGCGGTCGGCGACCGGGACGCCCTGGGGCGGGCGCTGGTCGAGCGGGTCCCCGGGATCACGCAGACCCGCCCGGTCGACGGCGGGGTCGAGATCCACGTGAAGGGGAAGGGCCGGCTCCTGCCCGCCGTCGTCACCGGCGCCGAGGACGCGGGATTCCCGGTCCTCGACATCTCGGTGACCGAGCCCACCCTCGAGACGGTGTTCATCGAACTCACCGGCAAGGAGCTCCGCGACTGATGGCCGTCGTCGCCTCCTCCACCCCTCCCTCCGTCCGACTGCGACCCGGGCACTCCGCCCTGGCCGCCGGCCGGAGCGCGCTGTGGGCCCTGATCCTCCGTGACCTCGTGGTCCTGCGCAGGCACCTCTTCGAGTTCGTCGCCCGGACGCTGATCCAGCCGTTCCTCCTGTGCTTCGTGTTCCTCTACGTCTTCCCCAAGATCGGCCAGGGGATCGGCGGCGCGAACCAGGCGGCGCAGTCGGAGTTCGCCACGGTCCTGGTCCCCGGCGTGGTCGGCATCTCGATCCTGTTCCAGGGCGTGCAGTCGGTGGCGCTCACCATGTCCCAGGAGTTCGGCTACACCCGCGAGATCGAGGACCGGGTCCAGGCCCCGTGCCCCATCTGGCTCGTGGCCGTGGCCAAGGTGCTCTCCGGGGCGACCCAGGGCCTGCTGTCGGCGGCGCTCGTCCTCCCCATCGCCTCGGTCGTCCATGCCGAGGGGGTCGAGGCGCACCTGTCGCTCCACTGGTGGGTGGTCGTCACCGTCGTCCCGCTGGCCTGCGTGACGATGGCGTCGCTCGGGCTGCTGCTCGGTACGAGCTTCGAGCCACGCAACATCGGCCTCATGTTCGGGTTCATCATCCTGCCGGTGACGTTCCTCGGCGGCACCTACTACGCCTACACCCGGCTCGCCCCGGTCCAGGTCGGCGGGTGGCACTGGTTGCAGACGCTCGTGCTCGTCAACCCGCTGATCTACATCAACGAGGGGATGCGGGCCGCCTTCACCGACGCCCCGCACATGCCGCTCTACGTGGTCTATCCCGTGCTCGTCGCCTTCCTGGTGGCCTTCCTCGGTCTGGGCCTCCGGAACTTCCGCCACCGGGTGCTGTCCTGATCGCTCCCGGATCCGGGCACGTGGACGGGGCCGGCAACGGGCGCTACCTCCTGGACAACCGGCTGGACGGCGCGGGCACACGGTTGGCCGCCATCGCCCGGCTCTTCGATCCCGTGTCGTTCCTCCACCTCGGGGCCACGGGGGTCGGCGCGGGCTGGCGCTGCTGGGAGGTCGGCGCCGGAGGTCCGACGGTGAGTGCCTGGCTGGCGCGGACGGTGGGGCGGACCGGTTCGGTGGTGGCCACCGACCTCGACCTCTCCCGATTCGGGGATCCACCGGAGGGGGTCACCGCGCTCGTCCACGACGTCACCTCCGATCAGCCTCCGGGCGGGCCGTTCGACCTCATCCACGCCCGCCTCGTCCTCGTGCACCTGCCGTCCCGGACCGAGGTCGCGGCGTCCCTGGCCCGGGCCCTGCGGCCCGGCGGCTGGCTGGTCCTGGAGGACGCCGATCCCGCCTTGCAGCCGCTCGCGTGCATCTACGAACGGGGGCCCGACGAGGAGCTCGCCAACCGCATCCGCGCCGGGTTCCGGGTGCTGCTGGCCGAGCGGGGCGCGGACCTGGCCTTCGGGCGCACGCTTCCGCGGCTCCTCCGCGACGTCGGACTCGTCGACGTCAGCGCGGACGCCTCCTTCCCGGTCGCCGGTCCCGTCGGTGCCGTACTCGAGCGGATCACGGTGGAGCAGCTCCGGGATGCCCTGGTCGGCGGCGGAGCGGCGACCGATGCCGAGATCGATCGTCACCTGGCCAACCTGGCCGCCGGCGGGCTCGACCTCACGACGGCACCGCTCGTGTCCGCGCGGGGGCGCCGACCGGACGTGCCCGTCGCGTGAGACGGGTGCCGCGATGCCGAAGTGGGATTCGGGCGCGGACCGGTAGGCTGGTCAGCACGCGTGCCGCACGGACCCACGAGCGCCCGACGGCCGACGGCCGACACGACGACATCCTGATGGAGGTGGTTCCCACGGAACCCGAGGTGGCAACGGAGCAGACCGCAGCGGGGGGAACAGGGGCAGGATCCGGGGAGTCGGACCACTTCGACGTGGTCGTCGTGGGTGGAGGACCCGGTGGGTACGCCACCGCCCTCTACGGCGCCGCCGCCGGACTCTCGGTGGCCGTGGTGGAACTGGACAAGGTGGGCGGGACCTGCCTGCACCGTGGCTGCGTACCGGCGAAGGCGTTCCTCGAGACGGCTTCCGTCTACCGGACGGTCCGGTCGTCCGCCGACTTCGGCATCACCACCGGTGCCGATCAGGCCAATCCGACTGTCAAGTTCTCGGTGAGCCAGGAGCGCAAGCAGCAGGTCGTCGACCAGCTCTTTTCCGGACTCTCGGGACTCCTGAAGGGCCGGGGCGTCACCGTGTTCAACGGGAGCGGGACCCTGCTCGCCGACCACCGGGTCCGCATCGCCGGCTCCGACGGCACCTCCGTCGAGGTGACCGGTGACGACATCGTGCTCGCCGCCGGCTCGGTGCCCCGCACGATCCCGGGCTTCGACATCGACGGGACGGTGGTCCTGACCTCGGACGAGGTGCTCGCCCTCGACGCACTCCCGGCCTCGGTGGCCGTCATCGGGGGCGGCGCCATCGGCTGCGAGTTCGCCTCGATGTTCGCCGACCTGGGCTCGACCGTGACCGTGTTCGAGGCGCTGCCGACCATCCTCAGCGGCTGCGACGACGACGTGGTCCGGACCGTCGTCCGCTCGTTCAAGAAGCGGGGGATCGACGTCAAGGCCGGCGTCACCCTGCACGGGCACACGCCGGTGCCGTCGGGAGGCACCGTCGTCTCCTACGGCGACGGCGAAGAGCTCGCCGTGGACGCCGTGGTGGTGTCGGTCGGCCGCCGTCCGCGGACCGAGGGACTGGTGACCGACGGGGCCGGTGTGACCATCGACGAGCGTGGCTTCGTGGTCGCCGACGCCGTCATGCGCACGTCGGCTCCCGGCGTCTGGGCGGTGGGTGACGTGGTCGCAGGGACCCCGCAGCTGGCCCACGTGGCGTTTGCCGAGGCCATCGTCGTCGTCAAGTCGATCCTGGGCGAGCCGGTCCTTCCCGTCGACTACTCGCGGGTGCCGTGGGCCATCTACTGTCACCCCGAGGTCGCCTTTGCCGGGATGACCGAAGCGGCGGCCCGGGCGGCCGGACTCGAGGTCGTGGTCAAGAAGGACCCCTTCGGCGGGAACAGCCGGGCCCGGATCGTCGGGGACACCGAAGGCATGGTCAAATTGGTGGCCGAGCGGCGCCCCGACGGGACGACCGGGCGGATCCTCGGCGTCCACATGGTCGGGCCCTGGGTCACCGAGCAGCTGGGCGCCGGCTACCTGGCGGTCAACTGGGAGGCCACCGCCGACGAGGTGGCACAGTTCATCCAACCGCACCCGTCGCTGTCGGAGACGTTCGGCGAGACGGTGCTGGCACTGACCGGAAGGGGGCTGCACGTTGCCTGACGTGACCATGCCGCAGCTGGGCGAGACCGTGACCGAGGGGACCATCACCAAGTGGTTCAAGGCCGTCGGTGACACCGTGGCCCGCGACGAGCCCCTCTTCGAGGTCTCGACCGACAAGGTCGACTCCGAGGTCCCGTCCCCGGCCGAAGGGGTCCTGACCGCCATCCTCGTGCAGGAGGGGGACACCGTCGACGTCGGTGTCGCACTCGCCGTGATCGACGGGGCCGCGCCGCAAGCCTCGGCCCCCGCCTCGCCCGAGGCGCAAGCCCCCGCGCCCGAGGCACCGGCGCCCGCCCCGCCGCCGGTATCCGCGGCGCCGCCGGCACCCGCCTCGGTGGCGCCGGCACCGGCGTCCCCGACGCCCCCCGGTCCGGAAGCACCGACCCCCCCGGGTCCGACACTCCGGCTTCCGACGTTGCCCGACGAGCCCGTGCGGACGCCGTCCCCCGTGTCCCCGCCCGGAGTCACCGCGCCGAACGGGTCGGGAACGCCGATCCCTCCCGGCGCCGTGGACCAGGCCCACGTCCTTTCGCCGGTGGTCCGTCGGCTGCTCGCCGACCACGGGCTCGATCCCGCTTCGATCCCGGGCACCGGACTCGGGGGACGCATCACCCGGGCCGACGTGGAGGCGGTCATCGAGCGGGGTGCCGCCCCTTCGCCGGTGCCGAGCATCCCGTCGTCCCCCACTCCCGCCCCGACCGCCCCCGCCACTCCCGCCCCCGCCGCCGTCCCGCAGGGTGCCCCGGCCCCGGCCACGGCCCCGGCCCCGGCTCCGGTTGCCGGCCAGGCGCCGGGCGAGCGCGACGAGATCGTCCCGTTCACCAACATCCGCCGTCGCACGGCCGAGCACATGGTCCGGTCGAAGGCCACCTCGGCCCACACGTTGATGGTCCGGGAGATCGACTACGAGCGGGTCGAGCAGGTCCGCCGCCTCCACGGAGGGCGCTTCCGCGAGGAGGAGGGCTTCACCCTCACGTACCTCCCCTTCGTCGCCCGGGCGACGGTCGAGGCCCTCGCCGAGTACCCGCACCTCAACGCGTCCGTCGGTGACGACGCCCTGGTCGTCCACCGCGACGTCAACCTCGGCATCGCCGTGGACCTCGACAACGAGGGCCTCATCGTGCCGGTGGTGCACCGGGCCGAGGAGCTCAACCTGCGGGGCATGGCCCGTCGCATCCGTGACGTGGCCGACCGGGCCCGGACCAAGCGGCTCAGCCTCGACGACATCAGCGGTGGGACGTTCTCGATCACGAACTCCGGGCCGTTCGGCACGCTGATCACCGGGGCGATCATCAACCAGCCCCAGGTGGCCATCCTGTCCACGGACGGCGTGTCCCGGAAGCCGGTGGTCGTCGAGCTGCCCGACGGCACCGAGACGATCGGCATCCACTCGGTCGGACTGGTCGCCATGAACTTCGACCACCGCGCCGTCGACGGCGCCTACGTGGCCAGGTTCCTCGCCCGGTTGGCGGTCATCCTCGATGACCGCGACTGGGCCGGCGAGCTCTGACCGGTCGTGGCGGGGACCCGTCGGGTGCCGGCGTGCGGTTGCCCGGTCGTGCGAGGCCGGCGATGAGGGCCAGGTGGCTGGGCCGTGTTCCCTACGCCGAGGCGTGGGACCTCCAACGGGGGATCGCCGAGCGGTCGGACGACGAGTACCTCCTGCTGCTCGAGCACGGCCACGTCTACACCCTCGGGGCCCACGCCGACCCGACCCACGTGCTCGTCGACCCGGCCACGGTGGGGGCGGACGTCGTGGCCGTCGACCGGGGCGGTGACGTCACCTACCACGGGCCGGGCCAGCTGATCGGGTACCCCGTCCGCAGCGTCGGCGCCGGACCCCATCACGGTCCCGGGCACGTGCGCCAGGTGGAGCAGGTGGTCATCGGCGCGCTGACAGAGCTCGGCGTTCCGGCGGACCGGGTGGGTCGGCTGGAGGGTTACCCCGGAGTCTGGATCGACCCGTCGGCCACCGGGGCCGGCGACGCCGGCCCCCGCAAGATCGCCGCCGTCGGTGTGCGCACGGCCCGCGGTCGCACGACGCACGGGTTCGCCCTCAACGTCTCCACGGACCTGTCGATGTTCGGGCACATCGTGCCGTGTGGGATCACCGACCGGCCGGTGACCTCGTTGGCCGCCGAGGGGTTCCCGGTGACGATGGCCGAGGCCGTGGACGCGGTCCTGACCTCGGCCCGGCTCGTCTGGGGAGAACTGGACGACGTGGCCGCGGTGACCGACGGTGCGGCGTCGACGGGCACGGGCACCGCCACCACCGGGCGCGACCCGGTCGGCGCGGGTGGGGAGGTGGGTGCCGTCCCCGTGTCGATCCGCGGCACCGGAGGCAGGTCCGCGCTCGAGCGGCGGCTGGTCCGGTCGGGGGTCGATCCCGGTGCCGGCCTCCCGATCTCGACCCGCAAGCCCGAGTGGCTGCGGGTGCGGGCCACGATGGCCTCAGACTTCCTCGGACTCCAGCGCGACCTCCGGGACCTCGACCTCGTCACCGTCTGCGAGGAGGCCGGCTGCCCGAACATCTTCGAGTGCTGGTCCGACGGCACGGCCACCTTCATGATCAACGGGTCCCGGTGCACCCGCGCCTGTGCCTTCTGTCAGGTGGACACGCGTCATCCGGAGCCGCTCGACGCCACGGAGCCTGCCCGGGTCGCCGAGGCGGTCGCTCGGATGGGCCTCGCCCATGCCGTCGTCACCTGCGTGGCCCGCGACGACCTGGCCGACGGTGGCGCCGCGGCGTTCGCCGAGACGATCGGCGCCGTGCGGCGGGCGAGCCCGGGAACCACCGTCGAGGTCCTGATCTCCGACGTCAAAGGTGACCGGGCGTCGCTGCGGACGATCCTCGATGCCCGGCCGGACGTGCTCAACCACAACATCGAGACGGTGGCACGCCTGCAGCGGGCGGTGCGGCCGTCGGCCGGCTATGCCCGCAGTCTCACCGTCCTGGCCCGTTCCGCCGCCGCCGGTCTGACCACCAAGTCGGGGATCATCCTCGGCATGGGGGAGCGCGAGGACGAGGTGCTCGCCACTCTGGCCGACCTTCGGGCGGTGGGTGTCGACATCGTGACCCTGGGCCAGTACCTGCGACCGAGCTCGAAGCACCTGGCGGTCGCCCGGTGGTGGCGGCCCGACGAATTCGACGATCTCCGCCGGGCGGGGGAGGCGCTCGGGTTCGCCCACGTGCAGGCGTCGCCGCTCACCCGATCGAGCTACCACGCCCGCGAGGCCGCCGCCGCTCCGCTCGCCGGTGCACCGGTCCGGGTCGGCCTGACGGCGGCACGGCCGTGAGCGGGAGCGCGCGGTCCGACCGGATCGCCCGGGTGCGGGAGCGGATGGCGCTCCTCGGTGTCGACGCCCTGTTGCTTTCCCACGGGGCGGATCTGCCCTGGCTGACCGGCTACCGGGCCATGCCCCTCGAGCGGTTGACCGTGCTGGTCCTGCCGGCCACGGGCGACCCGGTCCTCGTCGTGCCCGGCCTGGAGGCTCCCCGGGTGCCCGACTCCGGCGGGCGGTTCGATCTCCGTCCGTGGTCCGACGACGAGAACCCCGTCGACGTCGTCGTCGACCTGCTCCGACGGGGCGCCAGGGCGCGTCTGGCCGTGTCGGACCGGGCCTGGGCCACGACGGTGCTGGAGCTGCAGCGTCGGATGCCCGATGCCGAATGGGTCGAGGCGTCCCGGGTGACGTCGCCGATCCGGGCCGTGAAGGACGCGGCCGAACTGGACGCCCTCCGGGCGGCGGCGGCCGCGGCCGACCGGGTGGCCGCCGTGCTGCAGGCAGGTGGGATCCCACTGGTGGGCCGCACCGAGGCCGAGGTGTCCGCTCGGCTCGGCACGCTGCTCGTCGC
>Ga0307372_10010565_pt1 | contig 12467 bp, 13 predicted proteins | sample OX1MG_FD_202533 | JGI IMG/M metagenome (GOLD analysis project Ga0307372, IMG submission 202533) | Soil microbial communities from Risofladan, Vaasa, Finland - OX-1 | ecosystem: Environmental > Terrestrial > Soil > Coastal area > Acid sulfate soil | place: Finland: Risofladan, Vaasa | collected...
CCGCCGCAACCGCCGCCGATACCGACGCCACAGCCGAAAGTGGATATGAATGCTATCAGGGCTGATTTTTACTCGCAGCTCAAGGCTGCCATTGATGCGGCCAAAGTCTATCCACGACAGGCGATCCTGGCTGGAGCTACTGGTACTACAACGGTGAGTTTCAATTACCTTGATGGTAAGGTCAGCGATGTACACGTCGATCGTTCCAGTGGCACTCGCGCACTTGATGTGGCCGCCATGGATGCGGTGAACCATGCCCACTATCCACCGCCACCTCCCCAGTTTGCTGGTGAAACGATCCACCCAGTCATCATTGTCGTTTTCAGTTTGGGTGGGTAATCATTGAGAACAAAAAGCCGCCTGCATTGGATACAGGCGGCTTTTATTTTGCCTCTCGGTTTGATAGCTAAGGTGTAAACAGGCTACCTAATTCTAACAAGGCTTTTAGAGATGCCATCGTTTAGGTCTATGTATAGACTCTGCCACTGTGTTATAGCCATTCCATGAAAAGTACGTAGTCGTTTTCAGTTGACATCCAGATACGTGGTATGTTTTGCTAGTGATGGAATGCGGCGATGGAGTTCGCCCCGAACTGCCTCTATAAAAAGGCTAATGACTCCTACTGAATTTTAAGAGTTCAGAGGAGTTTTACATGGCATACCGGAAGGAATGCGCAGTCACCGCGCATATGTATCTTGATGCCACCCAGGTAACCGAAGGCCCCTTAATCCGTTTATACGGAGAAGGGTAGTTATGCTGTGTGACGTCCTAGCACAGATAGCGCAAGTATTAGCGGTAATGCTGCTGGCACCGCTGATCCAGGGTTTCATCTTGCGTTACGAAGAGCGCGTACAGCGTTCCCAGGGACCTTCCATCCTGCAGCCTTACCGCGACTTGTGGAAACTGTTCCACAAGCAGCTTGTCATTCCTGAAACGTCTTCTTGGATATTCTGGGCGGCGCCCGTAGTTGCGTTTACCTCAATGCTTACAGTGCCGTTACTCATCCCAGTGCTCACCAACTACCCTCTGCCGCTATCCAACATGGGCGACATTCTCGGCGGTGGCTTGATCCTCACAGTCGGCACGTTTTTTATCAATCTCGCGGCGCTGGACTCCGGTAGTGCCTACGGCGGTGTTGGCTCCAGTCGCCAAGTCATGCTTTCCATACTAGTTGAACCCACGCTGATTTTGGTGTTTGTGGGCATCACACTCATGGCCAAATCAATGCTGCCGTTTGTGGTGAACCATTTGCTGGTAGCAAATAATGCAGTGTTTTGGAGTCCCACTCATCTGTTTCTTGTCTTGGCGTTTTTTATCTTGCTACTAGTGGAGACCGACAAGCTCCCCATCCATTCCAGTACTCACATCGAGGTATACATGATCGGGGAGGCGCGCATCCTCGAGTATTCCGGCCCGCTGTTGGGCCTTCTCAAGTGGGCTTCCATGATGAAGCAATTCATCCTCTACGTAATCTTCTGTAACGTATTGATATTACCCTGGGGATTATCCATCCACGGTACAGTACTGGGAATCTCCGGCGCAGTGATTGCCCTGGTTATCAAGTTATTCCTGGTGGGGATGATCATGGTAGCAGTACAGACGTCGCAATCTCGGTTGCGTTTTTATCGTTACCAGGAGCCGCTGGCAGCCTCATTCTTATTGGCTATTCTTGCCATCATCGCCAACCAAATAAGGTGAATCATGCTTGCAGCACATCTTGATCCCCTGGCCGCATCGATATTCAGCCTCATCACTATAGCCAGCATGCTGCTATCGTTCGTGATGCTAGGCTCACGTTGGCTGAAGGATTATATGTATGCCTTCGGCATCCAGTCCTGGCTGATTGCGCTGTTATCGGCATTAGTGGGTTACTACGGACATTATCCAGAACTATATCTCATCGCCATACTAACCGTGCTGTTTCGTGGGTTATTGTTACCCTATTTGGTGCTGCGTATCCTCCGGCGCTTGCATGTGGGACGTGAGTTGCACCTTGTATTGCAACCATCGACCAGTTTGATCGTAGGCGCGATCTGCGTGATTTTCTCTTTAGTATTGGCGTTTCGCATTTCGACAGCCATTGGTTTTCCCGAGAATATTGTGGTGTTGGCGCTCACGGTGATGTTCACCATGAAGCTGGTCGGGTTTTTGATTCTGAGCATACGGCATGAGGCAGTGAGCCATATTCTTGGTTTGATGCTGCTGGAGAACGGTATATTCCTGGGGTCGCAAATTTTAATCCCCGGCATGCCGATTCTGATCGAACTCGTAGTCTTGTTTGATTTGCTGGTAGCGGTGGCTTGCTTTGGGGTACTGATACGTTACCTGATGGCGCGCGTGGGCAGTACCAGCAGTCTCGAACTCAAACGGTTGATAGGTTGATGATCACGTTGTGTTTCACCGTGGTGTTGATTGCACCATTAATAGCGGTTGCTGGAGCCTTATTAATCTGTCGCCCACGCTTCGCTGAATACCTGAATCTGCTTGCCAGTATTGTGGTGTTTCTGGCTGCAGCATCATTACCATTTATTGTGCATACGCCGTTATTTTTCTGGCACAACTACCTTTTTCTGGATGCGCTGGGCGGATGGGTGGCATTGTGCACAGCGGTTGTGTACCTGTTGGCATCTGTCTATGCAGTAGGCTATATGCGTTTACTCGCATCGGATAAACACTTGCCAGGGTTCTATGCGCTGTTCGCTGGGTTTGCCTGGACTATGTTGCTCGCAGCTTTTGTCAATAACATCGGCGTCTTCTGGATCGCCATCGAACTCACTACTTTGGTGAGCACCTTTTTGGTGGGATTCGAGCGCGCTGCAGAGAGTATCGAAGCTGCGTGGAAATATATCATCGTGGTGTCGGCGGGTATCACGCTGGCATTGTTGGGCACGGTACTGCTTTACTGGGGCGGCAGTCTAATACTGGGTCCCAGCTACGACATGACCTGGCAGACACTGCGGGATGTGGCGCCACATATGAATCCGGTGTTGCTCAAACTTGGGTTTCTGTTGGTGCTGGTTGGTTATGGCACGAAAGTGGGATTGGCACCCATGCACACCTGGTTGCCGGATGCGCATAGTGAAGGACCCGCACCTGTATCTGCCATGCTTTCCGGCGCGTTGCTCAATACCGCCATGCTCGGCATCGTGCGTTTTCTTGCAGTCACGGACGCGGCGGGCATAGGTTGGCTACCACGTACAGCACTGGTGGTTTTAGGAATTTTATCGGTCTTAATCGGCGCGCTCTTCATCGTGCGCCAGGAAGGCGTCAAGCGGCTGATGGCCTATTCAAGTGTGGAGCACATGGGCATCCTGGCGCTGGGGTTCGGATTCGGCGGCGTGCTGGGTATCGCCGGTGCGCTCTACCATATGCTGAATCATTCCCTCAATAAGTCGCTCATGTTTTTTGGTGCGGGAAACGTTATGCGCCGCTACGGAACCAAGGAAATGCTGGCGATACGCCGGGTGCTGCATGAATTTCCAGTTTCGGGATTGTTATGGCTTGCAGGCGCCGTGGCCATCACTGGCGCGCCGCCTTTTGGCTTGTTCCTAAGCGAATTCAGCATTTTGCGCGCGGGTTTCTCTGGACCAAATCTATGGGCGGCAATCGTCATGCTGGTGCTCCTGATCGTCATTTTCATCGGCTTCCTCAGACACTTTGGTGCCATGTACTTCGGCAGGCAACCCGAGAGTGCGCCCAAGGGAACGATCATCAGTGCTTGGTGTGTATTGCCCATGTGGCTCGCTTTGATACCACTGCTGGTTCTGGGTTTGTGGTGGCCGGATGGATTAATGCAGATCTTTATGAACATTGCGCATGGACTCATGGGTGGCACGTCATGAACGGTGTCCTGGAAATACGCCTTGCACCCACGGAACTCCAATCCGTCTGTGAGGCGCTGCTTCGAGACGGTGGACGCATGCAGATGGCTTGGGCATGGTTCCCGCCACTGGGCGGAATAGAGGTTTGCTATCTAGCCACTCAGAGTGCGCGCCAACTGTTTGTGCTGTGGCGTTGCAACGCAACCGACAGGACCCTGCCGAGCCTGGCCGGGATTACACCGCTCCTGGGTTGGTATGAGCGGGAGATCACAGATCTTTTCGGTGTCAGATTTGAAGGTCACCCGGAACCCCATCCGTTGGTGCTGCAGGAAGGAGTGCAACCGGTAAAACCTCCCCTGGACCCTACCTATCCGAGAGATACAGCCATGCCATTCAAGCGACAGCCGGCGCGCATCCCGGAAGTGCTGGGTGATGACATCCAGGAACTGCCATTTGGACCGGTGCGCGCTGATGTAGTGGAATCCGCGCAATTTCTGTTTTTTTATCTGGGGGAACATATCCTGCATTATCAGCCGCGATTGTTTTTCAAACACCGTGGTATGGAGAAACGCTTCGAAGGGCTTGAACCAGCACTAGGCGTAGTGCTGGCAGAACGTGTTTCGGGTGTCGGCAGCTTCGCGCACGCACTTGCGTACTGCCAAGCGGTCGAATCCGCCTGCGAATGCACGATACCACCGCGGGCCGCGTGGCTGCGGACACTGCTCGCGGAGTTTGAACGGCTCTATAACCATCTGCACTATTTCGGTCATTTGGCCGACACTACTACACTCAAGGTCGGTAGCGCCGAAGGCAAGCTGTTGGAAGAACATGTCAAACAGATCAACGCGCGACTATGTGGCAGCCGGTTTCTACGCAACCTACTTCGGCCGGGCGGCTTGCGTCACGATGTGAATGTTTACACCGGCCTATCTGAAGAACTTCAGAAATTACAGCATGCTATTAGCCGTTACCTAGGGCAGTTGTCGCGGACCTCCAGCTATCTTGATCGTCTTATCGATACCGGTGTGTTGAGCCGTCAGGTCGCATTTGATCAGGGCGCCACAGGGCCTGTCGAACGCGCTTCGGGTCTTGACCGCGATTTACGACGCGATCATCCGTACGCGGCGTATGACGCTGTGGAACTAGCAGTGGCCTTGAGAGAGAAGGGAGATGCAAACGCGCGCGCAGAAGTTCGCGCCGAGGAGATCGGCGCAACAATCGCGCTGCTCATGCGGTTGTTGGCCGATGTTCGAGACGGTGCTTTCTGTGATTCTTGTCCGGCAATACCCAATGCAGAAGGTATTGGCTGGTGCGAATCACCCCGGGGCGCCTTGTACTATGTTGTGCATCTTGACGAAGTTGGGAAATTGCGCCGCGTCAAAATCAAATCACCTTCCTTCTCGAATTGGCGCGTGTTCCCGTATACGGTGCACGACTCAAACATGATGGACTATGCCATCAACGAGGCGAGCTTCGGTCTCACAATCGCCGGATGTGCCAGGTAGGAGCAGCGTATGCCACTGTGGACACTGTTTGGTTTGATGCGCGGTACCGCGACAACCGATTGGCCTTTCGGTCAGGACGATGGACAAAAAAATGCCATCGGCATGCCGAGCTATCACCCGGAAAAATGCGAGGCGGGCTGCAAGGAATGTATAGCTGTATGTCTGCCGGACGCGTTGACGTTAACGCACAGCGATGAGGCGCGTTTGCAGGTGGATTATGGTCGCTGCATCGCCTGCCAAATGTGCGTGGAAGTATGTCCCACAGGCGCCATGGAAACCAGCAACGATTGGGCGTTTGCAGTGCACGAGCGAGAAGATCTTAGGTGGAAGCAGGCCTTGCGGTCACCAGAAGCCGGTGAATTGAAGTCGCGGGTTGAAGGCGCATTCAAACGCAGCCTGCACATCCGCCATGTGGATGCCGGTTCCTGCAACGGCTGCGAGTCGGAGCTGCAAGCGCTCAACAATCCTTTCTACAATTTGCACCGTCTCGGCATCTTTTTCACGCCATCACCACGATTTGCCGATGTGCTCCTGGTTACCGGCACCGTCACCTACGCCATGCGCGATGCATTGCTGGCCACCTATGAGGCGATGCCGGAACCCAAGTGGGTCATGGCCATGGGCACCTGTGCCGTATCCGGAGGCATCGCCAGAGGTGGCTATAGCTCCGGCAACGGCCTCGAAGGAGTGCTGCCGGTGGACGTATATCTTCCCGGGTGTTCACCAAATCCGGCGGCCATCATTCATGCGTTGTTGATGTTGTTGGAGCGCGCACCTCAGCACGTACACAACGGTCAGATGGATACGAGTCGCCATGAGTGATGTTTTACTGTTGATTACCTTCAGCTGCTGGGCGCTTGCTTGCCTCTTGGTCTTATCCAGCAGCACCCTCAAGCTTGCACGGCTGTTGCTCGCGGCGGGTGCGCTCATGGGTGTGATGATTGCGGTTATTACTTTGCCGGGTGGCATGCTCCCTGTGCAACTGCCGATAAACGTGGGCGGCAGCCCGATTATCTTTGCACTCTCACCAGCGGCGCTCTGGTTGATGGGGTTTGGGTTGGCGGCAGCGCTTCCAGCCTGTTGGCTCGGCACACCGGGGGAAGGCAAGGGAGGATGGATAGCGGGCGCGGCCCTGAGCCTGCTTGGAGCACTCGGGGTATTTGGACTTCAGGACAGTATCGCTTTTCTGATTGCCTGGGAAGTCATGAGTCTAGGCGGAGCCGTGATGATCCTCGGCGGCCGCAACGCCCGTGGCGGCGGACGGCGGGTTCTGTTCATGTTGAGCCTGCTGGAAGTAGGTAGCGTGGCATTGTTGTTCGCTTTCCTCCTCATGGGAACACAAGGGATCAATGGATTTAATTTCCAAGACTCGGCAGTGAGCATTGCAGCACTTGCGCCGTGGCTGCAAGCGTTGGTGGGCGTCCTCCTGCTCATCGGTTTTGGGGCCAAGCTCGGCATTCTGCCGTTCTACGAATGGTTTCCCGCCGCTTACGGTGCCGGCAGCGGTGTCTCTGGAAATCTGATGTCGGGAGTGATTCTCAATGCAGCATTTTTTGGTTTGAGCCGGGGATTAACTCACTGGCTGGCAGACACACCGGTACTTTTCGGCCTAGGCGTATTGCTGATTGTAGCGGGCGTTATGAGTGCCATTCTCGCGGCTCTGTATGCTTTCCAGGAAGAAGATTGGCGCAAACTGCTGAGTCTCTCCACTGCGGAGAATGCCGGGATCGCGGTCACCGCATTGGGTGCGGCTGCATTGTTTCGTGCTCAGGGGCAGGTTGAACTCGCTGGGTTAGCCTGGGTGGTAGCCATGTTGCAGCTTGCTGCCCATACGCTCGCCAAGGGCGCCTTGTTCATTGCCGCAGATGGTGTTTTTAACGCTACCGGCTCGTATCTCATTGCACAACGCGGGCTTCTGCGTCGGAGTTCCTGGTTGTTCGGAATCGGCGCGGTATTCGCCGGCATGAGTCTTGCTGCCATGCCGCCGCAAGCCGGTTTTGTGAGCGAATGGTATATCTTCCAGACCCTGTTCCAGGGGTTTCATCTGAGCAGTCTGGCGGGACGCTTGGTGATGGCACTCGCTGGAGCGGGGTTGGCGCTCACCGTCGCAATTTCATTTGCCACGTTTGTAAAAGTATTGGGCATAGGCTTGCAGGGGCAGGGCGACTCCCAGACGACAATGATTCCTAGGCGGATTAGTTTCGCAACCGGCATTCTGGGAATGGCTGTATTGGCGCTGGCAGTAGGCATGCCCTGGTGGTTGCAGACGCTGGATACCGCGTCATTTCAGCTATTCGGCATGCATGTGGCCTCTGCCATGCATGATGGATTGATACTGGTACCGCTTACTTCAAGCTTTGCGTTCATCTCACCAACAATGCTGGTGATTGTCTGTCCGTTGTTGGCGCTGATGGCTATCGCACTGCTGATACCGGCAAGACGATTCGGTGTACGTCGTGCAGCAGTATGGTTTGGAGGACTGCCACGAGAAAATCACCGGGTGGCCACCACCTCGTTGACTTTCTCCAACGCCATGCGCACCTTCTATAGTTTCATCTACCGGCCGACACTGGATGTGGAGCACGAGCATGCAAGTCAAAAATATTTTTTAAACCGCCTACATTTCAACTATAGGGTAGCGCCGATTTTCGGGGCCCTGCTGTTTCTGCCGATAACACGGTTGATAAATAGTGCTGCAGAACGTTTGCGAGCGTTACAATCAGGACATCTCAATTTCTATCTTGCACTGATTGGTATGATTTTGGTGCTGATATTGATATTAGGCAGCATCTGAAAACAAGGAGTCGGCTTTAAATGTGGACGTATGCGGCGATAGCTTTGGGCGGCGCGGTAGGTTGTTGTGCGCGTTACGGCGTGACGCAATTGATGCAGCTTGTATATGGGAAAAGCTTCCCGCTGGCTACCCTGACCATCAATGTACTGGGTTGTTTCCTCATGGGGTTTTTGTTCTTCGAAACCCTTGATCGGATATCTATCAGCCCGACACTTCGTGCTGCAATCCTCGCGGGTGGCCTCGGAGGGTTCACCACGTTCTCCACTTTCGCCATGGAATCGTTTCTGCTTATCGAAGATGGCGAGATAGGATACGCAACTGCCTACCTGACGCTTTCGGTGTTTCTAGGTCTATTTGCGGCGCTGGTGGGTGCTTACATCGCGCGTAACTTGTGAGGTTCGATGCCATGACAAAAGACATGATCCTAGTGCGTATCTATCTCAGTGAAGCGGATCACGGGGGTAAACGCAATCTTCTGGATGAAATCATGGAAATATTGCATGACCGGCACAAGGTCCACGGCGTGACTGTATTTCGTGGTATCGCCGGTTTCGGTGCCAAGGGCATTGTGCATTCCGCGGATCTGCTGCGACTCACACAACGGTTGCCGTTGGTGGTGGAATTCTTCGATGAACCTGCAACCGTGGATATGGCGCTCGCAGCTCTGAAAGATGTGGTTCCTTCCGGCCACGTGATTTCATGGCCAGTGAGCTGCCGCGAGTAACGGTCCGCGAGCGAAGCCGGGGGTCATTTTTTGGATATCATCAAGCGCGTGCCGGCGAAACTAGGCGTCGCCCGCGGTACAGCACTGCGCTTTGTCATCAGCATCGGCATCGTCAGCCTTTTCGCGGACTTTACCTATGAAGGTGGTCGCAGCATCGTGGGGCCGTATTTGGCGGTTCTGGGTGCTGGGCCAATTTTTGTCGGAGTGGTTGCGGGCTTGGGCGAGTTTCTTGGTTACGCCGTACGGCTATTCTCAGGCCGCTATGTGGACCGTACTCGGCGCAATTGGCAGGTGATGGGTGCGGGTTACACCCTCAATATGTTGGCAGTGCCGGCCCTGGCACTGACGTCGGTGGCGTGGCTAGCGGGCGTTCTAGTTTTTCTGGAGCGCATCGGCAAAGGCATCCGTAATCCCGCCAAGGATGCGCTCTTGTCGCGCGCGGGCCGCGAACTGGGTCATGGCTATGCTTTTGGGTTGCACGAATTTCTCGATCAGCTGGGCGCGGTAGCCGGCCCGCTGCTGGTGGCGGCGGCGGTGGCGTATTCCGGTTATCGGTTGGGTTTCGCGATTTTGATCGTGCCCGCACTGCTGGCGCTGTTTTTCCTGTGGCGTGCGCGCGGCCTAGAACCGGATCCGGCGCCTGTGGAAAAAGAAGATCAACCCGCACGGTTTGAAGCGCGTTACTACCTGTATATGGCCTTCGCGGTTATCTCTGTTCTGGGCTTTTCGCATTTCATTCTGGTGTCCTACCACTTGCAGATAACCCATCGTCTGACACCTGCACTGATTCCAGTGCTGTTCGGTTTGGCCATGGGTACCGATGCCATCGCCGCGCTGGTGGCCGGACGTTTCTTCGACCACTATGGCCTCAAGGTGCTGTATGCATTGCCACTGCTAACCCTGCCCACATTACCCCTGTTGTTTTTGGCAGTGCATCCCGTGTGGATATGGATAGGCGCTGGACTTTGGGGTGCCGCACTGGGCGTACAGGAAAGCACCATCCGGGCTGGGGTGGCATCACTTACTCCGGAACATTTGCGCGGTACAGCCTTTGGATTGTTCGATACCGTATTCGGCGCCTCCTGGTTCGTCGGCAGCGTGATGCTAGGGGCGTTGTATGCACTGGGACCAGTATGGCTAGTGATGGCAGGGGTGCTGTTACAACTGATCTCGCTGCCAATGCTCGCGGTCATTGGGCGGAATCCGGCAGCGGCGACCTGAGCATATGCTTAATCCCAGTCAGCAGCGTTACCTGACCGCAGTCCTGGCGGAAGTGGAAAAGCATCTCGCCGGCATAGAAAGGGCGGTGCAACTAGGGGATACACTTTCTGAGATGGAATGCAGCGAGTTGCGGCGCTTCGTAACAGACACGCGCGTACAGCTTAGAAAACTCACGCAAGAATTCATCCGGTTACCCGAACGTGAAACTGTGGCATCACGCTGGCAAGTGCATACGCGCTTGGAGTTTGCACTGGTGGAATTCCTGGAACTTACATCCAAGAAACTGCGCGGTTACGGCACGCTGGACGATGCAGCGTTTGCAAAACTCATGGCACAGCTAGTGCCACTGCAATCGCGTCTGGAAATCCTGCTTAAGAAATACTGAATGGCTGCGGAAGCACGGCCGCAACCGACCGCGCCAGTTTATAAACTAGGGTTGTAAATCCTTGATGAGCATTTCGATTCGGCTAAATCGATATTCAAACCGCAAAGGGTGAATGTTGGTGAGGTTGATATTCCCTCGGAAAGGCCCTGAACCAGATACCTAAACAGCTGAATACTGAATCGTACCGGCGACAATTTATCGTGCGACCTGCCGGAAAATAGGCTGTATGGAATTTAGTGTGGGAAAGTAGTAACTATCGTGAATCGCTGCTACCAGATTGAATGTGGAAATCTTCGAATAAACCATCCACCCATCACGGGTACGGGTGGTTTAGTTGTGAGGCCCAAGTGGACTCGGGTTTGAACAATTCTGTGAGGCGATCTCTGAATTCAGATAGTTCGTGATTTGGCCACGATTAACCCTTTCAATCTGCCCGTCCCCGGACTGGAGAACCAATCCGACCAAGTGAACGCAGTCCACACGCCCCCAAGGGCCAGACCATACCGGCCTTGCGCTGATCACGGCATAGCGCTTTCCCGGCTCGAAATCACCCTTTGCACCAAACAGGACCGGATGCGATACATTCCACATTATGGGCTCGCCTTGGTAATATGGCACTACTTCAAATGTAATAACACTGAGCGGACGATTACCCGTGTTGACAAATCGCACCCGCGTGTAAGCACCCTCAGGCGAAATATTGGCCAGGAATTTTGTCTGGATCTGATAAATGAGCACTTGCTGGGCTGCAGCTTGCGCCTGAACCGTTTGTTCAGCGAGGCGTTGTTCAGGTGTGGAAGTGGCACACCCCAAAAATAGAGGCAGGGTTGCTATGGTCAAGGCTAGGCATGAAGCACGGATGTTCATAACTGCTCCTCGTTAGGTTTATGCCACCGTCCCGACTATACGCTTGTGGGTCTTCCCCACGATTGGGGCTTTCAATGGTTGCGCCGCACCTGCACTTCTATGTGCATTAGCCGCTTCCGGCATCCTGCGTTACACGGCACTTGTACATCCATGTACATCAGAATTTCACCCGCTGCGCGTGTTTGACCTCATTACGTCGGCACGAAAATCAAAAAGGCTACCGCGAGGATGACCTTTTTGATTTTATGGGAGAGGCGGAGGGTGTGATCCCGCGGTGACGTATGTTCCGAGCAGAATCAAGGGCAGGATTGGTTCTTGCCATGCGGACACCGTGGCATGAAGCCATGGGGCATGGAACCGAACATGGGCGGAGGCCTTGGCGGTGGGGGTGGCGCACCCCCGCCCGGAGGAGGAGGTGGTATGCCGCCACCTGGTGAAGACGGTGGGGGTGGGCCGCCAGCGACGGGCTGACCGCCCTCAATGATGACTGGTGGCCCGTAGAACCCTGATCCCAGGCCCGGTCCCCACCCGTATCCGTAACCGTAACCCCAGGGCGAGTAGCCGCCTCCGAAGCCATACCCGTAATAGGCACTGCCACCGTAATACGTCTGTGGCTGGTACGCGCCGGGCTGGTTCGGTACCGAGGCGCAGCCCGCCAAGCCCAGTGCCAGTATCGCTAGAGCCGCCGGCGCACGCACTTTATGGAAGATTTTCGCTTGCATCGTATTCATAAACGCACCTGCATTGAGTATGAGTTTACTCTGTGATGCAGGGGGCAACCGGACGTGAACCGCATTTAATGCTGAGTTAATGGTGGAGGTGCGGGCCGCTCACGGCCATCCATAACCTATCTCTTGCCGGGGTCTTCCAAGAGTCGCGCGGCACCTGTGCTCATTGGCCGCTCCTGGCATCCTGCCTTTCACGGCACATGTACATTGGAATCTCGCCTGCTACGCGGGTTCGATTCCACTGCTTCGGCACGAAAAACAAAAAGGCCACCGTGAGGTGGCCTTACTGGTTTTATGGTGGAGGCGGCGGGAATCGAACCCGCGTCCGCAAGTGCTCCACCCTCAGATCTACATGCGTAGCACACGTCTTTGATTTAACCGCCTGCTACCCGACGGGCAGGGAAAACAGACGGCGGGTCCGG
>Ga0307372_10010566_pt1 | contig 12467 bp, 9 predicted proteins | sample OX1MG_FD_202533 | JGI IMG/M metagenome (GOLD analysis project Ga0307372, IMG submission 202533) | Soil microbial communities from Risofladan, Vaasa, Finland - OX-1 | ecosystem: Environmental > Terrestrial > Soil > Coastal area > Acid sulfate soil | place: Finland: Risofladan, Vaasa | collected...
GTCATCGACGAACTGGCGCGGTTCGATCCCTATTACCTGGCGCCGCTGCTGGCGGCGCTCGACCAGAAGTCGGGCCAGGATGTGCGCGCCCTCTTGGGTCTGCCCGAGGCGGTTCGTCAGACGGTGGACCCGGACACGATCTACCGCGTGTTGGTGATGCCCGATGGCGAGTATTTACTCGCGCCACGCGAGGCGCTGGCGATTGTGGCGACGACCAACCTGGGCGATGAGTACACCCAGTCCCAGCAGGAGTTTGACGCTGCGCTGCTGGGTCGGTTCGAGGTGTACCTGGAATTCGAGCGGTTGGCGCCCGCCGTTCGTGAGCGCATCCTGATCGACCTGCACCAACTGCCCGCGCCGGTCGCGACGCTCCTCGTCAGCGCCGAAGACTACACCGTGAGCGAGGTCGCGCCCCACGGCATTTTGCGCCGTCCACTCAATCTGCGAACCTGTGTCAACTGGGCGCGCGAGGCGCGCGCTCTCCAGGCGACGGGCGTTACGTGGCGGGAGGCGGTTGCGGCGGCGGCCAACGTCACCGCCATTCCGTATGTCTGCGCCCGCACGACGCAGGGCCAGTTGGAACGCCCCGCTGTTGATTCCGTCCGTGATTGGCTGCGCCAAGCGCTCATGGCGCAACCACTCCCAGTCGACTGACGGCGACTGACGGCGACTCACCCGGTAGCGAGGAACACTGAGGAACAATGGAGAAGAGAAGTACATGAAGACACATCATGCCCCGCATGGGAGGCAGGCTACGCACGACCTACACGACAGCCAAGGCACGCATGAGACGCCAGATGCGTCGGATGCGCACGATGCGCCAGCGATGACCACAAGGCCCACTCCGCCTGTACGTGCGCCTCGCCGCAGAGGCGGCGAACGTCGTGCACGCGGGGCTGAAACGGTCGCCGAAGATGCTGCTCACTCCGCAGCGCGCCCGCTGGAAGCAACGCCTCTCTTTCCCCCTGACGTCCTAGCCGCGTTGACCCCGCCAACTGACGACGCGCATGCGGAGCAGCAACAGACCGCGATTGCCACATTACGCGAACGCCTTGGACTCACGGGACCGCTCACCTACACCGTGGTGTCGATTCCCCTCGACCAGCTTGTCGTCCCGCGTGTGACTCCACAGGCGCGCGTTGCGGCGCAAGCCCTGGCGCACAACATTGCCCTCTACGGGCTGAAAGATGCGCCCGCCGTGTTAGCCTTGCCGCCAGCGATCACAGCTACCCCAGCAACTGTCGACGATCCCGACGACCCCGACGACCCCGACGACCCCGATGACCTCGATGACCTCGATGACCTTGATGACCTTGATGACCTCGATGACCTCGATGACCTTGATGACCTCGATGATGGGGCAGCCCTATTCACGCCTCGCTATGAGGTGGTAGATGGCCGACGGCGCATTCTGGCGCTCCGCTGGCTCCGGGAACAGGGGTCGTTGGAGTGGGAGGTCGTTCCTTGTCATGCCTATACGATCTCCGATGAGGTTGCCGCGCGCCGCTGGCGTGCGATGACCACTTTGGTGGGGAATCTGGCGCGCAGTTCGATGTGGATCGAAGAATTGCGCGCATTGGTCCAACTCTTGGATGATCATCCCCACATGACCGACCGGCAGTTGTGGACAGCCTTGGGGATGAAACCAGCGCAGTTCAAGAAGTTGGTTCGTTTGGCCCGCCTCCCACGCCCCATCCTCGACCAAGCGTTTGCAGGACAGGTGACGAACCAGGCCCTGCTACAGCGCATCGTCGCGAAGCTCAGTGGGGACCAGCAACGTGAGGTGGCCCAGCGCGCTACGTTGGGTGAGGTGATCACGGCGCCACTCGTGGATGCGGTGTGGCGGCGCCACCTTGCCCGAATCAGCGCCCAACCGTTGTTTCGGCAAGCCATTGCCGCCACTGCGGCGCGTGTGTCCACGCATGCGTCCACGCCCCAAACCGGACGGCCCGACGGGGCAGCGAGGCTAACTGCGCCGGGTGCGACTTTGTCAGGGACTCCTCGCGCAGAAGAGCCCACTAGCGCGGCGCCTGCCGGGTCGGCTGATAGCTGTGAACGTGACGAACGCGACGAACGCGATGGGTTTGGTGATGGCCTGCAACGCAAGGAGGCGGCCCGTAGCGCCACGAGGCAATGCCGCCAGGATGGGCAGGACGGGGACATCCGCCTGACACGCGATGAACTCACGACGCTCTGTCAGACGCTTGCCGCCCTTCACCCGCGCCTCCTGGTGGATCCTCGCCTTGGACAAGCGGCGCTCATTGCCCAGGCCCTGGTCTATGAGTTGGCCCCGGTCTGTGATGCGTTGATGCTGCATGTCGGCCACAACTCCGACGACTCCGACGACTCCTTTGACACGACGGATCCCATTTGACACGACGGATCCCATTTGACACGACCAAGGCGCTATGTCCGCTATGGTGACTGCTACGGCGACCGACCCATCCTGTCGCCCAGGTTGATTGTTTGGTGGCGTCCACCGAGCCAACTCCCACCCTCTCCCACCCTCGAATGTCCCCTGCCATCCGCCGGTTGAACATCCGGTGAACATCCCGTGAACACCCCGTCAGCATCCCGAGGCGCCCAGCCCATCAAGAGGGCGCCTCGGGGCAACTATGAAAGGATCGCAGAACGTGACTATCCCTCCAGCGGTAGAGTTTCCCCGCACGACCTCGGTGATACGGGGATGCGGTGAGCGGTCGCCGGGATCGCTCTATGTCGAATGTGCATTGTCTCCCATTGGGCGCCCGTTCGAGGACTTTCTCCTCGATCCCCCGTGGGAGCTCCTGCCCGGCTTCGATGAGCACACGCTGCCCAACAAGCCACAATTCCTGATGGATGAAGCGCACGACGTCGCTCACCTGGTCCTCTGGATTGGCCAGGAGCACTATCCGTGGCTGTCTGATTTCATTGAGGAGGCGCGCCGCTTTGGCATCTCGCGGAAGCTGAGTCCTACGCTCCTGCGCCAACCGGCGGCGGCGAAATTGACGAGCCAAAGTCGGCTGATTCTTGCACATCCCTTGGTGCGTGATGCGGCCTGGGCGCAGCATACGCCACCCTGGACCTGTCGCAAAGCCATACCAGGTCACGACCGCCCACGCGCTGCTGTGTTTCCGGCGCCGCTGCCGTTCCCTACGCTGATGAGCGCCCCCGCGCTTCCGGCGCCGACGCAGTCGGAGGCTGATGACTTCGATGATATCGAGGAACCCTGCCTGTTCAAACTCTGGGAACTGCTACCAGTGAGCGCGGGAGGGTATGCGCTGGATCCGACCACTGGCGCTCCTCGCCGTGATCCGCTCACCGGCGCGCTGCAGCGGCAGACCTACCGCATCGGCGCTCGAACCTTCTACACGCGCCGCGTCGGTGAAACCACGTACCCATTCGCTCCCTCAGAAGAACTTCCCGCTACAGCGCCTGCGCAAGGGTTGCTCCCAGGGGTGTTTGGGATGTTCCCGATTACGGGCTTCGCCTTGATCACCTTGCCCGACGGGAGCGTCAACGTTGACGCCGAGCGGGCGTTGGCGCACCTGTGGGCTGCCGCCAATGCCCAGGCGCCCGGCGCTGGGTTGCCCTGGTATCACACAGATGCCTGACATGGACATGAGTTCATCTGGAGGCGCTTATCGCACCGAGCGCCCCCTTTGAAATATCTTCTGAGGTGTCGTCGGAGGCGTCATCTGCTTCGTGCGTGCAGGCCGGTTCCACAGGCGGAACCGGCCCTAGCCCTGCGCTGCTGCGCCTGTCGACGCAGCAGCGCTCTGAACGTTGTCGAGCGACAGATTCATTGTGAGAGAGGAACACTACCCGCTATGCCAAAGATTCCACCAGATGCCCTGGGCGATGCCACCCGGGTGCAATGGGTTGCCGATGAGTTCTTTTCGACGGTTCGCCGTCTGTTCAGTGGGACCGCGCAACAGGCGCTGTCCGAACTCCTCCAGAACTCGGCGCGCGCTGGCGCCACAGACGTGGCGATCACCTTCCGCCCGGCGTCAACGCCATCGTTGGCGCCGACGATCGAGGAGGTCACGTTTGTCTATCAAGACAACGGGCCCGGGTTGCAGGGAGGGGTCGCCGGCGTCCTCGATCTGTTACGCCTGGGCGTCTCGGACTATGAACCAGAGGTCTTGCGCAATCAGCACCCGATGGGTGTTGGCTTCTACAGTTTGCTCGCGGTCACCGGGGTGACCGCAGTTGTCATCGAAAGCAACGACATTCGCTTCTCCCTGGATGTGGCGGACTGGTGGTCGTCGGCCGCCTACCGCGACGCCTGGCTTCACCAGTATCGGGACACCGCGACGAGCGCCATCGTCGCGTATGCGCCAGGCTTCCGGATTCTCGTGACCTGTACGCCAGAGGCGGGGCGCCAATTTCGCACGCAACTCCCACAGCACATCCCTGATCGCTGGGATCGCCTGCGCCCCGATGGCGTGTACCCGGCGGAAGGGTATGCGGGGCGCCTGCGCGTGACGGTCGATGGGGAGCCTATCGCCACCGAGCTGCGCCCGACGTTGGCCTTGGCGCATGAAGACCTGGTGGGGGAGTTTTCCTATCAAGGCAATCGGGTGCGGGTGACGACCCATACCCGGATGGGCAGCACGCCCGATCTGGTGACGGTGTGGTATGGCCAACCCATCGTGAGCGCCTATGCTGGGAACCTCGTCCCCTTTGACTTTGCGGTGTTCCTTGAGGTCACACAGGGCCAACCCGTGACGCCTCGATCCCCCGCGCGTGAAGGGCTGATCGATGACGCGGCCGCGACGCAGTTCAGCGTGTGGCTTCGTGCGGTCCTCAAACAGTGGTATACGGATCCGGCGAACGAGGCGCGAGTGACCCCTGCGATCGTCGGCGCCATGCGTCGCCTGGATCGCGAGTGGTTCGAACGGGAAAGTCCCTACGCGCTCCTGGCGCGCTGGCGCACGATGGATGAGTATCACACGGTCGTGTACGTCGATGACGTCACAAACACCGATGGGGTCGACGCGGAGCTGGTCGTGCGCCGCGACCAGCTCGATGCTTACTTACTGGTCCAGGACGTGGTCACGTTACGCTTGCCCGCCCCAACGACCCCGTGGCCAGCGCAGGCGCCGGACTGGGTACGTGCGCTGGCCCCTGCCGATTTTCCTGCTGGCTATGCGCACAGCCGCTGGGATCATGGATTGGCGTCCCTCCTGGCGGCTGCCCACTTGACCGCGTATCGCGCGTTAGCGCCAGACGTCGAGCACATGACGCTCTACTTTCGCCCCGAGAGCGCCGGAGATGGACTCTGGACAACCCTGCCCGGCGCCTATGGCCTCGGGCAAGGGAACCAACTCCCTTCCCACTGGATGGCGTTACCACCCGACGCCACCGTGTATTTGCTCGATGGCGACGAAGTGGGAGAGCATGAGTTGGAGCACAGTCGGTTCTTTCTTGCAGCGCCCGATCTCGGCGCCTTCCTGCAACGCTTTGCGCATGTGCTGTGGCGTCGCAACGACGACTGTTGTGAAGACGTGTGCGACGAGGTCTTCGACGCCAGCGTTGATGACTTTCTGCGCCAGCGCTATCACCCCACGGCCATCAGCCTGGAGACGACCTTGCAGTGGGTATGTCGCCAGGCAGGGGTGAAGGGGAGTCCCATCCACTATTTCGAGTTGGTGTACGACCAGTCTGTGCCTGGCCTACAGGATCGACCGATTGCCATCCGCGTCACCGCATTCGATGGCACGACAACAGAGTTCACGATCTGGTGCTGAGTGCGCAACCGGAAGCGCCATGCAGGGGAGGCGGCTGAGCCTAGCGGCTCCCGAGGGTCACTGTGTGTTCCTGCCATGCGCTGCCTACCCGCCTTCCACCCCCCTTCCCCTGCACGCCGCTCTCCCACGCTATCTGAGCAGTGAACGTCGGAACGCTAACGTGTTACTCCTTTGGCGCTCACGTTCGGCGCTCACAGATCGTGAATGCAATCGCCGCCTCCGACAAACCTTCCAACATCCCTTTGAATGTGTTTAGACAGCTCCGTAATCGGCGCTCAAGTCGATCACCGCCCGATCCGCCGCTGGTACACCGACCAGCGGCGGATTTGTTTGGCTGCCCTCCACGATCTGTTTGGGCGGCCATGAAGAAAGGCCCCGCTGTATGGAGAATTCCCAGGTGAATGCCAACACGCAGGCAGAGATGTCGGCTGGCGGGTTTCCGCTGTCGGCATCACCCAGCCCCCCATTCCCATCCACACCTGCGCCGAAGCCGCCTAGCACCGGCGTAGCGTCGACGGCTGGCGTTTCACAGGCAACGGACCCTGATGGCGCGAGTACGGCTCAGGGCGGTGCGCCCCAGCCCGGCGCGTGGTCGTCCGCAGCGGCCGTGGAATCAGAGGCGCTCGGTGTCCCTGAAGTCCCTGAAGTCCCTGAAGTCCCTGAAGTCCCTGAAGTCCCTGAAGTCCCTGAAGTGACCGATCCCCCCGAGACAGCGGCGGACCGTCTCGACACGGCGGGAGATGACCTGCCTGCGCATCCGAATCCCACAACCCCAACCACTTCCCCAGAGGCGAAGGACTCCGTCTTTCAGCGCAGTCCGCTGATCGTGACGGCGATTGGCTATCCTGCGGACGAGGAAGCGGCGGGCCGCCTCTGGCATGTGGAATGCCATTTGTACCAGGAACCAGGTGATCCGCTTCCCGAAATGCACACGCAAGTCGAGGCGGACCTCATGGCGCAAGGGGGATTTGGGCCGGTAGTGGAGCGCCTGTTCGCCCAACTCGGAGCAGCGTCTGAGCGTCGCGAGGCCACTCGACTCGCAACGCCAACGACCAGCGCGCCCGCGTCGAGAACGGCGACGACGGCGCACCCTGGCGTCACGCCCTCCACGCCAACTGGCCGAGCCAAGCGCACCGCTCGCGCGATCGCCGCTACAGTGTCTCCATCTTCATCCCCAGGTGTTTCCACGTCCCTCCCCGCTGCCGACGCGCCAGGTGGGCCTGTTCAGGATGGACCCGCGTCGCAGGCGCCTGATCGTCCAGCACGTCCGACCGACGATCACCATCCGACTACCAAATCTCTGCCACCGTCTGCAGCGCGGTTGGGACTCGAACAGCCGTCATTGTTCGATCTCTAAGGTCGATCTCTGAGGTCGATCTCTGAGGTCGATCTCTGAGGTCCATCTCAGAACGCACTGTTGCTCAACATGTCACGCGCCACACAGCTTGCCCGCAGCTATTCTGTGGACCATCTGTGGCGTCCTGTGGCGCCTCGTGCCACCCGCGGCGCGCAGACGCTGCCGAGCGCTTTGCGTAGGAGGAAGGAGGAGCGTTGCGCCCGGCGACGCTCTCTGCGGGATCACCACTTTCTCAGGTGGATATCCCACCCCATGCTTTCGACATGCTTTCGACATGTCTTCGACTAGATACGACCGCGTATGACCGAGTACGACGTACTCCATCGCCATGAAAGGAGCGCTGACGCGCTATGGCAACCTTGACAGTGAGTGGGCAGACCCGCACAGGTCTGCCCGAGGCAATGCTTGATACCGATGAGAAGGTGCGCGCCTATCTCAGCACGTTCATGCCCGACGCTGGGACCGCCGAGATCACCCGGCGCGTCGATGCCCAAGGGGACCTCCACATTACCGTCATCAAGCGCGCCGGTCCCAAGGGCGCCCCAGCCCCTGCGCCGACGCGGCGGCGCGCCCCCAAGGCAGAACCGCGCACGCCTTCCCACCCCGCGCACTCGCGCCACGATCATCAGGAGCCGCTCCCCAGTGTCCAGCTCCTGTTCGACCCGGACGTAATTACAGCGCTCCTGGTCAATCAGACGGTCCAGCGGCAGATCGTGGCGGCCCTCATGGCAGCTCCCGAAGTGGTGAATCCAGCCCTGGCGCTCTGCTGGCGGCTCGATGAACGTGAAGCAGCGGGGACGCTTAGCCTGGAATTGTTGACGCGCCTCGGTCCGGCGATCGAGCGGGCTGAAGCAGCGTCTGCGGATGAAGTGCAGCGGATTACGCGCACAGTCGCCGTGCTGACCGCTGCCCATGCAGTGCCGCAGATCGGCGCGGCTCCGGACGGCATATGAACGCGCCAGAGTCTCGCGGATCAGCAGGGATCGCCCGCTACGCGCCCCTGCCCCCAACGCCAGTCTCGCTTGTTGAGGTTGGCGTTGGGGCGCCAGCGGACGCTTTGGCTTCTTCCGTTTCAACCGGGCCGATCGGGCGAACCGGGCCTGAGGTGGCTCCGCAGCCGCCTCCTGGGCCGATTCCCCCGCCGTTGGCCCGCCGCGCCGCGCATCGTTGGTTGCCAGCGCGCCGATGGCCGCTTGCGACTGGGGCGCAGGAGGCCCTACAGCGCCTGAAGCGCTATCAGCCCTATGCCCGGCAGGTAAGCGAGGCGGTAGACCGCCTCACCACCCAGCGGGACCGGGCGCGCATGTTGGCGCTCTACCGAGAGCTGTTTCCCGTAGAGTTTGCCCAGAGCACGGCCAGTTACTGGGATCATGGCAGCCCGGCGAATCCCTCCGTGATCTATAGCGACGCCGAGTGGGAGTTCATCGAACTGGTCGATCAGCGGGTCGTTCCCCTCAATTTGGATCGGTTGTGGGAGGAGGAGCGATTCAGTATCTTGCCCGTCCAGGACTACTCGTTGTGGGACGTGTTGTGGGAGGGCGAGGGCATTGATGAACTCCGCTTGGAGTACCGGGTACTTCTGGCCGTGATCGGCGAGATTGACGTGCGGTACCTGGACGAACCGGATGAGACAACTGCCGCCAATGCGGGAGAGGTGGGGGAGGCAGGGGAGGCGCCTTCATCGGCGCTCTCCCCATCCTTACGCGCCGTCATCCGACTGTGCCATGACCTCCCCTCGGTAAACGGTTCCCCGCTGGAACAGCTTCAGACGTTGTGCGCCAGCCAGCCAGCGCCGCTCTGTCATTTCGCCGATGCCTGCCTCTACGTGCACCAAGAGACGGGAAACCCCCTCCTGGATGTCAGTTCGCAGACCTATGATGATGACCCCTTTGACTGGACACGCGAGGATATCGACGTCGCAGCGCGCCTGGCCAAAGAAGCACTGCAAACCCTTACGAATGTCGACACGTTTGCCGCGTGGCTCCTGGCTGACGTGGACGCAGGAGACGGAACTGGCAGCGCCAGTAGAAAGGTTGCTTCGTTATGGATACGCGCCCATTTGCAGGCCAGCCTCCAACGGGATCGGATGTGGGGGAGTTGGCGGTAGGGACTTCCCAGTCACCTCCTCCGGGAGCGCGCGGAGAGCGTGGTGATGGGAACGAGGCGCCGACGACCTCGCTGACGCCCTCTGCCCCAGGGTCGGATGATCCCACCGTGAGCGTCGCGCCGACGGCGTCGGTGGCCTATCCGCATGGCGTTCTGACACCGCAGGCGCAGTTGTTGATCGGCGATGGCCAATATGAACTCACGACCTATGCCGCCGATGGCATCCAACGCGTGAAGTATCTCGATGCCGGGACCGTCGCCGCCGCCTTTCTCGCGCAACCACTCGATACGGGCTGGCTTCCTCTCCAGACCTTACGCGCAGGACGGGGGCGTCACGGTGAATTCTTCGTCTGCCTGATTCCAGCGGCGCGCCACACGATTCGCGTGCACTGGGCGGTCGGCGAGGAGCTCGACGAAGAGAACGATGGCGCTGCAGAGGTCCACGTCGACGCGGGTGACGCTGCGCGACCTACCGCGCCAGGGGGGCGGGCGCGTCGCCGAGGCGTCCAAAGGCAACGGGGTGCACGCACTCCGTTGGTGGAGCGTTTTACCCTTCCATTGCCCCCGTTCATCTGGATGGGGTATGGAACGACGTATGCCTGTGCGGCCTTGGCCGATCTGGACCTCCCGCTGTCACCTATGGCATCACTCTGCTATCCCCCACTGCCCAACGTGTATGACAACATGGGCATCTGCTGGGGAGTCAATGTGCCCCCGCCCGTGTCGGCGCGGCAGATGGCCGTGGCCTGGCGCCTCTTCATCGCCGAGTCCATTTTTACCCGGTCGCTGTGTGAACAGCGATCCCGTTCCCACCCGCGCGATGTGCGGGTGACTCTACGACGCCTCAGTGCGACCCAGGCGCCCCAGTACCCATTGGGCGACCTCATGCCGGTGCCCGGTCGTGTCACCTTGACGAACTGGGTGGAGAGGTTTCTGAGCGCCTAGCGTCACCGACCGCTCCTCTCCTCGTTCACCCCGTTCACCCACTCGCCATGCGCTCAATGATTGCTCAGTTTTCGTTCCCCACGACTGCCTGCCCTTGGTCTCACGCGCCTGTGTACAGCGCTGCGGCGGGTAGTCTGGGCTTGAGGCTCGAACGACGCATGATTGGCGCTCCAGATGAGTGGTAGCTAAGTGAGCAGCATACGTGCCCGACGGCGCCCATTGGAGGGGCGCCGTCGGGCACGTACCATTCCCACCCTTTCCTTTCGGCACAATCGGCACAAGGAGACCGAACATGTTATCTCTGTTTCCCAATCCTGATGCCTCGTCAGGCGCCCATCAGGCGCCACTGCATCCTGATCATGCAGATCAACCGCTGTCTGCATTTTCCCCGGCGCATCGCGCCGAGACCACGCAACCGGGCGTCACGCAGGAGGTGTCGGCGGAGTTGCCTCCGGCCATTGGCCATGTGGTCGTGCAACGCGATCACACGCTGCCCCCAGCAGTGGGCCTCTTTGGCGATGTCCTGATTGCTCGCAACGGCCTCTTCTTCCGAGGCTCCGCGCCCGGGATTGCGGCGGTCGTCATGCCACTCAGTCCCCCGCTCTCGCCCATCCCTGGGGCCTTGGGGATGTTAGCGCCGTCCTTGACACTCACCACGCCGCAGATTCCATCATGGTTGCTGCACGCCACGCTTGAGGCCTGCCAGGAAGAAGCCCGTCGCGCCCACGGGCCTCGGGAGGTGGTATTCCACTTCTGGTTTGATGAGGACCGTCAGCTGTGGACGCGTTTCCGGCCAGCGCAACGGCAAACCTATGCCTCCTGCCAACCGCTTGACACGGGACCCGGATCTTCCTACGATCGCGCGCTGTGTGAACTGCATTCCCACCATGTGCTGGCGCCGCACTTCTCCCCGACCGACGACGCCGACGAGACGGCGCTCCGATTCTATGCGGTGCTGGGGACCGTGCTGACCGCTCCGTCGCTCCGGTTGCGGTTGGGTTATCACGGCCACTTTTGGTCACTCCCCGCTGATACCCTCTTCGAGCTGCCTGCTGGTATTCGGGACGCGCATTCCTTCGCATCAGGCGCTTCGTCAGGCGCCGACGTCCACCTGGACATGGGCGCCGAGGGTGAGGGTGAAGCGGACACAAGTTTGAAGGCTGCTCTGAACGCTGCTGATGACCACGAGGGAGCGTTCGACCAGCGCCAGACAGCGGCAACCCAGATGGTCAGTACGCGCGACGCCTGCAATCGGCTTCTGCGCTGGCTGTATTCGACGGACACTCGAGGAGATGATCGATGACCAGCAGAGGCACACCCCCACCAGTTCAGGTGACCCAATTGACTGAGACGCAGCAGACGCTGCCTCGCGCGACTACCGCGACTACCGCGACTACCGCGACTACCGCGACTACCGCGACTACCGCGACCATAGTGACGCCGTTGACTGCTTCATTGGGTGACATGCCTGAGCGACGCGCTGCTCCTAGCGTTTCGTCGCTGCCGATAGCGCAGGTGGCCCCCACGACACCCACGACACCCACCCCAAAACGGACACGACAGCGGACGACGCCAGTCGTAGCGTCCGGACGACTACCCGATCCTGCTGCGCTTGCGCATACCCCCCAAATGCAACTCATCCAAGCTTCGCCAGTCGTGGTGGCTGCGGTCGAGCGTGTGGCGTTGGTGCTGGTCGGATGCGGCGGCACTGTCTCACAACTCGCCCAGACTCTCGTCCACCTGGCGCGGTTGCTGGCGCGCAATCGGCGTGCGGTCTCGCTCCTGTTCGTCGACCCCGATGTGGTCGAGGAGAAGAACACGCTGCGCCAGAATTTCGGACGTAGCGAGGTGGGACGGAACAAAGCGCAGACCCTCGCCAGGCGCTATGCGGGCGCATTTGGCCTGGAGATCGCGGCGGCGGATGTGCCTATCTCGCGTCGTCTGTTGGAGACGGCGGACGCCATGCGCCCGGAATGCCTCACGCTCCTGTTTGGGTGTGTGGACAATTCCGCAGCACGTCGCGAACTGGCGGATGTCATCGATCGCCAATATTTCGGTCGCGCGCCGCTTCGTTGGTGGATCGACTGTGGGAATACGGAGCACGCGGGGCAGGTGTTGGTGGGCAACTGTAGTGATCGCGCCCGTATCTGTGCGCCTGAGCATCTCAAGGGTAACGCGCTGGCTGGTGGTGTCACCTTGGTGCCTTCCCCAAGCCTCCAAGCGCCAACCCTGCTGCAAGACGATCTCGCGATCCGCGCAGATGCCCTTAGCGCACGCAGTGGCGTCGAAGGCGTCGAAGGCATCGGAGCGGGTAGCGTGATGGCTCC
>Ga0307372_10010569_pt1 | contig 12466 bp, 9 predicted proteins | sample OX1MG_FD_202533 | JGI IMG/M metagenome (GOLD analysis project Ga0307372, IMG submission 202533) | Soil microbial communities from Risofladan, Vaasa, Finland - OX-1 | ecosystem: Environmental > Terrestrial > Soil > Coastal area > Acid sulfate soil | place: Finland: Risofladan, Vaasa | collected...
GCGTCATACATCTGGCCGCGCGTCTTGCTGTCGGAGGTGAGCGCGATGATCAAGATCGGCGAGTCGGCCGGATTGACCTTGCGATAGGTCGGATTGGCCGGCAGGTTGGTCGGAAGCTGGCTGCGTGCGGCGTTGATCGCAGCCTGCACGTCGCGCGCGGCGGCGTCGATATCGCGGTTCAAATCAAATTGCAAAACAATCCCGACCGCGCCCAGAGAACTGGCCGAAGTCAACTGCGTCAATCCCGCGATACGCCCGAACTGGCGCTCGAGCGGCGTCGCCACCGACGACGCCATCGTCTCCGGGCTGGCGCCCGGAAGACTCGCCTGTACCTGGATGGTCGGAAAATCCACCTGTGGCAGCGGAGATACCGGCAACAGGCGGAACGCAATTAGCCCGCCGAGCGCCAACGCGATCGTCAGCAGCGTGGTCCCGACCGAATTGCGGATGAAAAGTTCGCTCACGAAGCCGGCGCTCCCACCGAGCCGGGCACCTCGTCCTTGACCGGCGCCGGCGCGCCCGACAAGCGTTCGGCCAGGCGCTCGAAGGCAAGAAAGATAACCGGCGTGGTATAGAGAGTGAGAAGCTGACTCACCAGCAGACCGCCGACGATCGTGATTCCGAGCGGGCGGCGCAGCTCCGATCCGGTGCCGGTCCCCAGCGCGAGCGGCAACCCGCCCAGCAGCGCCGCCATCGTGGTCATCATGATCGGCCTAAAGCGCAGCAGGCACGCCTGATAGATCGCCTCGCGCGGCGGCTTGCCGTCCTTGCGTTGCGCTTCGAGCGCGAAGTCGATCATCATGATCGCGTTTTTTTTGACGATGCCGATGAGCAGAATGATCCCAATGAGCGCGATCACGTTGAGGTCTTCGCCGCAGATCATCAGGGCCAGAATCGCGCCAACCCCAGCCGACGGCAGCGTCGAAAGAATCGTGATCGGATGGATGTAACTCTCGTACAAAACTCCGAGCACGATATAGACCGTCACCAACGCCGCCAGGATCAGGATCGGCTCGTTGGCCAGCGAGGCCTGGAACGCCTGCGCGGTTCCCTGGAACGCTACCTGGATACTCGCAGGCAGCGCGATTTCCGATTCCGCCTGCTTGATCGCGTTAACCGCGTCGCCGAGCGAGTATCCCGCGCCGACGTCGAATGAAATCGTCACCGCCGGAAACTGGCCCTCGTGATTCACCACCAGCGGGGTCTGGGTCTTCGAGACCGTGGTGAAGGTGCTGAGCGGAACCTCGCCGCCGCCGGTCGAGGGAAAGTACAGATCGCCGAGCGCGGGGGTATCCTGCGAGAACTCGGGCGCGACGTCGAGGATCACGTGGTACTGGTTGAGCTGGGTGAAGATGGTCGAGACCTGGCGCTGGCCGTACGCGTCGTAAAGCGTGTTGTCGATCGATTGCAGCGCGATTCCCAGGCGCGAAGCGGTGCTGCGATCGATTGTCAGATCGGCTTCGAGCCCGTGATTCTGCTGGTCGGTCGCGAGATCCTTCAACTGCGGCATCGCCTTGAGCTTCGCCATCAGGCGCGCGGTCCACTCGGTCAATTCAGCCGGATTCGGATCCTCGAGGCTGTACTGATATTCGGTGCGGCTGATGCGGTCCTCGACGGTTAAATCCTGCACCGGCTGCAGGTACAGATCGATTCCCTGGATCTGCGAGGTCGCCTGCTGCAGGCCCGCGATCACCTGGCTGATCGTTTTCGAGCGTTCGTCCTGCGGCTTGAGATTGATAAGGAAGCGTCCGCTGTTGATGGTGGTGTTGGTTCCGTCGATCCCGACGAACGAGGACAGGCTTTGCACCGACGGATCCTGCAGAATCGCTTTGGCGAGGTCCTGCTGGCGCGAAGCCATCGCGGGGAACGAGATCGTCTGCGGCGCTTCGGAAATGCCTTCGACCACGCCGGTGTCCTGCACCGGAAAAAATCCCTTGGGTGCGATGACGAACAAAATTATCGTGAGCACCAGCGTGGCGACCGCCACCACCAGCGTCGCCTGTTCATGGCGCAGCACCCAGCGCAAAGTCTTGCCATAAAATGCGATCGTGTCCTCGAAAATTTGCTCGGACCTCCGGTACAGGCGGTTTTGCTGGGTCCGCGGCTTGTGGCGCAGCAGCCGCGAGCACATCATCGGCGTCAGCGTCAGCGACACGACCGCCGAAACCAGGATCGTGACCGCCAGCGTGATCGCGAACTCGCGGAACAGCCGCCCGACGATATCGCCCATGAATAACAGCGGAATCAGCACCGCGATCAGCGACACGGTTAGCGACACGATCGTGAATCCGATCTGCGCCGAGCCGTTGAGCGCGGCCTGCATCGGCGGTTGCCCTTCCTCGATATAGCGCGAGATATTTTCGATCATGACGATCGCGTCATCGACCACGAACCCGGTCGAGATCGTAAGCGCCATCAGCGTCAGGTTGTTGAGGCTGTAACCGAGCAGATACATCACCCCGAAGGTGCCGACGATCGACAGCGGCACCGCGATACTCGGGATCACGGTGGCCGCGATATTACGCAGGAACAGGAATATGACCATCACCACCAGCGCCACCGTCAGCATCAGCTCGAACTGCACGTCGGACACCGAGGCGCGAATCGTGACCGTGCGGTCGGTCAGAATCGAGATGTTGACCGAGGACGGCAAGCCGGCCTTCAGCTGCGGCATCAGCTTTTTGATCCGGTCAACCACTTCGATGATATTGGCGCCGGGCTGACGCTGGACGTTCATGATCACGGCCGGCGTCAGGTTCATCCACGCGGCCTCTTTGATGTTCTCGGCGCCGTCGCTGATCGAGGCTACATCCGAGAGCCGCACCGGCGCCCCGTTCTGATACGCGACGATGAGCGGCCCGTAGTCCTTCGCGGTCAGAAGCTGATCGTTGGCGCCGATCGTGTACGCCTGGCCGGGACCGTCGAAGTTGCCCTTGGCCTCGTCAACGTTCGCCGCTGCGATAGCGGTGCGCAGGCTCTCCATATTGAGGCCGTATGACGCAAGCGCCGTCGGGTTCGCATCGACGCGCACCGCGGGCTTCTGTCCGCCGCTGATACTCACCATCCCGACGCCGGAGAGCTGCGAGATGCGTTCGGCAAGCCGCGTATCGGCCAGATCTTCCACCTGATCGAGCGGCAACTCGCTCGAAGTCAGCGCGAGGGTCAGAATCGGCGCGTCGGCCGGATTGGTCTTGCTGTAGATCGGAGGATTGGGCAGATTCGCGGGCAGGTAGGTCGACGCGGCATTAATCGCGGCCTGCACCTCTTGCTCGGCGACGTCGATGTCCAGATCGAGCACGAACTGAAGCGTGATAACCGAGCTCCCGAACGAACTGTTCGAGGTCATCTGGTTGAGCCCGGGCACCTGCCCGAACTGGCGTTCGAGCGGCGCCGTGACCGAAGAGGCCATCACGTCCGGACTCGCGCCGGGATAGAAGGTCAGCACCTCGATCGTCGGATAATCGACTTCGGGCAGCGCGGAAACCGGCAACTGCTTGTAGGCAAACATGCCCGCCAGCATTATCCCCGCCATCAAGAGCGAAGTCGCGATCGGCCGCAGAATAAAGGGCCGCGACGGATTCATTGCTGGCCGCCGTCGCTGCTGGCGTTGTTCGACGCCATCTGCGCGGTTACCGGCGATCCCGCGCGCAGCTTGTCAACTCCGTCGGTCACGACCGCGTCACCGGCTTTGAGCCCGGAGCCAATCGCGACCGTGTCGCCCTGGGTCGCGCTTATCGTCACCACCTGTTTTCGCGCGGTCTTATTGGCCGCGACCACGAAAACATATGATCCGCGCGCATTGCCGCGCTGCACCGCGGCGAGCGGAATCAGGATCGCATTGCGGGTGACGCCAACCAGCAGCCGCGCGTTGACGAATTGATTCGGGAACAGCATGTTGTCGGTGTTCGGAAACACCGCCTTCAACACGATAGTCCCTGTCGTCTGATCGATCTCGTTGCTGAGCGTCAGCAGCGTGCCGGTCGCGAGCCGGGTCTTGAAGTCGCGATCCCACGCCTCGACCGGCAGATTCGGATCGGCCTTCATGTCGCCGACCACCAGCGGCAAATCGTCTTCCGGGATACTGAAACGCACCGAGATCGGCTGCACCTGGGTGATCACGACCAACCCCTGGTTGACGGTCACGATATTGCCGGGATCAATCAGCCGAAGTCCGATTTTGCCGCCGATCGGCGCCGTCACCTGGCTGTAAGTAAGCTCGAGCTTCGCGCTATCGACCGTCGCCTGGTCGCTGATGATCGAGCCTTCGAATTGCGCCTCGGTTGCGCGCTGATTGTCCAGGTCCTGGCGCGCAATCACGCTCTCTTTGAACAGCTCTTCGTCACGCGCGAGCAGAATTTTGTTGTCGCTAAGCGAAGCCTGGTCCTTCGCCAGCGTGCCTTCGGCCTGCTCGAGCTGAACCTGATACGGACGTGGATCGATCTGGGCCAATAATTCGCCGGCCTTCACGGTCTGACCTTCATTAAAGGTGACCTTCATGATTTGGCCCGGCACGCGCGACATCACGGTCACGGTGTTGAACGGAATAACTGATCCGATCGCGGTCAGATAGTGATTTAGGTCGCCGGTCTTCGCGGCAACCGCCGTCACCGGCACCGGCGGCATCGCGTGAGCCGCCTTTCCACCCGCGGATCCAGGAGCGGCGCCATTGGGCCGCGAGAGCATCAGATAGAGGACCAGCGCCAGAACCGAAAAGCCCGCCAGCCACATCCACCACGTGATTCCCATCCGCAGGTCGCGGTTACGGATCGAAGGTTCGGGAGCGAGCGCGGGGTTCTGCAGTTTGCTCGCGGGAGTATCGGTATCCATCGTCTGCTACTCACACCTCTGGCAACGCCAGCGCGAAAACCGGCGCTGGCCGCCTGTGCCTGGAGCGCGCGCCGCACGCGGCTATCGATCCAGGATCCAGATCGCGGTTTGCGCGAATCGGCGCATCAAGAGCGGTCCCGCGCGCGAAATCTGGTGCGCGATCGATTGATTGTTGCAATTTCGGACCTGCAAGTCCATATTTGATTTATAAACCCGAAACCGCGCGCTCGCCCGCACGGCAAAAACCGGCGCACCGAAACGACGGACGCACCAGGACGAAAACCGTTTCACTTGGACCGGCGCGCGCGGCAGATCCGTATACGGATTGCGCCTGGTTCAGGAACCGCAAGCATGAAGCGTCGCACCATTTCAGAGCCGGCTCCCCAAAGGCCGAGTTCACGCGCTCTGTCCCCGCACGCGCGCCGTCCGCGCCGCGGCCGCCCGGCAACACCGTTTTTGCGCGAACGGATCCTCGAGAGCGCAACCGTCCTGTTCTCCGAACATGAGTTCGATCGGGTCTTGATCGATCAGGTTGCCGCCCGCGCGCGGGTCGGCAAAGGCAGCGTCTATCGCCGCTTCCGCAGCAAGGAAGAGCTCTACGCCGCGGTCGTGATTGCGGGTATCGACGAATTGCAGAAACAGATTCGCGCAGGATTGGCGCAAACCTCTTCCAGCTACGAGCAGATCACCACCTTCGTCCGCCTCGCGGTGGCATTTTTTTGGAATCGGCGCCAGTTCTTCGCCCTGCTGCACGACCCCAAGGCGCTCGCGCCCGCCCAGGCCCGCGCCTACCGCGAGCAGCGCGAGCGGCTGGCCCGGATGCTCTCCGAGCTTCTGCGCGACGGAGTCGAACGCGGCGCGATTCGCGCCGACCTCGATACCCGGCTCGCGGCCGAATCGGTGCTCGGGATGGTGCGGGGACTCAATCGCTATGGGCGCGAGTTCGCAACCCCCGCCGTCGCGGTCGAGACGATCATCGCAATCTTCCTCGACGGATGCGCGCAGAAAACGCGCGCCGACTACGCCGCCGTCGCCGGGCGCTGAGCCGACCGCCACCGCCCCCTCCTATCGATGCCGCAAACTTCAGCCACCCCAAGCGACTATCTGGCTGCGGAACGCACCTTTCTCGCCTGGATTCGGACCGGACTTGCGCTTATGGGATTCGGTTTCGTGGTCGCACGCTTCGGATTATTTCTGCGCGAGATTGCGATGACCACCAATACCCATCCGCTCGAGCCAACCGGGATGTCGCTGTGGGGCGGAATTGCGCTGCTGCTCGCCGGAGTGGCGGTTAATGTCGCCGCGGCGGTGCATCACACGCGGCTTATCCGAGAGTTAAATCGCGGCGAACACTTCGGGCGTCCATCCGCGCTCGGAATCGCGCTCGCGCTGGTTCTGGGCGCGATGGGCGTGATCCTGGCCGCCTATCTGCTCCTGATGCGCTAGCGCGCCGCGCGCCGAGCCGCGAAGCCCGCCCGGACGCAACCAAATCGCCCCCGAGCCTGCGAAGTTTTCTAAGACAATTCGCGCCAACCAGAGCTACGATATGAGAGGTATCCCGACGCATTGAGCAGCATGCCGCCAATGGAAGAAACTGCATCGACCCAGCTACCGCATGAGCCGGAAGAGACCGGCGATTCATTCTCGTCCTCGCCATCCGCCTCGTCCCAGTCGTCTTCCTCCTCAGGCGCGGCAACGCCGCTTCTCGGCATAATCATAGCCACAGCGGTACTCTACTTCGCCAAGGATATACTGATGCCGCTTGCGATGGCCGGCGTGTTGTCGGTCATTTTCAGCCCGGTTGCCACCCGCCTCGAGCGGTTTATCGGCAGATTCGCCAGCTCCGCCCTGGTCGTCGCCACCGCCATAATCGCGATCGCCGTGCTGGCCTATTTTCTGGCGGTTCAGCTCACCGCGGTGGCGGTTAACGTGACCGAACATTCGGAGAATATCGCGGCGAAAATCACCGCGCTTCAGGGTTCCACTCCCGACTGGCTCGCGAGTATCGAATACGGCGTCAGCAACGTCGAGCGGCGGCTTCAGCAGGCAAAACCTGTGCACAAGCATCCGCAAACCGTGGTGCAGGCGCCTGCGGAATCCTCCGCCGCCGAACAAGTGCTGAAACCCGTCCTCCCCTTGATGTACAGCCTCGCCCAAATCCTGCTCGTGATCGTACTGTTCTTCTTTCTGCTCTACGGACGCGAGGATGTTCGCGACCGGCTGGTGCGTCTTACCGCCCGGATTCGCGTCACCCTCGCCGCCGAAGCGATCGCGACCGCGGGCAGCACGGTTTCTCAATATCTATTGCTCTTCTCGCTGGTCAATTTCGGCTACGGCGTCTCGATTGCAATCGTGATGTGGATCCTCGGGCTGCCTAATCCTGCCTTCTGGGGCGCGCTCGCCTTTCTGCTGCGGTTTATTCCCTACGTCGGCGCGCTGACCTCCGCGGTATTGCCCACCCTGGTCGCGTTCGCCCTCTTTCCAGCCTGGTCCACGTGCCTGGAAGTATTTGCGGCATTCGTGATCCTCGATCAGGTGGCGGGCCAATTCGTCGAGCCTTTTCTGATCGGACGCGGAATCGGCCTCTCGCCCCTGGCGCTGCTGGTCTCCGCGATGTTCTGGGCATGGCTGTGGGGGTTGCCGGGGCTGCTGCTGGCAACCCCCCTGACTTCCTGCCTGAAGGTGGCGGGGGATTACATTCCCGCTCTGAGTTTTCTGACCGTCCTGCTGGGCGCCGACCGCAAGCTCGAAGACTACCATGACTACTATCGCAAGCTGCTCGAGATCGATCGCGACGGAGCGCGCGCCCTGGTAGTCGAATACTGCGACGAAAACGGCCTTGAACCCACCCTCAATGACGTGATCCTTCCCGCGCTGGCCCTGATGGGCCAGGAACGGGTTGACGATCATATCAGTCCCGAAAATCAGAAATTCATCGTCGATACCACCGAAGGACTGGTCGGAGAGTTGGGCAGCCGGTTCAATCGCCCACTGCTGATTCCTCCGCTCCGATTGGTCGGTGTATGCGCCCCCGGCGAGGTCCATACCCTGGGCTTGAAGATCCTGCTGGAACTCCTGCGCCAGGACGGAGTCGCCGCGACTTTTCTCGGCGACGGCAAAACCGCCGCCGAGATCGAGGAATTCGCCAAACGGTTTTTCCCGAATATCATTTGCGTCTCGTGCACCTGCACGGAATGTATTCCCGCGATGCTCGAGCTGATTCGCGCGATCAAGGCCGCATTGCCGACCCAGATAATCGTGGCCGGCGGCGACGCCGCCAACGCGCATATCGCCGATCTGCTCGAGGCCGGATGCTTCGAAGTCAGCGCGACCCGGGAGCAGGCGCGCCGCACCGTCAGGCGCTACGCATTGCAGCGCGCAAGATCGCGGGTCGGCGTGCCGTCGAAGGGGCTGCCGGGGTTCAGTCTGAAACCTGCTCCGACTGAACCGCCGGACCCGATCCCGACCGAGCAGGTGGCGGTGGCTATTGTGCCAAAAACAAATGAGTGACGCGGTCGCTCATTCGTCGGAGAGTCCATAAACCTGACCGAGGAACCAGGAGGATATATGTTACTATTAATTCTGATCCTGATTTTGATTTTTGGCGGCGGCGGCGGCTATTACGCCTACGGACCGTACGGCGGCTTCGGAATCGGCGGTATAGTCATCATTATTCTGATCGTCCTGCTCCTGACCGGCCGCCTATAAAAACGCGATCGCACGGCCGGCGGCGTCAGGGCAAATCTCCCAGCCGCCGGCCTAAGTAGCACGCCGCGCCAGCCTCATATGCGAATCTCATAAGACTCGATAACTGACGATTGAGTTTGGAACGAAATGCACCGCTCGTGAGGTGTCCTTCCCGCGCGCGTGGCTGCCGCGCGGATAGACGCCTCGACGATCGCAGGCTTTTATCGATGATTCTTGAGATATTTTAGTGAGCCGTCCGGGACTCGAACCCGGGACCCTCTGATTAAAAGTCAGATGCTCTACCTGCCTGAGCTAACGGCTCGCTCTGGAATTGCGATGTTTACAGGGATTCGGACGCTTTGGAAGTCCGCGCCATAATCTCCCCGCCCACCTGCCTCCATCCGCCGCGAAGATTTCGCTCCGGTCGCGGCTTGCCGTGGCTTGACGCGCTCCAAGCGTTCTTGGACCGCTTACGATAGCGATGGCAGCAGCAAGTACAAGCTATCAAGGCTCAAACGAGTCTATAAAATATCGCCATCGCACTTGACAGGTACGTTGCGCCTCGAATATATGATTTTCCTACAACATGTAGCTCTGCCTTTGCGACAGAGAGTAGGACTCGCGGCGGGGACACCGCGGGGGGGTACATACGATGCGCCAGAGCGGGGACACGGCGGCCGACACCGCGAAAATTGGTCTGACCCATCATCATTGCAGCGAACCCGGAGCGGGCGGCTCCGAGTACATCAGCCTTGACGGGCTCGCGACCGGCTCCGAGCGAATCGGCGGGATGGTGGTGCGGTCGGCGCAGGTTCGCAAGGTTCTCAAAACCATCGCCCGGCTTAGCCCCTACAAGGCCACCGTGCTGATCCACGGCGAATCGGGCACCGGCAAGGAGCTGGTCGCACGCGCGCTGCATACGCTCGGACCCACGCCCAACGGTCCGTTTGTCACCTTCAACTGCTCCAACCTGGTCGATTCGCTGGCAGAGTCGCAACTCTTCGGCCATGTGAAGGGCGCGTTCACCGACGCGCGCGAAGATACGCTCGGCTATTTCCGCTCGGCCAGCGGAGGGACGCTGTTCCTCGACGAAATCGGCGAGCTGCCGCTGAAGCTCCAGCCCAAGCTCCTGCGCGCGGTCGAGACCCACGAGATCCAGCCGGTCGGCTCGACCCACAACTACAAGGTTGATATCCGCCTGGTCGCAGCGACCAACCGCGATCTGCGCGCGATGACCAAGAGCGGCGAATTTCGCGACGACCTGTTCTATCGGCTCAACACCGCCGCCATCTTCCTGCCTCCGCTGCGCGAACGGCGCGAGGCGGTGGGAGCTTTCGTCGCGCATTTTATCGAGCACTACAATCACCTGTTCGGCAAGGCGATCAACTCGATTGAACGCCGCGCGCTCGACGCCCTGATGGCCTACGAATGGCCGGGTAATGTGCGCGAGCTTGCCCACGCGATCGAAAGCGCGGTCATCCTGACCGAGACCAATCGCCTGGTAGCCGCAGATCTGCCCGACCACGTTTATGAAGCCGTCTCCCCTGACGCCTCAGAGCCCGCGCTGCCTGGGATTGCGCCCACCGCCGAGGTTTTCGATCTCGCGCCCGCGCCGGCTGAGCGGCCCGACAAGCAGGCATGGCCCTACGCCCTGGACGCCGTGATTCGCGAGGCGTCGAAGGTCGCGCTTTTGCGCGCGCTCGAGGCGACCAACGGCAACTGCCATCGCGCCGCCGAGCTGCTCGGCGTCTCGCGCTACACCGTCTATCGGATGCTGAATCGGTACGGGCTTGGCGAAGGCCGCGCCTACCGCAACCTGCGCAAGGCGACCGGTCCCGCCTGAGACGCGCCAAACATTTTTCTTCCTTCGCACGCCGGCAATAGGTATCTAGCCGGCGTTTTGTTTTTGTCCGCGCGCCCCGCCCGTCTTCCACGCGGACAAATCGCGTCCGCTGATTCGCTCGAGCGCCTCGATTTCGGGTTTGAGCGCCGCGCGGATTCGCGCGGCGGCCTCGGGCGATGGCCGCGCGAAGGCCTCTCCGCCCTCGAACGCGTAGCGCCACAGGCGGCTGGTCCGGATGAGCCTCGCCGCGCGATGCATCCGGCGGTCGTTCAGCCATCCGATAGCGTTGCGCACGTTGCGCGCAAGCGCGGGATGACGCGCGCGCGAGGGAACCGAATGAACCCGGGTGGCGGCGGCCGGAGAATCGTTCAGCGCAAATCGCGGCGCGCCGATAAAGTCGCACACCGAATCGACGAACCCCTGCGGGTCGCGCTCAAGATCCTCATAGAACAGCAACAGCACGTTCTCGCGGCCAAAACTCTCGATCCACTTCGCCGCGTAATGTCCGTAGCGGCTGGTTTCGCGGATGTCGCGCAGACGCTCGACCGCCTGCTCGAAGTCGAGCCGGGTGCGCAGACTGCGCGCCAGCAGCCGCCAATGCGACCATGCGCGATCAACCGGATCGCGAAATGAACAGATAATCCTGCATCGCGCGATCGCCTGCTGAATCCGCTCGCGCGCGTCGTCCGAGGCGAAGTACAGCGGCGACATCTCGCCCATCGGCAAATCGCGCGGACACGCCGCAAAGTACTGCAAGTACCAATCGATCCCGCGGCCGTAAAAGCGGGTAAAGAAATCGGTCTCCTTGCGAAAGTCGGAAAATCCGACATGCCCCTGCATGACTTCATACAGCCAGGTGGTTGCGGTACGCGGTGGTCCAACCCCGATAAAATCCGGCAGCCGCCGCGGCTCAGGCGGGTTCATTGCGGGCCGGACTCGAAGAAAATTTTCATCGCGCGCGACGCTAACAACTCTCTTCCGCCGTGCCAAGCGATCATCGCCGCCCCGCTTTGCCTGCACGGCCGCCCGACAGCGCGCGAGCAAGGCGCTCGGGCATGAAGGTCCGCGCGTAGCGCAAATAATTTTTGACCCGCCACGGATCGGTCCGCAGCGCGGCCGCGAATGCGCGCCGCGCCGCCGCTCGATCCCGGCTCGCAAGCGCGTGCAAGCCGATATAGCCCAGGATGCTGCGGGGAGCGCGCCGGCGTCCCTCCGTATGCACCAGCCCGCGCACGCCGTAGCGCCGCTCGAGCATCCGGTCGAAGATCCGTCCCGCGGCCTCCTGTCCGCCCGCGGGTTTAAGCGGCGCGGGATAGAGCGCGAATCGCCACAGCGCCAGCGGCTCTTCGATATAGCGGAACTCGCCCTGCTCGCGCGCCAGCAACCAGAAATAAACGTCCTCGAAACTGGTCAACTCCTCGGGAAAGCCTCCCGCCCGCTCGAACGCCTCGCGCCGCATCACCACCGAGCTCGGCAGGATCGGCCACAGCTCGCCCAGCATGTCGTGCACGCTCGGGACGCCGCGCTTCCCGATAAGCCGCGCGCCCATCGCGACGCCGCGCGAGTCGGTGAGTTCGAGCTCGGTATAGACCAGCACGCATTCGGGATGCGCATCGAGCATCGCGACCGTGCGTTTCAGGAACTCGGGACGCCAAAGATCGTCGGCGTCAAGAAACGCCAGGTAGCCGGCCGCGGAATTTCTCACACCCAGGTTGCGCGCTGCCGAAGGTCCGCGATTTTGCTGCCGGAGCATCCGCACGCGCGGCGCGTAGCGCTCGATCACCGCGACCGAGTCGTCGGTCGATCCGTCATCGACCGCCACGATCTCGAAATCCGTAAACGATTGCGCAAGGATGCTCTCGAGCGCGGCCGCCACTGTCGCGGCGCCGTTGTAAACCGGAACGATAACCGAAACCCGCGCATCCATCGCCGCGCTCACCGATTCCCGCGCGTGGGCGACGCGGCCCGCACGCGCCCGATTAGGGTTGCCAGCAATCGGCGGTAATTCTTGAGGCGTCGGGGCGCATAGGCCAGCGCGCGCAGATAGCACTGCGCAGCCATCGCCGGCTCGCCCGCCGCTATTGCCTCGGCGGCGCAGCGCTCGAGCAG
>Ga0307372_10010571_pt1 | contig 12465 bp, 7 predicted proteins | sample OX1MG_FD_202533 | JGI IMG/M metagenome (GOLD analysis project Ga0307372, IMG submission 202533) | Soil microbial communities from Risofladan, Vaasa, Finland - OX-1 | ecosystem: Environmental > Terrestrial > Soil > Coastal area > Acid sulfate soil | place: Finland: Risofladan, Vaasa | collected...
GCTCTCCCAGCGAGACCAACACCGTATCGCCTTGCACTTCGACCGGAACATTGAGGAGCGGCACTGCCGAACCTGTCGGGAGCGGCGCTATAGGCGGTTGCGCGGCTAAAGGAAAAACCGCTTCCTCGCTCCCTGTGGTCTCGATGATTTCGATCTCTTCTTTAGCTGCGGGCGCTGGTTGCACTTCTTCTTCCGGTTCCGAGGGAGCAGCAGGAATAGCTGCTGTGCTGATGGGTTCGGTGATTTTTTCTTCTTGCCCTGAGCTGCGAAGGGTAGCTGCCGGTTCTGATTTTTCTTCGACGGTTTGCGGCGCGATCACCGCGACCGTGGGCGGTTTGCCTTTGCCGAGCCACGCCGCCTTTCCGAGCAACATCCCGAGACTCTTCGGCGCTGGCGTCACTTTCAGCGCGTATTCGTTCGCGTCCATATTTTTTGGGAACTGCACCCGGAAGCACTCCATGCCCATGGCCATGAGTTCTTCGGCAAGCGGCTGCGCCGCCCGCTCGCCGGCGTCGTCGCGATCGTAGGCGATATAGATTCTCTGCGTGCCGTGCTTTCGGAACGCCGCCCGGTGATCGTCGGTGAAACCGTTGACGCCGTAGCTCGCCGTCACATGACGGAAGCCCGCGCACCAGAACGTCAGCGCGTCGATCAGCGCTTCGCACAAGATGATTTCCTTCGACACTGCCAGGGCTTCTTCGTTCCACACACCGCGATGCGGCCCCGGAAGGTAAAGATGGACGGGTGTTCCTTCGCGCAGCGCCGTGACTCGTGTGATCTTCCGCCCGTACATCTGCACCACTTCGCCTTCCAAGTTGAAAACCGGAATCACCACCGAGCCGTTGAAGTGCTCGTGACCGCTCTCTCGCAGGATGCCCACCTTTTCCAGACGCCCGCGCAGTTCCGCACCCGCCAAGCGATTTTTCTCCGGCAGCCGGTAGCCTAGCGTGCGGTTCGCGAAGCCCGTCCGAAAGCGTTCGATCATCTCCGAGGATTCGAGCCCGCGCGATTCCACATACTTCAGCGCCTCGGGCGTCTCCTTCAGCGTCTCGTGGTAGTAGCTCGCCACCTGCAACAGCAGCGCCCGGTCGTCGGCATCGCGGCTCACCGGCGCGGGCAGCTTCGGCACCGTCGAGCGTTGCGGCAGTTTCCCGTCCCCACGCGCCGCTAAAGGAAAATGCTCTTCGCGGAGTAGTTCGACGGCGTGGCGGAAGCTCACGCCCTCCGCGTGCATCACCCAGTCGATCACGCTCCCGCCTTTTCCGCACGCGCCGAGACAGTTCCACAGGTTTTTCTTCGGGCTGATGACCAGGGACGGCGAGTGGTCTTTGTGGAAGGGGCAGAGTCCGATCAGGTCCGCGCCGTGCCGTTTCAGCTTCACCCCGCGCGCTTCGGCCAGACGTTCCAGAGAGACTTCCCGCTTGAGCCGCTCGATCTCTTCCTCCGGGATTCGCGCCATCGATTCGCCTCCTTTTCTGCGTTTGGGGCCTTTTCTCGAAAACCCTGTCAAGAAGATTTTCCCCTTGACCTTGCGTGTATGAAATTATAGTGATTTACTATGTATGTCAACGGAGATTTCAACATGGCTCTTACACTCAGCGTGGTTATGACTCTCAACGGAAACAGGGATTCAGCAAAAACAGTTAACCGCACCCTCGGGCGGCGGTTGGCTCACTTCCGAAAACAACGCGGCTACAGCCAGCAAGAACTCGCTCGCCGCGTCGGGGCAGTTCAGGTTGTGATTTCCGATTACGAGCGTGGCAAGCTCAGACTCTCGGCGGAGATGGCGCTCCGCTTCGCTACGGCTCTCGATCTCCCCATTGAGGAGTTGCTACAGACCACCAAGCCCTTCTCTGTTGACGCCGCTCCCAAGCCCAGCCGCAGACTCTTGCGCCGCCTGGAGCGGATCGAGCGTCTGCCGCGCCGTAAGCAAGAGGCCCTGCTGACCACTATCGATGCCTTCCTGGGCAACGCAACTGGCAAGGCTGCATCCTGATCGGTACGTTCGGAGATGTGCCTTCAGCGGTGTTGAGCGCAGAGAGGCGTCAGCCCTCTCCTGGCCGGATCACTCCCGCAGTCGAAGACGCAGTCAAGGGCGACCATCGGGAGCCGCGTCAGCGGGCCTGCCCCTTGACGGCGGCGGAGCGAAGGGCACTCGTTTTTTTTCTTTAGCTGCCGGATTTTGCTGCCAGCCGCTCGATGGCCTTCTGTAGCTTCGTGGCGTCGGCACGGTCGATGAACGACTGCAACTCTTCCGCCGTCAGCTTCTCGCCCTGGGCCAGCTTGTAAAACGCATTCAGCAGGATCGTCCGCAGCGCCAGCACCTCCGCCAGCACGGTTTCGTCGGCGGGCCGCGCCTGCCTCCCCTCCAACTCGCGCAGCAACACCTCGCGCACCCACTCACTCAGTGCGCGGCCTCCGGCCAGCGCTTCCAGCTGCGCGTATTCTTCCTCACTGACTTTTGTCCCGATGGATTTCCTGCGGAAAACTGGCTTCACCATGCGAACCCTCCTGCCCCTGGAATGAAGCGCAGCGTAGCAGGAAGCCTTCAAAATCAACAAGTTCGCATATAGGAACTTCCGGCGCTCTACAGCGCCGCAGATTTTGTAACTCGCTGATTTCTTAGTGGTTCCTATACAGCAACCAAAGTTGCTATACAGCACCCACTTTGGGGTGGCGTGTCCCCCCTACTCCCCGTGCGTAGCACGGCTCTTTACCGCGCTGGCCGTTAACCGCGCGCCGATAGCCAGCCCGCTGACGCTCTCAGGATGTATTCGGTAGGAAAGAGTAGGTGGCGGCCCGACTATTCACATGCATCCTGATGAGCAAAATTGCTGTTAGACAGTGCCCATCCAACAGTTCCGTGGGAATCTTTTATTTTGACCCACCATTCTGCCTTTGGATGGGGAACATCCATCACGCTCTCGTGCACGAAAGTGATCTTCCCCTCCAACCATACTTTCCAGTATCCCTCACCGTCATAATGGAGCACGTAGAACATGTCACCACGTTTAATTGGAGTGTCTGGTACATCGCGATCCGCTTTGGCTGGAATCGGCTCAGATATGACCTCGCCGGTTAATCCTGTGACGATATCTCCCTTCGACAAGGTCTCTATTACATGCTTTCCGTTTGGGCTGTCCACGACCGTCACTTTCTCTGCAACTGTCCATTGCCGATACGTACAACACTCAAACGGGCAGGCTCCCACATCGACAAAAGTATGTGGTGGCTTCCGACTTCCGTTCTTGCTTGATGCGTTGGTACCAGCAGCCGTTAGGAGCAGAAGTAAAATAGTTCGATTAACTCGCCTCATTTTGTTTCCCTCCATGCCGGTCTCAAGCGAAGTTACGGGTTGTACGGCTGGACCGTCGGGTTGAACCGTGGTGTGCCACCGGGGACAACATTGAGTTGGAAGTGGAAGTGGGTGCCGGGCCCCTGGTTCTGCTCCTGCTGACCGTAGCCATGTGGGAAGCACTTCAAAAAGCACTTCACGACTTTGTCCAGAGGCAAATTCGGATTCGCATTGCGGCCGATATCGCAAGCTTCACCACGCGAATGAGCGTTGTTCGGATGCTTGGGTGAAGCTGGACGACGTCCGCTTGTAATTATAACTTCAGTGCTTCCGATACATTTTTGAAAACAGTCGAGGCCCTTTTTGAACTCGGGCGTGAAATTGCAATTGGCGTTCGCCGCGCAGTGCCATAGGCCCCAAGGGTCAATCAGGGTAGTCGGATCGTTCGCCACGTAATCGTAAAAATTCGTTCCGGTTTCGAAATCCAACGGATCTTCACTCAGAAATCTTCCGGTAGTCGGGTCAACATAGCGCGCTCGGAAATAGTAGAGTCCGGTCTCGGCGTCGAAGTCGCGGCCCGTGTAGCGGAAGGAATTTGTCACACTGCCAGACGAATTGGTCAGCTTGCCAAAACTGTCGTAAGTGTAGGTTTGTGCCAGCGCACCAGCGGAGTTCGTGAGTGAAGTAACCGAACCCGACCCATCCTCCTCATAGAAATCCAAGCCGTTTGCCGTGGATTCCGCTAACGGATGGTCAACGCCTTCGTCCTGCGCGAACCGCGAGAGCACACTGCCATTCTGATCCACGGTTTCAATCGCGTTGTCGCCATCATAGAGATAGTTCGTGGTTGTGCCGGTTCCACTTTGCGTGAAGACTTTCTGGATGCGCCGCCCGAAGGGATCGTAGCGATAGGATTCAGTCCCGCCCGTGCCGGGAAGCGTGGCTTGCGTGAGGCGGTTTTCGAAATCCCAAGTATAATTCGTCGTGCCCGTCGAGTCCGTTTTGCTCGTCTGGTTGCCGTCGGAATCGTAGCCATAGCTTGCGTTGGAAGTGGACGTCAGCTCATTCGACGTGTTGTTGGTATACGACGACACTCCGAGCGACGACAGCCGGTTGCCCACCGGATCGTAGCTGTAGCTCTCCGGGTTTCCTCCCGTCACCTGCGTCAGTTCGTAAATCTTGTCATAGGTGTAGTTCGACGTCGCGCTGGCCAAATAATCGGTCTTCGCGGTGCGGTTACCAGCAGGATCGACCGTGTACGCCTCGCCGTCAATGGTGATCGTGTTCAGCCCATCGTAAGTCATGTTGCCGCTGAGATCGTAGGCTTCGGGCGAAGGGGTGATCTGGTTCGTTGTCGGGCTCACTGTAACCGAGTTCGTCGGGCAAGTAATCTGCGTGCAACCCGAGAAGATGCTTTGCGCCCAGCGGTTTCCGTAACGGTCATAGGTCTCCGAAAGGCCCCAGGCCGGGTAGCTTGTCGAGCCGGTCGTCGCGGCATTCGTCAGGCGATACAGTGAATCGTAGGTGTACGTCGCGCTGCGCCCGCTTTGCATATAATCGGTGATGCTGGAAATCTGGCCGTTGTTGCTTCCCGCCGAGCCGTAAGAGTAGCTCAAACCGAACATCGACGTTGAATCATGCGTGCAAGTGCCGTTGCGGTTAGTTGTCGAATAATCAAGGCAGGTCAACTGCAAGCGGTCCGGAGAAAAGCCGAAAGATGCGTAAACCCCGTTCCCATACTTCAGTCCCGTCGTAAGGTTGAGGCTGGGAGTATTGTAACCGAACCCCGTCGCATACCAACTGGAGGCAGTGCTACAGCCAGTTGTGGACGGCGCGATTTCGCATAGCCGCCCGATTGGGTCCACGCTTTGCTGAACGATGCGTCCCGAGGGATAAGTGATCTGGGTCAACTCGTTTGCAACGTTATACGCGTAGCCCGTTGTGTAGGTCGTCGTGCCTATGACTTTCTGCAGTTGGGTTAACTGGCCGAGATTGTTGTAGCTGTAATTTTCGGAGCCGACTCCGTCGGTCATCGTGATGAGCCGACCGTTGTTGAATTGCGCAGCGTTCGTGCCATACGTCAGCCCTACCGAAGCGGTGGCTGGCACGCCCGTAGCGCCACTCACGTTGTAGCTGACGCTATTGATCCGATTCAACCCATCATAGCCATAGCTGGTCAGGACTCCGCGCGCATCCGTTCTGTACAAGAGATTGTCAAAGTTGTCGTAGCCGTTGGCGTTACATGTACCACCGGAAACAGTCCCGTAGCAGACCCTTCCGCCTTCCGGCGTCGTGGCGCTGTTTAGACGCCCGAGCGCGTCGTATGCGTAGGAGCGTGTTTGAGCGCCTTGCGTAACCTGCGTCAGCTCGTCGAGTACATTGTAGGCGTAAGAGGTCTGAAGCGTCAGGCTATTGTTGTTCGTCGGATCAGGTTCCGAAACACTCGTCAGTCGCCCAGCTCCGTCCACTTGCGATTTGCGCTGTTTGCCAGTGGGGTCTGACGCTGTAGTGGTATTTGCGGTGTACGAGGCGGTTGAAGCTGAATTGTCTGGCAGCGTAACCGTCGTGGGACGACCCAGCGCGTCGAGCTGACTTGTCGTCCAGTATAGCGTACCTCCGTTATACGGATTGCTGGTGGCGTAAGCGCGCCCCAAGAGATCATACTTCGCACCCACGTTGGAATAGACTTTGCTGCCAGCATCTTCCGTTGTGGATAAGATCGGATCACCGAGACCGTCCACGGCGGTAATCTGCTGGATTGATTTTGACGCGTCAATCGTAGTCGTAGCCGTCATCGTGAAAGGCGAAGACGTGTCGTTGTAGCTATAGGAGATGCTTTCGCCATTCGTTTGCGAGACGCCCGTCGGCCTGAGTGATGGGTCGTAAGAAAAATTCGTGACCAAGTTGTTTTCGTCAGTGGATGTCTCCATGGGGCCGTTGGCGTAGTATGTCGCCCTGGTGGTCAGAGTGGGCGAGGTGCCACTGGTGACGGAATCAGGTTCCGAATAATTCGTGTTCCGCGAATAGGCCCAGGTCTTGCTCTGGCAACAATTCAATTGTGCGGTCAGCAAGTTGCCGAAAATATCGTAGGTGAAATTCTTGGTCACTGGTCCGCTTGGTCCGCTGGGCGTGAGGTACGTTGTTACCGAAGTCGGATTCCCGCGATAGCTAAAACCGCACGGGTAGTCTGTATCATCATGCTGCGCAACACCGGTGGGGCAGTTCCCAAGCGCTGCGCCATCGTAAGTTGTATCCTGCCGATATACGACAGCCCCGCTGTTGTCAGTAACCTGCTTCGAAATCAGAAGATCGCGAATGTTCACGTTCGCATAATTCGTAGATGTGTTGTATGTGAGGTTTGTGGTTCGGATGAGAGGCCCACGCCCACCTGACCCAAAATCATATTGGGAAACTACATCGAGCAGGCCATATTGATCGAAAGTCGTGTCGACTTCTGACTCGGTTGTGCCGTCATCTAGGATTGTCACTTGCGTCGCAGGCGAACCGTTGGTCGCCCAAGTGGTGTTAATAGTGCGGAGCGGCGTCCCAGTGCCCGGAGAATTGGGATATATCTTGCGAGAGATCTCGTGGCCAAGCCCGTCGAATGTTATAACCGCATCGTTGGCTTGCAGCGTGTCAGCTAACTGGGGAGTTGTGACCGTAGTGATGGAGCCGCCGTTGCCAACGAAATTCCAAGTAGCGCTATTCGTTCCATCGCTGACGGTTCGCGCCAGATTCGTCACGCTTCCGCTGCTGCAACTAACGCCGTCATTTGAGCCTCCAAACGCGTAGGTGACACTTCCGCCCGTCGGGAGTGTGATCTTCGCCAGACGGCCAGTGGTGTAGCCCGAATGAAAGGGCGTAGCTTCGTAGCTGAACGCGTAGCTCTGCCCGTTTGGCAAGTCAAGCTCAGACGGCAAGTTCCACGATATGGTCCCTCCGCTATCATACTCAAATAGCCCGGAACAAGCGAAGTATGTACTTATCTTTTGGGAGCTGTACTTGAGCACGAATTTTTGATCGTTGCCGCCGGTGTCGTAATAATGATACTCGATATTCAGTCCGTTCTGGATTTGGCGCATCGCAACACGGCCCGCTGAGTCCTTCCAATCCCACTCGTTCTGATTGACATACACCCTACTGATCTGATTTCCGTTTGTGTCGGTCACAATGTAATTCCCAAAATCCATCTTGATTCCCGTTTTCGTTGACCAGACTACCGGAGGGCTCGGATAGTCGTCCGGCGGTCCGACGTTCATGTAGTAGAGGTTATCGCTCGAATAGCCAGCCCAGCTGCCGGTGAACGTCGTGTCCCCCGTGCAGCTACTAGAGGTGATCACGACGCGTATGGCCGTGCCAAAACTGTGTGGCGTGCCTGCCGGGTCAACGTAAACGTAACCGCTATCCGTTGTCTGGGTCACGCTCCCAGTGCACTCTCCATCGAAACACCTTCCACAAGTTCCATTAGTAGAGAAACTGGAGGAAGAGACCGAACCCATCAGCAAACTCGCTGGACTGGTAATCCAGCCACCTGTCGGTGCAGGGTGCCAGGCTCCGCCTGAAGGAACCCACTGAAGCGAGTTGTAGGTTAGAGGAAATGCGAAGGGCGTACCGCCGCGCCCCGCTGTCTGGATGACCGGAATTGAGACAACCGTGTTCAGGTTTTGCAGGTTAACCGCGTCTACGGGCCCGCTTTGAAACGAGCCGTATTCGGGATATCCGGTTTGCCCAAAGGAAGCTGGAGCAAGAAACAGGACGCAGAGAGCAAGAGCTAGGCGCTTCATCTTTGGTCTCCCTTAATTGCTATGGCTGCAATTGACCTGAAATTGGCTATACTGCAGGCCCGTATTAAAGGAAACACTCTGAATCGAGATTGTCAGCCACGGCGTACCGTTAAGGGACTTCTTGATCGTGTAGGGATATGCGAAACCATTGGTCTGATGGTAATTCGAGAAGTCAAGCTCCACCAATGTCTTGAAGGCTCTCCCAGCAGCGGCCTGCTGCGTGAAGGAAATCTTCACCGGAAAACCGGTTGACGTGTCGATCCACACGTCGTGAACGGAAAATGGTGCAAGCGGCTGCAGGTACGGCTTTGAAGCAAAAGTATTCCAGAAACGGATATGCTGAGCGACCCCACCATCAACAGTTTCCTGCCCCACGTATTGCAGCGATGCGTCCGGGTTGTTCACCGCTCCGACCAGAAGCGGAAGCGGGTACAAGGCTGTCTGACTCGTGGCCGCGAGCTGGTCAGTGAGTTGCTGCTGAGGAGCCGAGCCGTCCAGCCATCCAGTGGGAGTAAATGGTGGTTTGAGACAAGTTAGGCAAGCTCACTGCCTCGCTCGATTGATCCGTAGCCCGCGTGAAGATCTGGACTGTTCCGTCTTGCGAATCGGAACCGACCGTGGCGGTTACGCTCCCCGTCGCCGTGGAATCTGACGGAGCTCCTCCGCCCATCGCCTTAATGGCTGCCTGTAAGAACGCCACGGCTTGCGCGTCTCGCGTAGGGACCGTCGGGGTTGGAGATTGCTGAGCCTGAATGGCTGTTCCGAAGGACAAAAGGCTAACAGCGAAAAGCGGGCCGAGTCGCATGGTACGCATCGGACACCCCTCTGTTGCAAAGTGGAAACACTTCTAGGCTTCCCAAGAGCACTTGTCAACTAAAATAATTACTTAGTACTTAAATACCGCTCCGTGCTAGGGCATTCGGCAGCCGCCTACTGAGACCAGCGGATCAGCCATGTCAGCACCTCACCGAAGCTGTTGTACCTGAATAATGCACTGCGGCAGGCGTCGATAAGAACAGTAATTTAAAAGAACCATTTGGGGACCCCAAAAAAATGGGGTAAAAACGAGTTCGCGAAGCCAGTCAACTTTGCGAACTCAACCTCACGGAGGTCACCCAAATGGTTCCTTCAAATTGCGGCCCTTCTCAACGCCTGCCGCAGTGCATTATTCAGGTTAAATACTTCAATGGCCGGATTCAGACAGAATTCGGGCGAGGTGACATTTTAACAAACGTTTGAAATTTAGGCGGAAAACAGAGATGTCCGGTAATCCGGCCAACTCCTGGCCGCTTACAGGCCGTGGCTTAGCGGATCAGTGCTCCATCCAAGAGGTGCATGGCTAGGCTACTCAGCCGCAGATACTCATAGGCGCGGATTGGGTCGCTGATGTTTCCGTCCGCGGTGTGGCTTTTTTCGTTTCGGAAACGGTCAATCGCCATGGTAAGGAACTTCACGGCATTCTGGAAATCATCGTCGACATGTGGAGCAGCAGTTCCTTTTACATAGAGTTTCCCCTTTCCAAACGCATCAGATCCAGTTTCGTAGCGGGTCAGATAGCGGAGCCTATCTCGAACAACCTTGAAGCCCTTTTCGACCGCCTCGCCATAGTCCCCGCCATCGAACAGGCCGCGACATCTTGAGAGAATCTCGGGATGCAGGCTGTCCATAGCTGTGGCATCTGGTGATTGTGAGAGCGCGAGGGGCAATCCCTCAACTAAGCTCTCGAGTTTGCGAATCCCATACTGGGTTGCTGATCTCCTATATTCGAACGTGTATCGCGCGGTCGAGCGCTCCGTCGTCTCTGTCGCAGCCTCAAATTCCAGCGCAATGCCTCTCCCCTCATAAGCATTCTTGAGTGCCTTGATTGTGTCGTCGCGCCATTTCGCGAAGAGATCGAGCCAGTCGCAGTGTCTCCAGTTTTTTTCCGCGACCTCCGCCTTTGCATCGACATCCTCGCCTGCTCGAATGCGATCGACGAGCATCTTCTTGACCTGTTCACGCGGCATCTGGAGTTTCGCCATGGCGCAAATGATACGCCGTTGCTCTCCGAAGATTAAGCATCGCTTTATTTTTGGAGTGTGCGGGACTCCTCGCACCCAACTTACGCACGGGCCCTTCTCTGCGCGCGGGATGGGCCAGCGGGGGGTCAGGCCGGGGGGTGGTCCCTTTTTCCGATCCGTATACGCATACCCCTTAAGTAATTGAGGCCAATATTCTGCGGCCCTATAGTGCTAGGCCTCAGTTGTTTCACGAGCAGCCTGTTATCTGTCAAACAGGTTCAGGTCGATTGTCAGCTTGCTGATCCCCTGGATGCTCATTCCCTGTCGTTGCAGTTCTTTTAGCTCTTGCACTTCTCGCCCCCTTAGCAAGTCTCGGAACTTCCTCCGTACAGAATGCGCTCCGGTTTACCGCTAGGGTGGGAATTTTTCAATCGGCACTATGGGGATTTTTGCCCCGGCGCTGACAAAAAGCTCGATTTGGGCGGGAGCTCCCGCCCAAATCGCCAATCGGAACCCGGCAGAGTCCCTTCGGAGCCCCAAAAGCAAAAAAAGTTCATTTTGCGTGAAATGTTTCTCGGACTTCTTGCCCATTAGTATAAGTAGAGGGGTGCTCCTAGCCCGCCCCTTCGGCCTTCCTCGTAATTCCTCGTAGGAAGCCCACCTCCGAGCGGGACAACATGCCGTCACGACTTGACAGGCTCGAGGTGTCCCCAAGCCAGGGGACCAAAGCCCCTCGATCCGGAAGCGTTGCTGTCGCTGCGCATGATGCCGAAGTTTATCGGCTTTACTACAAAGAGAGGCCAACCGAATCACAAACGAGGGCGGAATGAAACTCCGCGTGGTGCTCGACTTCGAATTGAAGCGCAATCTCTACCGTGGCATCGCATAGTTGAAAGACCTTCCGCCTGAACAGCAAGAAGAAGAGCGAGAACGAATCGCTCAGACGCACAGATTGACAATCGTAAACGACAAGATACCCGTGCCCGACCTGCGAATCGTGAGCGAGGCCTTGCGGAGAAATCAAAGGCCGGCTTCACGATCTACGCCCCCGGAAACGAAGCGGATCGCTTGCGCGCCGCCATCCGAGACCCCGAACTCACCAAGGAAATCCTAAGCCTATGAAATTTTCGAATCAACACATCCAAGCATTGAGGAATCTTGGCTACACCGAGCGTGAGGCACGGTTTCTCTATGTCGTCGCAATCCATTCCGGCTATTTCACACAGACGCAGCTCTGCCATTTTCTCGGGAACAAACCTGGCCGCGCGGCACGCTCGTTCACTTTGCGGCTCCTGTCGCACAAACACGCGCGGGATCGCAAGTACCAGAACAATGCCCACGTCTATCACCTTGCCCACCGGCGCATCTATCAAGCTATCGAGAGGGAGAATCTGCGCAATCGTCGCACTCACAAATTCGAATTCATGAAGACCCGGCTCGCCATCCTCGACTTTGTCCTCGGCCATCTGCAGCACGACTATTTCGAAGGGGAACCCGAGAAGGTCCAGTACTTTGAGGAGCGCTTTCATATCCGTCCGCAGGAGATGCCAGGCCGCACTTATCGCGGGGCCAACAAGGTTCCTGACACGATCCGCTACTTCGTCGACAAGTTTCCCCTGTTTTTGGATTCCACTGTGGCCAGCGAACCGCGCCTCACGCTGAGCTTCATTGATCCGGGCTTCGGAAACCTCGAAGCGTTCAAAACGCACCTCAGCGCCTACGCAACGTTCCTCGGCCGAATCCCTCGGTTCGCTTTTCTCTTTGCGAGCCCGCACGCGCGGCTTTTCAAGTCAGCAGAAAATCATTTCAACGACGTGGCAGACCCGCAGCCCCGGAAGGCTTTCCGAACAGGTCGCTCGCTACTTTGAGTTGCGCGCGAGTTGGGAAGCAAAGAAATTCGAATTGCTAAAGGACCCCGACATCGAATTCATGAACCACGCGAAGCAATGTTTCGCTGGCGAAGTTTTCGAATCAGCCTTTAAGGATTGGAAGGCGGCACGCCTCACGCAGGAAGATCTTGTTGCGGTTCTCGAAAACCGTGCGCGGCGCAGTCGGGAAATCGAATTCAAAACTTGCCTTCTGCCGCGCGATTACTCCTCATTCGGCCAAAATTCGGCAATCACCGGCAAACCGCTCTGAAAATCGGTTCTGCTAGCGGTTTTCCTTACGGTTTTCCGCACCTATTCCCGTAAAGCTCATTACGACAGCGCGATACAAACGCAAGGCACCAAAACCGGGACGCGAGCAAAAACGCGGAAAGGGCGGGAGCGACCCACTATTCAGTGTTCGGGGTCGCTCCCGCCCTTTTGAAAACTCCGCGCTGATTCCTTGCCCGCGTCCCTAAGCACGGAACTTCCGATACCCACTTCAATTCAGGAGACAACCA
>Ga0307372_10010572_pt1 | contig 12465 bp, 9 predicted proteins | sample OX1MG_FD_202533 | JGI IMG/M metagenome (GOLD analysis project Ga0307372, IMG submission 202533) | Soil microbial communities from Risofladan, Vaasa, Finland - OX-1 | ecosystem: Environmental > Terrestrial > Soil > Coastal area > Acid sulfate soil | place: Finland: Risofladan, Vaasa | collected...
GGGAGCGTGAACTCTGGTGCCCTGGTCCCGGTTTCCACCGGCATGCTCGTGAGCTCCTTCCCCCGTTGCTCCGGGAAACCGCCTCGGCTCTGTTCGGCACCGGATTTTCGGCCGTTTTGTTCAACGTCCGGCTACCGGGACGCATTCCGATGACCACCACACCAGCAGGTCGCCGCATCCGCGCCGCGGGACGACGAACCGGCACGATCGGCTACAGCCGGGGAAGACCCAGTCCGGTGGCGTCCCGAACGCGCGCCATCTTGGGGACGGCGACCGCTCGCGCCCGCTCGGCGCCGTCGGTCAGAATGCGGACGACCGCGTCGGGGTGTGCGGTCAGGTCATTCAGGTGCACCTGGATCGGCGCCAAGCCCTCGACCACGACCTCGGCAAGTTCGCGCTTGAAGTCGCCATAGCCCTTGCCGGCATAGCGCGCCTCAATCTCTGGGATCGGGATGTCCGTAAAGAGGTGGTAGATCGTGAGCAGGTTGGAGATGGCCGGCTTGTGAACCTCGTCGTAGCGGATCTCACTGCCGGAGTCCGTCACCGCGCGCCGGATCTTGCGCCGGATCTGCTCGGGCGTGTCGCGCACCTCGATACGGCTGCCCGGGCTCGGGTCGCTCTTGCTCATCTTCCTGGCCGGATCCTCGAGCGACATGATCCGCGCCCCGGCCTGCTTGATGTCGGGCTCGGGCACGAGGAACGTCTCACCGAAGGTGTTGTTGAAGCGGATGGCGACGTCGCGGGTCAACTCGATGTGCTGCTTCTGGTCCTCGCCGACCGGCACCAGCGATGTGTCGTAGAGCAGGATATCGGCCGCCTGGAGCACGGGGTAGAAGAGGAGCCCGGCGCCAATCCGCTCCTGTCCCTTGGACTTGTCCTTGAACTGCGTCATCCGCCGCAGCTCGCCCACGGTCGCCAGCGTGCCGAGCATCCAGGCCAGCTCGCTGTGCTCGCGGACGTCGGACTGGACGAAGAGGATGGAGCGCTCGGGGTCGATCCCGGCCGCCAGCAGCACGCTGGCGAGCTCCAGGGTACGCCCGCGCAGCCCGGCCGAGTCGTAGGGGAGCGTCATCGCGTGCAGGTCGACGATGCAGAAGACGTTGTCGTACAGATCCTGCTGGCGGACCCAGTTGCGGATCGCCCCGAGGTAGTTGCCGAGATGGACGTCTCCGGTCGGCTGGATTCCGGAGAAGACGCGGGGTCGCTGGTCCGCCACTGTCACGCTACCCCTCTCCAGGCTGGTGTGATCCGCTATGCTCCGCCGGTTGGGTTGACGCGTCGTGCTCCCAAACCGGGCCCACGAATCCTAGCACACCCCGCCGCGGTCCCCGGGCTCGCGCGCGGGGGCGCTCCCGGCCCTCGGTTATACTTGAGCCGCGGGCCCACCTGGGGGATTGGTGTGATTCGGAACCGAAAACGCATCCCCTTGCCGCCGACTATCCGTATATTGAGGTGCGACGCGCTGCACCGGATGCGTGATCGAGGCGTTGTCCGGCATGAGCGCTGATCTCCGCCAGCTGCCCGACGACGAGCTCGTCCGCCGGATGGCCGGGGGAGAGGTCGAGGCGCTCGACATCCTGTACGACCGCTACGCGCGCGCGGTGTACGCGTTCGCCGTGCGGATTGTCGGCGACGGGTTGCTGGCCGAGGAGGTCCTCCAGGAGGCGTTCGTGCGCGCGTGGCAGCAGGCCGAGCGGTTCGAGCTGGCGCGGGGCAGCTTCGCCAGCTGGCTGCTCAGCATCACCCACAACCTCGCAATCGACGAGGTGCGCAAGCGCCAGCGACGACCCCAGCGCGCGACGTCCGTGGACATCGCCGACCTCCTCCAGGGCGAGGTCGACACGTCGGTCGACGTCGAGGAGGCAGCGGAGGCCGCCGAGCTGCGCTCCCGGATTCAAACGGCCATGGCGACCCTGCCGGACGCCCAGCGGCGAGTCATCGAGCTCGCCTACTTCGACGGACTCACCCAGCGGGAGATCGCCGACTTCCTCGACGAGCCACTCGGGACCATCAAGACGCGCATGCGTCTCGGAATGCACAAATTGCGGGACCTGCTCGCTGCGGAGGAGGGTGCGCAGCGCTGATGCTGGACGGGAGCGGCCACGTCGACGGGGAGATCGCGGCCTACGTCCTCGGTGCGCTGGAGCCCGAGGAGGTCGAGGCCGTTGAACTGCACCTCGAGACCTGTCAGGACTGCCGCCTACTGTTCGAGCGGCAGCGCGCGGTCGTCGGCCTGCTCCCCTACGTCGCCGACCCCCAGCCGGTGCCGGCGCGCGTTCGCCGCGGTCTCCGCGACCGGATCACCCAGCGACAACCCGTCCCGGTCGCGACCGGGCGCCGGCGCCCGGCGCTGCTCGCCCGGATCGGCTGGGTCGCGGCCGTCTCGGCGGCGGTCATCGCCGGGATCTTCGCCTGGCACGGCTATCAGATGCAGGCCGAGATGCGGCAGAAGGATAGTCAGCTGACGGTCCTGAAGCAGAACCAGCACACGCTGACCGGCGTCGTCGGGTCCCCCGGCGGCATCATCACCACACTCCAGGGCACCGGCGCGGCCTCGACCGCTCAGGGCGGTGTAATCCTCGATCCGACGCGCAACGCCGCGCTCGTCGTCGTCGACGGCCTGCCACGCCCGGTGGCCGGCGACGCCTACGTCGTCTGGATGGTCAAAGGCGGGCACCACGTCAACGCCGGCGTACTCCCGGTCGACGATCAGGGCCACGGTCAGCTCTACATTACCCCGCCCGACGCCCTGACCACCTACGACCAGATTCTGGTGACCGAGGAATCCGGCGCTCTCGCCAGCGCCCCGCGTGGCTCGACCCTGCTGGCCGCCCACGTGGGCAAGTAGCGCGGCGCCGCTCGCTCACCCGTCAGATCACGATGCGCCCGTTCTCCATGAAGAGCTGCCCGTCGAATCGCACCTCGCTCTGCCGCCGCAGGTCGCAGACCATGTCCCAGTGCAGCGCGGACTGGTTGCGCGCTCCTGTCTGCGGGTATCCGGCACCGATCGCCAGGTGCATGGTACCGCCGATCTTCTCGTCGAAGAGCGTGTTCCCCGTGTAGCGGGTGATGCCCCGGTTAGTCCCAAAGGCAAACTCGCCGAGCCGACGCGCGCCCTGGTCGGTATCCAGCGCGGCCAGCAGGAAGTCCTCACCCGCCGCCGCCGTGGCGCGTACCACCCGCCCACCCTCGAACCAGAGCTGGACGTCCTCGACCTTGCGCCCGCCGACCGTGGACGGGAAGCTGAAGCGGACGTGCCCCTCCACGGAATCTTCGACCGGGCCGGTGAAGATCTCGCCGTCTGGGAAGTTGTGGCGTCCGTCGGCGTTGATGAACGTGCGGCCGGCGACGCTCAGGTGCAGTTCGGTGTCCGGCCCCAGCACGTACGCGTCGCGCTTGTCGGCCAGCCAGTCGACCATCCGCTGCTGATCCGCCGACTGCGTCCGCCACGCATCGGCGGGATCGGCCGCACCGAGCAGCCCGGCCCCGAAGACGAACTCCTCGTACTCCTCCAATGACATCTCGGCGTCCTGCGCATAGGCCTCGGTCGGGAACAGCGTCAGACACCAGGCCAGCTGGCCCTGCGCCGCGCGCTCCAGGTAGCGCTGCTGGAGATCCGTCCGCGCGCGCCGGAAGGTCTGCTGCCGCTCGGCGCTGACCCCCGCCAAGTCACGCGTGTTCGTCTCGCTCAGGATGCTCAGCACCGCGTCGACCTGCTCGGGCACCAGGCGCTCCACCGGGCTGACGTACTGGAGCTGCTCGTCACTTGCCAGGCGCAGGAAAGCCGGACGCAGTCCCGGCGGAGCCAGCAGCACCATCGGGTGGGCACCGCGCGCCAGCACGCGCAGGTATGCCGCGCGAATCAGCGGCTCGGCCACGGGTTCGCCGGTGATCGCTACCAGCTGACCGGGCTGCACATCGAGCGAGTACGCGACCACGGTCTCGGCGAGCGCCTCGATGCGGGCGTCGGCCATCAACGTCTCCTTCGTTGTGGACGGCTCCCCCCTCGGGGAGCTACCGAGGGCATCATGGGCCCGCCCGGCACGTGGGGCAAGCGGCACGGTATCGAACGCCGCCGCTCACCTGCCGGCCGGGCCATCATCACCGCTGCGACCCGCTGCGTCGGAGCCGGTCCCCCGGGGATGGACCACGGACGCGCGCCTTCGGCGGCGTACCGAGCCCGACGGTGCCTTGACCGCGTCCGCCGCGCGGCCAATGATTGGCATGACGGACAGGCCGCTCGCGGGAGCGGACGCCGCGAGTCGTCGGACAAGGAGCACGCAGCGTGGACCGCACCCACATCGTCCGCTTCCGGCGCGATGGTCGGCCGGTCTGGGGAATGCTCGAGGACGGCGTCGTCCACGCCGCCGAGGGCGATCCGTTTACCGGCCTGCGTCGCGGGTCCGCGGTCGGCCCGATCGAGGAGGTTGGCCTGCTGGCGCCGGCCGATCCGAGCAAGATCGTGGCGATCGGGCTCAACTACCTGGACCACATCACCGAGGATGCCCCCGACTTTCAGCAGCCGGAGAACCCCATCATCTTCCTCAAGCCACCGAGCTCGGTGATCGGTTCCGGCGATGCCATCGTGCTGCCGGCCGGTGCGGAGCAGGTCGACACGGAGGCCGAGCTCGCGGTCGTCATCGGGCGCCGAGCTCGCCACGTGCGCGCCGAGGACGCCTACGACTACATCCTTGGGCTCACGTGCTCCAACGACGTCAGCGCCCGCGACTACCAGTTCACGGACGGACAGTGGGCGCGGGCCAAGGGCTTCGACACCTTCACTCCGCTCGGACCTTCCATCGCCACCGGCGTCCGTGCCGACAGCCTGGCGATCGTCAGCCGTCTCAACGGCGAGGTGAAGCAGCACTCCTCCACGGACAAGCTACTCTTCGGCGTGCCCGCGCTGGTCGAGTTCATCAGCCGCGTCATGACGCTGGAGCCCGGCGACGTAATCATGACCGGTACCCCGGCGCATCCGCCACGCATGCACGCGGGCGACGTGGTCGAGGTCGAGATCGCGGAGGTCGGAACGCTGCACAATCCCGTGGTGGCGGATCAGCGGCCCGCATAGCGGGGACGGGTTGGGGAGTCGAGCTGCTCTACCTGCGGTGGCTCGTTCGTCTCATGCACGAGTCGAGGTCACGGCTGCCGGTCGGTGGCCGCCGCCGGCCATCCTGACATCGACGTGTCGCCCGGCTCCCGCGCATCAGGAACGACCCCAGCGGCCGCTCTTTCCCGGCGTCGACCGTCGGTGGCGAAACGCCTCGTCGAGCAGCGCGGCGACCTCATCCGGGCCGAGGAACTCGTGGAAGCGGCGGAACTGACCACCCGCCGCGCCGGCCCGGTGCCGGCGCCCGCCGACGACGACTCCGTCGTCCAGCTCCGATACCGTGATCGCCTCCGCCTGGTCAGTGTCGAGCCGCCAGCCGAGCGCCCGGAGGAAATCCTCGTAGCCGGTCGGGAACAGCGCCTGCCGGCCCGACTTCTCCGGCGCCCGGGAGGATCGGGTGCCGATTGCCGAGGCCACGAGAAAGGTGAAGTCGCGATCGGCGAATTCGAGCGCCTCCTGCGCGCGGGAGCCGTCCGGGGTCGCCACCACCAGGAAGCCCCCGTCGACCTCCAGCACGTTCGGGAAGCGATAGCCGTGGACATCGAGCTGGTGCCCGATCGTACGCAGACGGTTCTGGTACGTCGGCTCCAGCAGCTGCGGCGGGACGTTGTCCGGAACGGAGGCCACCGATGTGCTCGACGAAGGCAGGTGGCGCAGGATCTCCTCGACGCGGCGCGCGGCGACGTCCGCGATCCCGGGGGCAATTGGCAGGTAGTCGGTGACGCCGGCCCGGAACGCGGCGATCGCCGCCTGCTCGGAGCCGGCATTGGAGAGCATCACCACCGGCAGGGAAGGCGCGCGCTGGTGAATGCGGACCAGCGCCTGGAGCCCATCCATCCCGGGCAGGCGGTACGCCAGGAGGCAGGCGTCGCAGGCGTTGTCGGCCAGCCACTCGAGCGCCGCCTCGGCGCTGGCCACCCGATCGGGCCGCGTGAACAGGCGCGCCTGCAGTGCCTGGGCAAGCTGCTGCGCTCGCATGATGTCGCTCTCGACGAGCAGGATTCGCGCCTGAGCCATGGTCGCTGCCCGTCACTCCACCGCCGCCCGCGGTCGCGGAGCGCGCCCCGCCGAGCCGTCCTTCCGCGGCCGGCGGCGCCGACGCGGGCCACCTCAATTCCACGCCGACGACGTGCCGCTCGCATCCTCCAGAGGTCCTGCATCGCCGCCCGGCGGCGTCCCGAGTCAGGCGTCGACGCCGACCAACTCCTCGATGGAGCGCAGTCCGTCGCGCTCCAGGCAGGCCAGCAGGTCGGTCAGGATGCGCCCGGGCAGCGACGGCCCGCCGTATACGAACGCGGTGTACAGCTGCACCAGGCTGGCTCCGGCGCGCATCCGCGCGATGACGTCGCCGGCGCTGGCGATTCCACCCACGCCGACGATCGGCAGGCTGCCTCCGGTGAGCCGGTACACCGCCCGCGTCAGCGCCGTGGCCGGCGCGTTGAGTGGCCGCCCACTCAGGCCTCCGGGATAGTCCGGCACCGGACTGCGCAGTTGGCCGCGCCCGCTGGTCGTGTTCGCCACCACCAGCCCCGCCGCCCCGCCCTCGACGGCACCCGCGACGACGTCCTCCAATCCGGCCTCGTCCAGGTCGGGCGCGATCTTGACCAGCACCGGCCGCTCGCGGGCGTCGTGGAGCCGTGCCCCGCGGCGGTTGGCCGCGGCCACGGCTCGCAGGATCTCGGCCAGCGCGGCACGGCGCTGAAGGTCGCGGAGCCCCGGCGTGTTCGGCGAACTGACGTTCACCACCACGTAGCCGGCCACGTCCCACAGCGCGTCGAGCACCGCCGCGTAGTCCTCGGCGGCGCGCTCCGCCGGGGTCTCCCGGTTCTTCCCCAGGTTGATGCCGACGACGCCGGGCAGGTGCCGGCCGGACAGGCGTGCCCGCACCGCCGCGGCACCGGCGCTCGGAAAGCCCATGGAGTTGATCACCGCTCCCTGATCGGCGATACGCCACACCCGGGGCCGCGGGTTGCCCGGCTGCGGCCGCGGGGTGACCGTCCCGACCTCGACGGCCCCGAAGCCGAGCGCCAGCAGCGCCGCTGCCGCCTCGCCATCCTTGTCCAGCCCCGCCGCGACCCCCAGCGGGTTGCGGAAGCGGAGACCGAAGCGCTCGACGCACAGCCGGTCATCGTCCGGCCCCGCCAGCTGCGCCAGTGCCTGGATACCGCCCGGGAGACCCTCCAGCCCGTGGAGCAGTCGTAGCGCCAGTCGATGCGCCCGCTCGGCGTCGACCCGCGCCAGCGCGGGGTAGACGACACCGCGGTACAGCGACTCCATCGCTGGTGCCTCCCCCTTCGCGCCCGGGTGCGGTTCCGACCGCGTCGCAACCGTGACCATGCCGCAACTCTAGGGGATGCCCACCGTCGGGGCAACCGTCGATGACGGCCCCGTTTGCCCCGGCGCGCCTATGCCCCTACGATCGCCCCGCGGAGCATACGCCGCCAGGGACAGAATGGAGAGACGATGACCGCCGACAGCCGCCTGAACCAGGTCGATCGCTACGTCGACGAGCATGTGGATGAGTTCCTGGACGACCTCGCGCACCTGGTCGCACTGCCCAGTGTCGCCGCGCTGGGCGAGGGCATGGACGCCGCCGCTGAGGCGACGAGAGACCTCCTCCGCAAGTATGGGATCGCGGCGAGCACCATGCCGAGCGACCGCTTCCCGGTGGTCTACGGCGAACTCGCCGGCCGGGGCGCGAAGACGGTCCTGTGCTACAACCACTACGACGTCCAGCCAGCCGAGCCCTTCGAATTGTGGGACTCACCGCCGTTCGGGGCTACCCGCCGCGACGGTAGCCTCTACGGTCGCGGCGTCGGCGACGACAAGGGTCACATCGTCTGCCGCCTGGCGGCCATCGCCGCCCTCCGTGCCGTCTACGGCGAACTGCCGTGCTCGGTCAAGTTCCTGATCGAGGGCGAGGAGGAGGTCGGGTCCGGCAGCATGCCCGCCTTCATCGAGCGACACGCCGACCTGCTGCGCGCCGACGGCTGCCTCTGGGAGTTCGGCGGTGTCGACTACGAGGGCCGGCCGCAGATCTACCTCGGTATGCGGGGCGACGTCTACGTCGAGCTGCGGGCGCGCACCATCAGCCACGACGCCCACTCCGGCCTCGGCGGGTCGATCCTGCCCAACGCCGCCTGGCGGCTCGTCTGGGCGCTCGGCACGCTCAAGGGACCGGACGAGCGCATCCGTATCCCCGGCTGGTACGACGATGTTCGTCAACCGTCCGCGCGAGACCTGGAGCTCCTGGCCGCGCTGCCCTCGGAGGAGAGCGCGCTCCAGGCCAGCTTCGGCGTGCGCGCGTTTCTCAAGGGAGCAACCGGCGTCGAGCTGCGCCGGCAGCAGCTGTTCGAGCCGACCTGCACCGTGGCCGGGATCGGTGGCGGCTACCAGGGTCCCGGCTCCAAGACGGTGCTGCCGGCCGAGGCCATGGCCAAGGTCGACTTCCGCATCGTCCCGCGGCAGGAGCCGGACGACCTGATGGCCAAGCTGCGGCAGCACCTCGCCGACCAAGGCTTCAGCGACGTCGAGGTCATCCAGCACGGCGGATCCCGCGCCGCCAGGGTGAGCCCCGACGACCCCTTCGTTCGGCTCGTCGCCGACGCCGGCCAGGAGGTCTACGGCCAGCCGGCCGTAATCTATCCGACGAGCGGCGGCTCCGGACCGATGGACCCCTTCGTCCGCTTCCTCGACGTACCGATCGCCAACGTGGGCATCGGCTACCCCGACGGGCTGGTCCACGCGCCGAACGAGCACATCCGCATCGACGACTTCGTCAAGGGGGTCAAGCAGACGGCCCGCGTCCTGGCCGGCTCGTAATCACCGGCCTTGGTCGGGCCTGACCGACGTCGCGCCCGGCCTGCACAGCGTTTCCGCGCCGCGCCGCGCCGCTGGAGGCGGGTTTCAAACCCGCCAACGGTGTAGGGGCGTGACTATGGAGTCTGACGCCGAGTTTCGGTCATCGGCGGGAGCCACGCCCCCGTGGCAGGGGACGAGGGTTAGGGGTACCGAGTTCCCGCGTCACGCTCGATCATCGCGCACCTACGGGTCGGGTCGGCGTTGCTGGCCCGCGGGACATGTGCCGGCATCACCGGTCATTTGGGAGCCAGGTGTCGGACGTCCAGCCCTGCAGGTCGTAGTCCGACATGCACTGGTCGACGAGGTTGCCGAACTCGCCGAGCAGGCCGCGGGCGCGGGCGAAGTTGACCAGGTCGAGGCGCACCTGCTCGTTGTTGCCGGCGTAGTTGCGCTCGTAGAGCTCGTGGCGGCCGCCGAACTCGGTGCCGATGGCGTCCCAGACGAGCTTGAAGAGCTTGATGCGCTCCTCGGCCGAGCTGTCGGAGCCGCGGTAGTAGCGGTCGATGAGGGGGCGCAGCTCCGGGTTGAGCAGGTCGTCACGGCTGGAGGGAACGACCAACGGGCTGCCGCCCAGGTAGTTCTCGAAGATCTCCTTGACGGCCGGCCAGCCGACGGTGCCGAAGAGGCGCAGCGTGGCCGCGGTCTCGAGTTTCGGCACGACGCTGTTGCCGGGGCCTGGCATCGGGTCCAGGCACATGGCCGTCGTCAGCGCCCAGATCAGGTTGCGCCAGCCGATGACGTCGCCGAAGGCCACCTGGACGCCGCGGAAGGCGTCGGTACCGTTGCTGGCGATCCCCCTCTGGAAGAGGCCGCACATCAGATCGAGCTTGACGCCCAGCCGCGTGCCGGCCTGCAGGTTGAAGCGCGGCAGAAAGCCGGACTGGGCGTAGAAGGCAGTGGCCTTGGCGATGTCGCGGTAGACCAGGACGTTCTCCCAGGGGATGAAGGCGTTGTCGAAGATCAGGACGGCGTCGTTCTCGTCGAAGCGGCTGGAGAGCGGGTAGTCAAACGGGCTGTGGGCGTGCTGCTCGTACGAGGCGCGGCAGATGAGCCGCGACCCCGGCGTGTCGACCGGAGCGATGAAGACCAGCGCGAAGTCCTCGGCCTTGCCCGGCTCGAGCTGCGCGGCGCTGTTCTGGGCGACGAAGGTGGCGTGGGTCAACGCCGAGCCGGTCGCGAGCATCTTGGCGCCGCTGACGATGATCCCGCCGTCGGTCTCGCGGACGACGTGGCAGAAGACGTCCACCACCTCGTGGACCGGCTTCTTGCGGTCGACCGGCGGGTTGACGAGCACGTGGTTGAGGAAGAGGCCGCGGGAGGCGTAGCGCCGGTACCACGCCAGCGCGTTCTCGCCGAAGGGGGCGTAGAAGTCGGGCGCGGCGCCGAGGCTGGCCATGAAGGCGGCCTTGTAGTCGGGGGTGCGGCCCATGAAGCCGTAGGAGAGGCGCGACCAGATGGCGATGGCGTCGCGGGCCTCCAGCAGTTCCTGGGCGCTGCGGCTGGGCTTGAAGAACCGGTGGGTGCGGATGCCGAAGTCGTCGACCGCCGTGAGGGTGTCGCGCGTGGCCGGGTCGTGGAGGGCGTCGTAGAGGCGGGCGACCGAGCGCGCCGAGTTGCGGAAGGCGGGATGCCTGGTGACGTCGTCGACCCGCTCGCCGTAGATGTAGACGGCGCGGCCGTCCCGCAGGCTCTCGAGGTACTCCTCGCCGGTGAGCAGGCGGTCGGTCACGGCAACTCTGGGGGCGGCCGCGTTGACGTCGGAATGATCCATCGAGACTCCTCCTGGCAGGCGGGCGAACGCTTCCCGCGGCGGTGCTGAGGGACGGTCGAACTCTAGCACCGGGCTCGAGGAGGGGTCAAACGCGCGTCACGCGGGGTCCGCAGAGCGCGCAGGCCACGCGGGCGGGCGCCGGGGTGTCGGCGCCCGCCTGGAATGTCCGCCCGCTCCCCGGGGACCGGCCAGACTTACTGCTCGGTGATCCACGCGCCGGCCGAGGCGTCGTAGCGCCAGCCGCGCCGCTCCCCGCCGGCCAGCCGGTGGTCCACGCCGCCGACGGTCAACGTCATCGGCGCCCCGTGCAGCAGCACGACGTGCAGCGCGAGCGGGGAGCGGCGCTCCAGCTCGACCGTCAGCGAGCGGCCGCGCCATGAGAGGGGGAAGCTGAGCGACTGCCACGCGTCGGGCAGGTGCGGGTCGAGCGCGAGCCCCTCAGGGCCCAGGCTGAGGCCGCCGAAGCCGAACGCCACGGCCTGCCAGAGTCCGCCGTGGGCGCCGATGTGGACGCCGCGGGCGGCATTGCCCATGGAGTCGGCGGAGTCGAGGGCGACGGCCTGGTGCAGGTAGCGCAGGGCGACCTCGGCTTCGCCGAGGCGAGCCGCCACCGTGGCGTGCATGGCGGGGCTGAGCGAGCTGCCGTGCCCGCAGCGCGCCGCGTAGTAGCGGAAGTTCGCCTCGCGCGCCGCGGCCGGGAAGCGGTCCCAGAGCAGCGCCATGAGCATGACGACGTCGGCCTGCTTGACCACCTGGCTGCGCTGGGTGCGCTCGCGTCCGAGGACAACGTCCAAGGGCATGCCGCGCCCGGCGTAGTCGTCCAGGTCGAGAGGCTCGAGGTCGAAGTAGCCGGCGAACTCCTCGACCAGCCCGGTCGACGGGTCGCTCGGGGCGGCGAGGCCCGCGGCGACCGCGGACCAGTGGTCGAGCTCGCTCCGATCGAGCATCAGTTCCCGCCGCAGCGCGTCCCAGCGGCGCGGCCAGCGGTGCGCCAGCAGTTCGGCCGTCTCGACGCCGCGCTCGAGGTTCCAGCGGGCAAGCTCGTTGGTGTAGGCGCTGTCGTCGATCTCCTCGTGGTATTCGTCGGGGCCGATCACCCCACGGATGTGGTAGCGGCCGTCCGCTTCGTTGGCGGCGCGGCTGGCCCAGAAGCGCGCGGTCTCCAGCAGGATCTCGGCGCCCGCGTCCAGCAGGAAGCGCTCGTCACCGGTGGCCTGCCAGTAGAGCCAGACCGCATAGGCCACGTCGGCGCTGATGTGCTGCTCCTGCGTCCCGCAGCGGACCGGGACGACGGTGCCGTCGGCGAAGACGACCTGGGGCGGTGTCGCCTCCTCGCCGGTATCGGTCGACTCCCAGGCATAGAGCGCGCCCGGATAGCCCAGGCGCCTGGCCTTGGCGCGGGCGCCGGGCAGGGTGTGGTGGCGGTACATCAGCATCGCGCGGGCTGCCTCGGGCCAGGTGAGGATGTAGAAGGGGAGCAGGAAGATGTCGGTGTCCCAGAAGACGTGCCCCTGGTAGGCGTCGCCGGTCAGGGCACGCGCGCCGATCGAGACGCGCTCGTCCTCGGGGTTGGCGGCCCCGGTCAGGTGATAGAGGGCGAAGCGCAGCCCACGCTGGGCCTCGTCGTCGCCGTCGATCACGACATCGCTGGAGCGCCAGCGCTGGCTCCAGGCGCCGGCGTGCGCGGCGACCAGACGCGCCAGCCCGGCGCGGCGCGCACGGT
>Ga0307372_10010576_pt1 | contig 12460 bp, 12 predicted proteins | sample OX1MG_FD_202533 | JGI IMG/M metagenome (GOLD analysis project Ga0307372, IMG submission 202533) | Soil microbial communities from Risofladan, Vaasa, Finland - OX-1 | ecosystem: Environmental > Terrestrial > Soil > Coastal area > Acid sulfate soil | place: Finland: Risofladan, Vaasa | collected...
CTGCACCGGCGGCGTCTATATGGTGGACGGCGGCTCCTCCGCGACCTGACCGCGAAGAGTTTGTGAGTTTTTTCGGAATCCGGGATTCCTCGTGGCACAGGCTTTAGCCTGTGATCCACACCGGCTGAAGCCGCTGCCACCAAGCCCCGCACGGGAACTCGATGGACGGTCCCGGCGCCGCTTGTCCTACGCCGCGGTATTCTGCAGGAACTCGATCGTATTGCCGTCGGGATCGGTCACCATCGCGATCGTCACGCCCGGACGGAACTCCGTGACAGGCACGGTCGCGCGGATGCCCTTCGTTTCGAGCTGCGCAATCAGTCCGCGGATATCGGGCACCGAGATCGTGAAGTAGCGGAACCCGAGCCCGCCCATCGGGCCGCCCGGGGCCGGCTTGGCCGTGGGGGTGCGATCGAGCTTGAGTAGCTTGATGACGGTGGTGCCGCATTTCAGGCGATACATCCGGCCTCCCGGTAGCGGCAGTTCGCCCTCCCATTCCAGGCCGAGGCCATCGCGATAGAATCCCACCGCCGCTTTCTCGTCGGTCACGACGATCCCCAAATCGATCGAGTCCTTGCTTACTTGCACGAATATCTCCTCCGGCACGAAACTGCGCGCGCCATGCACGCTAGCGAATCATCGAGGAACGAACCAGCCTCGCGCCGCAAGGGATTGCTGTCATCGCGATTCCCCCACCGGACGGCCTCAAACGAAGGCGTTATTCGCTATCGCTAAACCCCTCTGACTTCCGCTGCTCATTAGATCCCGGGAATCACTTCCTCGCGGATGCGGCGCATCAGCTTCTCGTCGAGTCCGAGCTGAAAACTAAAGACGAACTGGTCGATGCCCCAGTCCTTCGCTCGTCGTCTGAGTTCGGCCGCGCATCGCTCGGGCGTGCCGATGAGCGCGAGCGGCGAGCCGGTGAGACCGTCGGCGCTCACGTTGAACATCGGCGCAACCGCTTCGTACACCTGGCGCGCGGCCGCGTCGGAGTCCGTCAGCGAGAAGATGAAGATTATGTTGCTGATCTTGATAGCCTTCGGATCGCGGCCGACACGTACGGTTTCGGTGCGGAGAAAGCTTACTCGCTCCTGAACGGCCTCGTCATTCATCCGGCGCACATTTTCACTCGAGAACTTGCCCGCCTTTCCAGCGGGAGGAATGAGATTCACGTAGTCGGCGTATTTCGCGGCGATTCGCAGCAGACCATTGCCGCTTCCGCCCAGCAGGACGGATGGCCTCTTTTGAACAGGCTTTGGCCACAGGACTGCATCACGAAGTTGATAGTGCTTGCCCTGGAACGTGGCACGGTCGTCGGTCCACAACGCTCTGATGCACTGAAGCGATTCGTCGAGCATCTGCAACCGCTCGCCGATCGCCGGGAACGGCATATTGATCATCCGGAACTCAGTCTCGGTCCATCCTGTCCCGAGTCCGGCAAACATCCGGCCACCGCTGATTTGATCGAGCGTGGCAAGCGCCTGCGCCGTTAGCGCGGGATGGCGAAACAGGTTGCACAATACGAAGTGCCCGATACGAATCCGCTTGGTCGCCGAGGCGATCATTGCGGCGATTCCTATCGCATCGTGGACAAGCGTAGCCGGATCGAGCTGATGCTCGGGACCTTCGTAGATCAGATGGTCCGCGAAGCCGACAACGTCGAATCCGAGGTCATCGGCTGCTTGAGCAAGGTCGCGGATCCGCAAGGGCTCCTGATTTCCGAGTTGAAAGCCGAACTCCATGAGTTCCTCCGGATTGGCTCGATGGGAGCTGCAAAAGAATTCGGCCGCTCTCGCCCGATCTGTTGAGAAAACTAGTTGTCCATTGGACCAATTACCTTATCTGCGTCCCAATCCCCTTGGCCCACGCCAGCATCGGATCGTCGCTCGTCAGCTTCGGCAGTCCGTCATCGACTGCTAGCCAGTCAACTTTCTGATCGTAGAAAGTGTGAGCCTGCGGGTCGCGATCGATTGCGCCAGAGATGCAGGCACGCGCCACGTGAGTCTCGCCGGGTACGGCGGTGGACTCGAAGAACATCATGGTGCCGCAGTGCGCGCACGACCCGCGGCGGCCTGGCTTCGAGGATTGATACCAATGGATTGCGTTTTGATCGTCGATGATGCGAACGCTTTCCTGTGGGAATCCGACCCACGTCACGAACGCGGCTCCGTGCGCCTGCCGGCAGAATCGGCAATGGCAGTGGGCACACCACAGGGAGGGCGCGGTGGCCACGAAACGCAACGCGCCGCACATACATTGGCCTGTGAATTCGCTCATGTGACCTCTCTATTTCGTAACGGGCATTCTTAACGCTCTGTGCGCGGAAATCTACGTTCGCGCGCGACTATGCTTCAATCAGTTGCTCAACTCCTCGAGCAGCGCCTTGGCGTCTTTCAGGTCGGCGGTGTCGAAGCCTTCGGTGAACCGGTTGTAGGTTTCGGAGAGCAATCGCGCGAGGCTCGCCCGAGCCGTCTCGCCTGTCTCCTTGAGTAATCACGATGCGCTCGAAGCGCCCGCCCCGGTACCGCGCGGATTTGGCCGGATTTACGCCCTGGATTGCTTGCGCGAGAGCATTCGGCGAGGAATCGCCAGCGAGAAGTAGAGAAACGAGAACGGCACTCCAAAGACGTAAGAAACGAGGAACCCGGCACGTCTCAGCCGTCCGACTGGCTTCACCGGATGTCGGAACTGTTCTAGCGCGGCGCGGACCTGCGGCCCCGGAGCAGCCCATCGCAGATATTGCCGCAGGCGGGCCTTAAAGGTATCCGGAGACAACGAGTAGAATACCTCGCGCTCGCGGTCCGAGGCCTCGCCCATGAATAGCACATAGGTCGTTACGCTCCCGAGTCCTTCGCAGGTCTCCTCGCCTTTGACGAACTCGCCGCTCATCTCGCTTCCGAGATCGCGGTAGGCGGCTTCGGTCATCAGCAGATATTCGTGACTGGGCACGGAGTTCTTGAGGAGCCGATGAGCCAAAATCACGTCGGTGCCCGAGACCTGGGGAAGCCCGCCAACGGTGTTGAATACCGCGCGGCCGCTGTGAACGATGACCTTCAACTGAAGGTCCTTGTTCCTTCATATAGCGCACTTGCAGGGAGTCGCTTGGGTCGCGGTAGCCATCGCCGCAATAAACGCCGCGAAGAAACGCTCCAGCTTGGTTCGTATCTGGTCCAGCGTCTCCTTCCAGGCCTGTTCGTCTCCAGGGTTGGCGGCGTAAAGAAAGACGGCGTCTCCTTCGATCGCCTGGAGATGGAGGGGGATGTCGACCTCGCGCAGGAGCGTCTCGATCAAATACGTAATGCAGAGCTGCCCATGAACGGCCGCAAGTTGGCTCTCGACCATCAACCGGGTGTATCCGCTGATATCGGCCAGAATCAGGACAACTTCTTGTTCGCGCGGCTCCATCGGCGAGATTCTACCGAACTCCTGGGCTAAACAATACTTGAAGACGAGCGCGCCAGTTCGTCGAGCGGCGCGTTCGCATCCTTGAGGTCGGCGGTGTCGAAGCCCTCGGTGAACCAGTTATAGATTTCACTGAGCATCGTGCGGGCTTCGTCGCGGCGATCCTGTTTCGCGAGCAATCGTGAAAGGCTCACCGTCGCGCGCAACTCATAGGCTTTAGCCGGCATTCCCGTTTTATCTCTCCGAGCATTCGAATTTTTAGAGGAGACCTCCATTTTGGTGGCAAGAAGCCTCCGACATCTTAAGCCGGATCGCTCCATCTTTACGCCGGCGGATATTTGTAGCTGTACTCGTCAATTGTGCGGCAGATCTGGACGTTCAAATCAGCGTAAAATTTGGTGCGACCAAGCTGCTTCGCGATGTTATGCTGGGGATGCTGTCGCCATTGTTCGAGCGCCTCCTCGGTTTCAAACTCGACCAGCCCCAGATTCTCGCCGTCTGGGGACGAGTAGCTCCGGAGCGAGACAAAGCCGGGAATCTTCTGCGCCTCCGGCAACAGTTGCGCGATGCGTGCCGCATAATCCTTTAGGTCGGCGTCTGGTTTCATCCGGATGCGGAAAATTACGACAATCATCGGGCACTCTTCACCATGAATTTCATTCTGTGTACTTCAGCCGGAATTTCCTTTTTGACTTTGGAAACAGCCAATTCGTACGTCCTCACCCAACCCAGCGTCAAGTCGCGATCCGGCTGGCGATCACGACCGGCTTCGGCCTCCACAACTTCGCCGGTGTTTACCCTGACTCGAATCTGAATCGGCGCGCGGCCGTCGGCGCGCAGCTTCTCGGCGTAGCGGCGAATTTCTTCCTGCATCCGCAGCGCCGCATACAGCGCGCGCTGCGGATGGTCCTCATGCGCGACCGGAGCACCAAACAGGGCAAAGATTCCGTCGCCGGTCGATTGCACGATATAGCCGTCGTAGCGGCGCACCGCGTCGATCATCAGCTTCAAGGCAGGATCGATAATCGCGCGCGCCTCTTCGGGATCGAGGTCCTGCTCGAGTTCCGTCGATCGCTTGATATCGGCGAACAGCGCGGTGACCGTCTTGCGCTCGCCCTCGAGATTTTCGGGGGCGGGTGTCTCGGCTACTCGAATCTGACGCGGGTCCGGCTTCTTTCCCGAGGCTGCCGCGGCCAGCGTTCCGAGCGCGGCGCCGCATTCGCCACAGAAGCGTTTGTCGGCAGGATTATCGGCGCTGCATTTCGGACAAATGTTCGAAAGCGGCGCGCCGCAATCGCCGTAGAATTTCTTGCCCTCAGGATTTTCGGAATTGCACTTCGAGCAGCCCATGTTGCCCGAGCCTGGAACGTTAGCCACGAACCGCTGCGGCAAATGCTTCGAGCTCGCGCGCGATGCCGGGTCCTGCGGGTTGGTACGCAATCTCGGTGGCACCGAGCGATTCGAGCATCGCGACGCGTTCGCGCCAACCCGCGCGAGAGAGCGCGAGACCCTCCTTCGCAAGGAGAGCACCGGTAATGAAGCGGCGGTCACGCTCGTTGATGGCGATCAGGTGCTTGTCGTGAAGAGCCAAGTGGCGAAGGCGTTTGGGCACACTGGCATAAGCCGCAGCCCATGCATCACCCTCGGAGATTCTGCTGGCCTGGCCTCTCTCAAGAGCTGCATGGAAGGCTACCGCAGCCCCGTGTCCAGCAGCCGCAAGCGCACGCGCGGATCCGGGATCCTCGCCTTCATCGAGCACGGTGCCAAAAGTCAAGACGACGGTCCATTGAAAGCCTGGGATGGGCATTCCCGCCGAAAAAACCCCGTCGCCCAACTCATGCGCCGCGGCGATCCCTTTTGGACCGGCTGCCGCGATCACGAACGGCACTTCGATCGGCCGTGGCGCGCCGTATCCCGCCGGATGCAGCATCTCCAGAACACCGCCCTCCCACTCAGCCTGTTCGCCATGCAACAGAGCCTTGAGAACCTTGACGTACTCGCCGACGGCCGACCACTTCATCGGCCGCTGCCCGAGTGTTAGTCGCCCCGTAAACCCCGACCCCACAGCGACCGCAACCCGCTCTGCTCCCGCGATCGATACAAGAGTCGCGATCGCCGCTGCGTTGGCCATCGGATGGCGCAGACTCGGAACGAGGACTCCCGGGCCCAGACCGATCCGAGTCGTCTTTTCGGCGGCGCGGCACAGTTGCACCCAAACATCAGGATAGAGCGCGGGTGAGTCGTAAAACCAAGCCCTCGCGTAGCCAAGGCTTTCAGCTACGCGCGCGTGCTCGTGGCTCCAGTTCGAGGTCGCGAACGCGCACGACAATTTGATCGCCATTACCGTTCCTTTCTGGTTGGATTTCGCCCAACCGGAGCGAGCCGTTACCCTGTCATATCAGTTGAGGTCTGCATATTCGGCCGGTCGCACGAATGGCCGCAACCGAATCCTATCTGAGACCGGCGCATCTGCGGACTGATAGGACTTGCGCCTCACCACAGCATCGCGTTTACGCATCAAGCTCGCCGAGCAACGCCTTTGCGTCTTTCAAGTCGGCGGTGTCGAAGCCCTCGGTGAACCAGTTGTAAATCTCGGCGAGCATCGCACGCGCTTCGTCGCGGCGACCCTGCTTGTCGAGCAATCGTGAGAGGCTCACCGTCGAGCGCAATTCCAGGAACTTCGCGCTCTGATGACGTGCGATTTCGACCGCCGTTCGCAAACACTGCTCGCCATCGGCGGCGTGGGAGTCGCCCTGCGTCAGCAACATTTCTCCTTTGACCCGAAAGATTTCCGCCTCCTCCCAGCGTTGCTCCATTCGCACGCGTTCGAACATTTTTTCGATCAGCTCGGCGCACTCTCGCGTGCGGCCAAATCGCAGACACTCCTCGGCCAGAGGCAAGAGGAGCCACGTCGGCGAGACGATTTCCGTGGCCTCGGCAAGCTCGATGCCGCGGCGCATCTGCTCGAGCGCGCCCTCGTCCTGGCCTTGACAGCTCCGCGCCCAGCCATTGATCACCGTGCTCACCGCGACCGAGGAAGCCAGACCCTGCTCGGTCGCCTCGTCAATTGCCCTTTGCGAGTGTTCAAGTGCCTCGGATGCCGACCGGCGCCGGAACGCCCCCATTCCGGCTATGTGCGGAGCTACGTATGTCGCGTATCCCCGCGCGAGGCCGCTGACCCAGGCGAGAGTCTTCTCGCGGCGGCTGGCGGCTTGGTCGGCGAAGCCCATCATCAGCAAGGCCTGCTCGAGTAGAGAATGCCCGATGACTTGAACTTCGAGATTCCTGCCGATCAGCCGCTGACCGGCTTCGCCCTTTGCGGACATGGCAACCAACTGCTCGAGATATCCGCGAGCCGCGACGAAATCTCCCATCCATAACCCCACCTCGCCCAATGCACCAATGGTCACCACGAGCTTGGCCGAGTCATCCGACCGCTTTGCGATCGCGAGTTGCTCCTCGGCGAGGTCTCGTGCCCTTTTCATTTCGGCTCTGAACATGCAGGCCCACCTCAGCCCGTCCAGCACGTAGAATAACTCCCGATCGTCGCCCAGTTGCGCGCACAGATCGCGGGCACGGCTGTAGGCGGCGACCGCTGCCGGTGATCCGATACTGCCGGTCATCTGGTACGCCTGCCCACTCAAGATTTGCAGCCGTAGTTCGAGTCGCGCGCGCTCGGCGCCTTCCGGGATGGCTGCAATCTGCTTCAATCCATCTTGCACCCAGGCGGCAGCCGCGGAGTACGCTGAACGCTCCATCAACTGTTCGGCGGCACGACCGAAAAACTCGGCTGCCTTGATAGCGTTTGCGCCGCGGCCGTAATGAAACGCCAAAGACGCCAGGTAGTCTTCCAATCGATCTTGGAACAGGGTTTCGATCGCGGAGCCTGCGCGCTCATGGAGCCGCTTGCGCCGCTCAAGCAGCACCGAGTTATACGAGACCTCCTGGGTGAGCGCGTGCTTGAACGTGTACTCGGTATCGCCGACCGCGGGCTGCTCGTAAATGAACTCGGCGAGCTGGAGATCGCCCAGCATCCGATTGAGATCGTCGTCGGGCTTCTTGATGACCTCGCGGGCGAGCGAGAGTGGGAACTCCTTTCCGAGCACGGCCAAGGTCTGGAGCAGGTCCTTTTCATCCGCTGGCAGGCGGTCGATACGCGCGGCGAGAATGCCCTGCACGGTAGGCGGGATCTTCAGCTCGGCAAGCGGCCGGGTAAGCCTCACGGTGGAACCTTCACGGACCAGCGCGCCTTCGTCGAGCAGCACCTGCGCCGTCTCTTCCATGAAGAACGGGTTGCCTTCGGTCTTTTCGATGATCAGCCGCTTCAGCGGCTCGAGGTCTTTGCCCGCGCCGAGCAGCGCGGTGAGCATCTCATCCGCGCTTTCTTTGCCGAGCGGATCGAGCCGCAACTGAGTGTAGTAGGTCTTGCTATTCCATTGATGTGAGTATTCGGGACGATAGTTCACCAGCAGCAGAATCCTTGCGGTGCCGATCGAATCGGCGAGCAGGTTCAGAAGCGCCTGTGTCTCGTCGTCAATCCAGTGCAGGTCCTCGAAGATCACCATCAGCGGCTGATTGAGCGATTCACGCAGCAATATCCGCTTGATCGCGTCGAGCGTGCGCCGTTTGCGGACCTGCGCGTCCATCTGCGCCAGCGGATCGTCGCCGTCAACGATGCTGAGCAAGGCGAACAGATACGGCAAGGTGTCCTCGAGCGCGCGATCGAGGGTCAGGACATTGCCGGTGACTTTCGCCCGCCGTGCACGCTGATCGTCCTCTCCTTCGATTTTGAAATAGTTGTGCAGCAGATCGATCACTGGGAAAAATGCCGATGCTTTCCCATGCGACACTGAAAAAGTCTCCAGCACCATCCAGCCCGATTGGTTCTTGGCCTTGAACTCGAAGAACAGGCGCGACTTTCCGGTCCCCGCCTCAGCCATCGCGGCTACAAGCTGGCCGCGTCCGGCCTTGGCGCGCTCCGCCGCGGCTTCCATCGCGCTCATCTCGCGATCGCGCCCGACGAACTTCGATAACCCGCGTCCCGCCGAACGCTGCAGGCGCGTCCGCAGCGGTCCGAGACCCGTCACCTCGTAAACGTTGACCGGCTCGCTGACGCCTTTGACCTTGGTCGGCCCGAGCGGCTTGAGCGCGAAATAGCCCTCGACCAGCTTGCGCGTCTGCTCGCTTATCGCGATCGAACCTGTCGGCGCGAGCGCCTGCATCCGCGAGGCGAGATTGGTCGTATGCCCGATCGGCGTGTATTCGGCGTGTCCATCGCCGGTCGTGATCGAACGAACGACAACCTCGCCCGTGTTCACTCCGACGCGCGCTTCGATCGGCAGGTTGCCGGCCTCACGCAGTCTGGCCGAGTACTGCTTTAGTTCCTCCTGCATGCGGAGCGCCGCGTATAACGCTCGCTGCGGATGATCCTCGTGCGCCACGGGCGCGCCGAACAGCGCGAAGATGCCGTCGCCGGTCGATTGCACGATATAGCCGTCGTAGCGGCGCACCGCGTCGATCATCAGCTTGAGTGCGGGATCGATAATCGCGCGCGCCTCTTCCGGATCGAGATCCTGCTCGAGCTCGGTCGAGCCCTTGATATCCGCAAACAGCGCCGTAACCGTCTTGCGCTCGCCTTCGAGTGCTTCCGGTGAGCTGCTCTCCGGCGCGACGCGCACGCCGGACGCTAATCCTGGCGGCGACGAAGTTGCGGCTCCGACGCCCGCATCACCCGCATCATTGGTAAGTGGAGCACCGCACTTGCCGCAGAAGTCGGCGGTCGGCGGGCTTTCCGCCTTGCACTTCCCGCACTGTTTTGCGAGCGCATTGCCGCACTTGGCGCAGAAGTTATTTGCCGAGGGATTATTCGTCCCGCATTTTGAGCAACGCATCGGCCGGCCCCCATGCCCGCACTTCGATGCGCGAGTATCGCCGGAACAGAGGCCAAAGGAAACGGCTCGGCTTCGCGGGAGGGAAAGTCGCAGCGCCGGCGCGCAGCCGCGCCGCCTGAACGTCAGTGCAGCGAGGGAAAAACGATGTTGAAGTGTATTGCTGAATCGATCAATTAACGGTGAGAGACGGACGATTCGCCGATGGCCGGTCGTTTTGACCTGGTGTCCGCCGATGCTACATACATCGGAGGCTGGACGGCGGCAATTGGCGGCGCAGATGTGTGCAACCAGATCGGCGCCTTACCGACATCGATAATGAAACTTGGAATCCTGCAGTTCTTCAGTTGGCCGGGCCGGCGTCAGCCAATATCGACGGTCTATGCGCGGGCGCTTGAACGGATCGCGATTATGGACCAGGGCGGGTACGACGCGGTCTGGATCACCGAGCATCATTTCAACGATTACAGCGTGTGTCCCTCGATCCCGGTCATGGGCGCATACGCGGCTGCCCGCACCAAGCGGCTCCGAATTGGCACCGGCGTGACGCTGGCGGCCTTCTACAATCCGCTGCGACTGGCCGAAGAGATTGCGCTGCTCGACATTCTGTCGGGCGGGCGGGTCAATTGGGGCGCGGGGCGCGGTTTTGACCCTATCGAGTTCAAAGCCTTCGGCGTCACGATCGAGGAAAGCGCCGCGCGCTTCCACGAAGCGGTCGATGTAGTGGTTAAAGCATGGAAAAACGATCGCTTGTCCCATACAGGCCGCTACTTCTCGTTCGAGGATGTCGAAGTTTTGCCCAAGCCGCTTCAGCAGCCTCATCCACCGGTTTTTGTGGCGGCCGGATCGCCGGCGGCTCTCGCCTGGGCCGGGGCGCGCGGCTATTCGGTCCTGATGGGGCCGCATGCGACGGACGCCCAGATGGGCGAAGCGCGCCGCCACTACCTGGCCGCGCTCACGGCGGGCGGTCATTCCGCGACCGGCCGCGAGACGCCGATGGCGCGATTGCTGGCGATCGCATCGACCGATGCCGAGGCGGAGCGAATCGCGCGCCAGGGCGCAAAGTGGCTGCTCGACAGCTATGTTGACCCCAAAGTCTTAAGTCATGTCGGCAATCCGCTCGACTGGTACGTCAACTCAGTCGTGATTCACGGCACCCCGGAGCGTGTAACCGATAGAATCACGCGTATGCGCGAGGAAATCGGCCTCGAATACATTATTGGCGCGCCGCTCAGTCACGAGACTTTTCTCGCCTTCACCGACCAGGTCCTGCCCAAGTTCCTCTGAGCGGCACCGTCCGCTGTCATCCGCGAGCGCCTGCATCCGCGATGCGAGATTCGTGGTGTGGCTGATGGGCGTGTATTCGACGTGTCCGCCGCCGGTCGCGATCGAGCGCACGACGACCTCGCCAGTGTTCACGCCGACGCGCGCCTCAATCGGCAGGTTGCCGGCCTCGCGCAATCGCGACGAGTAGCGGTTCAGTTCCTCCTGCATGCGGAGCGCCGCGTATAACGCTCGCTGCGGATGATCCTCGTGCGCGACGGGCGCGCCGAACAGCGCGAAGATGCCGTCGCCGGTCGATTGCACGATGTACCCGTCGTAGCGACGCACCGCGTCGATCATCAGCTTGAGGGCCGGGTCGATAATCGCACGCGCCTCTTCGGGATCGAGATCCTGCTCGAGTTCGGTCGAGCCCTTAATGTCGGCGAACAGCGCCGTGACCGTCTTGCGCTCGCCTTCGAGATTTTCAGGGGCGGGCGTCTCAGCTACTCGAATCGGCGACTCGTTCGATTTCTTTGGTCACGCGGTCGGGGCTTGCCCAAGCGGCGCAGCGCATCCGCCACAGAAGTTCTCTCCGGGCTCATTCGAAGCGCCGCATTGCGGACACACGCGTGCAAGTGCCGCCGCGCATTTCGCGCAAAACTTGCGGCCCTCGCGGTTGTCAGCCCCGCACTTTGCGCAGTTCATCGCTACGCACTCAATTCGTCGAGCAGCGCCTTGGCGTCTTTCAGGTCGGCGGTGTCGAAGCCCTCGGTGAACCAGTTGTAAATCTCCGCGAGCATCGCGCGCGCCTCGTCGCGACGATTCGTATCGCGCAGCAAAAGTGTAACGCTGGTAGTCGCGCGGAGTTCCCACGATTTGGCGTGCTGCTTGCGCGCAATCTCGATCGCAGTGCGGAAGGATTGCTCGGCTTGCGCGGCATTCGAGGCGTCCTGTGCCAGCAGCAGTTCGCCCTTGAGGCGATGCACTTCAGCTTCGTTGAACCGTTGGCCGGTTCGCTCGATGATCGAGAATGACTGGTCGATCGTGCGCAGCCCCTCATCGAACCGCCCCATCCGGCCCAGAGCTGTGGCGATCAGGGCGAGAACATGGTCACCCAGAAGCTCGGAGCCGGCGGCCCTGTGCTCCGACAAATGGCGTCGCATCCGCGCGATACCTCCGGCGAGATCGCCCGCCATCGCATCAGCCCATCCGAGGTACATCTCGCACAAGGCGCGGCGAGTCACGGCGCCGCTCTCGATCGATAGTACCAGAGCCGCTTCCGCCCTTTCTCTCATGAGCGCCAGCTCGCGGCGGGCGGCAAAAATGTATTTGGCTATGTTGTGTACCGCCTCCAAGACAGACTTTGAGCCGGATTCGCTCGCGATCGCAGTCGCGCTACTTACTCGCTCCAGTGCGCGATCGGGATAACCCAGGAACCAGAGATTCCATCCCGATACGATGCGGTAGAGCGCCTCACCTTCTAGCCGCTCGACCAGCTTGGCTTTGAGCATTAGCCCGGCGTGCTGGTGCGAAACCCCAGTTGTCTGCTTCGTTATGGATTCCCGCAGCGCCAACGCCCGCTCGAAGTCTTCGGCACCAGGTTCGAAGGCGCCGGAGTACATCCTCGACAATGCCAATGCGAATACGGCTCCCGCAATATGTTCCGCGCTCCCGTGTTCCTCCGCTCGTGCAACTATCTCGGCGGTCAAATCGCACGACTTGTAAATGTCGGGACGGAACAGGAGAACTGTCGAGACTCCACGGAGTGCGGCCAACGTCCGTTCCCAGTTGATCCCCGGGCGCCGGCAAAGCTCCATCGCGCGCGCCGCCGACTGCTCGGCTTCGAGTGAGCCCCAGCCCTTGATCGTCCTCAGTGCCGCGAAGGCCGCGTTCCTGAGGTCCAACTC
>Ga0307372_10010578_pt1 | contig 12458 bp, 7 predicted proteins | sample OX1MG_FD_202533 | JGI IMG/M metagenome (GOLD analysis project Ga0307372, IMG submission 202533) | Soil microbial communities from Risofladan, Vaasa, Finland - OX-1 | ecosystem: Environmental > Terrestrial > Soil > Coastal area > Acid sulfate soil | place: Finland: Risofladan, Vaasa | collected...
GAACGAACAACCAAAACTGCCAGCCGGGCTCGCCGCGACCGCAGTAGCGCCGTCCCGTCACTGACTCCGCGCTAGTTGTGCTTTGCGATTGCCAGTGGAACTGGGTGCGACTGAGGGCGTAGTCTTCGTATCGTGTAGTGGGCGAAAAATGCTTTTCAGACTTGTCCAGGGTCACGAAGAAAAGCTCTTTCTTGACCTCTTTTATCGCGTACGTCCCTTCGCGCGAGGTGGGCTGCCTGTCCAAACTCTGAACGCCCATGGCGACGAAGACTTCGTCGCGAGTGTAGCGGCGGTGCAGGAACAGCGGTGTTTCGGTTTCCGCCGGCTGCTCGTCAACGTGGAGAGCGACGCGATCGGCTAGAGCGTTACAGAACTGCAAGAACTCATCCTGCAACGCGGGCGTGGCACGCAGAGCCAGAATCGCTTGGTCCCAACACGTTGGGACCTTGATTCCCAGCCGGAAGGACAGCATGAGCACCAGTCGGCGCTCGGCTTCGGTGAGTTCCTGCGGCTGGCGTGCTCCGGTAACAAGTGCACGGTACAAATGAATACGAGCAGCCGCGTCTAAATGCAGCATGCGCTGTAACCTGCGGCTTGTCTGTGCCTCGTCCGGCCCTGGCGCAGCAGCCAGCAGCCCTGCCTCGAAAAGCAACTGCGACCAGCCGTAGCCCCCTTTATAGACATCCTCCAGCTCGCGCTCGGTCTCGCTCAGGTAGCGGCTAAGGCTGGGCGCGGTGCCCACCTCCTCGGCCAGGCTGCGCAGCTCGCGAACCATACGTACCCGCGTGGCCTGCAAGCGCAACCTCAAATTTGCCAAAACCGTGCGGCGCGATTCCTGGTCAAAGCGGATATAGCAATTGCCCGGCAGGGGAAAGGTATCGGTCTCCAGCGCCTGCACCAGGCTGCGCCGCGTCCCGCCCAGCAGGGCCTGATAGCGTACATCGAAGCGGAAATTGCTGTGCTGGTTGCCGATGAAGTCTAGCGCCAGGCAACTGGTCTTGCCGGAGCACAGGCGCAGCCCGCGGCCGAGCTGTTGCAAGAAGATGGTGGCGCTCTCGGTGGGCCGCAGCAGGAGCACACAGTCGGCCTCGGGAATGTCTATACCCTCGTTGAACAAGTCCACGGTGAATAGCACGTTGATTTCGCGATTGCGCAGGCGTGGCAATGCCGAGCGTCGCTCGTCTTCGGGGGAGCGTCCGGTCACAGCCGCGGCCGCCACGCCCCCTTGGCGGAAGACCTCCGCCATGAATTCGGCGTGGGCCACACTGACACAGAATCCCAGAGCTCGGGCCTGCCCCACCGCACCATAGGCGTCGGCAAAGCGCTTCAGCACCAGTCCCGCCCTGCGACCATTTCCGACATAGAGGCGTTCCAGGTCCTCGACCGCGTAGCCGCCACGCCGCCATCGCATCTCAGCGAGGTCGGTTCCGTCGGCGATGCCGTAGTAGTCGAAGGGGGTCACATACTGACGCTCAATCGCGTGCCACAAGCGCATCTCGTCGGCGATGCGCCCATCAAACCAGGGGAGAATGTTCTCGCCGTCGGCTCGCTCTGGCGTGGCCGTGAGACCCAGGAGAATCTTCGGGCGCAAGGCGGCGATCAGATTTCGATACGACTCTGCGGGGACGTGATGGGCTTCGTCCAAAACCGCGAAATGCCAGTAGTCAGGACCGCATCGGGCCAGTAGGCCGCGACTGTTGAAGCTCTGAACCGTCGCGAATAGATAATCCAAGCTGGTGGGCTGCGAGGCAGCGAGAATTTCGCCAAAGCTCTCATCCCGCAGTACGTATCGGAACGCGCTTTGCGCTTGCTCGAGCAGCTCCTCGCGATGGGCGAGGACGAGTAGACGGGGGTGGCGGCCACTGTAAGGTTGGCGGGCGTAGTCGAACGCGGCCAGCATGGTCTTGCCGGTCCCGGTGGGGGCGACCACCAGGTTGCGATAGCAGTTGCGATCCCGTCGCTCCGCCTCAAGCTGGTCCAAGGTGGCTTGCTGGTATGGATGCGGTTTGAGGTCGAAGAAACGGACTGGTCCGCTCGGCCGCATCCCTCCGCGGGCAAGCCGAAGGGCCTCGGCTACCCGCGGCACGCTCGCCGCATCAAAGTCCTCGAACTCGGGGTCCTGCCATAGGGTATCGAAGGCGCCACGAAACGTCTCGAGGATTGCGGGAGCCTCCACCTGACTGAGCTTGACCGTCCATTCAATGCCGTCTTCGAGGGCAGGCCCGGACAGGTTCGCCGAACCAACATAGACGCTGCCAAATCCGCTATCCCGCTCGAAGAGCCAGGCCTTGGCGTGAAGCCGCCTCCGCCGCCCATCCAGTGAGATGCGAATGCTGATGTTGGGAAGAGCTGCCAGGGCCTGCAGGGCCTCCAGATCGGTCGCGCCAATGTAGGTGGTCGTAAGAATGCGCACCGGGCAGTGGCGAGCCGCCAAATCCTCGAACGCTGGTTTGAGCCGCAGCCAGCCTCGCCACTGAATGAAGCTTACGATCATGCGCACCCGGTCGGCGTTGGCCATCTCCGACTCCAACTCGTAGGCCAGCTTCGGAGCGCCAGCCGCATTCATCAGGAGGTTATTGACCGACAACGGCGTCCGAGGGTGCGTCGGCACCGGGGGTGCGGCATAGATCGCCTTGAGGACTTGGGGAGGGTCAGGAACTAGATCGGAACCTGCTTCCGGATCGAATTCCCGAGCCACGCCTAAAAGTTCATTTGCTAGCCGGACTTGTTGCTCCCGTTCCAGGCCAGTGAAGGCCGTTCTGAGCTGCTGCACCAGATGGCGCGCTAGGTAGGTCGGAGTTTCGGGGCTCTCAAGCCCTTCAATCTGGCTCTGGAGCTCGGTAGCTTCCAGCCGCTCCTGTGCGCTACGGGTCAGGAGCAGGTCATATAAGCCAGGTGGGAACGCCTTCATCGCCGGTTCATGATCCGCTATTCCGGTTGGCGGCGCAACCGCAGGCGCATTCCCTCTTGCGCAAATCCTTAATTTTGGTAATATCGAAATAGGTTCTCGAAACCGAGGAGGAGTGATGAGCACGGAAGCGAAAAGGGATACCCTGGAACAGCAGGTGCAGGCGCGCTATGGCGCGGCGGCGCAACGGGTGGCGACGGGGGCGGGGGCGGGGGCGTGCTGCGGCAGCGGGGCGACGGACGCGGCTTGCTGCGACCCGATCTCGGGCAACCTTTATGAAGCCGAGCAGGCAGGCGAGTTGCCGGCGGCGGCGCTGGCGGCCTCGCTGGGCTGCGGCAACCCCACGGCGCTGGCGGCGCTGCATGCGGGCGAGGTGGTGCTCGACCTGGGCTCGGGCGGCGGCATTGACGTGCTGCTCTCGGCGCGGCGGGTGGGGCCGGCGGGCAAGGCCTATGGCCTGGACATGACGCCGGAGATGCTGGCGCTGGCGCGCGCGAACCAGCGCGCGGCGGGGGCGGAGAACGTCGAGTTCCTGGAGGGCCGGCTGGAGGCGATTCCGCTGCCCGCCAACCATGTGGATGTGGTGATCTCGAACTGCGTCATCAACCTCTCGGGCGACAAGGACCGGGTGCTGGCCGAGGCCTTCCGGGTGCTCAAGCCGGGCGGGCGCTTTGCCGTCTCCGACGTGGTGGTGCGGGGCGCGGTCGCGCCCGAGCTGCGGCGCAATATGGAATTGTGGGTGGGCTGCATCGCCGGCGCGCTGCGGGAGGAGGAGTACAAGGCCAAGCTGGCAGCGGCCGGCTTCACCGAGATCAGCGTCGAGCCCACGCGCATCTACCGCGCCGAGGACGCGCGCGAGTTTCTGGCCACCTCCGGGCTGGACGCCGACGCGCTGGCGCCCGAGCTCGACGGCAAGTTCCTCAGCGCCTTCATCCGCGCCCGCAAACCGTAGCCGGGGCGGGGAATTTAGAACGGGAGTGTGAGCGAGCCCGCCGGGCCGTTGTAAAAGAGCGTGCAGCGGCTGAGAAAATCTCGGCCGATCAAGGCCACCAGCCCCTGGCTCTTCAGGGAAACCCCGGCAGTCCGCGGAATCTCGACGCTGAGACCCACCAGCGGGATGGTGATCTGCACGGGATGAATGTTGCAGGGGTGCTTGTCGTGCGAGGCCGAATTGATCTCGCCCTGGTCGATCGTCGGCAACCCGAGTTGCCGGGCAGCCTCCTGGTCGATACAGGTCGTGGTGGCGCCGGTATCGATCAGTGCTAGCCCTTGCATGCTGGGCACGGCCTTGCCGCTGGCCATCAATCCCTTGGCGGCGCTCTGCGGCAGCGAGACCACCACGGGCACACAGGGGCCGCGCAGAAGCAACGCCTGGGCGGGTGGGAGCGATGCTTTTTTCCCGTCGCGGTCAGCGGCCTCGCCGCTGGCCTCAAGGTGTAGGACCGGCATTGAGGATTCCCAGGGAGTACGCCGGGGCAGTGATGTGCACGCCCGCCTCCGACGGCTGGCGGATCAGGACACTGGCGGTCCCGAAGCTGACGCTCGCCGCCTCCAGCGCCTGCTGGATGGTTTCGTAGGCCCCGCTCACTTCCTCGCCGTGGATGACCAGGTACCGGCCCCCATAGCGCTGGGCCAGTTCCTCTCGATGTGCGTTCAGGTACCTGATTTCGCGGTCAAGCTCCATGGCGACTTTCCTTGGCTCAACGATAGCGGAATTCGAGGCGGCGGGCAAACGGGTGGGCGGCTTCGGGGGAAGCGCGGTGGGCGCGGTTCCGCGCTGGCAACCCGGCTTCAGTTCTGCTATAACCGTGCGGGGGAACTTTCCGCATGCGCCTGCGCTCACTTCTGTCATGTCTTGCCGGACTGTGTCTGCTGTCGGGGCTGGCCGCCGCCCAGCAGTGCGCCACCCGCGACGACACCGCCTACACCGCCCAGATCCTGAAGAACACCACGCTGCGGCAGTTCGACACCGACCTGACCAACCACCTGCCGTTCAGCTCGTGCGTGGATGCGCCGGACAAGTTCCTGGGCCACATCGTGGGCGCGCCCAACGTGCTCGACAAGATCGAGACGATTGAGGCCTACATGCGCCATCTGGAGTCGCAGAGCAAGCGGGTCAAGGTCTTCGACATTGGCAAGAGCGAGGAGGGGAAGGAGACCATCATGGTGGCGGTCTCCGACGCGGCCACCATCGCCAACCTCGACCACTACCGCGACATCACCGCCAAGCTGGCCGACCCGCGCGGGCTGAGCGCCAGCGCCGCCGACGCGCTCATCGCCCAGGGCAAGCCCATGTACTGGGCGGCGGGTTCGATCCACTCCCCCGAGACCGGCTCGCCCGAGATGCTGATGGAGCTGGCCTACCGGCTGGCGGTGGAAGACACGCCCTTCATCCGCAACATCCGCCAGCACGAGATCGTGCTCATCACCCCGGCCACCGAGGTGGACGGGCGCGACCGCGAGGTCGAGCTCTACAACCACCACAAGGCCCACCCCAAAGACCCGCAGCCGGGGCTGATCTGGTGGGGGCACTACGTGGACCACGACAACAACCGCGACGGGCTGACGCTGGCGCTCGATCTGTCGCGCAACATGATGAACACCTTCCTGCAATGGCATCCGACCGTGCTGCACGACCTGCACGAGTCGGTGCCCTACCTCTATGTCTCCACCGGCACCGGCCCCTACAACCCCTGGCTGGATCCGTTGGAGATCAACGAGTGGCAGCGGATGGCGTTCTACGACATTGACCACCTCAACGAGCAGGGGGTGATCGGGGCCTGGACGCACGGCTTCTTCGACGGCTGGGCGCCCAACTACATGCTCTACGTGGCCATCGGGCACAACGCCGTGGGCCGCTTCTACGAGACCCAGGGCAACGGCGGCGCCGACACGCGCTTCGCCAGCGCCCCGCCCAGCGACACCAGCCTGCAGTGGTACCGCCCCAGCCCGCCGCTGCCGCGGGTGAACTGGTCGGCGCGCGACAACATCAACATGCAGGAGAGCGGCATCCTGTTCTCCATCAGCAACGTGGCCATCAACCATGAGGAGTTCCTGCGCGACTTCTATTTGAAGAGCCTGCACTCGGTGGAGAAGGCCGCGACCGAGGGTCCGGCGGCGTGGGTGTTTCCCGGCAACGATCCCCGGCTGGGGCTGCAGGCGCGTCTGATTGACCAACTGCAGTACCAGGGGGTGGAGATTGACCGCGCCACCGCCGCCTTCTCGGCCGCAGGCACGGTGCCGGGCGGCAGCGACAAGGCCGCCGAGCGCCACTTCCCCGCCGGCAGCTACATCGTGCGCATGGACCAGCCCTACAGCCGCGAGGCCGACATGCTGCTGGGGCAGGAGTACTACGCCCCCACCGCGCCGCCGCCCTACGACGACACCGGCTGGACCATGGGGGCGCTGGCCAACGTCACGACGGTCAAGATCGCCGACCCGGCGGTGCTGAAGGTGGCGATGACCAAGGTCTCGGGCTTCGTGGCCGCGCCGGGCGGGGCCAGGGGCAGCGGCGGCGTGTATGCCATCAACGCCAACGCCGACCCCAATATCGCCAGCTTCCGCTACCGCCTGGCGGCCACGCCCATGCAGGTGGCCGAAAAGGCCTTTGAGGCCGACGGCCACCACTTCAACGCCGGCAGCGTGATCATCGCCCACGCCGACGCCATCGCCATCGCCAACGCCGCGCGGGCCACCGGGGTGGAGGCCACCGCGCTCGCGGCCGCCCCGCAGGTGCCGATGCACGCGCTCGCGGCGCCGCGCATCGCCGTGATGCACAACTGGCAGAGCACCGCCCAGGACGGCTGGTACCGCATCTCGCTCGATGAGCTCAAAATCCCCTACACCTACATCGCCGACACCACGCTGCGCCAGACCGCGGACCTGCGGTCCAAGTTCGACGTCATCATCGTGCCGCCGGTGGGCTACTCGCTGACCAGCATGCTCAGCGGGGTGAGCGGCGCCAAACCGATTCCCTGGCAGAACACGCCCGACATGCCCGACCTGGCGCCGCCGGGCTTGGACTCGACGCCCGACATCCGCGGCGGGCTGGGCCTGGCCGGAGTCGAGCATTTGGAGCAGTTTGTGAACGCCGGCGGCCTGCTGGTTGCCGTCGGTCCGAGCATGGCGCTGGCCACCGACACCGGCATGGCGGAAGGCGTCTCCACGCGCCAGCCGCCGCAGGGGCCGGAGGGGCTGAACGCCCGCGGCGACGTGCTGCGCGCCGAAGTCAGCGACGCCAACAGCCCGATCGCCTACGGCTATAACCCGGCGCTCGATGTTTACTACAGCACCGGCCTGTTGCTGGCCACCGGCGGCGGCGGGCGCGGCGGGTTCGGCGGACGCGGCGGCGCCAGCGGGCGCACCAGCGGCATCGGCAGCCTCACCGAGCCCAACGTGTTCCAGTCCCGACCCTCCGACGCCGCGCTGTTGAAGGAGTCGCTGGGCGGCCACAACCCCACCCCCGCCGAGCTGGCGGCCGGGCGGGGCGGCTTCGGCCGCGGGGCCGCGGTCGGCCCCCCGCCGCGGGTGATCGTGCGTTTCGTGCCCGACGCGCACGACCTGCTGCTGAGCGGGCTGCTGGTGGGCGGCCAGGCGATCGCGGGCCAGCCGCTGCTGGTGGATGCCCGGCACGGGCAGGGCCATATCCTGCTGTTTGCCGGAAATCCCTTCTGGCGCAACGAAACTTCGGGGGAGTTCTCGCTGCTGCTGAATGCCGCCATGAACTACCAAAGCCTCAACGTCGGGACGCCGGCGCCGGGGCGCGGCGGGCGCGGGCGGGGGCGGCGCGGGGGGCGCTGAATCCTGCTAAGCTGGATGCATGTTTGAAGAGGACACCTCTCCCCCGCCGGCTCCCGCGCCGGGAATGAGCAAGTCCCTGGGCGCTCTGCTGGCCGTGGCAATCATCGCGGTGGCGGCGGGCGGCTACTTTTGGGTGCAGTCGCAGAACCAAGCGCTGACCCAGCAGGTGGCGGATTTGCAGCAACAGGCGAAGACGCAGGCGGCCGACCTGCACGTGCTGCAGGACCGCTTGCACCTGAGCACCGCCGAGCTGGAACGGCTCAGCTCCACCGCCAGCGACGTGCAGCACAAGGTCACCGCCACGCAAGCGCAGCTCGCCAACACCCAGCAGCAGACGCAGACGCTGGCGCAGCAGCAGCAGCAGGCGGTGAGCGAGTTGGAGACGGTGAAGGCGCAGACCGGCAACCAACTCGGCGCCATCAACGGCCAGATCACCGGCGTCAAGGGCGATGTCTCGACCGCCCAACAAGAGATCGCCAAGACCCAGGCCGACCTCGCCGCCACCCAGGCCAAGCTCAAGAGCACCATTGGCGACCTGGGGGTGCAGAGCGGCCTGATCGCCACCACGCGCGGCGAGCTCAACGTGCTGGAAAAGTCGGGCGCGCGCAGCTACTTCGAGTTCAAGCTGACCAAGACCAAGCAGCCGGTGCGCATCGGCGCCATCGCGCTGCAGGTGAAGAAGATCGACTTCAAGCACAAGAAGTACACCCTCGAGGTCTACGCCGACGACGCCAAGGTGGAGAAGAAGGACAAGACGCTGAACGAGCCGGTGCAATTCCTGGTGGGCAGCAACCACGCGCTCAACGAGCTGGTGGTCTACCAGATGGACAAGAAGACGCTCATCGGCTACCTTTCCGCCCCCAAGTACCCGGGGCAAGCCCCGGCGGCGGGGAACCAGTAGCGCCGGCGGCAGAGGCCAGGGGCGGCGCGATTGACGCCGATCGTGCTGGACGCCTCGGTAGCCTTGGCCTGGTGCTTTGCGGATGAAGCCAGCGCCTGCGCGGAGGCCGCGCTGGCGGCGGCGGCGGCGGAGCGGCTCTCGGCCTCCGACGCCGCGTATCTGGATGCGCCCCTTCGCCAGGATGCGCCGATAGTTGGCGCGGGCCCCTGCGCGGCTGCCCGGCCCGGCTCTAGCTGCGCCGGGCCAGTGCGCCGCGCGTCCCGCTTGTGAGCCGCCCCGCTGTAACGGCGCGGGGCGGCATGCTCACGCCGGCTTGGGGGCCCGCGGCCCCAAGCCGGCGCTGCGCTGCTTCACTGCCCGGGGGGCCGCGCCGGATTCGCTTCCCCGGGGGCGCAGAAGCGCCACTGGCGCTTCTGCCCCTGCGGAATTACGACCACCCCAGAACCCGAGGCGGGTTCTGGGGACCCCGGTTCGCAGCCCTTCGCGCCGATTTTGCCGGCAGGCAAAGCAGCACGACCCCCGCGAGGGGAAGTAGCGATCAACCCGAAGCCTACGGTTTCCAGCCGGCTGCGACATTGGCCTCGACCAGCGGGCGGAGCACGTCGCAGGGCAGCGCCTGGGCGCGCTGTGCCGCCAAGACGAAGTCGAGTTGGCCAGCGGCGCGATAGACCTCCACAGAGTCCTCGGTGGCGGGTGCGAATCCCAATTGCGAACCAAGGGAGACCTGGCTGTTCTCCCATTCGCTCGGGCTCGCGCCGGTGGGAGCGTCGAGCGGGGCGGCGCGGTAGATGCGGTCGAAGTCGGAGGCCTTTTCATCCGCCACGTCGAGCAGGCGCAGCAGCAGGGTGTGCGCGCCGGCCTGGTTCCCCATTTTGTTCAGGGCTTGCGCCAGCGTGGTGGCCGAGGCCGCAACAGTGCCGACTTTCAAGAAATCGTCGGAGAGCATAGCGTTGGCATCGTGGGCCGCTTGGCGCGCGAGTTGCGGCTGGCTGGTGGCCAGAGCCAGCGCCACCGCGCTCAGCGTGCTGAAGCGGTGCTGCGGGTCACTCTGGCCAAGGGCCACCGCCAGGGCGCCGGCGGGATCGGTTTTGGCTAGGTTGGCGGCAGTCTCCTCGGGCGGCGCACCCAAGTTGTCGCGGAACTTGCCGTCGGGTCCCACGTCGTAATACCGAGACGGCGGTGGGGGCACCTGCACCAAAGCGGGAAACTGTGCCTCCAACTCTTGGGCGCGGTTGGGGGCGACCTGTCTGAGCAGCACCAGTAGCTTGGACATTCCCGAGGGATTGATCGGGCGGGCCTGGCTGCCGCTGCGCGTAATCAGCCCCGTCAGGCTGGTTTCCAGCTCGGCGTCCAGAGCGGGTGCCAGCTCGTGGCCGGCTTGCAGTGCCGCAAAGCCGCCGGTAAGGCCGAAATCAATGAGATTCGTCTGGTTGGCGGCGGCGGCATAGATCTGCCGCAACAACTGGTGCAGGGTGATGACGTCGGACTTGTCTCGTTTGACCACCGCCATCGCGCCGTCATAGGGGAAACTGCCGTCCGACTGCACACACTCTTGGATGAGGTCGGTCAGCTTCGCCAGCGGCCACTGGCCGGCTGCGCCACGCAAAATCCAGTCGTAGAGATAGCTGCGGGTGGTGTCGGCGGTGCGGGCCAAATCGAGCGCCGCCTGGAACTGCTTCTGCCGCGTCAGCGCGATCACCGAACCGAGCTCGGCCTGCTGTTTGAGATAGTAGTAAAACTGCGTGGTGGGGGTAGGCGTGGGCAGGTCCAGCGCCATCTGGAAGAGCGTCTTGTAGTCCGCAAGAGCCTGCTGGCGGAACAGCGGCAGCTCGAGCCGCACGATCGAGGCCATGACCACCGGACGGTCTTGCGCCGGCAGCGGGCCCAGCCCGGCCTTGGCTTGCTGGAACAAGCGCTGCGAGGGATTCGGCGGCGCCGCCGGCTTCAGGGCTTGCGCGGCCAACCCAATCGCCAACCCCGCTGTGATGCACACACTGCGGCACCTCATGGCGGGAGTATAACCCAGATAGATGTCAGCCCACAATTTCCCGCCACAGCTCCCAGACGGTGGCGATGGGGAGGCCGACGACGTTGGCGTAGGAGCCTTCGATGCGGGGGATGAAACGGGCGGCGCGGCCCTGGATGGCGTAGGCGCCGGCCTTGTCGCGGGGCTCGCCGCTGGCGACGTAGTCGGCGATCTCCTGGGGCGAGAGCGGGGCGAACCAGACGCGGGTGGTCTCGACTTGGGCGGCTTCGCGGCCGCGGGCGGGGTCGCGCAGGCAGACGCCGGTGAGAACTTGATGTTCGCGGCCGGCGAGGCGGGCGAGCATGGCGCCCGCCTCCGCGTCGTCGGCGGGCTTGCCCAGCAGATCGCCGTCCACCACCACCACAGTGTCGGCTCCCAAGACCAGTCCTGACGCCTCGACTGCGCGCGCCTTGGCGCGGGCTAGGCGCAAGACATAATCGGCGGCGGCCTCGCCCGGCAGGGGGGTCTCGTCCACTGCCGCTGGGCGCACCTCAACCGCGAAGCCGGCGCCCTCAAGCAGCTCGCGGCGGCGGGGCGAGGCGGAGGCCAAGACGAGGCGGGGAGGTGCGATCATGCCGCCTGCGGTCGCGCCCGTTGCCGCATGGGGCGGATCGCCTGCCAGGCCAGCAGGGCGTAGAGCGGCAGGTACTCGAGCGCCACCAAGCGCGGGAACGGCGCCACGGCGTAGGCCCAGAGCACCGCGACAGAAAAGTAGAGCCAGGGCGCCTCCGGGAAAAAGACCAATAGTGGCAGCAGGCACAGCACCGTCCAGGGATGCACCTGCGGCAGGGCCAGCAGCAGGGTGCCCAGGATGAGGAAGGCGGCGCGCAGCGGCTCGAGCTTGCGGCAGAGGCTGGCCCCCACCACCGCCACCACCAGGAGCACGGCCACGCCGGCTGCGAGACGCTCCCCGAACCAGGCGCGGGCGAGCGCGTAGAGGCTGGCGTTGTAGGGAGCCAGCGAGGCGAGGTGGGCGCGCGCGTTGGTGGCGATGCGGCCCAAGACGAAGTGCTGGTTGGCAAAGAGGTAGGGCACGGTGAGCAGCCCCGCCCCGGCCAGCAGCCACGCCAGGGATGCGAGCCAGCGCCGTCCGGCGGCCGCCACCACCGTCGGGAGCAGCAGCAGGGCGTACCACTGGGTCAGCGCCGCCGCGGCGATGGCCAGTGCCGCCGGGCGCAGGCGCCGCCCCGCCCAGTGCAGGGCCAAAAGGGCAAGCAGGGCAGCGGCCGGCTCCATATGGCCGTTGCCCGCGACCTCAAAGACGGCCAGCGGCGACCAAGCGTAGAGCAGCACCCACGCCGGCGGCTGCTGCCGCCGCTTGAGCATGCGGACCAAAACGCCCAGCAAGAGCAGGTCGAGCCCGGTATAGAGGAGCTTCTGGGTGCGGACGCCGGTGAACCAGTCAAAATTCCAGCGGAACAGCAGCTCGGCCAGCGGGGGGTGGTAAGCGGCGATGCCGGGGTCGGGCAGGGCCGCCTCTTGGGGGGTGCGGATGGGGTGGAAGAGCTCGTTGCGGGGGGCGTAGGCGTAGGGGTTGAAGCCCGCCTGCTGGATCTTGCCGTCCCAGCGGAAGCGCATGGCGGTGTGGGAGAGGCTGGGGGTGAGCGGCAGCAGGGTTAGGCGAAACACTAACGCCGCCAACAGGATCCAACGCACCTTGGGGAGCCGGTCGGGGGGGCATTGCAGCACTGCCGCCGCCGCGATCAGGTAAACTATTCCTGCCACCGAGATCCAGATCAGGCAGGGCAGCAGCGGGAAAACCGGTGCCCGCGCCTGGCGGACGACCATGGCGAAGACAGCCTCCAGCACCACGGCGAGCACGA
>Ga0307372_10010579_pt1 | contig 12458 bp, 11 predicted proteins | sample OX1MG_FD_202533 | JGI IMG/M metagenome (GOLD analysis project Ga0307372, IMG submission 202533) | Soil microbial communities from Risofladan, Vaasa, Finland - OX-1 | ecosystem: Environmental > Terrestrial > Soil > Coastal area > Acid sulfate soil | place: Finland: Risofladan, Vaasa | collected...
CGTCTTGATCCGCAGGTCGCCGTCGATCGGCCGCGGCTCGACGATGAGGCCGGGGTTCAGCAGGTTGGCCGGGTCGAAGGCCGCCTTGAAGGCCGCGAAGGCCTCGAGGACCTCCGGCGGGTACTGGCGCGCGAGTAGCTCGCTGCGGGCCTGGCCGTCGCCGTGCTCCCCCGAGAGCGAGCCGCCGTGCGCGACGACGAGGTCGGCGGCGTCCTCCATGAAGCTGCGGAAGGCGGCGACGCCGGGCGTCGAGCGGAAGTCGAAGTCGATGCGAATGTGCACGCAGCCCTCCCCGTAGTGGCCGTAGTGCACGCCGTGGCGGCCGTGCTCGGCGAGCAGGCGGTCGAAGCCGACGAGGTACTCACTCAGGCGCTCGGGGGGCACCGCCGCGTCCTCGAAACCGGGGAAGGCCTCTCCCCCGCCGGGGAGGCGCGTCGCGAGGCCCGCTCCGTCCTCACGGATCCGCCAGATCGCCCGCTGCTCTGGCGCCGGGCCGACGACCCGCCCGCGCACCGCGCCGCCGAGCGAGGAGAGGAGCCGTTCCCCCTCGGCCGCGGCGCCAGCGGCGCTCTCGCCGCCGACCTCGACGAGCAGCCAGGCGCCCCCGCCGCCGAGGAGCTCGACACTGCCGCGGCGCCCCGCCGCCTCGGAGAGGGCGACGACGCGCTCGTCGATCCCCTCGATCGTGAGCGGCACCGCCCCGAGGGCGGCCGGGTCGAGGAGCGCGGGGACGAAGGCCGCGGCGGCGTAGACGTCGGGGAAGGCGAGGACGACGAGGGCGCGCGCCGCGGGAGGGTGCACGAGCCCGAGCGTCGCGCCGAGGAGCAGGGCGCAGGTCCCCTCGCTCCCGACGAGGGCGCGCGCGAGGTGCGGGCCGCCGTCGGCGAGGAGGTGCTGCAGGTTGTAGCCCGAGACCCGCCGCGGCAAGAGGGGGGCGTAGGCGCGTGCCAGCGCCTCGCCGTGGCGGGCGACGAGGCCCTCGAGGTCGCGCTGCAGCGCCCCAGCACGCGCCGCCTCCCCCCCGGCACGGAGCGTCCCGCCGAGGGTGAGGCGCTGGCCGTCGGCGAGCAGCACGTCGAGCGACTCGACGTTGGCGTCGGTCTTCCCGTAGCGCAGCGAGTGCGCGCCGCAGGCGTTGTTGCCGATCATCCCGCCGACGGTGCAGCGGTCGTGCGTCGAGGGGTCGGGGCCGAAGGCGAGGCCGTGCGGCGCGGCGGCGCGCTGCAGCGAGTCGAGCACCACCCCCGGCTCGACGCGCGCGAGGGCGCGCTCGGGGTCGACCTCGAGGACGTGGTCGAGGTGGCGCGAGCAGTCGATCACCACCCCGCCCCCGACCGCCTGGCCGCCGGTGCTCGTGCCGCCGCCGCGCGCCGTCACCGGCACGCCGTGCTCCGCACAGGCCGAGAGCGTGGCCGCGATGTCGTCGGTTGAGCGGGGGAAGACGACCCCCACGGGGACGATCCGGTAGTTCGAGGCGTCGGTCGCGTAGAGGGCCCGCGCCGAGGCGTCGAAGTGCGCCTCGCCCGCGAGCTCGCGGCCGAGGCGCTCGGCGAGCGCTCCGCCGCTCGCGGTCTTCACGGTGCGCACGCGACGCCCTCCTCGGGGCGCGCTGCGCCGGGCTCGGCGGGCAGGGCGCTCCTCAGTTCGGGGTGATGCGGTCCCGCGCCCCGAGGAGCGCGCGCACCGCCTCGACGTCCTGGCGGATCTGCTCGATCAGCTCGTCGACGCTCTCGAAGCGCCGCTGCGAGCGCAGCTCGTTGGTGACGGTCACCCGCAGGCGCTCGCCGTAGAGGTCGTCGTCGAAGTCGAGGAGGTAGGCCTCGACGAGGCGCGGCGAGGTCGCGTCGTGGAAGGTGAGGCGGCGCCCGAGCGAGATCGCCGAGAGGTAGAAGCTGCCGTCGGCCCGCTCGACGAAGCCCGCGTAGACGCCGTCAGCGAGCGCGGGCTCCTCTTCCTGCTCGACGTTCGCGGTCGGGTAGCCAAGCTGACGGCCGCGGTGGTCACCTTCGACGACGATGCCCTCGAGGACGTACTCCACCGGATCACCCTACCCAGCTGGCCGCTCACGACCCCAACCCGGAGCGCTCCGCCCCCTCGACCGGGAGCGGCCGCGGCGCGCCGGCGGCACGCCCCGGCACCCTCCGCCAGCAGGCGAGCGCCGCCGCCGCGAGGAGGGCGAGCACCCCGCCCGCGACGTAGAAGGGGAGGACGGGCGAGAGCGAGAAGAGCGCACCGCAGCCCGCCGCCCCCGCCGCCGTCGCGCCGGTGCGCGCCGAGCCGACCAGGCCCTGCGCGGCGCCCTGCTCGTCGGGGCGGACGGCCCCGGAGAGGACCGAGAGGGCCGCCGGGGTGACGAAGACCGCCCCCGCCGACTCGAGGCAGCCGAAGACGAGCAGCGCCACCACGCTGTGCAGCCCCGGGTAGACGCAGGCGAAGATCGCCGAGGCGGCGATGCCGAAGGCGACGAGCAGGCGCCGGTCGACGCGGTCGGCGCGGCGCCCGGCCCCCGGCGAGAGGAGGGCGTAGGGGAGGCAGTAGAGGGTCCAGGAGGCGCCGATCTCCACCGAGTCCGCCCCCCGGAGGTGCAGGAGCAGGCTCCAGCAAGCCTCGTAGAGCCCGCCGACCAGTCCGACGGCGGCGAAGACGAGGGCCGCGCCGACGAGCGAGGGCGAGAGGAGGGCGCGCGCCCTGCCGCCGGCGGGGCGGGGGGCGGCGACCGCCCCCGGCGCGGCGGCGAGGCGGCCGCGGGGGAGCACTCCGAGGGCCGGCACCGCGGCCGCGCCGGCCGAGAGCGCGGCGCCGATGAAGAGCCAGTGCATCGAGGAGGCGCCGATGATGCTGCCGACGAGCGGGCCGATCGCGAGCGCGAGCGTCTGCGCGCCGTAGAGGACGCCGAAGGCGCCGCCCCGACCCGCCGGCGGCAGGACGAGGCCGATCGTCGCCGTCGCGGCGACGGTCACCGAGCCGGCGCCCGCGCCCTGCAGCGCCCGGAAGGCGATGCCGGCGAAGGCGCCCGGGACGAGCACGAAGCCGACGCAGCCGGCGGCGAAGGCGGCGAGCCCGCCGAGGACGACCGGGCGCGGGCCGAGGCGGTCGACGAGGCGGCCGAGGGGGAACTGGGTGAGCATCCCCGAGGCGAAGTAGGAGGCCATCACGAGGCCGACGAGCGCCGGGCTCGACCCGTGCTGGCGAAGGTAGGTCGGGAGGAGCGGGACGATGGCGCCGCCGCCCATCCATTCGAGGAACTCGAGGGTGCAGAGCGCGACCACGAGACGGCGCAGCTCGGGGGTGAGGCCCGGCAGCAGGCGGGTCACCGGCACCTGCGCCACGCTACCTTCGACGGCCCCGAGCCCCGCAGGCCGCCACGACCCGCGCAGGCAGCGTGCGTAGTGTTTCGGGCGGCCCGGGCCGCCCCGGCCCGAAGAGACGAGGACGACGCCAGCGTGAGCCGCAAGCGACGCGACCAACGACCGAGAGCCAGCACCGCGCCGCGACCGCCTGCCCCGGCCGCGGCACCGGCACCGACCAAACAGGCGGTGCGGCGCCACGCGCTGCGCGCCGTCGTGCTCGGCCGCTTCCCCGCGCTCGTCGCCATCGCCCTCGTGCTGTTCGGCGTCCTCGGCTACCTAGCCCTCATCCCGGTGACCGTGATCAACGGGCAGAAGCTCGCGGCGCTCGTCCCGAGCAAGGCCCTCCTCCCCCACCTGCAGCCTGCACCGGCCTTCGCCGGGACGATCCCCGTGCTGCCGAACAAGCTCGCCTCGGTCATCGCCGCCGCGAACGACGACCCCGGCCACACCGCGGCCTACTCCGAACAGTGGTTCGGCACAGGCTCGAACGGTGGCAACGAGCAGCTCAACCTCACGATCCTGCCGAGCGCCGCGGTGGCAAAGGACCTCTTCGCCCAGGAGGTGCAGCAGAACCTCACCGCCGCCTCGATCACCGCGGCGAAGAACGTCCTCGAGCACCGCTTCACCGTGGGCGGCCTCGACGCCGAGGGCGCGCAGTACTCGATCCCGCGCTCCGCGCAGAGCTCGAGCGGGAGCTCGGTGAAGCTGCGGCCGACGACGGGCTTCACCGTGATCGCCCGCGACGGCCGGGCCGTGGTGCGCGAGACCGCGCAGGGCGCGACGGTCACGAGGGCGCAGTCCGAGGCGCTCGCCCACCAGGTCGACGCCCTCCTCGCGAAGCGCCTCGGCTCCTTCCCGAGCATCGCCGCCACCCACTACCCGACCACCGCCTCGCTCCTCTACCTCCTCGTCCTGCTCGCGCTCGTCGCCACCGCCCTCCTCACCCCCTCGGTCGCCCGCCGACGCGCCGCGGCGCGACGCCAGCGGGAGGCCGAGCGCGCCCGCTACCAGTACCGGGTGCGGGGAGCGAAGAACCTGCGGCGCCATCGCACCCCCTACTGAGCCCGCCGCCGCGGCGCTCTCGCGCGCCGCGTGCACCGCGCTCGACGCCGCCGACCCGCTCGCGCGACGCCGCGAGCGCTTCGACCTCCCCGAGGGAGTCATCTACCTCGACGGCAACTCGCTCGGCGCGATGCCCGCCAACGTCGCCGGCCACCTCCGCCGCCTGCTCTACGAGGAGTGGGGCGAGGGGCTGATCCGCAGCTGGCAGCGCGCCGCGTGGTGGGAGAAGCCCCTCGCGCTCGGCGAGCGCATCGCCCCCCTCCTCGGCGCCGCCCCGGGGCAGGTGATCGTCGGGGACTCGACCTCGGTCGACCTGTTCAAGGTGCTCGTCGCCGCCGCACGCCTCCGCCCCGGCCGGCGCGTCGTCGTCAGCGAGGCGGGGAACTTCCCGACCGACCTCTACCTCCTCGAGAGCGCCCTCGAGCTCACCGGGGGCGAGAGCCGCCTCGTCGAGCGCGACGAGCGGGCCGTCGCCGCCGCCCTCGACGAGGGGGTCGCGGCGCTCTTCCTCACCCACGTCGACTACCGCAGCGCCGCGATGTTCGACCTCAAGGAGATGACCGCCCTCGCGCACGGGGCGGGCGCGCTGATGATCGTCGACCTCTGCCACAGCGTCGGCGCCGTGCCGCTCGCGCTCGACGAGGCGGGGGTCGACTTCGCCGTCGGCTGCACCTACAAGTACCTGAACGGCGGGCCGGGCTCCCCCGCCTTCGTCTACGCCGCCGCCCGCCACCACGAAGCGGTGCGCCAGCCGCTCGCCGGGTGGGGCGGCCACGCTCGTCCCTTCGACTTCGAGGCCGCCTACGAGGCGGCGCCGGGGATCGCCCGCTTCTCCTCGGGTACCCCCTCGGTCCTCGCCCTCGCCGCCCTCGAGGCGGCGCTCGGCGCCTTCGACGGCGTCTCGGTGGAGGCGCTGCGGGAGAAGAGCCGCCTGCTCTCCGAGCTCGTCATCGGCCTCGTCGCGGCGCGGCAGCTGCCGGGGCTCTCCCTCGCCTCACCGAGGGACTTCGCGTGCCGCGGCAGCCACCTCGCCTACCGCCACGGCGCGGCGCGCGCCCTGCAGGAGGCGCTCGCGGCGCGCGGTGTGGTCGCCGACTTCCGGCCGCCCGACCTGCTGCGCCTCGGCCTCGCGCCCCTCTACCTGCGCGCCGTCGACTGCTTCGACGCCGTCGAGGTCCTCGCCGAGCTGCTCTCGGCCCCGCCCTTCGCAGCCGCCTGAGCGCCCGAGGGCGCGCGCGACGGAGCGGCCGGTGGGAGAACCCACCGACCGCTCCGGTTGTCCGCGTGAGGAGCGGTCAGGAGCCGGTGTAGCCGCCCGTCGCGAGGGCGATCACGCTGGCGTCGTAGGAGGCGTTCGCCATCGAGATGTTGGCGTCGCGCACCTGCTCGTTCGACGAGACGAAGACGTGAGTGTTGCCCGGGTAGCCCTGGGGCGTCTGCGCGAGCACACGGGCCACCACCGAGGTCATGTTGGTGGTCACGTGCGCGACACGGGTGACGTACTTGTTGTAGTGGTTGAGGGCGTTCTGGTAGCCGGGCAGGCCGTTCAGCGACGAGACCTCGGAGCTCAACGTCGCCTCGTTGCCGACGAGCACGTTCGCCTGCGCGAGGGCGGAGTCACCCTCGATCGTGATGAAGACCTGCGGGGTCATCACCACGTACACCCGGTTGTCCTTCAGCATCGCGGCGCGGTCGGCGCGCAGCTGGGCGAAGGTGGCGTCGTTCGGCACCTTGGCGACGAGGGCGTTGATGCTCGCCTGCTCGGTCGTGATGCGGGCGCTCAACGTGTTCGCGTCCTGGGTCGTGAGGGAGTGCGCCCCCTGCACGTCGCTCAGCAGGTGCTGGAGCTGGGTCGCGCGGTTGGCGAGCTGCTGCTCGAGCTGCTGCTTCTGCTGGGTGAACTTGGAGCCCTGGGCCCCGGTCGCACCGGTCGCGCTCGCCGGCGCCGCACCGGCCGCCGCCGCGAAGCTGAACGCACCACTCGCGATCAGCGCACCGCTCATTGCCATCTGCCACTTGTGATTGCTCATCCTGCCGACCCCCTTGACGCTGCCGCCCTGCCGCCCTTTGCGGCTCAGGGACAACATGCCCCTCGGCTGTGTTGGAACTGTGAGCGAGCGTGCAGCGCCACATCATCGATTCGTCATGGCATTGTTTGCCGATTACGCAAGTCCGATGAGCCGGGTCGCCCCGAAGTGCCTGCTCAGCGACGCGTGAGGATGCCCTTCGCGTAGGCGGCCTGCCCCGCGTGCTGGAGGTTGTCGGAGAGGACGCTCACGAGGCGCACACCGAGGGTCACCGGCGGCTCGTAGGAGGTATCGACGACCCGGTCGAGGTCACCGTCGGCGAGACCGCCGACGAAGGCGAGCGTCGCCACCAGCACCGTCTCGTGGTAGCCGAGGAGGAGCTCGCCGGGAACGGCACCGAGGAGGGCGACCTCGTCGGGGCCGTGGCCGTAGCCCGTCGCGGCGGGCGCAAAGGGGAGGTCGAAGCGCTCGCACCACCCCCCTGAGGTCCAGCGCTGCTCGGACCCCGCGGCTTTCGCGACGTGGTCGTCCTGGATGCGGGTGAGGTGCCAGACGAGCCAGGCGATCGAGTTCGCCGCCGCGTCGGGGCGGCCGGCGAGCAGCGCCTCGTCACAACCGTCGAGCGCCCGGCGGCAGAGCGAGCCCACCCGCCCGAAGGCCTCCGTCAGCAGTTCGGCACTGGTCATCGCGCTCCTCCCCGCCGCGGCGGCCGCCGCGCCCCTAGGCGGGCCAAATGATCCCACCGGGCGCGCCCGAAACGTGCGCCCCGGGGAGTGCGACCCTATGGTGAACGTGGTGCGAATCGGGGGGAAACACCAGGAATCCGCCGCGCCGCCGGCGGGCTACGAGGCAAAGGCCTGGTCGTGGAGCGCCTTCGTCTCCACCTACCTGCCGGCGCTCATCCTCGCCATCGGCACCGGCATCGCCCTCCCGGTGGTGCCGAAGATCGCGAAGTCCTTCCACGTCGGCTTCTCGCTCGCGACCGGGGTCACCACCGCCTTCCTCATCGGCAGCGTCCTCGGGACGATCCCCACCGGGTGGCTGGTCGACCGCGTCGGACGGCGGCGGATCATGCTCCTCGGCCCGATCCTCACGGCGGCGATGGCCTTCCTCGTGCTCACCGCCCGCAACTTCCCCGAGCTGCTCGTCTACCGCTTCTTCGACGGCTGCGCCTCGCAGATGTGGCTGATCGGCCGGCTGGCGGGGATCTCGCACGGCGCCGCCCCCAACCAGCGGGGGCGCCAGGTCAGCTGGATGTTCGGGATGGACAACACCGGCAAGTTCGTCGGGCCGCTGTTCGGCATCCCGATCTACCACCTCTGGGGGACACGCGCCCCCTTCGCCGCTTACGGCTTCCTCGCGCTCGTCGCCCTCGTCCCCGCGTACCTGTTCACCAAGGACACCCCCCGCCGCGACCTGCCCGCCACGACGGCGACGGGCACGGCGACCTCGGCGCCGGCACCGGCCGAGGCGGCGCGCCGCCTCACCACCCGCCAGATCGTCCTGCCGCGGCTCGTCTACTTCGCCGTCGCCTTCTGCGCGGGGCTCGCGCGCGGGCCGGTGCAGGCCCAGGTGTACACGCTGTACTCCTCCTACCGGTACCACGTCGGGACGAACGGCATCGGCTACCTCGCGGGGGCGATGGGCTTCATCGCGCTGCCGATCGGCTTCACCGCGGGCTGGATGATGGACCGCTTCGGGCGAAAACGGACGATGGTGCCGGGCTTCACCGGCGTCGCCCTCACCACCACCGGCCTCGCGATGACCGCCTTTTTCCACATGAGCCTCACGGCGTTCATCGTGATCTTCCTCCTCGGGATCGTGATGCAGTCGCTCACCGGTGGCTCGATCCAGACCGTCGGCGCCGACGTCGCGCCCCCCGAGGCGCGCGGCCGCTTCCTCGGCCTGTGGCGCTTCACCGGCCAGGGGGGCACCGCCATCTCCCCGGTGATCTTCGCCCTCATCGCGCACAACAACCGCTACGGCCCCGCCTTCCTCTACATCGGCTGCGCGGCGGCGATGGTCGCCATCCTCGTCGCCCGCTTCGTCCCCGAGACCGGGGGGCGCAACGCGAAGCCACAGGTGGCGACGGCGCCGCTCGAGGTGCCGGTCGTCGCGAAGCGCTGAGCCCGAGCCGCGCGCGCCGGCAGGCCTTTCGGGAGGCAGGATCGCAGGTCGGTTGAGTAGTCTGCTTGCCCATTGTGCGCGATCACCACGGCGCGGCGCGGCCCGCGACGCGTAGCCGGTGCTCCCCGGGCGCCCTCGGGTGCCGGCGGACGGGCCTGCTCGCCCTCCTCCTGTTCGGCGCGGCGGGGCCGGTGGTCGGCGCCGCGACGCTCGGCCAGGCCACCGTCACCACCGACCGCAGCCAGATCAACATCCTCGAGAACAAGCTCGCCGCCGAGGGCAACGCCGACGAGGGGCTCGTCGCCCACTTCGACGCCGTCGCCGCCCACCTCGCCTTCCTGCAGCGCGAGATCGGGGGCGACGACTCCAAGCTGAAGACGGACCACAAGACCGTCGCCGTCGCCACCACGCACGTCCGGCAGTGGGCGATCGACGCCTACGTGGCCGCGACCTCGGGCGAGTCGCCGACCGCGACCTTCTTCGGCACCGGGGCGAACGCCAACCACGTCGCCGAGGCCCAGACCTACCTCGGGGTGACGAGCGGCACGCTCGACGACGCGGTGAGCGCCCTCCAGCAGGACGAGAACCACACCAACGCCACCGAGCTGACGCTCGAGAAGGAGCGTGCCGAGACCCAGCAGACGCTGCGCGACCTCGCCTCCTCCCGGCGGGCCGCCGAGGCGGGGATCGCCCGCGACGACGAGCTCCTCAACTCGGTGAAGGGCAACCTGCTGGCGCTCGTCACCGCGGCGGCGCAGCGCCGCGAGCAGGCTCGGGTGCTCGCGAGCGAGCGGGCGCTCGCCCAGCAGGCGCAGCAGACGACCTTCAACGGGGTGCTGCCGACCTCGCACGTCTCCTCCGGGAGCTATGCGAACCCGCTCCGCGACCTACGCGGCCTCTCCGCGGAGCGCATCGACCAGGGCGTCGACTTCAGCGGCTACGGCCCGGTCTACGCGGTCGGCGACGGCGTGGTGATCAGCACCGGCAACGGCGGCTGGCCCGGCGGCACCTTCATCTCGTACCGTCTCTCGGACGGCCCCGCCGCGGGGCTCGTCGTCTACGCCGCCGAGGACGTCAACCCCTCGGTGCAGGTCGGTCAGCAGGTGGACGCGAACACCGTCCTCGGCCAGCTCTACGAGGGGGCGACGGGGATGGAGATGGGCTGGTCGGACGCCTCTGGCGACGGGACGACGATGGCCTCGGACAACCGCCAGTACTACGGCGGCAACTCGACGGCCTTCGGCGCCAACTTCTCCGCGCTGGTGCAGTCCCTCGGCGGGCCCGGGGGCCAGATGCAGAGCAGCCCGCCGACGGGCTCGCTCCCCTCCAACTGGCCCAGCTGGTAGCTCAGCCCGGAGAGGGCACCGCCGCGGGCGCGCCTCGCAGGGTGACGAGCACCTGCACGACCGAGCCGACGACGAGCCGCGTCCCCGCTCCCGGCCACTCGCTGGTGACGACACCGGGGTGCCCCGCCGTCGGGCTCTGCTCGAAGCGGACGACCGGCTGCAGCCCGGCCGCCTGCAGCGCGCCGACCGCCGCCGCCTCGCTCAGGCCGACGTCCGCGGGGGCGGCGATCACCGGGCGGGTACCGCGCAGCGCCGCAGCGCGCCGCGGGGTCGTGACGACCGAGGAGGCCTGGTTGGTGCGCGTGAAGGCGGGGGCCGCGACGGCGAGGAGGAGGACGACGAGGACGAGCGCGGCGGCGGCCACCCCTCCCGCGGCGAGGAGGCCGTGGCGGCGGAGGGGCGCGAGATCGAGGAGGAGAGCACGCGGCAGCGGCGGGGGCGCGACGATCGTCGCCTCGTTCTCCTCCTCCGCCTCCTCCTCGAGGCCGTCGGCGGCGATCTCCTCGGGGGTGCCGAGGCGGTCGAGGAGGGTGCGCAGCGCGCTCTCGGTCTCGCTCTCGCTCTCAGCGGCCAGCTCGGCGCGGGCGTCGGCGATGTGCTGCGCGACGGCTTCGCCGATCTCCTCGCGCCGCGACGCGGGAAGGGCGCCGAGCGCCGCGTCAAGTGCGGCGAGGTAGCGGACGACGATCGCCTCGCGCTGCGGGTCGGTGGCCATGCTCACGCCCCTTCCAAGAGGATGCGGTCGACGGTGTCGCGAAAGCGCCCCCACTGCTCGGCGAAGCCATCGAGCGCCGCGGCGCCGTCGCGCGTGAGGCTGTAGTAGCGGCGCGGCGGCCCCTGCGTCGACTCCCGCCAGGCGGTGTCGACGAGCCCCTCGCGGCGCAAGCGACTGAGGAGCGGGTAGAGGGTCCCCTCGCTCGTCACCAGGCCGTCGGCGTCGGCGAGGGTGCGCGCGAGCTCGAAGCCGTAGCGCTCCTGCTTGCGCAGCAGCGCCAGCACGCAGTACTCGATCGCGCCCCGCCGCATCTGGCTCATCAGCTTCGATGCCGGGCCAGGTACCATGCACAGCACTATAGCTGCGCCGGCGCCGGCGGGAGGTCGCGGCGCTCGCTCAGCGACCGAGGAGGGCGGCGGAGCGTTCCCACAGGGCGCGCGCGGCCTCGGGGTCGTCGGCGAGCTTGTCGACGGCACCCGACAGCGCGCGCCGGACGTAGTAGCCGCCCGAGCGCCACTCCACCCCCGGGGTCGTCCTCGCCAGCCAGACGAGCGTGTCCGCCCCCGCGGCGGGCGAGATCAGCAGCCGGTGGCGCAGCGGCGTGCGGTAGACGAGGCGCAGCAGGCTCGAGCTCTCGGCGGCGAAGTTGCTCGCCACCCCGCCGGGGTGGAAGGCCGCCGCGGCGAGCCCCGCGCCGTGGTGGCGGCGGTGCAGCTCGCGGGTGAAGAGGATGTTCGCGAGCTTGGCGTTCCCGTAGGCGACGCGCGCGCTGTAGCGGTGGGTGAGCTCGAGGTCGTCGAGGTCGAGGCGGCTGAAGACCTTGTTCGCGACGCTCGAGGTGGTGATCACCCGCGCCCTGCTCTCGATCAGCCGCTCGCGGAGCAGCTGGGTGAGGAGGAAGGGGGCGAGGTGGTTGACCTGCAGGGTCCTCTCGTGGCCGTCGACCGTCAGCTCGCGGACGCCGAAGATCCCGCCCGCGTTGTGGGCAAGGAGGTCGATGCGCGGGAGGTCGTTGCCGAGCTGCTCGGCGAGGCGGCGCACCTCGGCGAGGAGGGTGTAGTCGGCGACGTAGAAACGGGCCTCGAGGCGGGCGGCGACCGCGGCGGTCTTCTCGGGCGAGCGGCCGACGACGACGACCGTCGCGCCGAGGGCGCGCAGCTGGCGGGCGGCGGCGGCGCCGATGCCGTCGCTGGCGCCCGTGATGACGACGGTCTGAGGCATGTCAGGAACTCCTCGCGGTGGGGTCGGGACGCTCGTTCACGCTCGTGTCGATGATCCCGAGCTCCACGAGGGTGGCTGGCGTTGGCTGGTGTTGTCAAATCTTGCGGCCCATAGGCCGTACGATGTGACAACACCCGGGTGGGCGCCTGTTCGTACGCGCCACGCGGCGTGGGGGCTTCAAGCGGCTGCATCGTCCGCGCAGAAGGTGAGGATCGGGTAGCCCCGGAGGGGGCTCTGCTGGATCGCAGCAAGGCCAGGATCAGAATTCGTAAGGGCCCGCACCCGGGGGCGCGCACCCGGACGTGGCCGACGACTGCGCGATCTGCGTCCACGCCGGAGCTTTCCGGCTACCGTTGACCGATGAACGCAAAACGAGAGTTCACCGCCGACGAGGCGCGAGCCGCCGGCGAGCGTATCGGCATCGACTGGGGGACCGCCCGCTTCGACGTCGAGGAGTTCCGCAGGGGAATGGATGTCGAGCTGGAGCACGGCGCGCACGACCCCCAGACGAACGTGACCGATGACAACGTCGATGTCACGGCGAAGATCGCGCGTGCCCACCTCAACGAGTTTCCCGACTACTACACGCGCCTGGCCGTGATGGAGGCCG
>Ga0307372_10010583_pt1 | contig 12457 bp, 8 predicted proteins | sample OX1MG_FD_202533 | JGI IMG/M metagenome (GOLD analysis project Ga0307372, IMG submission 202533) | Soil microbial communities from Risofladan, Vaasa, Finland - OX-1 | ecosystem: Environmental > Terrestrial > Soil > Coastal area > Acid sulfate soil | place: Finland: Risofladan, Vaasa | collected...
TGCCGAGCAAGACGCCGCAGCACAACTCCATGCCAGTGTCCTTGACCAGCATGCACGTGTCGTATCGCTCTTGCCAGCTGTGGGTGGTGACGACCTCCGGGAAAAAAGACCTGGCCGTCTCCAGGTTGTGGTTGTAGCGGTGGACTCCGCCGTCCGCCAGGCGCCGGGCCTGGTCGGCGTCGAGTATCCCGGCCGACACCGCCACGTTCAACCCGGTCTCCTCTTGGACGAGAGGGACCAGGTCGAGGATGCGCTGCATCGTCCGCTCGTCGGGACCGCGCACGGCAAGGACGATGCAGAACTCGCTCGCACCTAAAGCGGCCGTCTCGCGTGCAGCGCGCAGGACCTCGTCTTTCTCCAGGAACGGGGTCGCCAGGACCGGTGTGTCGAAACGAGCCGACTGCGCGCAGAAATGGCAGTCCTCCGGGCAGCCGCCCGTCTTGGCGCTGAGGATTCCCTCCACCTCGACGGTGTCGCCGCACCACGAGAGCCTTACTTCGTGCGCGAGCTCAGCGAGCTCCGGGAGCCGGACTTCGGGTGTCGCTGCCAGGGCCTCGAGCTGTGCCGGCTCGAGCCTTTCGCGCCGTTCGATCAGACTGGCGCGCGCCGACTCGATCGCGAGCTGGTTGCGGGTCATGGGTCGCGAACCTCTCTACGAGCGCAGGAGATCCCTGGCGATGTGGGTGATCTGGATTTCGTCGGTGCCGGCGTATATCTGCAGCACCTTCGCGTCGCGAGCGAGCTGCTCGACCCTGAACTCGGCCATGTAACCATTCCCGCCGAACAGCTGAACGGCCTCCATCGCCACCTCCGAGGCGGCGCGAGCCGAGTAGAGCTTCAGGGCCGATGCCTCGGCTAGCGACAACGACCTGCCCGCCTGCACCATCTCCAAGTAGCGGAACACGAGGTTGTTGACGTTCAGCCTGGCGACCTCCATGCGGGCGAGCTTGTCCTGGATGAGCTGGAACTCGCCGATCGGTCGGCCGAACTGGACCCGGTCCTTGGCGTAGGCCACGCATAACTCCAGGCAGCGCTCGATGATGCCGAGCGCCATGCCCGCCACCCCGACTCGCTCCTGGGCGAACGTCGCCTTGGCGCCCTCGCGGCCTCCGGACGGCGCGTCCTCGGTCTCGCCGATGAGGCGGTCCCGGCCCACCCTCACGTCGGTCAGGAACAACTCACCCGTCGGGGAGGAGTGCATCCCCATCTTGCGGAGCGGCTTGGACTGCTCGAGCCCGGGCATGCCCGTGTCGAGGACGAAGCTGAGCACCTTGCGCTCCGACGGCTGGTTGCCCTCGTCGAGTTTGCAGATGAAGACGATCGTGTCGGCGTAAGGGCCATTGGTGATGAAAGTCTTCGACCCGTTCAGCAGGTATTCGTCGCCGTCGCGCCGGGCCGTGGACGCCATCGATCCGAAAGCGTCGGAACCGGAGCCCGGCTCGGTGATGGCCCAGGACCCGACCTTGGCGAGGCTGAGCAGGTCGGGAACCCAACGCTTCCGCTGGGCGATCGTCCCCCGGCCGTTGATCGCGGCAGCGGTGAGCCCGACCGACACGCCCAGAGCGGTCACCATCCCCGGGCAGTACCGCGACAACTCGATGGTGGGGATGAGCGTCATCGCCGGGTCGTTGCGCCCGCCGGACTCGCCGCCGGATCCGCCTTCCTCCTCACGCTGGATGCGCCGCTCGAACGATGACCGCGCAGCGGCATCGATCCCGAACGTGGCGAACATCTTGCGGAGCGCGTCGTAGGGAGGACGGTCGCCGTGCTCGTACGAATCGAGGTCGGGGACGATCTCCTTCTCGATGAATTGGCGGACTGCCTGGCGCATCATCTGATGCTCGTCTGACCACTCGTACATATCGCTCCAGTATTGCGTTGTGGGAAAAAGCGGATCGGGGCAGGAGTAGCTTGGCAGGCCCGGTCCGGCGGGCGAAAGCGGCGGCATCCCCGTTCGCCCTGGCAAGCTGTTTCCATGGCCGACCCCGCCCGCAGTCTCGAACCGCTGCCACCCGTCGAGTGCGTCCGCCCAGGGCTATGGAGCGTTCCCGTTCCCATCCCCAACAACCCGCTCCGTTACGTGCTCGTCTACGTCTTCGAGACCGAGCGCGGCCCGTATCTGATGGACGCGGGCTGGAACACAGACGACGCATACCAGACGCTTGTCGCCGGCCTGGCCGAGGCGGGGTTCGACATCGAGGACGTGCAGGGCGTGATGGTCACCCACATCCACCCCGACCACTACGGGCTGGCGGGAAGGATTCGCGAGGCGTCGGGCGCGTGGGTGGCGCTGCATCCCGCCGACGCGGACCTGATCGAGGACCGCTACCACGATCCGGATGACCTCATCGAGAAGATGGCGGTGATGCTCCGCCGCGACGGCGCTCCGCCGGAAGAGATCGCGTCGTTGAAGCAGGCGTCGATGCCGATCCGGTCGCTCGTGTGGGAGGCCAAGCCCGACATCCTGATAGAGGACGGCGAGCGACCGGAGGTGCCGGGCTGGGACCTGACCGCCATCTGGACGCCAGGGCATTCGCCCGGGCATTTGTGCTTCTACGAGCCGTCCAACAGGTTGATGCTCTCAGGCGACCACGTGTTGCCGCGTATCACGCCGAACATCTCGTTCCACCCGCAGGCCGGACCCAACCCGCTCGGGGACTTCCTGCGCTCGCTCGACCGTGTCGCCGCCTACGACACCGAAGAAGTGCTGCCCGCCCACGAGCACCGCTTCCATGATCTCCCGGGGCGGGTTGCAGCGCTGCGCGCCCACCACCAGGCTCGGTTCGACGAGGTGTTCGCTTCCATCCGGGACGGCGTGGACACCACGTGGGGTGTCGCGTCGCGCATGACGTGGAACCGGCCCTGGGAGCAGATCCAGGGGTTCATGCGCCGGGCGGCTGTCGGGGAGACCCTCGCCCACCTGTACTACTTGCGCGAGGCCGGAGTCGTCGTCGAGAACCCCGGAGAACCGTCTACCTGGGCGATAGTCCCGGGCGCGGCACGGGCCTGAAGTCCGTCGTGTCAACGATGACCGATTGGAACTTCGCCGACGTCTGGGAGGTGGTCGCCTCATCCCGTCCTGACGCTCCTGCGCTGGTGCAGGGCCAGCGTAGATACACCTGGAGGGAGTTCGACGAGCGCTCCGACGGAATCGGTGCGGCGCTGCTAGCGGCGGGGCTTTCGCACCAGTCGAAGGTCGCGCAGTACCTGTACAACGGACCGGAATACCTCGAGTCGCTGTACGGGGCCTTCAAGGTGGGGATGGTCCCGGTCAACACCAACTACCGCTACACCGAGGACGAGCTCGTCTACCTGTGGGACAACGCCGACGTCGAGGCGGTCGTGTTCCACGGGTCCTTCTGGGAGCGGGCTGCTGCTGTCAGGGCGAAACTGGATTCGATCAAGTGCTGGTTGTGGGTCGACGACGGGGCCCGCCGCTGCCCCGAGTGGGCCGAGCCCTACGAGAATGCGGCAGCCTCCCCGCCGGCCGGACCGGTCCGGGCTCCGTGGGGACGCAGCGGCGACGACGTCATACTGATCTACACGGGTGGTACCACGGGCATGCCCAAGGGCGTGATGTGGCGGCAGGACGACCTGTTCGCAACGCTCAACCGCACCGGCGAGTTGCGTTACCCGGAGCAGGGCGGGATCGCCGGCGTGCGCTCTGTGCTCGGCGCGCCTTCCAAGTACCCGCCGGCCCGGCTTCTTCCGGGACCTCCGCTCATGCACGGCACCGGTTTGTTCACCGCCATGTCGGTGCTCAACAGCGCCGGCAGCGTAGTGCTCCTCGAGTCCCGCCACTTCGACGTCGAGGCACTGCTGGACACGGTGCAGTCGGAGCGCATCACGGAGATCTCAATCGTCGGTGACGCGTTTGCCAAGCCCATCCTCGCCGCGCTTGACGCCCAGCCCCACCGGTGGGACATCTCTTCCCTGTGGCTGATCATCAGCTCGGGTGTGATGTGGTCCGCGGAGGTCAAGGAAGGGCTCGCTCGCCACCAACCCAAGATCCTGATGATCGACAACCTCGGTTCCTCGGAGGCGATCGGCATGGCAAGGTCCGCCTCTAAGCAAGGTTCGGCCGCTTCCACCGCCGGCTTCCAGCTCGGGCCGAACACGCGCGTGATCGACGAGGACGGGCGCGACGTCGAGCCGGGCTCGGGCCAGCAGGGCATGGTCGCGCTACGGGGGAGAGGGCCCATCGGTTACTACAAGGACGCCGAGAAGTCGGCCACGACGTTTCGGGTCATCGATGGGGAGCGTTGGACGGTCCCCGGTGACTTCGCCACGGTGGAAGCCGACGGCTCCGTTCGTCTGCTCGGCCGCGGATCGGTCTGCATCAACACGGGGGGCGAGAAGGTCTTCCCCGAGGAGGTCGAAGAGGTTCTCAAGCGCCACCCGGCGGTGCACGACGCCGTAGTGGTCGGCGTGCCCGACGATCGCTTCGGCGAGGCCGTGGCGGCTGTCGTGGAGCCGGTGTCCGGCGCGGATATCCCTGACGAGACCGAGCTGTCAGCCTGGGCCCGTCACAGCCTCGCCGGCTACAAGGTGCCCCGACACGTGGTCGCGGTCGAGTCGATCGGGCGGGCGCCGAACGGGAAGGTCGACTACAAGCGGTTACGCGCGCTCGCGTCCGAGGCCGTCGTCACGTCTCGGCGATGACGGACGAGACGTACCAGCCCCCGGCACCGGAGTCGATCTCTATCTCGTAGATGCCGTTGGTCTTGGTATTGCGGTAGGTGCACGTCGCGGGGTTGGCTCCCTGCGTGCAGCCGCGGGGTTGGAGATACCCGGCTGGGTAAGACTGCGCGAAGAGCACGGAAACGGCGTCCGGCGCAGCGACCGCGCCGGCGAGAGGTCGATTTCCGGTAGCCCAAGCGGAGACCAGGCGAGCAGCAGCCGCGTCCGGGCTCGGCTGTGGCGCTGTGGGCGACCAGACGGTCGTCGGGGGCGCTGTCGTCGCAGGGGGAACGGTCGTCGTGACAACCGTGCCATGCAGAAGGAGCGGCTTCGAGCTCCCGCATGACGAGAGGACGAGCGCCGCACCGAGTGACCCCAGGATCAGCTTCCGCTTCACCGCGAGAGTGTCGCGGATAGGAGCCTCCCCCGGCCACCGCGCAAAGATCTGGGCTGGTGTACGACGCCCTGGTTGCTGCGCATGTGGTCTGTGCTGTTGTCGGTTTCGGGTCGGTCGCGCTCAGCGGCGTCTACGGGGGTTTCGCCCGGAACTCCGGACCTGGAGAGGAGACGGCGCGCTACTTCGCTTCTCGGGGCTGGACGGAATGGCTCGTACTGCCCGTGCCGTTCCTCGGTGCGGCGGCACTCGCTTTGAAGCCGGAGAAGGGGGATTTCTCCGACGCTTGGGTGATCGGCGGGATCGTCGCGTGGGTCGTGGCCGCCGCCCTCTTGGTGCACGTCGTCAGGCCCGCGGAGGCGAGGATCCGCAGGCGGAGCGAGGTCAAGCCAGCCGGGCGCCGGCTGATGTGGTCGAGCGTGGCCATGGACGTCCTGTTCGTGGTCGCCCTTGTCTTGATGGTCACCCAGCCGAGGTGACTGCCCCCCTTGGCGTGGGGCCCCGGCCGGGAGTAACTGCCCAGTAACACCCCACAGGGCGTGCGGTGGTTCTACCATGCGCTCAGGTATGGCTGCTCCACTTCGTTCCGCAGCTCACGGCAGGTCCCACCTGCGCCCGGTCCCCGACGAGCAGCAGGACGCCTTCAGGGGCTTTCCGGTGGAGGAGATCAGGGACGACTTCCGCAAGGCGTGGATCTCGCGCTTTCTCGACGACCGTGAGATAGCGCTGCAGAAGCAGAGCCGCGTCTTCTTCCAGATCTCCGGCGCGGGCCACGAGGCGCTGCTCCTTGGGCTCGGCCGGTACCTGAGACCCGGATACGACTGGTTCTTCCCCTACTACCGTGACCGGGCTCTGATGCTCTCCCTCGGGGTGACCCCGGAGGACATCCTCAAGCTGGCAGTCGGGTCCGCCGACGACCGGGCTTCTGGGGGCCGCCAGATGCCGTGCCACTGGGGGTACCGGGACCTCAATGTGGTGACCCAGTCGAGCGCTACCGGCAGCCAGTGCATCCCCGCAGTCGGGTGCGCCGAAGCGTCGCGCTACATCTCGCGGCGCCAGCTTCCCGGCTGCACGGCCTACGGCGACGAGTTGACCTACGTGTCGCTCGGGGAGGGCGCGACTTCCGAGGGCGAGTTCTGGGAGAGCCTGAACACGGCATGCACCCTTCACCTGCCAGTGCTGTACGTGGTGGCTGACAACGGCTACGCCATCTCGGTCCCCTCCGCCGACCAGTCGCCGGCGCCGGTCTCGGAGTTGGTGCGCGGCTTCCGGGGCCTGCATGTGCACACCCTCGACGGCCGCGACTACTTCGAAGTGCGTACCCGCTCGGCCGACATCGTCGCCGCAGTGAGAGCCGGAGTTGGACCTGCTCTGGTGCACGCCACGGTCACCAGGCCCTACTCGCACTCGTCGGCGGACACCCAGAGCAAGTACCGCTCCGCCGACGAGCTCGCTACCGAGTCCGCCCATGACCCGCTCCTCCTCTTCGAGAAGGCGATTGTCGACGGCGGGATGCTCAGCGCGGACGAGGCTGCCGAGATCAAGGAAGAGGCGCGCCAGGCCGTCATCGCCGCGGCCCGAGAAGCGTTGGCCGCGCCGCGGCCCGACCCGGCCACCGTGACGCAGCACGTCGTCCGGCTGCCAGACGTCGACCCGTCCCTCGAGGAGCGCGAACCCGAGGGTGAGGTCGTCGCTCTCGGCGAGGCGATACGGCGGACCCTGATGGAGAAGATGGCCGATGACGAGCGGATCAGGGTCTTCGGCGAGGACGTTGCGGATGCGCGCGAAGCGGTGCTGGCCAACGTGGAGGGCAAGGGAGGCGTTTTCGGGACCACGTTCGGGCTGCAGCGTCAATTCGGTATAGCCCGCTGCTACAACACGCCGCTCGCCGAGGCCAACATCGTTGGGCGCGCGATCGGCCAGGCGTTGCGCGGGTTGCGTCCGGTTCCTGAGGTGCAGTTCTTCGACTACATCTGGACGGCCATGCAGCAGATCAAGACGGAGGCGGCGACGATCCGCTGGCGTTCGAACGGCGCATTCAATTGCCCCATGGTGCTGAGAGTCCCGATCGGTGGGTACCTGGCTGGCGGGGCCATCTGGCACTCGCAGTCCGGCGAATCGATCTTCGCCCACATACCCGGACTCACGATCGTGATGCCGTCGCGCGCGGCGGACGCAGTAGGGCTGCTGCGGACGGCACTGGAGGCCGAGGACCCCATCATGTTCCTCGAGCACAAGCACCTGCTGCGCCAGCCGTACACGCGGGACCCCTTCCCGTCGCCGACGCACCGTGTCCCGTTCGGTAAGGGGCGCGTGGTGCGCGAGGGCGACGAGCTGGTGATCGTCACCTGGGGAGCGACCGTCGAGAAGTCACGCCAGGCCGCGGCGGCTCTGGCGGAGGAGGACGGCTCGTCGGTCTCGGTAGTGGACCTGCGGTCCATCGTTCCCTGGGACGAGGAACTCGTGGCACAGGTGGTGGCCCGGACGAGCAGGGTCATGGTCGTGCACGAGGACGTTCTCACCGCAGGGTTCGGTGCGGAAGTGGCTGCCTGGATCGCGGAGCACTGCTTCTCCGATCTCGACGCGCCCGTCGGCCGGGTGGGAGCGACCGACACGCACGTCGCCTACGAACCCCTGCTCGAGAAGGCGATCCTGCCGCAAGTGGAAGACATCCTCGCCGGAGCCCGGCGGGTCCTCGCGTACTGATCGGCACTGCCGCGGTGACCTCCCAGAAGCTGCACCTGCCTTCGAACCCGGTGCGTTTCGTGACGGCGGCGAGTTTGTTCGACGGGCATGACGCGGCGATCAATATCATGCGCCGGCTTTTGGTGTCGCAGGGGGCGGAGGTTGTGCATCTGGGTCACAACCGGTCGGTGGACGAGGTGGTGGCTGCTGTTGTTCAGGAGGACGCGGGCGGTGTGGCGATCAGCTCGTATCAGGGCGGCCATGTGGAGTTCTTCTCGTATCTGGTTGATCGTTTGCGCGAGGTGGGCAGGCCTGACGTGCTGGTGTACGGCGGCGGCGGGGGGACGATCGTGGCGGCCGAGGTGGAGCAGCTGCAGGGATATGGGGTGGCGAGGATCTTCACCCCACAGGACGGCCAGTCGTTGGGTTTGGCGGCGATGGTGAACACGATGGTGGCTGCGTGCGACCGCCGGCTGTCGCCTCCTGGTGAGGGGGATGTGGAGGGGTTGCGTGGGGGGGATCACGCGGTGCTGGCCCGGGTGATCAGTGCTGCGGAGTCGGGGTGCCTGCCGGCGGGGTTCGTGGCCGAGTTGGCGGCCTCGCCGGCGGTGCCGGTGCTGGGGGTGACGGGGACCGGGGGTTCGGGCAAGTCGTCTTTGACTGACGAGTTGGTTCGCCGTTTACGCTTGGATCAAGAGGACAAGTTGCGGGTCGCGGTGTTGGCGGTGGATCCTTCGCGCCGTCGCGGTGGGGGGGCATTGTTGGGGGATCGGATCCGGTGGAACTCGATTGATACGGGGACGGGGGGGCGGGTGTTCTTCCGGTCGATGGCGACTCGGGGGTCGGGGAGCGAGCTGCCGGAGTGTCTGGACCTGGCGATAGCGGCTTGCAAGGTCGCAGGTTTTGACCTGGTGGTGGTGGAGACGCCGGGGATCGGCCAGGGCGACGCCGCGGTGGTGGGCCACGTGGATTTTTCGGTTTACGTGATGACACCGGAGTTCGGCGCCGCGTCGCAGTTGGAGAAGATTGACATGTTGGATTTCGCCGACGCGGTGGCGGTCAACAAGTTCGAACGCCGCGGCGGGGCGGACGCGTTGCGCGACGTTCGACGCCAGCTGGGCCGCCTGGGGCATCACCGCGGGGTCGGCCCGGAGGAGTTGCCGGTGTTCGGGACGATCGCGTCGCGCTTCAACGACGATGGCGTGACCGCGCTGTATTTGTATGTGCGTGACCGTTTGGCGGAGCGGGGCCTGCGGGTGTCCGCCGGGGTGCTCGGCTCCGCGGTGCCTGCGGGCGCGCGGGTGTCATCGAAGCCGGATCCGGTGGTGCCGTCTGGCCGGGTGCGTTACCTGGCAGAGATAGCCGAGACCGTGCGCTCTTATCACCGGGCCACGGCCGAGCAGGTGGCGGCCGCCGACGGTCACCAGCATCTGACCGCTGCCGCCGAGGTGATCGAGGGCGAGGGCGGAGATCCCTCGGCGTTGGCCGGGTTGGCGGATCGGGCGTGGCGAGAGCTGGATGGGGACTCGGCGGCGCTGTTGGAGGCGTGGCCTGCCAGGGCTGGGGGCTACCGGGAACGGGTGCGCACGTCGCTTTCGGGCACGCAGGTGCCGAGGGTTGCGTTGCCGCGCTTCACCGGGGCGGGGGATCTGTTGGCCTGGTTGCGTTCGGAGAACCTGCCTGGCGAGTTCCCCTATACGGCGGGGGTGTTCCCGTTCAAGCGTGAGGGTGAGGACCCGGCGCGCATGTTCGCGGGTGAGGGCGACGCGTTCAGAACGAACCGGCGGTTCAAGCTGCTGTCGGAGGGGCAGCCCGCGACGCGTTTGTCGACGGCGTTCGACTCGGTGACCCTTTACGGTTTCGACCCCGACGTGCGTCCCGACATCTACGGCAAGGTCGGCAACTCCGGGGTGTCGATCGCGACGGTGGACGACATGAAGGCGCTTTACGCTGGGTTCGACCTGTGCGACCCCTCGACGTCGGTGTCGATGACGATCAACGGGCCGGCGCCGACGATCCTGGCGATGTTCCTGAACGCCGCGATCGACGATCAGCTCGCCCGCCACCCCGGCGAGGACCCCGAGGTGGTACGGGCGAGGACATTGAGCACGGTGCGGGGGACGGTGCAGGCGGACATCTTGAAGGAGGACCAGGGGCAGAACACCTGCATCTTCTCCACCGAGTTCTCGCTTCGGGTGATGGCCGACATGCAGGAGTGGTTCATCGCCAACCAGGTGCACAACTTCTACTCGGTGTCGATCTCCGGCTACCACATCGCCGAGGCGGGGGCGAACCCGATCTCCCAGTTGGCGTTCACCTTGGCGAACGGGTTCACCTACGTCGAGTCCTACCTGGCGCGCGGGATGGACGTCGACGACTTCGCCCCCAACTTCAGCTTCTTTTTCTCCAACGGGATGGACCCCGAGTACTCGGTGATCGGCCGGGTCGCCCGGCGTATCTGGGCGGTCGCGATGAGAGACCGCTACGGCGCGAACGCCCGCTCCCAGAAGCTCAAGTACCACATCCAGACCTCCGGGCGGTCCTTGCACGCCCAGGAGATGGCCTTCAACGACATCCGCACCACCCTGCAGGCCCTGTGCGCCATCTACGACAACGCCAACAGCTTGCACACCAACGCCTTCGACGAGGCTGTCACGACACCCACCGCGGACTCGGTGCGAAGGGCGTTGGCGATCCAGATGATCATCAACAAGGAATGGGGCCTCGCCGCCAACGAGAACCCCCTCCAGGGTTCGTTCATCATCGAACAGCTGACCGACCTCGTCGAAGAAGCGGTCCTCGCCGAGCTGGACCGGATCTCCGAGCGAGGCGGGGTGCTCGGTGCCATGGAGACCGGCTACCAGCGTGGGCGTATCCAGGACGAGTCGATGCTCTACGAGCAGAAGAAGCACGACGGCAGCCTGCCCATCGTCGGGGTCAACACCTTCACCAACCCCGCCGGCGACGACATCCCCGACCACCTCGAGCTCGCCCGGTCCACCAACGAAGAGAAGCAAAGCCAGCTCAAAAGGCTCGCCGAGTTCCAGGCCGCCCACGCGGACCAGCGCCCCGCCGCACTTGCCAGGCTCCAACAGACCGCCCTCGAAGCCGGCAACGTCTTCAACGTGCTCATGGACGCCGTCAAGGTCTGCACCCTCGGCGAGATAACCAACGCCCTGTTCGAAGTCGGCGGCCGCTACCGGCGGAACATGTAGCCCGGAACAAAACCTGACCAGATTGGTAATAAATCCTTCTGATCTGGGAAACTGATCCGGTGACCATCACCTACGAGCTGACCCATCTGCGGGCGCTGGAAGCGGAGGCGGTCCACGTCTTCCGGGAGGTGGCCGCCAGCTTCGAGCGGCCCATCCTCCTGTTCTCCGGGGGCAAGGACTCGGTCGTGATGTTGCACGTCGCCGCCAAGGCGTTCTGGCCGGCACCCCTGCCGTTCCCCGTCATGCACGTCGACACGGGCCACAATCTCGACGAGGTCGTCGAGTTCCGGGACCGCACGGTCGAACGAATGGGTGTGCGGCTGGTGGTGGCGAGCGTGCAGGACGACATCGACGCCGGCCGGGTCGTCGAGGACTCTGGGCCGAAGGCGAGCCGCAACCGCCTCCAGACGGTGACGTTGCTGAGGGCGATCAACGAGAGCCGCTTCGACGCGGTGTTCGGGGGTGCTCGCCGCGACGAGGAGAAGGCCCGGGCGAAGGAGCGGGTCTTCTCCTTTCGCGACGAGTACGGCCAGTGGGAACCCCGCCGGCAGCGGCCCGAGCTGTGGAACCTCTACAACGGCGCGCACCGCCAGGGAGAGCACATACGGGTCTTCCCCCTGTCGAACTGGACCGAACTCGACATCTGGCAGTACATCGTGGACGAACGGATCCAGCTGCCATCCCTGTATTTCGCCCACGATCGCGAGGTATTCGAACGCGACGGCATGCTGCTGGCGGTGTCGCGCTTCGTGACCCTTCTCGAGGGCGAGGATCCCTTCGAGGCGACCGTCCGCTTCCGCACGATCGGGGACGCGACGTGCACCGGTTGCGTGGAGTCGGCTGCGGCGACGCCCGAACAAGTCGTCGCCGAGGTCGCGGCATCGCGGCTGACCGAGCGGGGCGCGACCAGGGCGGACGACCGCATATCCGAGGCCGGGATGGAAGACCGGAAGAAGGAGGGCTACTTCTGATGGCCCGGGCACCTCGATGACCGAGCTGCTCCGCCTCGCGACGGCAGGCAGCGTCGACGACGGCAAGTCCACGCTCATTGGCCGCTTGCTGTACGACTCGAAATCGATCTTCGCCGACCAGCTGGAGGCGGTCGAGCGAACCAGCCGCGACCGCGGCGACGGCTACACCAATCTTGCCCTTCTCACGGACGGGCTACGCGCCGAGCGGGAGCAGGGCATCACCATCGACGTCGCCTACCGCTACTTCTCCACCATGCGCCGGAAGTTCATCATCGCCGACACCCCTGGTCACATCCAGTACACGCGGAACATGGTGACGGGTGCGTCGACCGCTGACCTTGCGCTGATCCTGGTCGACGCCAGAAACGGTGTCCTCGAACAATCACGCCGCCACGCGTTCATAGCGAGCCTCCTCGGTATCCCGCACCTGGTGGTGTGCATCAACAAGATGGACCTCGTCGACTGGTCGCAGGATCGCTTCCACGAGGTCAGGGACGAGTTCCGTTCGTTCG
>Ga0307372_10010584_pt1 | contig 12456 bp, 8 predicted proteins | sample OX1MG_FD_202533 | JGI IMG/M metagenome (GOLD analysis project Ga0307372, IMG submission 202533) | Soil microbial communities from Risofladan, Vaasa, Finland - OX-1 | ecosystem: Environmental > Terrestrial > Soil > Coastal area > Acid sulfate soil | place: Finland: Risofladan, Vaasa | collected...
ATCGCGGTTTTCGGGCGGCGTGGCGCGCGGCCGTTCAACCTGGAAGAAATGCAGCGCATGTATTTGCGCGACGGCAAGCTTTACACGGTAACGGATTCGCCGCCGCGGAAACCGCAGCCGATGGGCGCCATCCAAAGCGCGGAGAAATGGATCGGCGACTTGCTGACGAGGAAAAACGGAAAATAACTAGCGGGTGAACGTCAGCTCCGAATCTCAGCGTTGAATAATCGCGGCAACTGGCGGATGCGCGACGGAATTGCGCGAACTCTTCAGCAGATCAGGAAGCGAGAATTTCCCCGGATAAACTTTCTCCTGCGACCAATCGTGATACGTGTGGCATTCGAAGCAACCGGCAGGAGCGGCGGAAGCGCGGGTAGCGTGGCATTCCTGGCAGACGCGGACGCTCGGGAGATTTACGTCGGAAGTAAGCTGGCTGGACGCGACGCTCGCGTGGCAACTGACGCAAGAAACCATGCGGTGTGCGTCATGGCTGAAGACGGCGTGCGGCAGCCAGCGCGTGGTGATGCGCGAAGGCGCGATCGTTGGCAGCGAGTTCCCTCCTGAAAAATTCAGCGTGTGGCATTCCGCGCACGTCTTGCGCCAAAGCAAATCTTCGGCCGCGGTTACTTGCTCCGCGACCCACTGACCGCTCGTCACAGCGCGCGGGCTAACGGGAATAGGTTTCCCGGGCAATCGCGGAGGAGCGAAAACTTCATGCAAAGCGGAAGGATGCGCGGCGATGTAGTCCTGATATTTTTGGGCGAGGAACGCGTGCACAATTTCAGGTTTGTCGTGCGGGACAGCGTCAGCAAATCGCGCGTCGAATTGTAGAGCGTGGCACGAAAAACAAGTGTTCGCGTAAGTCGGCGGAGCCATGTAAGCGAGCTCGGCGCGTTTTTGCATGGCGGTCGTCGGATGGAAACTGCTCGGCATCGCAGTCGGCGGAGAAGCGTATTGCGCGCCTCCGGAGAAGGTGACGGCCTCGACGCCCGGCGCACCGTAAGGCCACGAGCCGCGCGGCGTTCCGGGGCGATGACAGTCATCGCACGCGAGATTGACGCGACGCCCGTCGGGGCCGAGAAGGTTCGCTGCAAGATGTACTTGGTGATTGAACTTGATACTGTCTGGGTCGCTGGAATTATCGCGCAAGGGCGCGAATTCCGGATGGCGCGCGAATGAGAGAACCGTGCGAACGAAATGCGGAGCGCCAGCGCGCGTCGAAAGATCGCTGTGGCATTGCGTGCAGGACGCGTTTCGCACCGCGATAAGCGAAATGCGGCCTTGATGCTCCACATGGCACGAAGAACAGGACGGCGTGAACTTTTGATCCGCGTGATGAATGGGACCGTCATGGCAAGCCACGCAAGCCTGATCGGTGACAGGATGGCGAAACGAGACCGTGTCCGCCACGTGGCACGCCGAGCACTTCTGCGCAAAGAAAGCGTGCGGTGCGGATAAGGGGCCCATGCTATAGGGCGCGCGATTTTTTGCAAATCCAGCGACAACTAGCCAGAGAACCGCGACCGCGGGAAAAGCAATCGAAAGAATAAATCTCCAGCGGCGAAGCGGCTGCGGCTGTTTGAAGTACGACAGCTCGATGCGCTGCGCTAGTTTTTTTGCAGTTCGCGGACGACGCGGCAAATCTTCGCTCCCAATTCCCTTCTAGTTAGAAACGCAACGCCATCACTACATGCACGGCGGCCAGCGCGAGCAGCGCGTATGACAACGGAACATGAACGAGCAGCCACGCGTGCAGAATGCGATGGAGACGCGCCTGGTGGGTCAGTTGGCGCTCTTCTTCGCAGATGCTCTCCAAATCTTTCAGCGTGTCGCGAAATTCGGGCGGCAGGCGAAGACGCAGCTCCTCGAAAATGCCCGATGCCTGCGGCGAATCGGCGAGCGGCGAGCGGCTGTGCGCGGGATTTTCGACAAAGGGACGCATGCGGCGCAAATAAAATTCGCGCAATTGGCCGCGCGCTTCTTCGCTGACTTCGACGCCCACTTCGACCGCGGAAGCGGAACTGTCGCCGCCGGGGGCCGTCCCTATCGCAGCGGTGCCGTCGAGCGAGCCGCAGGCGGCTGTCGCCAGTTGATCGGCTTCCTCGCGAAGCTGCGAGCGAATGTGATCGATCTGCTCGTAAATCGTTTCCATCGGAACTTCGGTGGTCATTTTGCGCGGAATATAAATTTGCAGGGCCGCGCCAAAGATGCCGCTAGCGATCACGATGAAAAATAAAATCATCAGCACGAGGGTGAGCGTGCCGCGCATGTGAAAGCCGGCATGGAAGAGAATAATTGGCAGGCTTGCGAGTCCCAGCCACAGATGGCCGCGCATCCAGGTTTGCGCGCGCCCCACGCGCCAGACGGGAAATTTCTTGCGCGCGCCGAGGAAGCCCGCGAAAATCATCAGCGCGAATCCAACAATGCCGAACGAGAGGCCAATGGCGCTGCCGCCGCGCGGGCCTTGCGGCGAATTCAGAGCGTACGGAATGTAGATGGCCGCGGCGATGGCCACCAGAACCGCTGCTGCAATCATCCAGTTGCGCTGAGTGCGATCGAGTAGCACGCTGCTTCTCAATCCCGCTTCGATTGCGCCAGAAGCGCACCGAAACATTTGCGTGGATCAACGCGATGAGCCGCGTCGTGAGGGCACGCATAGACACAGCTCGGTTCGGCATGTTCCGTACACAGATCACACGAAGTGGCTTTTTGTTTCATGACCGCGCGCGTGCGCCCCAGCGAATCCGCATCGGCAATTTGAACGGGAAACGGATGCATGTTGATATTGCCGTAGGGACAATTCTTCGCGCACAGGCCGCAACCGATGCACCAGTCCTCGATGATGACTTCCAGCGAATTGCGCCGCCGGATCGAGCCGACAGGACAGCCCACCATGCAGAGCGGGTCGCGGCACTGCCGGCACGAAGTGGCGACGAGGTATTTATCGAAGCGCAGGCCTTCGCGAATCAGGCGTGTCACGCCGTCGTGAGCGTCAGCGCAAGCGCGTACGCAAGCATCGCAACGCGTGCAACGCTCGAGATCGAGAATCAGCAGACTCTGCGCCTCCATCAACCCTTGCGCGAGAAAATCCTGCAACGGCGTGGATTCGACCAACGCGAGGCGTTCGCGATTTTCGCGCTGACGCTCGAGCGCGACGGATTCGAGACTGTGGCGAATCTCGGGAAACTTGTCGAGCATGAAATGAAAATCCTCTGCCGCGATTCGAACGACTTCGACGTGGTCGAGCGCGGTGCATGAAGCGGTCCGAACTCCGCCTCCAAGAAGGCCTATCTCGCCAAAATAACCGCCGCGGCCGAGGTACGCGAGAATCATTTCCCCGCCGGGATGCGCCTGCCACACTTTCACGAATCCGATGCGCACCAGATAAAAACTATCGGCGGGTTCGCCTTGGCGGCAAATGACCTGCCCGGGTGAATAGCGAACGAGTTCGACTTTGTCGCGCAGATGGTTGATGAAACTGGTGGTGAGTCCGGAAAAAACCGGAACGCTGCGCAGATGGGAGTCGAGCGCGCGACGCCGATAGTTTTCCTCGATTTGCCCGCGGAAATTCTTGTTGCGCTGGAGAATGTCCAGAACATTGCGAAGCATTTCAAGAGAGGTGACGTCCGTCGTGGCGCGCACTGTGGCGGAGCGCGGATAAAAACTCATGCACGTCATTTCGCCGAACAGGTCGCCGGGGCCGAGCTCGGCGACGGGCTTTTCGAGCGGCAGGTCCGCCGGGCCGTCAATGGGAATCGTGCGACGCACCGATTCTTCGTCGCGATGATCTTCCGTTCCGCGAGCGAGCCGGCTCGAAAGTTTGCTGAAAAAACCGCGCGCGCCGCCTTCGGTTTTTACATGCCCCATTTGCGCGTTGATGGAAACCTGCGCACGGCCTTCGAGCATGTAAAACGCCGTCGAACCGTATTCGCCTTCGCGGCAAATGATTTCGCCGGGGCGAAAATGGCGGACGACGATTGCTCCGCGATTCAATTCCAGAAACGTGCCGGAAACTCCAGCGAACACAGGCAATTCGTGCAGAACTTCTGGCGAAGCGGGTTCGCCTGTACGCAGTGAAGTACCCACGTGAAATTTGTTTGTCAGCGCGCCGGTGGGGCACGAGATCATGCATTCGCCGCACGACACGCAGGAAGAATTGCCCATGGGCAGATTCTGGTCGAAAGCGATTCCAGTGCGGTAGCCTTTGCCCATGCGGCCCAGAACATCATTGTGGCGAATTTCGTCGCAGCCGCGAATGCAGCGATCGCACAGAATGCATGCATCATGATCCACGGCAATGGCGACGGAGGAATCGTCTCGGCCGCGAGAAGTGGCGCGGCGCGCGAAGCGCGGATTTTCGACGCCTTCGGCGCGCGCCATAACTTCAAGCTCGCAATCGCCGGATTGTTGCTGCCGCGCGCACGGCGAGGGATGATCCGACATCAGAAGCTCGACGAGCGTGCGGCGAGCGCTGCGAACTTTTTCGGAAGTCGTCGAAACAACCATGCCGTTTTCCACCGGACGCACACACGAAGCCGTCAGGACGCGCCCGCCGACATCCACCACGCAAACGCGGCAGACGCCGACGGGAACTTCATTCTGCTGATGGCAGAGAGTCGGGATGCGAATGTTGTTTAAGCGCGCGGCATCGAAAACCGTTGTGCCTTCGGGCACAGAGACTTTGTCGCCGTCAATCGTCAACTCGACGAGCGCGGGACTCATGACGCCCTCGCGCGGCCCACGGGACAAACGCCGGCGGGGCAGCGGCGTTCCGTGTAATGGGCCGTAACTTCGCCAGAAAAATATTTCAGCACTGACGCGATGGGAACAGGAACGACCTGGCCCAAGCCGCAAATTGATGTCAGTCGAAGCGCGTTCGCGAGTTCGTCGATAAGCGCAAGATCGGATGACGCGCCCTCGCCGCGCGTCCAACCGGTGAGAATGTCGACAAGTTTCTGCGAACCAATGCGGCACGGAACGCATTTGCCGCAGGACTCGTTGCGAAAAAACTTGCTGGAGTTGAGAGCCATGTCGAGCATGCAGGCGGAGTCGTCGCAAACAACAAGCGCGCCGGAGCCGAGCATCGAGCCCGCGTCGGCCAACGATTTGAAATCCATGTGGACGTCGGCCATCGAAGCGGGCAGATAGCCGGAGGAAGGCCCTGAGGGCGCAAATGATTTCAATTCCCGGCCATCCGGAGGGCCGCCCGCGCAACGAAAAATCAGGTCGGACGCAGGCGCGCCCATCGCCACTTCATAAACGCCCGGACGTTTCACCGCGCCGCTGACGCCGATGAATTTCAAACCCGCAGCGCCCGACTGCCCTTGCGATTTGTACCAATCCACGCCGCGAACCAAAATGAGCGGCACGTTCAAAAACGTTTCGACATTGTTAATCACCGTGGGCTTTTGCCACAGACCTTGCACCCCCGGAAATGGCGGCTTGTTGCGAGGCTCGGCGCGTTTTCCTTCGATGGCTTCGAGCAAAGCGCTTTCTTCGCCGCAAATGTAGCCGCCCGGGCTGGTGAAAATCTCAAGGTCGAAGGCGAGATTCGAGCCCAGAACGCTTGGACCGAGCAAGCCGTCGCGATAGCAGGACTGAATCTCCGCGGCAACCATCTTCTTGGGCAATTCATATTCATGGCGGATATAGAGAATGCCCTTGCGCGCGCCGGTGAAAAGGCCCGCGAGAATCATGCCCTCTACGACCAGATGCGGGAGGTTCTCCAGGATGAAGCGGTCTTTGAATGTGCCGGGCTCGCTTTCGTCGGCATTGCACACGATGAATTTCTCGTCGCCGGGCGCGGCTTTGACGATTTCCCATTTCGTGCCCGTGGGAAAACCCGCGCCGCCCAGACCGCGAAGCCCGCTCGCTTTCAATTGCCCGATGAAGCCTGTCCAATCGCGCGAAGCGGCGTAGTTGCGAAGAGCGCCATAACGCTGGGAACTTCGATAAGGGTCAGAGAGAATTTCTTGCTTCGCCGGTTCGTGCTCCTGTTCCGGCAAAGGCTCACCCGCAAGCGCGTCACGAATCAGAAGATCCGCGGACGCGGAATTCATGCGCGTACAAATGTGGCCGTTCACGGCGATTGCCGGAGCGCCGTCGCATTGGCCGAGGCAGGAAACCTCTTGGAGAGAAAAATCCGCCGGCGAAGCGCTTTGATAGCGTCGCTGGATGCTTGCGCGAAGATCGTCGGCGCCGCGAAGATGGCAGGCCATATCGCAGCAAACGCGAACGTCAGCCTTCGGCGCGGGCGCGAGTCGAAAATGCGGATAAAAACTGGCTACGCCGTGCAGTCGATATAGCGGAATGCTCGAACGGGACGACAATGCGGCCAATTGATCGGCGGGAAGATAGCCGAACTGACCTTGAATGGCCTGCAGCTCGTCGTAGATCAACGGAATCGAAGACAATCTCGGGAGCCTCAGTTGCCGGCTTCAATGTGCCCGCCGGTGAGCACAATTCCAGAAATTCTTCCCGGCGGCTTCGGAGTATATAGCAGACCGATGATGGCGTGTCCACGAAGACAGCGGCTCTGATGGTGATTGTTTGGCCAACTTTCCAGGAGCGCAACGAGGCAAGCGTTGACTTGGCGCGCGGGCGCGGAGTATAAGCAGCGCGGTCTTCGATTATGACGAACATGACCCAATCGTGCGTTTTACGCGGCCTCACCAGCGTCGTGCTAATGCTTTCACTCGCGGGCCTGGCCGCTGCGAAGGGACAAAACCGCGCCGATAAAACGTCCACGCAAGCCGCGACGCCGGTTCAATACGTGGGCGCGGGCGGCTGTAGCGCTCCTGCGTGCCACGGAAGCGTGCGGCCAATGACGCAGACGCGCATTTGGCAGAACGAATACAGCACGTGGGTGACGCAGGACAAGCATTCCCGTGCCTACACGATGCTGAGCGGGCCTGTGGCAACGCGCATGGCGAAGATTCTCGGATTGCCTGCGGCGACCAGCGCGCCGAAATGCCTGGCGTGCCACGCGATTGACGCGCCTGCATCAGAGCGAGGACGAACGTTTGACATCAGCGACGGCGTGAGCTGCGAAAGCTGTCACGGCCCAGCGTCCGCCTGGCTCGGTCCGCACACGACGGTCGGCTGGACGCATGAGCAATCGGTGAAGCTGGGAATGTACGACACGCGGGACATTGTTCAGCGGACAGAACGATGCCTCGAATGCCACCTCGGAACGAAAAATAAATATGTAGACCACGAGATGCTCGCCGCGGGTCACCCGGATTTATATTTCGAACTGGATTCGTTTGAGGCGACCATGCCTCGGCATTGGAAGCAGCCGCTGAAACAAGACGCGTGGCGCGACGTCCGCGACTGGGGAACGGGCCAAGCGGTGCAATTTAGCGCGGATCTGAAATATTTGCAGAATTTGACGCAGCGCGAAGCATGGCCGGAATACTCCCAGCTCGATTGTTTCGCGTGCCATCACGATTTAGTGAAAACGGAAAACAGTTGGCGGCAGCAGCGCGGCTATGCCGGACGCACACCCGGAAGCCCTCCGTGGAATCCGTCGCGCTATATCGTGTTTCGCCAGATGGCTCGCGCGGTGGACTCAACATTGGCGACAAAACTCGATGCGTCGCTCGAAAACGTCAGTGCAGAGATGAGCCGCGTGGCTCCAGATCGGGCAAAAGTCGCCGCATCCGCCGCAGATACCGCGGGCGTGCTCGATGATTTAACGCAACGAATCGCGGCGATGCCTTACGACCAGGCGACTACCCTAAAGCTGATGCGCGATATCTCCGGCGACGACAGAATAGCCATGGCGGGAGAGCGCAGTGCCGAACAAGCGACCATGGCGCTCAATTCCCTGTTCCTTGCATACTCGAGAAACACGAAGATGTCGAATGACGCGGAGTTGCGTGCCACGATCGCGGGCCTTTATCAGCAATTGCAGAATCCGTCGGAGTACGATGGGTTCCAATTTGCCGCGCAGATGCGTAAAGTGAACGCGCTTCTGCGCTGACGAGCGAACACGCGGCATTCGGTATCCTTCTCGGAACTTTTTCTTGCCGAAGATTTGCGATAACCATGCGCGCTGATCCACTCACCGAGAAAAACAAATCTCCACACAAATGGCAGTCCGGCTTCTGGGCGCTGATCGCCACGCAGTTTCAAGGCGCCTTCAGCGACAGCGTTCTGAAATGGGTGACGATTTTTCTTGTACTTGAGCTGGGACTGCCGCAAGCGCGCCGCGACCGCCTCGTTGTCCTCGTTATACCGCTGCTCTTCGCGCTGCCCTTCCTGTTGTTTTCACTGACCGGCGGATATTTCGCCGACCGGTACAGCAAACGCAGCGTGACCATCGCCACCAAGGTCATGGAAATCGCCGTCGTGGTCTTCGCAACAGCGGGCTTGCTGTTGCACAGCATCGCCATGGAAGTTGACGCTGTCTTTTTGATCGGCTGCCAGGCGGCGCTTTTCGGGCCATCGAAGTACGGTTTGCTGCCTGAATTGCTGCCTGACGCGGAACTCTCTTGGGGAAATGGGATTCTCGAGTTGGGTACATTCCTGGCGATTTTGGGCGGGACAATCGCGGGCGGACTGCTCGCTCAACTATTTCACGGCCGCGAGTTCTGGAATGGCTTGATCCTCGTGGTGCTGGCCATCGCAGGACTCGCGTGCAGTAAGGGGATTTCGCGCGTACCGGCGGCGAATCCCACTCGAATGTTTCGCTGGAACCCGGCCGCGGAACTGTGGGACGAGATCGTGCTAATCCGTCGGGATCGTTTGCTGTGGGCCGCTGTCCTTGGAAACATCTACTTCTGGTTTCTGGGCTCGCTCGTGCTGATCAACATCGTGCTGTACGGCGCCGATGTCTTGCATCTGGGTGAAGCGCGAACAAGTTTACTGATGGCCTCAACAACATTGGGAATCGGCCTGGGAAGCCTTGCCGCGGGATACTTATCGCGAGGGAAAATCGAGTACGGACTGATCAGCGCCGGGACGCTGGGTATCGCTGCGATGGCGGCGCTACTCGGAATCCCGCATCTGGGTTACGCAACCGTGGCGGCGCTGCTTGGCGCGCTCGGATTTTTTGCCGGCTTTTTCGCCGTGCCGATTAACGCCATCATTCAGCATCGCCCTGAGCCTGCCCACAAGGGAAGCGTCATTGCTACCGCAAATTTGCTTTCGTTTGTGGGAATCGCGCTGCAGCCCATCGCGCAGTATGCCCTGCTTCAAATCGGGCATCCGAATCCGTCGAAAATGTTCCTGATCACCGCGGCACTGACGCTCGGCGCGACGATTTTCCTTTCCATGATGATGCCGGATTCGCTGCGGCGCATCGTCGCGTGGGCTAAGCCGTGATCGTCTTGCGACCCCGGAACAACGCCCATGACTTCTTCCCGCATAGCATCAACAGTGCCGGCCTCAGAAAATCGACAGCTTTATGTGCAGGAATTTCTTGGGGTCGCGGCGGAAATCGCCGATCATCAGGCGCATATCGCCGGTGAGCCCGGTCATGTTGTTGTAAAGCCGCGGATCGGTGAAAAATTTGCCCATGGTGCCCTGGCCGTTGTTGAGTTTTCCGGTGACGTCACGAACATTCGCGGATGCGTCGCGCAGATTCGTAAAGAGCGTATCGTCGGTTACCAGTTTCCCGAGCGTCCCCTTTCCATCGCGCACGCCTGCGAGCAGCGTGTTTGAATTCGCGAGGAATTGTTTCGTCTGATCATAAACGGTAGGGTCGTAGACGAGCTTCCCCAGAGTTCCCTTCTGCGCCTGGATATCGCCAAAAATTGCCTCTGCATGCCCAGCAGTCGCGTTTACTTTGTTGTATAAATCGTCGGAAACGACCAGCTTCCCGATCGATCCTTGCCCGGACTGAACCCCCTTGATGATTGACTCGGCTTTCGCGACCGTGGCGTTCATATGGTTGTACATCGACGGATCGTAGATGAACTTGCCAATCGTCCCCTGCCCTTTGCGGACCGCGCCGATGATGTCGCCCACCTGCTGCGTCAATTGGCCGAGATTCGCCTCCAGCTCAACGCCTCGCTCGACGATTTCCTGCATGTCGTTCCCGGCTTTTCCTGGAATCGTTCCCTGGTTCTGGACGACATCCCCCGAGCCGCGAGAGATATTGACGTAACGGTTCCCGAGAAGGCCCGAGGTGACAAGGCTGGCCTGCGAATCGGTGCGAATCAGGTTCTGGTAGCGTTTATCGATGCGCATGTCGATTTGGATATTCTGCATGTGATCCGCCGGATGCGGATTGATGGTCAGTTTTTGCACGTTCCCGACCATTACGCCGTCCAGGCTCACGGGCGCGCCAACCTGGAGATCCGAGACCTCTGGGAGAAATGTCTTCAACGAGTACTTCGGCCCCCAGTTCACACCGGTCACATAGAACACCGCAATCCCCAGAAGCACCAATCCGGCCAGAACGAACAGCCCCACGCGAAGTTCCGTCCAGCTAATTTGCTTGCGCTGCGCCATTTATTCCCTCCTGTGATCTAAGTCGAATTTCAAGAAATTCGCCGTACGCTGCACTCAACAGATGCTCTGGCTCTGTTGACATCATGCTCCCGGAAGCGCCTCGCCGCGAGTTTGTCATCCCGAGCCGCCATGCGGCGAAGGATCTGCTTTTCGTTTTTGGCAGCTCCGCTCAGGATGCCAATAGAGCCCGATGCTCTCAAGACAAAAACTCACGCAAATAGGGATCCGCCGATTTCAGTAATTCCTGGGTCTCGCCCTGGAAGTAAACCTGAGCGTCGCGAAGAACTAGAAAGTTGGTCGGCGAAAAACGGCGCCCGTCTTTTTCTTCCCAAACGGGGACGACATGGCCGGACTTCGAGTCGAAAAGAAAATTCGCCAGCCCAAAAGCGTCCTGAAGACGATGGGTGGCCAAAAGGGACGTCACGCCGTTCAAATCGCGCAGGCGCAAAATCAGCGTGATGATGGTCTGGCTCGTCACAGGATCCAGGCCGCCGGTCGGCGAATCGTAATAAACGATCGGCGGCTGGTCGATCAGCGCGCGCGCGATCGAAACGCGCCGGCGCATGCCTCCGGAAAGTTCCGCGGGAAATTTGTCGTAGGCGTCCTCCATTTCCACGAAACGAAGGGCCTCGCGCACGCGCGGCTCCGTTTCTTCCGATGCCACGGACTCCTCGCGCAGGCGAAAAGAAACGTTATCGGCCACGTTGAGCGAGTCGAAGAGCGCTCCTTCCTGAAAAACGAAACCGATACGCCGCCGGAAATCGAGCAGATCGACTTCCTTCATTTCCGTCAGATCGCGACCCATCACCACCACGCGGCCGGATTGCGGGCGCAACAGGCCGGCGGCAAGTTTGAGCAGAACAGTTTTGCCCGAGCCGCTTTCGCCGAGAATCACCTTGGTTTCACCTGGGACAACTTCAAAGGAGATTCCGCGAAGCACCTCTCCCTCATCGAAGCCGATGCTGACGTCTTCGAAGCGGATGAGCGGCTCGCCCGGAATGTTGTCAATTGTGGGCTTTGTTCCCATCGCCCTCAATTCCATTGCGCGAATCGATTATAGATGGAAACTCGCCATTCTGGCCGGAGGAAAAGCGGCGGCCGCGAAGCTTCAGGACGCGAACCAGTAGAGCAGCAGTTTGCCAAGGAAAAAGTCACTCACTAGAATCGCCACGGAAGCGACAACCACAGCCGTCGTCGTGGCGCGACCCACTCCCTGCGTCCCGCCCCGCGTTCGCAGACCGTAGTAGCACGCCACGGTCGCGATGATGACGGCGAACACAACAGGTTTGGCCAAGCCCATGACCAGATCGCCGAAAGCCAAAGCCTGGATGGCGCGATTCCAGAATTCGACGGCGCTCAATCCCAGCGTGAAGTGCGCGACAATGTAGCCTCCGATAAGCCCTACCAGATCCGCTACCGCCGTCAGCAGCGGCAGGACGAGAACCGTGGCAATCAATCGTGGGACTACCAGCTTGCGAACAGGATCGGTGCCCAGCGCCCGCATTGCATCCACCTGTTCGGTAACCACCATCGAGCCCAGCTCGGAGGCGATGCCCGACCCGTTACGCCCCGTCACCAGCAACCCCGCAATCGTGGGGCCCAATTCGCGCACCAGCGCAATCGCAACCGTGTCGCCGGTCAGCGCCGTTTCACCAAACCGTTGAAATTGCGCCGCGGTATTCAAAACCATCACGCCGCCGATAAAAAAACCGGTCAGTAAAATAATCGGCAGTGAGCCCACGCCGATCGCGTCCATCTGCTCCAGCACGTCTTCTGGGTAATGCGGCGCGCTGAACATTTTCCCAAGAGCGTCGCCGACCAAATAAGAATAGCTCTGGAGTGAAAGGATTTGCCGCTTGAGCGCGTCATTCAGCCCAGCGATTGGCGAAGGTGTGGTGGACTCCGGCGTCTTGGGGGTGAGCGTCGCCATCGTGCAAATTTGAGCTTCGACAGCGTAACGTTGAGTATGGAGGACGTCAAGGCATCTCGGAGTGAATT
>Ga0307372_10010585_pt1 | contig 12455 bp, 11 predicted proteins | sample OX1MG_FD_202533 | JGI IMG/M metagenome (GOLD analysis project Ga0307372, IMG submission 202533) | Soil microbial communities from Risofladan, Vaasa, Finland - OX-1 | ecosystem: Environmental > Terrestrial > Soil > Coastal area > Acid sulfate soil | place: Finland: Risofladan, Vaasa | collected...
TCGCGCATCGCCAGGCAGCAGAGGATCGCCATCCTGATATCGGCTCATGACATGAACCCACTGCTCGCGGCGATGGATCGCATTGTCTACGTTGCTGGCGGCCGAGCGGCCAGCGGAGCTACCAACGAGGTGGTTCAGACTGACGTCCTCAGCAAGCTCTACGGCCGCCAGGTCGATGTCATCCGGCTCCGAGACCGCGTCTTGGTGGTTTCCGGCAGCGAGGAAACATCCGCCGCCGACCACGAGCACGCGCACGAGACCGCTGACCCGGGGCTGGTCTGAATGCGGGCCTCAGGAAGCTGGAGATGATCTTTGGCTCCGGCTTCTTCCAAAGCGCCCCGGTTCAGGTGGCGCTGGTGGTGGGGTCGGTGGTGTCGGTCGTATCTGGGGTGGTTGGCGTATTCACGGTGATTCGGGGCCAGTCCTTCTCGGGTCACGCTCTCGCTGATCTGGGCGCCACCGGGGGTTCCGGTGCCTTTCTCATCGGAGTCAGCCAGTTCTGGGGCTTCGTGGCCATCGCCGGGGTGGCCGCCGCAACTATCGAGTTGCTTGGCCTGCGGCAACCGCGGGGGAGGGACGTGGCGACGGGGGTCGTACTCGGCGCCGGCCTGGGCCTGGCCGCGCTGTTCCTCTATCTGGACACCACGGTCAGCCACAGCACCGGTGCCCCGATCACCATCCTGTTCGGCTCCATCTTCGCCATCGACAGTCGCCTCGTACCGATCATCGTCGGGTTGAGCGTGGCCTCCCTGGCGATTGTTCTTCTCTTCTATCGCATGCTCTTGTTCAGCTCGCTGAGCTCGGATATGGCTGCCGCGCGCGGGGTCCCGGTGCGGTTGGTGGGGATCGGATACTTGGTGGCTCTGGCGCTGGCAGTCGCCCTGTCGGCCATGACCATCGGGGCCGTGCTCAGCACCGCGCTGCTGATCGGACCGGCGGCCTGCGCCCTGCGTCTGACCAGGCGTCCCGGGTGGGCCCTGGCGCTGGCGGCGCTGATCGGAGTGCTGGTAACCTGGATCAGCGTAGTCCTCGCCTACAACAGCTACTACTGGTCTCCCGGTGGCCGCGCTTGGCCGGTGAGTTTTTTCGTGGTAGCGTTGATTTTCTCGCTGTATCTCCTGACCCAGATTCCGTTTGCCAACTGGCGGCAAAGGCGGAGCACGCAGCTGGTGGTCGGCGAAATCCAGTCGGCTGACGGGTAGCCGGGAATGTTCTCCGGGTTCATGGTCACCACTTGGCTGGCGGCGACCATGGTTGCCGTGGTTGCCGGAGTCCTCGGCTTTTTCATCGTCTTGCGCGGAGCTGCTTTCGTCGCGCACGCGGTGCCCAATGGTGCTTTCGCAGGCGCCGCGGCGGCGAGCCTGCTCGGCCTCAGCACCTTGCTCGGCCTCGCGACATTCGCCATTGCCGGAGCGCTCGGCATCGGCTGGCTCGGCCGGCGCGGGCGCCATGACGTAGTGACCGCCTTGGCGCTGGTCATGATGCTGGCTCTGGGCGCTCTCTTCCTCAGCATGAGCGAGGAATATGCATCCCAAATCTTCTCACTGCTATTCGGCGACATCGTTGGTGTGAGCGCCGCTGAGCTTCTGCCGATTCTGGGATTGGGAGTGGTCTGCGTCGGGGCCAGCCTCATGCTGTTTCGACCGCTCTTGCTTAGTTCGATCATGCCCGAGGTGGGGGAGGCGAGCGGGGTCAGTTCGGCTCGTATGGAGACCTACTTCGTCCTCTTGGTGGCCCTGGCCACCACGATGACAGTTCCGATCGTGGGAGCGTTTCTGATGTTCAGCCTGATGGTCGCGCCGGCGGCTGCGTCTCGCGCGCTCACGGCGCGGCCCGAGCTGGCCATGGGTCTGGCCGTGATCATCGCTCTGGTAATCGTCTGGGCAGCCGTCGCGCTTTCCTACATCACGGCTTGGCCGATCGGCTTCTTCGTCGGCATGCTGGGCGCCTCCGCCTACGGTCTGGCTCGGACTGGGCAGGCATACCGGCAGAAGAATCCGGTGGCGGACAAACTCAAGCTGGACGCTGTGGGATGACGGCGAGCCCAAGATACGGTGACTGATATGTCCGATATCCACGCCAAGCTCTCCACCTCAATCCACGACGCCGTACGGGTGCGCCTGGCCAAAGTCGACCAGCGCTATACCACTCGACGCCGCCTCCTAGTGGAGACCCTGGCAGCAGCAGCGCGTCCCCTGACCATCCCCGAAATCGTGGCCACCACGCCACGTCTGCCCCAAAGCACCATCTATCGGAACTTGACCATCCTGGCGGAGGTAGGGGTGGCCTGCCGGATTCCCGGTACCGACGATTACGGCCGCTATGAGCTGGCTGAGGAACTCAGTGGGCACCACCATCACCTGGTCTGTACCCGTTGTGGTCGCGTGGATGATGTCCCGGCCACGGCTACCCTGGAGCGAGCCCTGGATGACGCTGCAAGCGCCGTGACCGACCGGCAGGGGTACCGAGTCACCGAGCATCGTTTTGACCAGTTGGGCCTGTGCCGCGACTGTTGCGACTCCTGAATACCCTTTGAGGGTTCGCGGCCGTTGCAAAACGGGTTGTCTGAATAGGGGATGCCAGATACGTGAGTGGCGACTGCGCCGTTCGGCAACTTAGTCCAGACTGCCTAGTTGAGAAGTCGAGAGGCAGCAGGGGATGACCGGGAAGCTACAAATGCAGCAATGGACTGGTGACTCGCTCAGCTGCGCACTGGTGAGTACCCCAACATGGCGACGGCCTTTGGGATCCGGGATCCGCGTCAGCCTTCGGACGAGCCATCTCAAATCGCGACCGACGCAGTCAGGCTAAACGATCAGTTCGGACGTGGGTTGGCGGTGCTTCTTGATGGTGCTGCCCTCCGCTTCGGGCTGAACCCACACCCACGCGCCTGAGTCTCAGGCCCGGCTGCCGGGTAAGGGCACCCCGGATCTGGCTAGCGTTGGGTCGTCCCTGTCCGAGGACCTGCCTACATGTCGTCGAGCTTGAAGTCTCCGGAGGGTTGGCTCGCGGCCGACTCCCCGCTGCCCGTTGCTGTGGATTGGACGGGCACCGGTTGTGGCCCCGTCGTACCGGTGTCGACAGCGCTCGCCTGGCTAGCATGGGTGTCGAGTGCCGTCAGGGCTGCCTCCACCGCGGCATGCGGTCCCTTGTTGCGTTGCTCGGCGTAGTAGGCGGCGCCGAGGTCACGCAGCAGGGCGTCGGAGGTACGCTTGGCTTGCACGGCGTCGAATTTGGTCTGCATCTGGGCGGTTCCCTGCTGCGCCTTGACCGCCAACTGGTCAGCCTGTGCCTTCATCTTGTCCATGAATCCCATGATCAATCTCCTCCCGACTATTGCTCGGTCAGTTAAACAAGCCGCCCACGCCGGCGCGACCGCGGTCCTCACCGGGATCTCCGATCAACTTTTCCATCGTTTCCGCTAGGCCATGCAGGTTCACCGACTGAAGGATTACCGAGCCATCGCCTTCCAGCGTGGCCAGGTTGATTCCGTCGCCGCCGAACGCGGCCGTCATCAGGGTCTTGGTGTTGAGTCCGCCGATGTACTCAACGCTGTATCGAACCGTGTCCTGGAAGGCGACCAGACATCCCGCGTGCACCTGTATCTTGCCGCCGTATTTGGAGGGATTCAACTCGATGAAGTTGCCCGCGGCGGCGATCATCAGGGTGCCGCTGCCGGTGAACTTCTCAAGCACGAACCCGGTGCCGCCTCGGCGCCCGGTGCGAAATCCGGCGAAGGCGATGTCGAACTCGACACTTCCCTCGGCCGCGATCAGAGCGTCCTTCTCGGTGAACCATCCGACCTGACCGTCCAACTCAATGGCGCGCAGCTCACCGGGCAGGGTGCCGCCGAATGCCACCAGTCCACTGCCACCGGCCGCGGTGAAGTACTGGAAAGCCAGACTCTGACCGGCTACCACCCGCTTGCCCACCTCCAAGGCCTTGCCCAGCAGCCCGCCGCCGCCACCCGGGCTGTCCGGGAGGCTTGGTGAGACGCGTCTCGAGGGAGACGTTGGTTGTCTTCCAGAGGAATCGCCCGGCCTCGGCGAAGACCGTCTGCCCAGCCTCCAGCTGGCAGATCACCATCTGGTCGGCCGTGCCGACGATCTTGTTGGCTACCGTCATGCCCTACGTCCCCTCAGCTAGCCGACCCTGAGGGAAGGCTACCGCGGGGACCTCGGCCGCACAAGGCAAGAGCCAGCCAGGCCGGCTAATCACAGTGAGCGCCCGCCAGTTTTGGCTGGAGGGCCCACGTCCGGGAGCCGGAAGGACTAGCTTCCGCCTCCTTCAAGCAACGCCTGTGCATTGTCGTGAAGCACCGCTTGCAGCTCGGCTTGGCTCAGTCCGAAGCCGGCCACCGCATCGAGGGCCGCCCGGGGGCGGTAGAGGGGATAGTCGCTGCCGAACAGGATGCGGTCGATGCTCTTCGCACAGTTGGAGGACCGCATCGTTGAGCGCGCGCGTGAGCTCCAAGTTCCCCGGGGTGCGATGACCAACGCAGCAGCTCGTTCGATCCCCAACCCTTCCACCTTGGCCAGGTAGTCCTCAGCCGTGTGGGACTCGGCCACCGCTTGCTGGCTGGGGTGAATCAAGGGATGAGTGTGGCTGTCAATGACCCGAGGACCCGCCCTAGCTCCTTAATCTCCCTAGCCGACCGTGGGTGCGCTTGGCGCCTGCGGCTGACGCTGCACGTCCCGGCGGGTGATCGCGAGGTACGCCACCAGACAGGCGATTATGAGAGTCAAGAGCAAGGCGAGGCGCCCGTCGCCCCAGCCCAGACCCCCGACGTATTCGGGCTTGCCCACCCAGTCCGCGAAAGATGCGCCCAGTGGCCGGGTCACCACGTAGGCGAACCAGAAGGTGAAGATCGAGTTCCAGCGGAGCCACCGGTAGCCGACCGCAGGGACAGCGATCAGGGCGGCGAAGAGCAGGATCGAGACGAAATAGCCGAGTCCTAGAGGGATGGCGGTCAGGTCCCCGAGCGCGGTGCCCATGGCAAAGGTCGCGCATACGACCGCCCAGTAGAAGATCTCTCGGCGTGAGGTGTCGATGCTGTGGATCGACAGCGTTCCCTCAGTTTTCCGCCAGGCCACAAACACGGCCGCCAAACCGACTGCGTAGAGGGCGGTGGACGCTACGTAGGGGACGCCAAAGCCGACGTGTAGGACATCTGCGGCCATGGTGCCGAAGACCCCCACCATGACCACCGCGAACCAATAGGTCCAGGCCAGGTAGCGCCGTCTCGAGAACTGCAGTGCCAGCGCGACCAGGAATCCGAGGAACCCCAGAGCGACGGCCAGCACGGGGTTCATCGCGTGGACCATGGCATCCGAGGTCGCCTCGCCCATGGCGGTGGAGAGAGCCTTGATCACCCAGAAGTAGACGGTGATCTCGGGAACCCGAAGGGCTCCTCGGGACCGAGGTGGCGAGGAAGACGCACTGCCGGACACCCGATCAGAATGCCAGAGTGCTGGTGGGCTTCACAGTGCTCGGTCCCCCACCGGCCACCATGGAGCCCACCTGTCGGTTAGTCCGGGATGGCGCCAGCGCGATTCCCTACTGCGGTCCAGGGCTGAGAATCCTGGCTTCAGACGGACGGAGCGGCCCGCGGCGGTAAAGCGCGCATTTCGGATGGCGGTCGGCGATGGGCACCCATTAGCCTCAATCCAGTTCATCAGGAGGGAGCGTCGATGACCCGGCGGGGCTGGCTGCTCTTTGGGGTGATGTGTCTCATCTGGGGCATTCCTTACCTTTTGATCAAGGTGGCGGTCCGCGATCTGGCCCCCGCCGACCTCGTCTTCGGTCGCACCATCATCGGCACCGTCCTCCTGCTGCCGATCGCCCTCAGTCGGGGCCAGATCCGACCCCTGGTGGCCAGGTGGCGGCCCTTGGTCCTCTACTCCCTGGTCGAGATCGCCATCGCCTGGTTCCTACTGTCCGACGCCGAAACCCACATTTCCAGCTCACTGTCCGGTCTCCTGGTGACCGCGGTCCCCCTGGTCGGGGTGCTCATCGTGCGCCTCAGGGGAGCCCAGGAGCGCCTGACGTCGACGCGGCTGGTGGGCTTACTGATGGGCATAGCCGGGGTCGGCGCGGTTCTGGGTTTTGACCTGGGCCACATCACCCTGCTCTCGATGGTGGAGATGGCGGTGGTGGTCTGCTGCTACGCGCTTGGCCCGCAGATCCTGGCCCACCGCCTCGCCGACCTGCCGAGTCTCGGGGTGGTCAGCGGATCGCTGGCTATTTGTGCCGTCATCTTCGCTCCCGCGGCGATCCTGGAGCGGCCGGCGCACCTCCCCTCGACGTCGGTAATCGGAGCCGTCCTGGCGCTGGGGGTCATCTGCACGGCCATCGCCTTCCTGGTGTTCTTCGCCCTGATCGCTGAGGTGGGCCCGGTGCGAGCCACTGTCATCACCTACGTCAACCCGGCAGTAGCCGTGGCCCTGGGGGTGACCCTGCTCCACGAGCCCTTCACCGTGGGAATCGGGCTGGGCTTCGCCCTGGTGCTCGGCGGTTCAGTTCTCGCCACCAGGCCCGGCAGCCCCAGCTCCAGCAGACCCACGGTCGCCGCGGAACCGATCGGGCCGGCGCTACCCGTCGCTGAGCCCTAGCTCAATCTTCGGTGGGCCGGGGCCTCCATCAGTATGTGGCCCGCACCACTTCGCGCCACTCCTGCGGCACACTCTCCAGATAGGTCGGCAGGTCGCGTTCGCTGAGGCCCGCCTGGGAGAGGGTCGTGGGAAGCTCGAGCTGGGCGATCAGCTCTCGGCAGGCCCGAGCCACCTCGGCTGGCCCGGCTACTTGGAAGGGCTCGGCTAGGGGCGCCACCCGCTCGGGGTCGGTCTTGGCCGTCTCTTCGATCACCGCTGGGAGCAAAGCGCAGGACGTGATCCCGTGGGGTATCCCGAAGGGAGCCCCCAATAGCTTTCCCAACGAGTGGCTGGGGCCCATGGGCACTGAAGCCAGGCCCAGGGCGGCCCACCATGCGGCGATCTGGGCCTGGTGCCGCGCACCCGCGTCTGCCGGCGCCCGCTTGCAGCCGGGCAGGGCCGTCAGGAGCCTGCGGAGGGCTTCGGTTGCCAGCAGATTGCTCAGCTCGTCCTGGACCGGAGACCAGATGGTTTCAACCGCATGGTCGACCGCCCTGATACCGCTCCCCAGCCACAGCTTGAGGGGCGTAGGCAGAGCGAAGAGGGGGTCGAGGATGACCACCCTCGGCGCCGCCTCGCGGTCCACGACGCTCCGCTTCTGGTTAGTTGGGCCGTCGGTGACTCCGGCGCTGGCGGTGAACTCCGCCCCCGAGAGGGTGGTGGGGATGGCCAGGTGGACGGCGGACCGACTGGCGCCGGCCTGGTGGAGGGCTGCCTTGCAGCCGTCGATCACGCTTCCACCGCCCACGCTGACCACGGCATCGGCTTCTTGTCTCGCGAGCACATGGGCCAGTTCGGTGACCGCCGCCTCCGGAGTGTGCTGCGGGAGCCCTCTGAAGGTGGCCCGGTGACGCGATCCGAGCTCCAGCTCCAGGTTTTTGATCAGCGGGGTCTGCTTGGCCAGTGTCGCCGAGCTGACCACCACCACTCGGGACCGCCCCAGTCGCTCCACTTCTTTGGGGAGGCCGGCTGCGGCGCCGGGTCCGGAAAGCACTCGTTCCGCCGGAGATCCGACGTGGACTGAGGTCACCGGCCTCCTATTCCGACAGAAACTGACGGAGGACCAGCTGCAGGACCCCGCCGTGGCGCAGGTACTCCACCTCGTTCTGACTGTCGACCCGCGCCACCACCGAGACTTGTCGGGTCTTGCCCAGCCGGTCGGTGACGGCGATCTTGAGCGGGGCTCTGGGCCTCAGCTCCTGATCGAGATGGGTGAGCGAGTAGGCCTCGGTGCCATCAAGCCCGAGGCTGGCCGCAGACTCCCCCTCGCAAAACTGGATCGGGAGCACCCCCATCCCCACCAGGTTGCTGCGGTGAATCCGCTCGAAGCTCTCTGCCAGCACCGCGCGCACTCCGAGCAGGGCTGTGCCCTTGGCCGCCCAGTCCCGGGAGCTGCCCGACCCATACTCCTTGCCTCCGATCACCAACAGGGGAACCCCTTCCTCGCGGTATCGAACCGAGGCTTCGTAGATGGTGGTCGGGTCACCGTCTGGCTGGTGCGCAGTGAACCACCCCTCTTTGCCGCCAGCCAACTGATTCCGCAAGCGCACGTTACCGAAGGTGCCCCGGATCATCACCTCGTGATTGCCCCGCCGCGAGCCGTAGCTGTTGAACTCCTGGGGTGCCACGTCGAGCGACTGGAGGTACTCCCCGGCCGGGCTGGTGGGCGCGATGGACCCGGCCGGGGAGATGTGGTCGGTGGTGACCGAGTCTCCCAGCAGGGCCAGAACTCGGGCCCCCTCGATGTCGGGCACCACCCCGGCGTCGGCTGACATCCCCTGGAAGAGAGGCATCTCCCGGATATAGGTCGATGACTCTTCCCACTGATAGCTGGGGCCGGTCGGAGACTCCATCTCGGCCCAATGGGCGTCCCCGCCGAAGATCCGTTCGTACTCGCGGCTGAAGAACTCCGGCTTGACCGCGGAGGCGATCACCTGGTCGATCTCGGATGCGGTGGGCCAGAGCTCGCTGAGGAAGACCGGCTTGCCCTCCCGGTCAAAGCCCAAGGGCTCCTTGGTCAGGTCCCGGCGAACGCTGCCCGCCAGGGCAAACGCCACCACCATGGGGGGCGAGGCAAGGTAGGCGGCTTTCACCTGGGGATGGATCCGCCCCTCGAAGTTGCGATTGCCGCTGAGCACAGCTGCCACGCTCAGGTTCTGCTCCTCGACGATTCGGGCGACCTCGTCGGGAAGCGGGCCGCTGTTCCCGATGCAGGTGGTGCAGCCATAGCCGACCACGTCGAACCCGATCTCTTCTAAGGCCGGCAGGAGCTCGGAATGACGCAGGTAGTCGGTGACCACCCGGGAACCCGGTGCCATGCTCGTCTTGACGAAACTAGGTGGGCGGAGTCCGCGCTCCACGGCCCGCTTGGCCAACAGGCCAGCCGCCACCATGACGCTGGGATTAGAGGTGTTGGTGCAGCTGGTGATCGCGGCAATTACCACCGCACCGTCTTCCAGTTGCGGACTCTCGACTGGGGAGGGGCGCTCCACCTGGGGCGGGAAGTTGTCGACAAAGCTGCGGCTGATCTGGGCCAGGGGAACCCGGTCCTGGGGCCGCCTCGGTCCGGCGACGCTGGGCTCGATGGTGTCGAGGTCGAGTTCCAGCAGTTCGCTGAATTGAGGGATGGGCGAGTCGGAGGTCCGGAAGAGTCCCTGCTCTCTGGTGTAGCGGTCGACCAGGTCGATGAGCTCGGCAGGTCGCCCGGTTGTCTTCAGGTAATCGAGCACGATCTGGTCGACCGGGAAGAGGGCGGCAGTCGCCCCGTACTCCGGGGCCATGTTGCTGATGGTTGCCCGGTCAGCCAGGGAGAGCCCATCCAGACCATCTCCACAGAATTCGACGAATTTCCCCACCACCCCGATACCCCGCAGCCACTCGGTGACCCTGAGGACGAGGTCAGTGGCCGTTACCCCGGCTTGGAGACGTCCCCGGAAGCGCACTCCGAGGACCAATGGAGGGGTCAGAAGCAGCGGCTGTCCCAGCATTGCCGCCTCGGCCTCGATTCCGCCCACTCCCCAGCCGAGCACCCCCAGAGCATTGATCATGGTGGTGTGGGAGTCGGTGCCCACCAGGGTGTCGGGTATGGCTAGCTGGTGGCCGTCCTGTTCACGCAGCTGAACGACTCGGCCGAGATACTCCAGGTTGACCTGGTGACAGATCCCCATCCCCGGAGGCACCACTCGAAAGCCCCGGAACGCCTGCTGCGCCCATCGGAGCAAGCTGTAACGCTCGAAGTTGCGTTGGTACTCCCGCTCCAGGTTGGTCCCGTAGGCCGACTGGCTGCCGAAGGCGTCCACCTGGACCGAGTGGTCGATTACCAGGTCGGCGTCGACCAGGGGATCGATCCGCTCCGGGTCGCCTCCGGCCCGGACCATGGCCGATCGCATCGAAGCCAGGTCGACCACGGCGGGTACGCCAGTGAAGTCTTGGAGCAACACCCGGGCCGGGAAGTAAGGCAGCTCGCGCTCCCGGTCGGCCTCCGCCACCTGGCCCTGCCAGCCGGCCAGGAATAGGGCGTCCTCGGGCCGGCCGTGGCTACCGCCAGCCTCGCGGAGGAGCATCTCGAGCCAGACCTTGACAGTGCTTGGCAGGCGATCCGGGTCGGCATGGCCCAAGTCGCGGAGTCGCGCCAGGCTGAAGTAGCGGGGCCCCCCGGGCCCCAGTGCCGCCATCACTCCCAGAGGGTCCGCAGACGAGCCTTCGACCATGATCCTCCACCGTGAGTGTCGACCACCGCTGACCTACCCATCTTAGTTCGCCTTCGATACGACTTCCCCTGCTCTTCCGTTTGACAGTGAGATCGAACGGTGGCCATACTCGACGGGCCTTTTGGCGCGGACCCCCGGGCGGCGGCGGTCGAGGGTCAGGCACGGGGAGTTGCGGAGGACCGCTTGAAGACCAGAGGCGCCTATCGCGGCGGCAAAGTGCTCGCCGCTGCCTCGCTCGGCGTCCTGGGAGCCGGCCTCGCGACGGGGTCGTCGGTGCTGGCGGCCAACACAAACTTCCTCACTCCGGCAGGCCCCCCGGCAGGCACCATCGACATGCTCTTCTACGTCTTCCTGGCCTGTTCCATCGTGGTCCTGGTCGGGGTGGGGGGGGCGATCATCTACGCCTGCTTCCGCTTCCGGCGCCGTTCCGACGATGAGATGCCCGCCCAGATTCATGGCAATGCCCGCCTGGAGCGAGCCTGGGTGATCGGCCCGGCCGTCCTCTTGTTCGCCCTCTTCATCCTCAACGTCGTCAATGTCGGCTACCTGCGCACCGGTCCCAGCCCGGCTTCCCTGGCGGGCCGTAACCCGGTCAACGTGCACGTCACTGGTCAGCAGTTCGAGTGGACGTTCACCTACTCCAATGGCAAGAGCTCAATCCGCACCATGGAGATCCCGGTCAACACGCCGATCGACCTGACCACCAGCTCCAAGGACGTCATCCATGGGTTCTGGGTGCCGCAGTTGGGAGCCAAGATCGACGCCCTTCCGGGAATCACCAACCACGCTTTCATCGAGGCCAGCCAGAGGGGTACCTATGAGGGCCAGTGCTACGAGTTCTGCGGTGTCGGCCACGGCGACATGCTGATCACCGTGAAGGTGGTCACGATGGCGCAGTACCAGAGCTATCTCAGCAAGCTTTCATAGGAAGGTAGTGAGGTTTCATGACCACCGCTGACATTCCTCTTTCCCGACCGGTTCCGCGCTCCTACGGCAAGGTTTGGGAGTGGGTGACCACTACCGATCACAAACGCATCTCCCTGCTCTATTTCTTCACCACCTTCGCCTTCTTCATGATCGGTGGTTTGATGGCGCTGCTGATGCGTACCCAGTTGGCCCAGCCCAACAACGACCTACTCACCGCTCAGCAGTACGACCAGCTCTTCACCATGCACGGGACGACGATGATCTTCCTGTTCGTGATCCCGGTGTGGAGCGCGTTCGGAAACTACATGGTGCCTTTGATGATCGGGGCCAAGGACATGGCCTTCCCGCGCATCAACGCCTTCGCCTTCTGGCTGGTGCCACTGGGCGGACTGGTCATGTACAGCGGCTTCCTGCTGCCCGGAGGTGCTGCCTCAGACGGATGGACTGGTTACGTACCGCTGGCGGAGAAGCTCTACACGCCTCAGGTGGGCCAGGACCTGTGGATCCTCGGGCTGCACATTCTGGGCATTTCGTCGGTGATGGGTGCGGTCAACTTCTTGGTCACCATCCACAAGTTGCGCGTCCCCGGGATGACCTGGTTCCGGATCCCCCTCTTTGTCTGGTCGATGGAGGTGACCTCGGCGCTGATCCTGCTGGCCTCACCGTTCCTGGCTGCAGTCCTGGCCATGGTGCTGCTGGACCGCCAATTGGGTACTGACTTCTTCAATCCCGCAGGCGGAGGAAACGTGGTCCTGTACCAGCTGATTTTCTGGTTCTACTCCCATCCGGCGGTCTACATCATGGTGCTGCCCGGATTCGGTTTGATTTCCGAGATCCTGCCTGTGTTCACCCGTAAACCGATCTTCGGCTATCGAGCCATGGCGGTCTCCTTGGCGGCCATTGGCGTGCTTGGATTCATGGTCTTCGCGCACCACATGTTCACCGTCGGGCTGCCCCTGCCGGTGCAGTACTTCTTCATGGCCAGCACCATGGTTATCGCGGTACCGACCGGAGTGAAGATCTTCAACTGGCTAGGAACACTATGGGGCGGTTCGATCCGCTTCACGGCAGCCATGCTCTTCGCCGTGGGTTTCGTGTTGATGTTCCTGATCGGGGGCTTGGACGGCGTTTTCCTGGCCTCACTGGGCATCGACTACGAACTCAACGG
>Ga0307372_10010586_pt1 | contig 12455 bp, 10 predicted proteins | sample OX1MG_FD_202533 | JGI IMG/M metagenome (GOLD analysis project Ga0307372, IMG submission 202533) | Soil microbial communities from Risofladan, Vaasa, Finland - OX-1 | ecosystem: Environmental > Terrestrial > Soil > Coastal area > Acid sulfate soil | place: Finland: Risofladan, Vaasa | collected...
TTGCGGTCTCGCTCGATGCCCGTCCGCGGCTTCCGGCGGAAGAGCCCGCCGAACAGCATCTGCTGCATCTGGTCCCCCATCGAGAAGCTCGTGAGCTCCGAGTCGGTGTCCTGCACCATGGCGCCGGAGCGCCGCTCCGCCGTGGACCAGTCCGCGCGGGCGTCGCGCGCCCGCTCAAACTCTTTCTCCAGCGTGTCCAGCGTCTCGTCCGAGCCGGCAGCGACGAGGTCGCGCAGGTGCTGCATCTCGGAGATGGCGGTGTCGGCCCAACGGACGATGTTCTCGCGGTTCGTCGCGCAGATGTCGCGGTACATCACCGGGCTTCCCGCGGCCAGGCGCGAGACGTCACGGAACCCGCCCGCCGTCAGCTGGCGCACGTCACGCCATGACGGGTCGGAGCTGACCGAACGCATCAAGGCGACGGACAGCAGGAATGGGAGGTGGCTGATGCCGGCCACGAATCCGTCGTGCTCGTGCGGATCCAGGAAGAGCGGCTCCGCGCCAAGCGCCGCAATCAGCCCCAGGACCGTCTGGACCGCCTCCTCGCTGGCGCTGACCAGCGGCGAAACGCACCACGTCGCATCTTTGAAGAGGTCGGCCTCGGCCGCCTCAGTGCTCTGCGCCTTGCCGGCCATGGGGTGCCCGCCGATGAAGTTCACCGTGCTCGGCAGGAGCTCCTGGGCCCACGCCATCACGCCGGCCTTGGTGCTGGCGGTATCGGTGACTACCACGCCCTGCTTGCCATGCTCCGCGATGACCTCGAACAGCTCTCGAACGGCCCCTACCGGCGTGGCGATGATGATCAGGTCGGCCCGCTCGACGGCTTTGGTCAGGTTCCAGTCGGTGCGGTCGACCGCACCGAGTTTCTTGGCGTAGTTCTGGACGTCGAGGCTCGTGTCAAAACCGGTCACCTCGATGACCGATTCCCGCTTGCCACTCTTGGTCGCCCAGCGTCGCAGCCCGAGCCCGATCGAGGATCCGATCAACCCCAGCCCGACGATCGAGACTCTCTGCATTGCGCGTCCTTCGTGTGGTTGGTGGAAGAAACCGTCCGTGATGGCGCCAAGTATAGCAAAGCTCCCGCGGTCTCGGTGCGCGGGCCGCCGGGTCGGAGCGAAACCGAGGCGACGTCGGGGCGGGTGCTACGCCTGGATGGCGACGACGTCGACGTTTCGGATCCAGCCGATCAACCCATCCTGTCGCTCAAACTGCATCCAGGTGACACCGCCCTCAGGCTGGGTCTTGCCCAGGAACTTCAACTCTGTCCCGGGGGGGAGCGCGGTCAGTGGCGTCGACGCTGTCGACGGCCCCGAACGGAAGTAAATGTTTGGCCCACTCGAGGCCCCGCCCGGAGCGACCCGGTGGGTGGCCTGCCACACCGGCGTCGGCGTTTGCGGCACTGCGGTCGGCTGCGTGGCCGCCTGGCCCGCTGCCTGGGGCGTGGCGTTGCCGGGTGTGGCCGCGGCGCTGACCTGGCTAACCGGGCTGGCGGCACCGGCAGCGGCCTGGCTGGGGATGAAGTCGCTCAGAAGGGGACCCATGCGCACGTAGATCCAGATGAACCCGGCGATGAGGATGAGGATGGTGACGAGCATACTGAAGCCGACCATCATCCCCGAGCGGCGCGAGTGCTGCCGCAGACGTGTCGTTAGCCCCGGCTCTACCATGGTGCCTCGGTGCGCCTATCAAGTCGCCGAATGGCGATACACGTCCAGTCCCACGGGGATTATACAACGCAAGGCTCCGGCCACCGGTCGACCAGACGGTTCGAGCCGACCGCTGGGGCCGGCTCGAACCGTCTGGTGGCGGGAAGGCCGGGATTCGAACCCGGGGAGCCCGTTTAAGGGGCTCAACCGCTTAGCAGGCGGCCCCATTCGACCACTCTGGCACCTTCCCTGGTCTGCGCGGCGGAGAGGGAGGGATTCGAACCCCCGGGGCTCATCACCCTGCTGTTTTCAAGACAGCCGCCTTAAGCCGCTCGGCCACCTCTCCGCGTGATAGCCAGGTCACTCTCACCGCAGAATTTCGCCTGCGGAGTTCCCGCAACCCAGAGTGTAACCGCTGTGCCGGCTCCGAGCAACCCGGTCGCTGCCTGTCCCGGGCGTCGAATTGACACGATCCTGGTACGCCGCGACTGGGGTTGTTGTGCGTCTCGCACGGTGGCGGCCCTACACCGGGGACAGGGACCGGCCGACGTCACGCGATGGCCGGCGTGCTCCAACGGGGACGGTGCCGAGGAGGTGTCACGATGACGGAGTGGGTTCGGATCGGCTCACGGTTCATCAACCTGGCGAACGTGGTCGAGGTGCACCTGAACGAGCGGCCGCTACTCGCGCAGGTCTTCTACGCGGGAGGCGGGTCCGTAGACCTGCAGGAGGACGACGCCGAGTCCCTCCGTACCCTGCTGGACGAACGGGTCGTGCAGATTGCTGAGCCGCACCGTCGAATCATCGGCCCCGCGTCGTGACGCACCGCTCGCGCCGTCGCTCGAGTCGTCTCGGGTGACGGCGGACGTCGGTCCGCATTTGTGGCACAGGCCCCGTCGCTACAGCGCTGGCTGGCGTCCGATGACCTCCTGACCGCCCAGGTACGGCCGCAGCACTTGCGGCACCTCGAAGCTGCCGTCCTCACGCTGGTAGTTCTCCATGATCGCGATCAGCGTCCGCGGGAGCGCGAGCCCGGAGCCGTTCAGCGTGTGCGCGTATTGCGGGCGCTCACCCTCACCCGGACGGTACCGAATGCTCGCCCGACGCGCCTGGAAGTCCCGGAAGTTGGAGCACGACGAGACCTCGAGCCAGTCCTGGCTACCGGGCGCCCAGGCCTCCAGATCGAACTTCTTGGCCGCCTGAAAGGCCAGGTCGCCGGTGCACATCTGGATGACCCGGTAGGGCAGGTTCAGCCTCTGCAGCACGTCTTCGGCGTTGCCGAGCAGCGACTGCAGCTCGGCGTTGGATGTCTCCGGCTCCACGATCTTAACCATCTCCACCTTCTCGAACTGGTGGACGCGCTTGATGCCGCGCACGTCTCGCCCCGCCGACAACTGCTCGCGTCGGAAGCAGGTCGACTGCGCCACGTAGTTCCGAGGCAACGTGCCCGCTTCCAGGATCTCCTCGCGGTGGAGGTTCGTCACCGGCACCTCGGCGGTCGGGATGAGCCAGAGGTCTGACAGGCTGTCGGTGTAAAGGGCGTCGCCGAACTTGGGCAGGCTGCCTGTGCCGACGAGCGACTCGGGGCGGACGAGCATCGGAGGGTAGACCTCGAAGTAGCCGTGCTCTCGAGTGTGGAGCTCGAGCATCCAGGTCGCCAGCGCGCGTTGCAGACGTGCCATATCGCCGCGCAGGAAGTAGAAGCGCGAGCCGGCCACCTTCACCCCACGGGCGAAGTCGATCAGGCCGAGCTCCTCGGCCACCTCCCAGTGCGGCCGGACGGGGTAGGGGAACTCGCGCGGCTCGCTCCAGTGGCGGACGACCACGTTCGCCGACTCGTCCGGCCCGAGCGGCACGTCGGGATCGGGGAGGTTGGGCACCTGGAGGAGGAGCGACGTGAGGGCCGCATCCGTGGCGGACACCGCCGCGTCGAGTTGCTGGATCTGCTCGCCGACGGCGCGCATCTCGGCGATGCGAGCCTCGCGGTCCGTCCCGGCCGGCAGCCGGCTGATCGCCTTCGACCCCACGTTCCGCCGCGCTTTGAGCTCCTCCACCTCTGCCAGCATCGTCCGGCGACGCTCGTCGAGCACGAGGATTTCGTCGATCGGCGCCGGGGTGTTCAGCGTGGCGATCGCCTCGCGGACTTCGTCGGGGTGCTCACGGATCAGGCGCAGGTCGATCATCGTCCGCCCTCCAGGTGTCCAACCGCCGCAAATAAAACGACCCTACTCGGGTAGGGCCGAAGCGGGCGTCGTCGGCGGCTCGTCAGCCGCGCCCGCTCAGCCGCTAGCACTACTCGAACCGGCAGGATGCTCGATCCCTGGAATGAACTTTATCCAGCCGTCGCTCACCCGCGCGTTCAGGGCCCGCTGGATGGTGTAGTAGCGCCCAGGCCGTGGCTCGTATGGCTCGCGTCGCAGCGCCAGTCGCGCCTCGGTCAGCGTCTTGCCGCCCTTGCGGTGGTTGCAAGTGCGGCAGGCGCTGACCAGATTCTCCCACGTCTGCTGGCCGCCCCGCGAACGCGGGATGACGTGGTCGATCGTCAGGTCGATAGTACGGCTGCCGCAGTACTGGCAGGTGTACTCGTCGCGGATGAAGATCTCGCGTCGACACAGCTTGACCCGCGGTCGGGGCCGGCGGATCAGGTACACCAGGCGGATGACCGACGGTGCGTCGAACCGGCGGCTCGGCGAGGTGACGGCGACGTCGTATTCCTCGAGGATCTCCGCCTTGCCGCTCAGCACCAGGACGATGGCGCGGCGGATGTTGCAGACGTTCAACGGCTCGTAGTTGTGGTTCAGAACGAGGACGGGGTGGTGCCCGTTGAGGTGAACCGTATGGCTGGGTTGGTATTGTAGGTGGTCGTCCAACGTGCTGTGCCCCTACCTGCCGGTTCACGTCGCCGGGGATGCCAACGGCGCCCCTATGATAGCAAGGGGCACACCGGCGAACCAAGGCAACGAGCGCACCAGCGCCAGGGCGCCCGTCAGTCCGCTGCCACCGCCTCGGCGGATAGCACCCCGCGTAGCGCCTCCCCGGTGTAGGAGCGCCCCACCTCAACAACCTGCTCCGGGGTGCCCGCGGCCACGACCTCGCCGCCCGCGTTGCCACCGTCCGGGCCCAGATCGATGACCCAGTCGGCCGACTTGATCACGTCGAGATTGTGCTCGATGACCAGCACGGTGTTGCCGGCGTCCGTCAGTCGCTGGAGCACGCTCAACAGTCGCTCGATGTCCGCGAAGTGCAGGCCGGTCGTGGGTTCGTCCAGAATGTAGAGCGTCCGGCCGGTCGCGCGCCGGCTGAGCTCGGCGGAGAGTTTGATTCGCTGTGCCTCACCGCCCGATAGGGTCGTGGCCGGCTGGCCCAGATGGATATAGCCCATCCCGACGTCGAAGAGCGTCTGAAGCTTGTTGCGGATCGCCGGAATGTTCTCGAAGAACCCGACTCCCTCCTCGACCGTCATGTCCAGCACGTCGGCGATGCTCTTGCCGCGGTAGCGGACCTCGAGTGCCTCGCGGTTGTAGCGCTGGCCGTGGCATACCTCGCATGGCACGTAGACGTCCGGCAGGAACTGCATCTCGATCGCGATGATGCCCTCACCCTGGCACGCCTCACAGCGGCCGCCCTTGACGTTGAAGGAGAAGCGGCCGGGTTTGTACCCGCGCGCGCGGGCTTCGGGCAGCGACGCGAAGAGTTCGCGAATCGGAGTGAACGCACCGGTATACGTCGCCGGGTTGGAGCGTGGCGTTCGCCCGATGGGGCTCTGGTCGATGTCGATGACCTTGTCAAGGTACTCAATTCCGACGATCTCTCCAAAGCGACCGGCGCGATCCTTCGCGCGGTGCAGCACCTGGGCCAGACGCTTGTAGAGCGTGTCGATGATCAGCGTGCTCTTGCCCGAGCCCGACACGCCGGTCACGCAGACGAACGTGCCCAGCGGGATGTCGACGTCGATGCCCTTGAGGTTGTTCTCGATCGCCCCCCGGATGCCGAGTCGCTTACCGTTGCCGGGACGTCGCTGGCGCGGGATCTCTATCTTGCGGTGGCCGCTCAGGAACTGCCCGGTGAGCGAACCCGGCGTCCGCAGGATGTCGTCGATCGTGCCCTCGGCGATCACGTGTCCGCCGTGCTCGCCGGCGCCGGGACCGATGTCGATGATCCAGTCGGCGGCGCGCATCGTCTCCTCGTCGTGCTCCACGATGATGAGCGTGTTCCCGAGGTCGCGCAGCCGCAGCAGCGTTCGGATCAGCCGCTCGTTGTCGCGATGGTGCAGCCCGATGCTGGGCTCATCGAGGATGTAGAGCACCCCCATCAGCCGGCTGCCGATCTGGGTCGCCAGTCGAATCCGCTGCGCCTCGCCGCCCGAGAGGGACGCCGCGGCCCGGTCGAGCGTCAGGTAGTCGAGCCCCACGTCGACCAGGAAGCTCAGTCGCTCGCGGATCTCCTTGAGCACCTGGCGCGCGATCAGACGCTCCCGCGCGCCCAGAACCGGCTGCGGACGCGACTCGTCGGCCAGCAGTTGAAAGAAGTCGAGCGCGGTGGTCACCGCCATCCTGGAGACGTCGACGATCGAGCGCTCGCCGATGGTCACGGCGCGGCTCTCCGGCTTGAGGCGGGCCCCGCCGCAGGTGGGGCAGGGGCGAGCCGACATGTACTGCTCGATCTCGGCCCGCACGTAGTCCGACGACGTACTCTGGTAGCGCCGGCGCAGGTTCGGGATCACACCCTCGTAGTCGACCTGATAGGCGCGGGCTCGGCCGCTGCGCGAGCGGTACTCGACGGTGGCGCGCTCTCCCGCCCGTCCGTTCAGGATCAGGTCGCGGACGTCCGCTGAGAGGTCCCGAAACGGATGATCCATGCCGAAGCCATGCTTGATCGCCAGCGCGGTCAGGACCGCGTGGTACCAGGCGGTGCCGTCCCGGCCCACCTTGGACCATGGCGCGATCGCTCCGCCGGACAGCGTGCGGTCCGGATCGGGGGCGATCAACTCTGGATCGAACTCCATGCGCACGCCGAGGCCATCGCAGTCCGGGCACGCGCCGTGGGGACTGTTGAACGAGAAGCTGCGCGGCTCGAGCTCGCTGAAGCTGGTGCCGCAATGAGCGCAGGCGAAGCGCTCGGAAAAGAGGATCTCGTCACCGTCGATGATCGACGCGGTCGCCACGCCGCCGCCGAGCTTCAAGGCGGTCTCGAGTGAGTCGATCAGGCGGATCCGCGCCGCGTGCTGATCGTCCTCGCTCTCGTGGCGCACGACGAAGCGATCGACCACGACCTCGATGGTGTGCCGCTTGTAGCGCTCGAGCGCGACCGTGTCTTCGACCTCGCGGACCTGGCCGTCGACCCGGACGCGGGCGAAGCCGCCGCGACGCACCTCATCCAGCACACCCTGGTGCTCGCCCTTGCGGTCCTTGATCAGCGCGGCTAGGATCAGCAGCCGTGTTCCCTCGGGCAGCGCCTGGACCTGCTCTGCCATCTGCTGGACAGACTGCTGAGTGATAGGCCGCCCGCATTGCGGGCAGTGCGGATGGCCGATCCGGGCGAACAGGAGCCGGAGGTGATCGTAGATCTCGGTGACGGTGCCGACTGTCGAGCGGGGGTTGCGGCTGGCGCTCTTCTGGTCGATGGAGATCGCCGGCGAGAGACCCTCGATCAGATCGACGTCCGGCTTCTCCATCAGCCCCAGGAACTGCCGCGCGTAGGCGGAGAGCGACTCCACGTAGCGTCGCTGCCCCTCGGCATAGATCGTGTCGAAAGCGAGGCTCGACTTTCCGGAGCCGGATAGCCCGGTGATGACTACCATCTTGTCGCGCGGGATCTCGACATCGATGTTCTTGAGGTTGTGCTCGCGCGCCCCGCGCACGACGATCTTCTCGACGGCCATGGCGACTCCGTGCTGCGCTGCAGGTGCGAACGTTCGACCGCAGACCGCTATTCTACCAGGGTCGAACACCTGTTTGGAACCTGTCCTCCCGTGCAGGCAGCGGCGCGCCGGGCCGGGTTGACCGCCCGACGCCCGGGTGAGTTCCCGGCGGCGCTGGTCGACCAGGGAGCGTGGGACCGGGTGGATCGAACCTCGACCGCGGCCCCTGGCCCCAGGATCCATTGGGATTCTCCGCGATGGACCGAGGAAAACTGGGACCGTCGGGTCGTCGGGCACCCGCCAGGGAGTTGATACAATCGCACCAGTGGGAGGAAACGGGTCCGCGGGTTAATGGAGCCAATCGAGGCGGTCAAGACCGAGCCGACCCAGGAGCCAGGTCGCGGCGTTGACATGCCCGACGGGGAGTCACCTCCTGCCCTGTCGGTCGTCATCCCGGCCTACAACGAGGCCGACCGGCTGCCGGCTACGCTCACTGCGGTCATCGAGTTCTTGCGCACCCGCGACTACTCCTGGGAGATTATTGTGGCAGACGACGGAAGCGAGGACGCCACACCCGCCATCGCTAGCGCGGCCGCGCTGGCGCCGACGGTGCGACACCTGCGCCTGCCGCATCGGGGGAAGGCCGCCACCGTCCGCGACGGTGTCCTGGCGGCCGAAGGCGATGTCGTCGTGTTCACCGATGCCGATCTCTCAACTCCCATCGCGTACGTCGACCGAGTCCGAGACCTGATCGCGTCGGGCTGGGAAGTCGTGATCGGGACTCGCGAGGGTGCCGGGGCCCGTCGGCTCGGGGAGCCGTTCTACCGCCACCTGATGGGCCGCGCCTACAACTACGCGGTGCGGCTGCTGGTCGTCCGCGGAATCAGTGACACCCAATGCGGCTTCAAAGCCTTTCGCCGTCAGGTGGCGCGTGACCTGTTCACGCGTTCCCGCCTCTACCGCGACACGTCCGGCGCGCTGCGCGGCCCCCTTGTCACCGGATTCGACGTCGAGATCCTCTTTTTGGCGCGCAAGGGGCGCTATCGGATGTGCGAGCTCCCCGTCACCTGGCACCACGTCGCGGGCAGCAAGGTCCGTCCCGGGCTCGACGCGCTGCTGATGCTGCGGGACGTGCTGAACGTGCGTGTCAATGATCTTCGCCGTCGATACTCCACCGAGACGCGGGCGGACGCGGGCTGCGCGGAGAGAGGCGTGTGATGCGAGGAAACCTGCGTGAGTTCTCCGTCGCCGATCTCATGCAGCTCTACCAGATCGCGGTCAAGAGCGGCACGATCACCGTTCATGGCGAATCCGGCAGCCACCTTATCTACTTCGATCGCGGGCACGTCAGCGGCGTAGGCGCGGAGGACTGGAGCCTGGTCGGCGAGCTGCGGAGTATCGAATGGTTGAGCCCAGACGTGCGCCGACAGGTCGACCTGATGGACGCCAACGACAGCTACGTTGGCCTAAGCCTGATCGCGCGGGCGCTGCTCACGCCGCTGGCCTGGGACCGATTCGTCGAGCGGCAGATCGAGGAGCTGATCTACCCGATGCTCCTCTGGCGTGAAGGCGCCTTCATCGCCGAGGTGGACGTCATTCCCAAGGTTGCGCCGCTCCGATTCAATCAGTCGCCGCAGCAGTTGATCCTCAACGGTGCGCGCTGGGAGGAGGAGGTCTACCGCGCGGGTCGCGACGGGTTCGGCCGCAACACGGTTTGGCGGCGCTCATCGGAGGTAATGGTGGACACCGAGGAGGACGCGCTGTTCCTCGACTTGCTCGATCGGCCCCGCAGTATCGCCGATCTGGCCGCGGCCGCGGGCGTGGGCGTCCTCATGGCGACGGCATGTGTGCAGCGGCTGGAAGGTAACGGCCTGGTGGCTCCGGGCCAGGCGTCGTCCGTGAATTGGACCCTCGCGGCGCGTGCCGGCGTCTAGCGCTCGGCGATCTCCTCGACGATCCGGCCGACCAGTCGATTGGCGAGCATGGTCGGTAGGCCCACGGCCGCGGCCACGGCGGACTTCATCCGGCGGTCGTATCCCATGCAGTCCATGACGATGAGATCGACGTCCCGGCTCGCGAGCTCACGCGCGCGCATTGCCAGCACCGACGACTCAGTGTAGGGCGAGGCTACGGCACAGGCGATCGAACGCGTCGCGGTCGCCCACTTCCGGGACATCAGCGAGCCCTGGCCGCGATGCGGCATGAGGACGCCGAGGACTCCGGCCGGCAAGAGCGCGTCCACCGTCCCGCGGAGCAGTCGATCCGGGAAGATAATCGGGACGCGGCTGCGTAGTTCCGGGAACTCACCCGTGCACAGCACCACGACGATCCCGGCGCCGGCGTCCACTACCCGATCCAGCGCCCCCTGCAGATGCTCGACGATCCGACCCTCGGCGATCTCGACCTCGCGGCCGTCACCCAGGCGCGTGACCAGCGGGTCGTCGCCCGGCCGCGGCCCCAGCCTGCCGATAGCGTCGTCGTCGAGGAGATCCAGTGCCCCCGCCTGCAGCAGTCCGGCCGGCGGTCGGGCGTCGAACATCGACGCCACGACATCGTCACGCGGCCCCTGGCCGATGGTGATGAGTCCGATCCTGTTCACTCGACCCCTCCCGGCGTTGTCATGTCCGTACATGCGTACGTACGGGCAATGCCCTTGACCCTCGTAATGCCCGTGCTATACTGGTCACAGGCCGACGCGGTACCGGTTGACCGCGCGCTGGTACGTGGGTCGCTTCCTAGTAGATTCCGGGACGCGGCCGGACGTAGGGATGGGGACGACGGGTGTCAGGCAGTCTCCCGGAAGTTGTCAGCCGCGTCAAGCAGAGCGTCGACGACAGTATCGAAACCACCGAAGTCCGGCTGGCGAACGCTTCCGCGGAGCTGCGGGCGTTGCTGGCGGTCCTCGAGGCGGAGCGCGCACAGGTTCAGAACACGATCGAGGAACGTGCGCTCGACCGCCTGGTGGCGGGAGACCGGAGCCGGCCACGCGGTCGTGGGACCGGAGAGCTTCACCGGCAAGAGGACCATCTGGCGCAGGAGTATACCCGAGTCTCGGCCCTCTACCGGCAGTTGACGGACTTCGGCCACGTGCTTACCGCGAGCCGTCAGCAGTTTCGCTCCGAGGGCGAGCTGCTGGGGGTGGATGAGGCGCAGCGGCTGACGATCCGCCAGGCCATGATCCGGGCGCAGGAGGACGAACGCCGGCGGCTTGCCCGAGAGATCCACGACGGCCCGGCTCAGGTGCTGGCCAACGCCATCATTGGGCTGGAGTTCATCGAGCGTTCGCTGCGCCAGACCTCCCCCACGGGCGCCGAGCGCGCCGTGAGCGAGATCGAGCGGGTCAAGACCGCGATGCGCGAGGGGCTGACCGAGCTGCGCCGTTTCATCTTCGATCTCCGTCCGACCATGCTCAATCAGCGCGGACTTGTGGGGACCATCGAACACTACGTGGAGACCTACCGCAGCTACTTCTCGTCGGAGGTCGAGCTCGCGCTCCCAATGCGGATGCCGCGCCTCACCCCGGAGCAGGAGTTGACTGCCTTCCGCGTCATCCAGGAGTCGCTGCAGAACGTGCATCGCCATTCTCGGGCCAGCCGGGTGTCGGTGTCGATCGCCGCGCGGCCCGACCTGGTCGTGGTGCGCATCCAGGACGACGGCACCGGCTTCCGCCCGACAACCGTGCATCCGTCGTCTGCCGGCGGGCTCGGCCTGGCCGGGATGCGGGAGCGCGCCGAGGTGATCGGCGGCAAGTTCCGCGTGCGCAGTTCCCCGGGAAAGGGGACTGACGTCACTCTTGAGATCCCGCTGGTTGCGGCGACAATAGACGCGCAGCGCGAGGGCGCGTCGGGCGCCGCCGTGCCAACCTGAGGGGACGGCAGACTGTGAATCGCGTGGGAATCCTGATCGTCGACGACCACCCGCTCTTCCGCCGCGGCATTCGCTGGAGTCTCGAGGAAGAGCGGGACTTTCAGGTCGTCGGAGAAGCGTCGGATGCGCAGGAAGCCATCCGGATGTCCGACGCGGCCGGAGCGGAAGTCGTCCTGTTGGACCTCAATTTGCCCGGTATGAGCGGACTCGAATTGTGCCGCGTCCTCAAGCGCCGCCACCCGCAGGCGGCGATCGTCGTGCTGACCATGCACGAGGACGACGAGCAGCTGTTCAATGCGATTCGCGTGGGCGCGTCCGCCTATTGCACCAAGGACATCGACCCGGCCGACCTGGTCACCGTCATCCGGAGGGTCGCGCGTGGGGAGTACCTGATCAACGAAAACGTTCTCTCTCGCCCGTTTGTCGCCTCGCGCGTGCTCGACCAGTTCCGCGAGCTGGCGCAGATCGACGAGGTTTCGAGCAGTGTCTTCTCGCCGCTCACCCCACGCGAGGTCGAGATCCTGGACTGCGTGGCACACGGCAACAGCAACAAGGAGATCGCGCGGCTGTTGAGCATCAGCGATCAGACGGTCAAGAACCACATTACCTCGATCCTGCGCAAGCTGGCCGTCAACGACCGTACCCAGGCGGTCATCTACGCGCTGCGTCATGGCTGGATCAAGCTCAACGACGAAGCTGAGCCATCTCGGAACGACTGATCGGGCTGGATCGGGTCCGAGCCTCCCTCCGTGGCCGCCGAGCCATCGGTGCTCACCGACCGACGCGGCAACGCTCTCGCTGCCCGATCTCTAATCACCCTCTAATGTCCCGGCCGCACAGTAGACACGTTGCTGGATCGGTCAGGATCGCACCTCCCGGGTGTTGTGTGGCCGCCTCAGCACACGCTAACGCACTTTCCCTCCACACCCCCCAACTCCTCTGGAGCCCCCGCGTGGGGGTTCCAGTCATTTCCGGCACCGGGTGGAGATGCCGCCACGCGCGCGGGTGTGCCGCCGCCACCTGCTGGAACGAACACGCCGCTCCGTCCCCTCTAATCGATCTCAAAGCGCGTCCGGCTAGAG
>Ga0307372_10010587_pt1 | contig 12454 bp, 9 predicted proteins | sample OX1MG_FD_202533 | JGI IMG/M metagenome (GOLD analysis project Ga0307372, IMG submission 202533) | Soil microbial communities from Risofladan, Vaasa, Finland - OX-1 | ecosystem: Environmental > Terrestrial > Soil > Coastal area > Acid sulfate soil | place: Finland: Risofladan, Vaasa | collected...
TCGACGCCCTCCACCTCCAGCCCCTCGAGCGCCTCGAGCAGCACGCCGACGGCCTGTTCGCGATTCTCGCCGTGCCCGATCAGCTTGGCCATCAGCGAGTCGTAGTAGGGCGGGATCAGCGCTCCGTCGCGGCAGTGGGTGTCGACGCGCAGACCGGGCAGCGCAGGCACCGCGAAGCGCGTGAGCCGCCCGGGGCTCGGTGCGAAGCCGTTCGCGACGTCCTCGGCCGTCAGCCGAGCCTCGACGGCGTGGCCATCGAAGGCGAGCTCGTGCTGGGCGATGCTCAGCGGGCGTCCGTCTGCGATCGCGAGCTGCTCGGCCACGAGGTCGCAGCCGGTGACCGCCTCGGTCACCGGGTGCTCGACCTGGATCCGGCAGTTCACCTCGAGGAAATAGAACTGGCCGCTGTCGCAGTCGACGATGAACTCCACGGTGCCAACGTTGTGGTAGCCGATGGCCCGGGCCAGCGCGACGGCGGCAGTGCGCAGCGCCTCGCAGGTCTCCGCCGCGAGATTGGGCGCCGGGGACTCCTCGATCAGCTTCTGGTAGCGGCGCTGGACGGAGCAGTCGCGCTCGCCGAGGTGAATCACGGAGCCGTGCTCGTCGGCGGCGACCTGCACCTCGACGTGGCGGGCCGCGCCGATGTAGCGCTCGACGTAGAGACGCTCGTCGCCGAAGGCGGAGCGTGCCTCGGCCACCGCCACGCCAAACGCGGCGGCGAGCCCGTCGTGACCCTCGACCAGCTTGATCCCGCGCCCGCCACCGCCGCCCGCCGCCTTCAGCAGCACCGGATAGCCCGACTCCTCGGCGAAGCGGCGCGCGTCGGCAAGCTCCGCCAGCTCGCGGCCCGGTACGACCGCCAGCCCGGCATCGAGCGCCGCCGCGCGGGCGCGCAGCTTGTCGCCCGCCAGCTCGATCGCCGCCGCGGGCGGCCCGACGAACGCCAGGCCGTGCTGCTGCGCTGTCGCCGCCAGCAGCGGGTTCTCCGACAGGAAGCCGTAGCCGGGGTGAAGCGCGTCGCAGCCCGTGGCGAGCGCCGCGGCGACGACGGTGTCACAGCGCAGATAGCTCTCCCCGGCCGGGCCCGGTCCGATGCACACCACCCGGTCGGCGAGTTCGGCGGCCAGCCCGTCCATATCGACCGTCGAGGCGCCGACCACGCACTCGAGCCCGAGCTTGCGGCACGCCCGCACGATCCGCACGGCGATCTCGCCGCGGTTGGCGATGAACACCCGCGAGACGCTCATCGGTCGGGCTCGACGCGAAACAGCGGCTGACCGTACTCGACGAGCGCCGCGTTCTCCGCACACACCTCGACGATCGTGCCGGAGACCCCGGCGGCCACCGAGTTCATCATCTTCATGACCTCGATCAGGCAGACCACGGTCTGCGGCTCGACATGCGTCCCTGCCTCGACGAACGGCGTGGCGCCGGGCGCCTCCGCCCGGTAGAAGACCCCGAGCATCGGGGCCTCGATCGCGACCCCGTCGGCCTCGGCGCGGACCGGCACGACCGCCGCCGGAGCACCGGCTGCCCGGTCGCCATGCGGGGCCGGCGTCGCGGGCCCGGCGCCACCGCGCAGCACATGCAGGGAAAACCCGTCCGTCTCGATCCGCAGCTCATCGAGCTCGGACTCGTCGATCAGCCGCAGGATCTCGCGAACGTCGTCGTCAGTCAGCACGAGGCTCTCCGCTGTCGTCGGCCGTCGCGCCGAACTTGCTCATGACCAGCGAGATGGCCGTCAGCTGCCGGGGCGGGCCCGCGGGCTTGGCGACGGCGGTCACCGGGCGCGACTGAACCACGAACAGCTCCCCGTCGCGCCCGATCGCCCATTCGATGTCCTGGTGGCCGCCGAAGTGGCGCTCGACGCGACGCGCCAGCGCGACGAGTGCCGCCAGCTGCTCCTCGTCGAGGCAGGGCGCCTCGCGCCGCTCAGGCGGAACCTCGACACGCACCGCGCCGCGGCCGTGGGCGCCCGGCACGTACTCGATCTCCTTCACCGTCACCGTCTGGCGCACCACCTCGCTGGTCACCTTGCTGACGAGGTAATCGTCCGGCGTCACCTCGCCGCCGACGACGGCGAGCCCAAGCCCCCAGCTCGCATTGACCGCGACCATGCTCGGGTCGCCGCTGACCGGATTGCAGGTGAACATCACACCCGAGACCGCGGCGTCGACCATCAGCTGAACCGTGACCCCCATGGCGGGCGTCGCTCCACCGGCTCCGACCCGCGCCCGATAGGTCATGGCCTGCGGGCTGTACAGGCTCACCCAGCAATCGCGGACGGCGTCGCATACGCCGTCCGCACCGCGCACCCACAGGTAGGTCTCCTGCTGCCCGGCGAAGGTGGCGTCCTGGCTGTCCTCGCCGAGCGCGCTCGAGCGCACGGCAACGGGCGGCTCCGCCTCGCCGCTCAGCTCGGCGTAGCGGCGCCCCACCTCGGCGCGGACCGACTCGGGCACCGGCGCCGACCGCATCCCCTCGGCGATCGCGCGCGAAACGGCGTTGACGCGTTCCAGGTCATCCGGCGGAAGCTCGGCGACCGCCGCGGAGATCCGGCCGGCCAACCCCGCCTCATCGACGAACGCGCCGAAGCCGCTGGTCGACAGGGCGAAGCCGGGCGGCACCGGGATCCCGGCTGCGATCAGCTCCCCGAGGCTGGCGCTCTTGCCGCCGAACATCGCCGCGTCCGCCCCCCGCAGCTGCTCCAACGGACGGCTGTGGCCGCCGCCATCGCTCACGCGTCGTCGTCCTCGCCGCCGGCGAGAATCGTCACCACACCCGTCGAGCCGTCGACGCGAACCATCTGCCCGGTGCGGATCTGGGAGGTGGCGCGGCCCGTGCCGACCACGGCCGGCAGCCCGTACTCGCGGCAGACGATCGCCGCGTGCGACATCACGCCGCCGATGTCGGTTACCGCCGCCTTGATCTTCGAGAAGATCGGCGCCCAGGCCGGCGAGGTGATCGTGCAGACGAGGATCTCGCCCTCGCGGACGTCGGCCACCTGGTCGACGGTCTTGACCACGCGCGCCGGCCCCTCGACGATGCCCGGCGAGGCCGCGGCGCCGATCAGCTCGTTGGGGTCGCCGTCCCCCGCGCGCGCCCACTCCTGCACGCGCTGCGTGGTCACGCCCCAGAGCATGATCGTCATCGGGTCGGTCACGGCCTCCGGCGTCACACCGAGCGCGGGGGGCGGCGTCCAGTCGGCGAGCTTCGCAAGCAGCGCCTTGCGCCGCTCGACGATCGGCGGCCAGTGATGCGGACCGAGCGGCTCGCCGCCGGTGGCCCACATCAGCAGGAGCTCGTCCAGCGCCGACGCCACCTCGTGGCGTCCGAGCTGGAAGACGTCCTCGGCGTCCTCGATGTAGCCGTGCCTGGCGAGCAACGCCCCGAACTCGCGCAGCTTGTTCCACCAGCGCGTCAGGAACCAGTAGTCGCAGAAGAACTTGTGCTCTTCGACGTAGGGGAAGACGGTGCGCGACAGCGCCAGCAGCTCGTCGAACCCGCCGCGCGCCGGCTCCTCGAGCAGCGAGCGGTACTCCTCGGCCAGGCGATCGCGCTCGCGCTGGAGCTCGGCCGTCGGCCGGTCGATCTGCTCCCCGGCCCGCAGCGCGGCGATGTGCCCGATCAGTGAGGCGTAGGGAATGCTCGGGTCGTCAAGCCAGCTGCGGTAGTAGTGGTAGAGCCCGTCGCCGGTGGCCATGTTGAACCACGGGTCCTTGACCTTCTCAAGCTCCTCGAGCCAGTGCCGGCCGGCCTCGCTCTGCGCCAGCTCGGCGTCGATCTCGGCGGGCGAACGGCCCTCGGCGAAGGCCGCGTCGACGCCGGTCTCGATCGCCCGCCGAGCCAGCCGGCGCAGCTCGGCATCGGGCCTGAACAGCAGGACGTCGATGCCGGCCACCATCTGTGCGATGTGCTGGTCGGGAATGTCGGGCAGGTTGCTCTTGCAGTAGTCGGCGAACGTGGCGTAGGCGCCGTAACCGAGCAGCAGGAACTCGAAATGCTGCTGCCACATCAGGTCGCCCAGCCGCAGCGTGCGCTGGTAGGCGTCGAGCACATCGATGAACGACGTGTTGCGGGTGTCGTCGAACATCACCTCGTCGGGCTCGTACTCCGGCAACTCGGGAACGCGCAGGTTCGTGACCTCGTCGATCAATGCCTCGACCTTGGTCCGCCACTTCGCGTACAGCTCGTCCCAGTTGGCGTAGTAGTAGCCGGCGCGGCGCTGGAAGAACTCGGCCCGCTCGGCCACCTTGGCGGGGTCCGTCACCGGGTTGCCCGAGATGTAGATGTAGCCGTTGATCACGCGGTAGTCGATGCCCATCGCCGGCGGCACCGCGAAGACCCGGTTCTGCCAGGCGCCCACCGCCTGGTAGGGGCTGTCGATGCATGCGACGTCGAATGCCGGCATCGGCACGGGAAAGTGCATCGAGTTCCAGAACCAGAAGCGGTTCTCGTCCTTCGCGCGCCTGGCCTCGGCAAAGAACGCGTGGTAGGGGTACATCTCCTCCCAGCCCTCGCAGCCGGGCGGGGTTTCGATCGAATACGGGCTGGGAAATGCCCCAACAGGGGTCGACGTCGCCAATGGGTCCTCTCTTCTCGTGGCCGGTGCGTCTCGTGATTTCGAGAAACCCCGTCGGCACCGGTATACATCAAACCCCGGGCGCGCGGAGTCCAGCCCGGCTCCGCAGAGCCGTTCGTTCTGTGAGACTCTCGTCACCGCCGCAGCGACCGATCCGCCGCGAGCCACAACGACCGATGAATGACGCCCACGGCGCGCCGCGCGCCCCCTACATCGCCGTGGTTGGACCGGCCGAACCCGACAGCGAGACCTACGCCCTCGCGGTCGAGGCCGGCCGGCTGATCGCCGAGCGCGGCGCCGTGGTGGTCTGCGGCGGGCTCGGCGGAGTGATGGAGGCCGCCGCGCGCGGAGCGTCCGACGCGGGCGGCTCGAGCATCGGAATCCTCCCCGGTACCGATCGCGCTCAGGCCAACCGCTACCTCACGATGGCCATCGCGACCGGGCTTGGCGAGTTGCGCAACGCGCTCGTGGTCCGGTGCAGCGATGGCGTCCTTGCCGTGGGCGGCAGTTGGGGCACGCTTAGCGAGGTGGCACTCGCGCAACGCCTGGGCAGACCGGTGGTGTCGCTGCGCGGATGGTCGGTCCTCGATCCGGGCGGCGCCGCCGTCAGGGGCATCGTCGCCGCCGAGTCGGCCACGCACGCCGTCGCGGCACTGATCGCCGCGGTTGACGACCCGGCCCGGCACTGACCACGCCCAGCGCCCGGCGCCGCATGCCTGGGACTGCGCTCAGCGGGCGCCGCGGCCAGGCGCCTCAGCGCCTCCGGCGCGCACGTTGAGCAGCGGCTCACCGGCGATGTAGCGGCGGATCTGGTCGCCGGCGAGGCGATAGGCGCGGTTCTGCCACGTGCGCACTCCGCCGGCGAGGTGCGGGGTGATCAGCACGTTCGGCGCGCTCCACAGCGGGTGGCCCGGCGGCAGCGGCTCCGGATCGGTGACGTCGAGCGCCGCACGGATCCTGCCGGCGTGCAGCGCCTCGAGCAGCGCGTCGGTGTCGACATGCCGCCCGCGCGCGGCATTGACCAGCACCGCTCCCGGTTTCATCCGCGCAAGGAAGTCGCCGTCGACGATCCGCTCCGTCTCAGCGGTCAGCGGAAGCAGCACGACCACGGCGTCGGCCTGCGGGAGCAGCCGCTCGAGCGCCTCCGGCGGTTCGGCGTCCTCGCGCGCGTGACGCGCGATGCCGACGACGCGCGCCCCGAACGGCCGCAGCCGCGCGGCAACCGCCCGCCCGATCGAGCCGTAGCCGAGGACGAGGATCGTGCTGCCGTCGAGGTCGTCGATCGGACCCAGCGCGGAGGAGGCGGTCGCCGTCGACTCGTTGACGTTGCCGGCCCACTCTCCGTGGCGCTGGCGTTCGAGCAGCTCCGGCAGACGCCGCCGCAGCGCGAGCAGGGTGGCGAGGACCCACTCCGCGACCCCGATGTCGTGCGCGCCGCTGGCGCTGCAGACGACGACTGCGGGGGGGACGCTGGCGACGAACCCGTCGACGCCGGCGAAGATCGCCTGGATCACCCGCAGCCCCGCGAGCTCGCCGAACAGCGCCGGCACCTGGCGCATCAGCCCCAACCCGAGCACGAGCAGCTCGACATCGGGCGCCGGCTCGGTGACCAGCTCGACGTTGTCGGGCAGCGGGCCGAGCTCCGACCGCTGCGGCACGTCCTCGACGAGGACCTTGACCGGGGCCGCGGTCACCGGAGCCCCGTCACCATCGCGCAGCGGGACGGCTGGAGCGTGCCCGCCGCGGCGTCAGCGAGGGGCCGGACGGTCCCGGGAGATCCGCTCGCGCGGCGCCCGGCAGGCTGCTCCGAAACCACGATCAGGCGACACTATCTCAACCCCGCGAAGTCCGCCAAGCACGCCTACGGTCCCTGGCGCTCCTCGTGGGCGCGCGCATCGACGACGCGTTGGCGACCCTCGCTGAGGACGTCGCGCGCCGCGCCGAACGCATCACGCCCCGTCGCGGCGCCGTCTCAGCGCAGGTCGTCGATCGCGTAGACCTCGCGGCGCGAGTACCCGGGCTCGTCGGGTCGCGCCATCCGCACCCCGTGGAACTGGGTCCGGTAGCCGCGTGTCATCAGCCGGCGATAGGCGTCGTGGCGGGCGACGCTCACTCCGGCCACGATCCGCTCCGCGCCACGCTCGACGGCCAGTTGCTCGCAGGCACCCAGCAGCGCCGCGAACCGATCGCCGGCCGCCGGTCCCGGGCGCACGGCGCCGAACTTGACGAAACAGGCGCCGCTCGCCGCCTCGCCGGCCCCGCAGTGAGCGACCGCGAATCCTCCGATCTCCGAGCCGTCGATCAGCAGCACGGTGTCACCGAGCCGCTGGTCATCGACGGCGCGGATCTCGTGCTCGAGGTCGAGCCCCTCGAAGATCGCCCCGGCGAGCTCGCGACAGCGCTCGAGAATGGCGCCGCGCTCGCTCGCGGGGACCTCCGAGTACCGCACAGCGGGCCCGCGCGCCGCCGGCGGCCCGAGCGCCCGAGCCATCACCGCCGTCAGGTGCTGGGGCCAGAACCCGAAGCGTTGGTACAGACCGACGTGCTTGGGACTCTCGGCGAACGTGAACAGGCCGGCTTGCCGCAGCCGCCAGCCGTCGAACAGGTCGATCACCGGTGCCATCAGCTGCTGCGCGATCCCCTGGTCCCACAGGTCGGGATGAACGCTGAGCGGCCCGAAGAAGCCGAAGCTCCCCCATCGGGTGGCGAAGTTCGAGCCGACGATCTGCCCGTCGAGCTCCGCGGCGAACGCCCAGCCCGGCTCGGCCGCGAAGCGCGTGCGGACGAGTTCCGCGCCGCCGAACACCGAGAGCGGGTCCGGCGCACCGAGGAACGTGCCGAAGGCCAGCCGCGTCACGCGGTCCGCCTCGTCGAGATCGCGCTGCTCGAGCGGTCGAATGACCACGCGCGTGGCGGCGCGCCCAGCGGCCGGGCGGCGCGCCATCGTCAGGCTCCCCGCGCCGGCGGGCCGCCCGGACCGCGGCTGCGCTCCAGCACGTAGACGTCCTGGACGCCCAGCAGGCGGCCGGGCTCGTACAGCCGCAGCGACCAGTCCGGCAGCGCGCGCGCCAACAGCCACTCCGGCGTCAGGTACGCCGAGCCCCAGCGCGGGTGCGCGACGCCCCAGTCGCCGCTCTCCCCGAAGGCGTCCGCCCACCAGAAGCCGGTCGTGCTCAGTGCGGCCCACGCGGCGCGCGCGTACTCCGCGGGAACCTCCCAGTCACGGGTCAGGACCGCGACGTTCGCCAGCCCGGCCGCGGTCAACACCAGAACGCCGCCCGGGCGCAGCACGCGGTGCATCTCCGCCAGCCACGCCAGTGCCGCGACGGCATCGAAGTGCGACCAGATCGAGATTCCGCAGACGAGGTCGAGCGTGCCGGCGGCAAGCTGCAGCGGCGGCTCCTGGTCGTTGCTGGAGAACTCGGCGACCGGGAGGTTCGCGCCGGCCCACTCGATCGCTGCGCGGTTGGGATCGCAGCCGAGCCACGCCACGTCCGGCCGGACCGCGGCCAACACGCGCGTGACGCGCCCCGAGCTGCAGCCGAAGTCGAGCGCGCGGGCACCGGGTGCCAGCGTGAATCCGGCGCGCGCGAGCACCCCGAGGACGAGATCGGCGGTCTCGATCGACCCGGCAACGCAGTCGGGTCCGCGGCACATCGCGTGAATGTCGGCGGGCGGCTCGACGGACAGCAGACCGGTGCGCTCCAGCACCAGCGGAACCCCCCGCGCCGCCCCGTATCCGACCAGGCGACGGCTTCGTACGACGGCCGGCGAGGCGTCGATCAGCTCGCGGTCCTCGCGCGGCAGCGCTGCCAGCACCGCCGCCTGCCCGTCCTCGCCGAGCGCGTCAAGCAGCGTCCGCGACGCGGCACCGAGCTCGGCCGGCCAGTCGGGCACGTCGTGGCGGTCGAGCGACCATCCGAGCGCGATCTGGGCGAGCGCTTCGCGCATCCGCAGGTGGTTGTGCACCACCGCGTTGGCGGCGTCGCGCCGCTCGAGCTCCGCCAGGCGGCGGTCCTGCTGCTGCGAGCGCCGCGCCAGCGCCGCCGGCGCGAGCGGCGACGGCACCCGGCCACGCGAGAGCACGGCGAGCAGCGCGGCGAGCTCGCGGCCGCGCGGACGGCGATGGAGGCTGTCCAGCACCCCGCGAACATAGACCATCGCATCCCTCGTCAGGCAGGTGGTTCGCGTGGCGCGCACGCTGCCGCCAACCGGTCCTCGGAACGCCGCCGCCGGCACCCACGCGCGCCGCTCCGCCGCTTCCCCGCGGCCATCACGACGCGCGCTCGACCCCGTAGCCGCCACCGCCCGGCGTCTCGATCCGCAGCCGTGACCCCGCGGCCATCGTGGCGGTTGCCTTGCCCGGCAGCAGTTCTCCGTCGAGCGTGTCACGCCCGCGGGCTCCGTCGCCCCCGCCGTCGGCGCCGCGGGGCGCGTGCCGACGGCGTTCGCCGATCAGTGAAAGCTCCATCGGCTCGAGCGCCTCGAGCTCGCGCACGATCCCGTCGCCGCCGCGAAACCGTCCGGTCCCGCCGGAGCCGCGTCGCAGTTCGCTGCGCACGACGCGCAGCGGGTAGGCGCGCTCGAGCGCCTCGACCGGCGTGTTGAGCGTGTTGCTCATCGCGACGTGGACACCGCTCGGCCCGTCGGCGTCGGGGCATGCTCCCTGCCCGCCGCCGATCGTCTCGTAGTAGGAGAAGTGCGCGTTGCCGAGCGTCAGGTTGTTCATCGTCCCCTGCCCGAGGGCGCGGCCGAACGCGCCGAGAACGAGGTCCGCGACGCGGGACGAGGTCTCGACGTTGCCGGCGGCGACGGCCGCCGGGCGGCGCGCGTTCAGCAGCGAGCCCTCCGGGGCGCGCACCGCGATCGGCCGGTAGGCGCCCGCGTTCGGTGGCGTCTCCGGGTCGGTCAGCACGCGCACCGCGAAGTAGCACGCCGAGCGGGTCACGGCGAGCGGGCAGTTGAGGTTCCCGTCGTGCTGCGCGGCGCTGCCGGCGAAGTCGAGTACCAGCCGCTCGCCCTCGACGGTGGCGCGCACGCGCAGTTCGAGGTCGCCGTCGGGGGCCTCGACGACGTCGCGTGCCTCGCGCACGCCGTCGCCGAGCGCGGCGATCGCGGCCCGGGCGCGCCGTTCGCCGTAGTCGAGCACCGACTCCAGCGCCGTCGCGAGCCGCTCGGGCCCCAGGCGTCGGGCCAGCCCTTCGAGCCGGCGCGCCCCGACGACGTTGGCGGCGAGCTGCGCGCGGAGGTCGGCGCGGCGCTCGGCGGGCTGGCGCATCCGCGCGATGATCGCTTCGATCTGCGCCTCCGCGAACGGTTGCGGTTCGATCAGCACCCCCTCCTGATCGAGGGTCCGGCTGTCGGCCGGCATCGAGCCCGCGGTCTGGCCGCCGACGTCGGCGTGGTGGGCGCGCGTCGCCGCGAAGCCGATCAGGCGCCCGTCGAGGTGCGCCGCACTGATCACCGTGATGTCCGGCAGGTGCGTGCCGCCGGCGAACGGGTCGTTGAGGATCCACGAGCCGCCGGGCGTCTGCGTCCGCTCGCGCACCGCGGCCACGGCGGCGGGCATCGCGCCGAGGTGCACCGGGATGTGCTCGGCCTGCATGATCAGCTCTCCGCGAGCATCGAACAGCGCGCTGGATGCGTCGCGGCGCTCCTTGATGTTCGGCGAGTGCGCGGCCCTGATGAGCAGGGCGCCCATCTCGGTGCAGCTCGCGTGGAGCGCGCCGAGAACGATCGGCAGCTCGATCGGGTCGAGCCCCCCCTGGCGTGCGCTCATGCGCGCGCCAGCTCGATCGTGCCGTCGGCCCGGACCCGCCCGTGCCAGCCGGGCGTGACGAGCAGGGTCGCGCCCCCCAGCGCACAGACGGCCGGACCGTCGACACGCTCGCCGGGCGCCGGGGCACCGGCGATCAGGGTCGCCTCCAGCTCCCTGCCCGCGTGCCACATCGGCGCGCTCGAGCGCCGCGGCGCGCCGGGCGGGACGGCCGGCGCGAGCGCCGGCGCCGGCCCCCACACCGACACCGTGACCGTCACGAGCTCGACCGCGCCATCACCCTCGCGGTAGCCGTAGCGGCTCTCGTGCGCGGCCTCGAAGCGGGCGCGGAGCTCCTCGGCGTCAGCGTCGGCTGGAGCGTCGATCGCCAGCTCGAAGGACTGTCCGTGGTAGCGCAACGCGTAGCGCACGCGCTCCGCGACCGGCTCGCTGCCGAGCTCGGCACGCGCACGGGCTCGCAGGCGCTCGACCTGTGCCGCTTCGAAGGACCCCGTTGCGTCGCGTCGTGGCGGCGCCGCCGCCAGGCCGAGCGCCGAGAGCACCCCACAGGGCCGCGGGCACAGGATCCGCTCGATCCCGAGCTCCTCGGCGATCGCCGTCGCGTGCAGCGGACCGGCTCCGCCGAACGGCATCAGGGCATAGCCGCGCGGATCGATCCCGCGGGCCACGGTCATGGTGCGCAGCGCTCCGAGCATCTCCGCGTCCGCGACAGCGACCACGCCCTCGGCGGCGCGCAGCGGTTCCACCCCGAGCTCGCGCGCCAGGCGGCCGAGCGCTTCGAGGGCCAGACCGCGATTGAGCTGCACGCCCCCGGCGAGCATGCCGCCGGGCGGGAGATGACCGAGCACGACGTGGGCGTCGGTGACCGTCGGCTCGCGCCCGCCGCGTCCGTAGGAAGCTGGTCCGGGGAGCGCCCCGGCCGAGCGCGGACCGACGCGCAGGGCACCTCCGGCGTCGCGCCAGCCGATCGAGCCACCGCCGGCGCCGACCGTCTCGATGTCGAGGCTCGCCAGGGCGAGCGGACGCCCGGCGACCGTGCGCTGATCCGTTTCGCGGACCACGCCGTCGTCGATCACGCAGACGTCGCACGAGGTGCCACCCATGTCGAAGCACAGCACGTTCCGCGCCCCCGCCGCAGCGGCGACCAGGCGCGCCCCCTGCGCGCCGCCGGCCGGGCCCGAGAGCACCGTGAACGCGCCGTGCGCCGCGGCCGAGGCCGCGCTCGTCAGGCCACCGGAGGACTGCATCACCGCGGCGTCGGGAAGGCCGCGCTCGGCGCAGCGTGCCGTGAGATTCACGAGGTGGCCGCGCAACAGTGGCGAGAGCGCCGCGTCGAGCTCGGTGGTGGCACCACGCTCATATTCGCGAGGCGTGGCACTGACCTCGTGCGAGACCGAGATGTGGACGTCGGGGAGACGCCGGCGCAGCGCGTCGCGGACGGCGAGCTCGTGGCCGGGGTGCGCGGCGGCGTGCAGCAGCACGACGGCGATTGCCTCGACGTCGGCGGCGGCGAGCTGCTCGGCCAGCGCCGGCAGGGCGGCCGGGGCGCGGATCGCGCCGCGCGGGCCGGTGCGCTCGTCGACCGCGAAGCGCAACCCCGGCGGGGCCAGCGCCGGGGGACGGGCGACGCACAGGCGGTAGAGGTCGGCGCGCGCCTGGCGGCCGAGCTCGATCAGATCGGTGAAGCCCTCGGTCGCGACGAGCGCGGTCCGCGCCGCGTTCCCCTCGAGCAGGGCGTTGGTCGTCACGGTCGTCCCGTGGGCGAACGCCTCGACCTCGCCGGCCGAGGCGCCGGCGGTGGCGAGCGCGAGCTCGATCGCCCGGATCACGCCAAGCGACTCGTCCCGCGGCGTGGTCAGCGTCTTCGCCGTGTGCAGCTCGCCGCCGGGAGCGGCGAGGACCGCGTCGGTGAAGGTCCCGCCGACATCGACGCCGAGGAGCATCCGGCGGACGTTACCGCCGCAGGCCGCTGGCTAACGCTGCAGCGCGGCCACGGCCGGCGCGCTCGGCAGCGACGACGCGAACAGCTCGCGCGCGCGGCGCGTGATCGGTCCGGGAGCCGCGAGCGCACGTCCGTCGACGCTGGCGATCGGCAC
>Ga0307372_10010588_pt1 | contig 12454 bp, 9 predicted proteins | sample OX1MG_FD_202533 | JGI IMG/M metagenome (GOLD analysis project Ga0307372, IMG submission 202533) | Soil microbial communities from Risofladan, Vaasa, Finland - OX-1 | ecosystem: Environmental > Terrestrial > Soil > Coastal area > Acid sulfate soil | place: Finland: Risofladan, Vaasa | collected...
GGAGCGGCCGTCATGAGGGTTGAAATACCTCACGTCCTCCACCCGGCCGGACATCGAGGCCAGCCTCAAGAACTGGTCGAAATCCCCCCGGTCGCCCTTGGCCTCCATGAAGAAGACCGGCATGTCGCGGCGCATGTCCTGGCCGGCCAGGGCGAAGAGAAGCTGCGATTTTCCCGAGCGGGTGGGCCCCACCACCTGCATGTGCCTCTGGCGCTCCAAGGGGCCCAGGTAAACCTTTCGGCCGCCGTTGGCTATCCCCATAAACGCGGACGAAGCGGCATTCCCTTCCAGGCTATTCCTTAATAGTTTGTCCACCCGGGACGACTCTGAGGGTTCTGTCCACCAGGCCTTACGCCCCCCGCGCCGGGGAAACCCGATGAATAATCCGGCGATAAGCCCGGCGGCGGCGGAGAATCCCAACCAGCCTTCCTTTATACGGAGCATCCGCCCCGCCGCCCAATGCCTGAAAGCCAAGTCGTGCCTTATGAGGGAATGAACCGCGCCCCAAGGCAGCAGCCCCAAGAGCAGGAAGAGGGACAGGCCGGATAAGGCGGCCCCCTCCTTCCTATAACCAGAGCGGACCAGGACTAGGCCTGAGCCGGCAAGGCCGATGAGGACGATCCCGATGATTCGATTCATATGACGCACTCTCCTTTTTCTCCTGCCGGCAATGGCGAGATGACGGGACTGCTTCCTGGGTCGGCGTTCCGGAAAGATGCACCCGCAGCGGCGGTGGCCGCGCCGTGCGCCAAGGATAAGGTGCGGCCTTCGATGTAGCTCTCAAACGAGCGGCGGCCGTGAGAACGGCGGAAGTCCTTAAGGCCGCAAGCGTAGATCAGGTCTGCCTGAAAATCGCGGGCCAGGGAGAGAATGGTCTGCACGCCGTGCGGCCAGCGGGTCAAATACAGGACCGCAAAATCCCCTTTCCGGCGCAGACTGTAGGCGTTCCATATTTCTTGATAATCGTGCCGGGACTTTTGGCTTAATTCGACCTCGATCGCCCTAGGGGCGGCGCCCGAAATCCAAAGGTCCGATATGCCGCGATGCGGCGCGGGCCCGCGGCCGCCGGAACCAAGCCAAGGAATGCGCTCCCGCTCCGTCCGCACTCTTAAGCTAAAAAGCTCGGATAGAACCAGGCCGACCGCCGCGACATTGATTTCATGATTGACCAGATTAGGCGCAATCTCCCCGCGGTGGCCAGGCATCGCGTTGCGCCCCCGCGACTTCATGTGCTCGAAGCCCGTTTCCGTCAGCGTGTAAATAACACGCTCGTTGACCATGAAATGCGCCCGGATGTATCCGGCTTGAACCATCCGCCGGAGCCGCTTGCAATACCACAGCCCGTAGTCACGCCGCGTGGTTTCGTTGAAGAAAAACCGCACTCGTTCTTCGTCGCCGGCCTCTTTGTCAAAGGCCAATCCAAGCGCTTGGCCAAGGCCAAGAACACCCCATTTCTCCAAAGCCAGAAGTATCTTCCAGTCCCGTTCAGTCAGCTGCATGTCCGTTCCATGTTCAGTCTTAGTTCCTTGATTCCGATACACTTAAATCCTGGATACCAGTCCCCCATCCCCAGATTTCCATCATTGGAAATACCAATCCAGAACAGATTTGTTGTCCCGATTTTTGCTTCCTTAAGCCCTCCGACCTCCCAACCCCGGTCCCACCCCACATCACTCATTATTAAGTCGTTGTGGGAGCGGGGTTGGGAGGAAAAATCGGCCTCGCCGATGACAGGAAGGGCGAAATTGCTCAGCAAAAATCGGGACATTCCAAGATACCGGTCCGCCGCGCCCCCCGCCGACATGTCGGCGCACCTGTCGGCGGGGTTGTCGGCGGGGGGCCATGCCGACAACGGACGGCGGCCGCGCCCTTTTAGTCCTCGGAGCTCAAGCTTTTGGACAGGGCCTGCAAAGCCTCCGAGATCACCCGCTCGCGCGGCACGTCCTCCCCCAATTGCGTCATCCTCTTGAGGGTCAATCTCATCAGCGCGGCATGGTCCGAGGCTCCCAGCCGCAGCGTAATCGCGATGCCCTTGGCCTGCCGTCCGCGGGTTTCCTTCGGGGGTAATTCCTGCGCTTCCTGCGTTTCCATTGTCTCCTCCTGCGGCGGTTGTCCGCCGGCTTGCGGGCTCGAAAACGAGCCCGGTAATCCCTGAACAGCCTCCGCGTTCAGGGTCATTCATATAAGTCCGTGTCGGCGCTTTCATCATGTTCTCAGTTGACCGAGGCGCTCTCTAATCGCGCTTTAAGCCAAGCCTGGAACTCGGCCATGGCCGCCGGCAAATCAACCTCTCCCTGCGGCGCAATCCCAGGTTTAAAGCCGGACGCTCCAAGATTCAAAAGCTTGGAGACGCGGCCGTAAATCAACTCCCGCGGGTTCGTATTTTCCCCTTGCGGGCCGGCCAGAAGGCGTATATCATCGGCGCTTAGGCCGGCGTTAAGAACAAGCGGATAATGCTTCTCGGCCAGGTTTTTCAGGGTTTCTCGCACAAGCTTGATCGGAAAGAAATAAGCGTTTCGAAGCTTCAGGATGAGGGCAAGACGCAGCGTGTCCTCGGGATGCGCGTAATGCGCCGTATGCCTCTTCGCGTAGACCGGCAAGGGCATCAGACGCACCTGCGGCGAGCTGTAAAACTGGAGCCATCGGCGGTGGACCGTCATCCCGGAGACCGCCTTGACGGCCTGCAAGAACTCACCGCATTCCAGCAGGACCCGTTGATTCCTCCAGCCATCCGGCCGACTAGCGCATAATTCGGCCCAATTGGCGATCGGTCGGTCTTCCTGGCGTGACATGCTATCCTCCTTCGTTTAAATTCCTCGGTTGCCGGGCAGGTGGAGATTCAACGCGCTCTCCCGTTTTTCAGCGACTGGCTACCGCTCTGCCCGCAAATCCCCAGGGCACTCAACGCCGCCCGCGACCTGAAATAAGTGGTCCGCGCGACCGGTCTTGCCGATGTGCCCTGGCACTTCCTATTCGAATGAAACCTCCAATTCCGCACATTTCACTCGGAGCGGAGCGGCCCACTGCCTCCGCTTTACGTAGCGCCAGCGGGGGTCTTTGAACGCCTGCGCGACCAGGCGGCCAAGTTCGGCCTTCTCCTCCCGCTGGATGAGGATTTCCATGGGATTTTGGTCGTCCGCCCAGGGCGATGCGAAGTCCGCCTGATCCGGTTCCACCTCGAGGTCGCGGAGGAATTCGGAACGCGTTGAAGGCTGCGGAAAACGCGCGGTGTCCAACGACCGGCACCGGTCCCTTTCCAAGTTCCTAATGACCATTTCATCGCGCGCGTTCATCTTGAGCGCCCGGAAGAACACGTCCTCGCGAGTCCGCCCCTCCCATAATTCCCTACAGGTCCGCACAATCGCTTTCTCAGCAAGGTACCTGTTCCTCGTAATCCTCCACGCCTGTTCCCACATCGCCTTTTCATTGGACTTGATGAATTGCCCAATCCTGGCGTTGCGCGTATCGACCGCGCGTTTAACGAGTTCCCTAGACCTGGCGGGAGCATATCGCTCCCAGTGGTTGAGGTTTTTGGCGATGCGGCGCGACTGGTCGCGGAGCAGTTGATCTGAAGCCTGATGGAGGATTTCAGTCCGAACATCAGGGGATATGCCATGGATCAGACGCCAAGCTGCTTTTTCTACCAGCGCGACATTCGGAACTGAAACATTTTCGTCTAACCGCGCCGATGGTTGTGCATCGGCGCGGGCGACATCCTGGTTGGAACGATTTACGGCGGGTACGACGTTGTTTACCGGGGCCATGAAGGCACCATCCCTTCACCAGCCGCCGGTGTTCGGTGGGCTAAGCGATTTTTATTTTAGACCGCGGGACAAAATCCCGCGTGCCCTGCCGGAATCGCGCTCATCGCTCCGGCTTCAAGCGGTTTTTAACCGCGGAAACCGGGCTGGACCTTAAAGGTCCCTTTTCCCTATTCCAGGGGCCAAGCGTGGGAGTTAACCCGCGCGGGCCGAGCAGCGCAATATTCCGGCAAATCGTTAAACGGAAAAACAGGCCTAGAACCGGCTGAACCGCCGGCCGCCTTCGGCGCGCCGCGCGTTGACCGGCCGACCGGCATGGAAAGAGAGCTCCTTGAGCTCTCCCCAATCGAGTTTCACGCAAAATGTCATTAAGGCCTGCCAATGCTCGTCAAAGGGAGGCTCCTCCGCCCCCATATCCTTGGCCGGACCGAACACCAAGCTTGTTTGAATATCCCGGCAGGAGACGATGCAGCCGTCACCTACCCGGACGCCGTACATGGTGCAGTAAGGAAAGTCCCGGTGAACAAGTTTCAGCAGGGCTTTCCAGCCGCGGTTGGGTAGAGATGAAATAGAGAGGTCTTCCAGCCGCGGCGTCGTACGGATATCCACGCTACAGGGCAGAGTTCCCATATCTTCCCTCCTGCTCCCGTCTTCTCACGGCTTTTTGGCCATGAAAAAACGGGAAACGATTTGACTCGTTTCCCGTGGTCGCACCCGGTTACGGCCGGGTCGTGGATTCCCTGGGGCCTTTTCCCCAAGCTACACAGGTCCAACCCCTACCAGTTGCTGACAGGATAGCTCAGGTTTGAGGGACCCTCAAGTGCCGAAGGGCCTAGATTTGACAGGATCTGAGGGCCTATTTAGGAGACTGAATCTGCCGATTGAATGAGATTTTAGGCAAAATCATAGATACTATTAAGGCGAGTTTGTTAACACGTTCAGATTATGTCTTGCAAGCATATAGGCTGGGTTAATTTTTAGTGCTTCCTTGAACTCAACAATAGCACCTAAGCTATTACCTTGTTGGGCCCAAGCTGTTCCCAGATTATTGCAGGCCTCCGCATTATCCGGATCTATCTTAATTGATTGCTTAAATGCGGCGATAGCTTTGGACGGCGTGTTTTCCTCTGCTAAGACAATCCCCAAATGGTTATAGGCACGTGAAAAAGCAGTGTCGACCATAAGATGACCTTCAATTTTATAGGTTGGAGGAAGCTCTTTCTTATAAATATTAATAGCATGCTGCAATGCCGAAGCTGCTCCTGAAAGATCATTTTGTCCGGCCAATACTACACCTAAGTTATAATAGGCTTCCTCATCATCGGGGTTGTTTTTAATTGCCTGCTCGAATTCCGTTATAGCTTTAGTTGGTTTGTTATTCTTAGCAAGAATTATTCCCCAATTATTATGAGCTAAACTGCTATTGGGATTCTTACGTAATGTGTCCTGCCATAGGTCTTCGATATTTCTATAAGCATGGGCTTGGCGCCAACTAAGAAATCCCAGCATTCCAATCAGAATGGCGCATACAAATGGGAAAAACGATTTTACTTTATTGGAGTTAAAGTATTTAGTTAAGCACGCTGCAAAAAGTGCAATGGGTCCGGCGCAGGCAAGATATTGGTAGTGATCCGCCACGTAAGTATATCGAAAAGTATAGAGTGGAATAAATCCCAAGAGAGGAGACAGTGTTAAGACAAAAAATAGAATTGCCAGTACTATTTTAGGCCAGCGATATCGGTTTAACCATAAAAAAATTCCCGTCCCAAGGCATAAAATGGGCCAGGAATACTGGCTAACAACGTGTGGATTAATATTCCATTTAGGATAGCTGAATATAATGGGCAGAGGAAATAATAATTTAAAGATATAGAACCATAGTGCTTTGCTTGCGACTAAAAAACTCTCTAAAACAGAGAGATGAACGTAATATTCCGAAGGACCGTGTGCCCAGTTTTCCCACCAGATACAAAAAAAACCGGCAAACATGCCAACCATCATAAAAAAACCGACTTCCAGCCATTTTTGAAAAGTTAACTTTTTCCCCTTAATCCATGAGCAAATCACCATGGCTATAGGCAAAGTGCAGGCGGTAGTTTTTGCAGAAAGCGCCAGTAGGTACATTAGGAAACTTCCGCTCAAACGGTACGAGGAAGTATTCGGTTCAACATCAGAATCTAGCCAAAGCAAGAGAGCAAGCAGGTAAAAAAAGGTTGACAGGACGTTCTTGAGTTCGGATATCCATGCTACGGATTCGACTTGGACTGGATGTAGTGCCCAAATAACTGCGGCCAATTCGGCTCCTGGCGCAGATAGTCCGATAAGTAGCTGCCAGATAAGTATGGCATTCGCCGTGTGGAGCAGAATGTTTACAGCATGATAACCCGTCGTTTGTAGTCCCCATAAATCTCGCTCGATACGAAATACAGTATAAGTTAGGGGGAAATATTGGGATGGAGAGTCCAGCGAAAACCAAATACGTTTAAGCCCATCGGGAGCCGTAAGAAGCTGGTTGTTAAGCACATAGGTGTTGTCATCCCATATGAATTTGCCTGTTAATGCGGGGCTATAAACCAAGAAAACTGTGGCCAGTAAAAAAATACTAAAGAGTATGCCCGATTTGCGGCGCATGCAATACGTTACTGGTCTCCTATGTTAATCTGAGTTGGGATTTTACAGCTTATATGAGTAATCTATGTGTGTCAAGACGTGGAGAAAAAATACGCATAAAATATCCCCCAATTGCTTCACATCTCAAGGAATATTCGGATCAAAACTTCGCGGTAAGGGAATACTGATACTCGTTGCCCAAGTCGCCGAAGGGCACGAAGGCAAAGTCGAAGCGCACGCCGCCGTAGCCCAGGCCCCCACCAACCGTCACGCCAGAGAATCCCCCCGCGTCCGTGTTCTGGCTGGCATAGCCCGCGCGCAGGGCGCCGCTGATCTTTTGGGTGAACTGGTAGGAATATTCCGTACCGAATGAATAGGCTGGATCAGCGTCTCTTGGGAAGTCCCCCTCGAACGCGCCCGTCCAGCCGGGCAGGATGACGTAGGCCGTACCCAAGAACCAAGTTCGCGGCAATGGGTCCGCCTGGCCCGCGAAACCGTAGCCCGGCCCCAGGCTGCGCACGCCCGCGGCCAGCGAGAGCTTATCCTTGCGGTAGAGAGCACCTGCGTCGAATGCTTCTCCGGAGGCGTTGTAGCCGTCCAAGTCTGATTGGATGATTTTGCCCGAAGCGCCCAAGGACAGCCCTTTGCCCAGGTCGTAAGCGTAGCTCAGGGCGTAGGCGTAATCCTGGGATGTGAAAGTGCCTTGGGGTGAAGTGGTTTCAACGAGGCCGCGCTGCTGGATGCCGCCGACCGACAGATTGTAGAGGCTCACGGCCGCGACGCCGTAATTGGCATCGGTGTTCTTGCTAAAGCGCGCCAGCGGCACGGCAACCGTGGCGAAGTCGTAGTTCACGCCCTGGAAGTACTGGTCCTCCATGCCCGTGGCTTCGATATGCTTCAAACTAGCCAGCCCGGCTGGGTTATAGTAGACTGAGTTGGCGTCATCGCCGATGGCGGAGAAAGCGTAGCCCATGCCCGCTGGACGTGCGCCGGGCTCGATTTCCAGGAATTGCGCGCCGCTGGTGCCCCTGGGCGAGGCGGCAAACGCCCCCGACGCTCCCAGGAGCGTAAAGAGCGCTGCAACGGCTAGAGCGCTCTTTCTCATAGGTTCGACCCCTTGATGATCGCCATCTTGAACATCTTGGTTTGTCCGCCAACCTTAAGTTCGCCGATGTAGACCCCGCTGGCGACATCGCGACCGTCGTCATCCGTGCCGTCCCACTCCTGGTAGTAGTAGTTACCGCCCTGCAAGCTGCCCAAGCCGATGGTCTTAACGAGATGGCCCGCGATGTTGAATATCTTGATTTCTCCCCCGCCCGAGATGTTGGGCGGCAAGGAAATGGCGATCATGGTGCCGCGCACCACTTGCGCCCCGGCTCCGTTGATGGTGGTCACGGTCTTGGACACTAGGTCAAACGGATTGGGGAAGTTGTAAACGTTAAAGACCGTGGCTCCGCCGTTGGCCGGGATGAGCGAGAGGGGCGTCACCGTGGTTGAAGTCAGCACCTGATAGAGCGAGAAGTGGCTCGTCTTGGCCGTGACCGTGTGGTTATTCGGATCGACCGTCGAGTCCAAGGGCTGCCATTGTTGCTGGGTCGGGTTCCAGTAGTTGATTTGCACCGCGGTCTCGGGCAGTCCCGCCTGGGCGACCAAGTCTGAGTTGTAGGGCAGGGTCAGCGTGACGGGCTTGGCGAACTGGGTCCCCTCGGGCTCGTAGTCCACGGGCGGGTCGACCGGCTGGGCCCCGTTTTTCTGCGCCGTCTGCATCATGGCGTTCATCTGGGACATGTCGGTCTGGGTAACTGTCGAGACCGAGAGCTGCATGTCCTGGTCGATGGCGCCCGCGGGAACCTTGACGCCCGCGTCGTCCGAGCGGCTCACGTCGCCGCCCAAGTCGTAGTCCACAACGTCTGAAATCTTGTCGAAGCAGGGTTTGGGCGGCGGGATGACCAAGGTAGGCTGGCCGTTGGGCAGTCCGAAGCGCTCGACGCGATCGTTGTTGCGGTCGGCGACTAGCAGGGTGCCGTCAGGTGCCAGTGACAATCCCGCGGGCTTGTCGAAGACGATGTTCGAAGGCGGCGCCTTGTTGTCCGGGATGTGTCCCCGGCTGCCGAAAGAGAGAATCTGATCGCCCAGAGCGTCGAAGCCCAGGATGCGGGATGAACGCGCGTCAGAGAGGTAGATGCGGCTGCCGTCGGCCGAGACCGCAATGCCGTATGGCCGCGCAGTTACGGTAAAGCCGGGATGCCCGTGGTCTTGGTCATGCCCCTGGCCATGCTGATTGCGGCCATGGCCATCCCCGCTATCCCCTTGAGGGGGCGCGACGCCTGCCTCTGAAATAGGAATGCTCAGCAATAGGTATCCGGTCGGAGAGAACTCAAGTCCTCGCCCGCCCTTGGCGTCGGCCACTAAGATGTCGCCCGCTTGGTCCACCGCGATGCCTGCGGGGTTCCCCAGCGGCATGCGGTCATCCCAGTCCCCAGCCCAGTCCACCCAGTGCGGCGTGTCGGGCTTCAAGTCATCCCGTTTGCCGCCGTCAGCACTCTCGGCGGGCGGCAAATTAAACGCCAGGATGAAGGTCCCAGAGGATGAGAACACCTGCACGCGGTGGTTCAAAGTATCCGAGACATAGATGTTTCCTGCTTGATCCAAGGCCACGCCGGAAGGATGATTGAACTGCCCCGGCAAAGGCCCGGACTCGCAAAAGTCCCGACGCTCCCTGTCTTTATCGGTCTTGCCGATGGTCATAAGCACAACGCCGCCGGATGAGAGCTTCACGACGCGGTCATTGCCCGTATCCGCGACGTAGAGGTTTCCGGCTTGGTCCACGGCTACGCTGCGCGGGTGATTGAAGCGCGCCGCGGTGCTGAAATCAATTTCATTCCCCTCATCATCGTAATCATGTTGCCCATCACCGTAGGTGGCGACAAGGGAACCCGTGGCCGTGTAGACCTTGATAAGGCTCGCGTTGGTGTCGGCGACGTAGATGTTCCCGGAACCATCCGTTGCCACACCTTCAGGCATGTCGAAGACCTCGGGGTTGCCCAGGGCCATAAGCTCGGCCGGGCTGCCGACATAGACATTGACCGAGACTGAGGCTACATTACCAACTAAGTCCTGGGCAGTCAGGCGCAAGGTCTGCCAGCCGGACAGGGATGTGGCGTCCCAGGCGCCCAGAACCGCGGCGCTTAATGCCGTTGAGCTGACATTGGCGGAGCCGGAGCTGATGAAGGTAAAGCCAGTAGAAGCGTTCTGTCCTTGAGCGTAGGATAGAGTCCAGCTCGACAAATAGAGGTCAAAGACGCTGCCTAGGACGGACACTTGGCCCGAGGCCACGGCCGCAATGCCGGTCGAGTTCTGCGCGGGTGAGAAAAGAGCTAAGGACGGCGGCGCTTGGGCCAGGACGACGGTCGAGCTTTGGACAACGCCCGCGTTGCCTACGTTGTCAACGGCGTAGAAACGTATGAGATAGGGACTCGTAGAGGCTTGGGTCAAGGTAAACGCGCCGGTCGAGACTTTAAATGGCTCGGTGTCGATGGCGATGAAGGACTCGGCTACGCCAGAGGCCACACCATTGACCGCGGGATCAGTGGAAAGGACGACTAATGGCGTCATGGAACTAACCAGTACGGTTGAGCTTGAGAGTGCGAAGCTGGGTTGGCCGATGGCGAGGGAACTGACGGGCGGCGTCAAATCGACCGCGATGGTCGAGATTTGGACGGGCTCGACGTTGCCCACGTTATCCACGGCGTAATAGCGCAGGACATGGAGCCCTTGGCTTAAGCCTTGGCCCAGGCTTATAGAGGAGACATATGCCGCAAAGGCTTGGTTATCTACCGCGACCTTGATGCGGTTAACGCCAGAGCCCGGGAAAACGCCCGGGGCGCTTGAGAGCTGGACCAAGGGTGGGTCCAGCGCTGTAATAGAAACCGGCGTCGAGCTGGCGATATAGACGATTCCCCCTGCTCCAACGAAACTGGGCGAGGTGATTGCCAAAGACGCCACGGGCGGCGTCTGGTCCACAAGGACAATCGTGCTGCGCAGGACTTCGAGGTTCCCCACATTGTCCTGGCTCTGGTAGTACAACTGATGCGCGCCGGGGATTAAGGCGAAGCTGGAACTATAGACTTGGAAGGGGTCGCCGTTGTCCGAGTACTGAGTGAAGGCCATACCCGAGGCCACGCCGTTGACCACGGGGTCGGTTGAGACAAGAGTCAGGAAGGTCTCGGAAGAGACGTAGACGCTGCCAGAGGCTGGGCCGGTGGATTGGAGTCCACCGATGAAGGAGAGTTCGGTCTGGGGCGGCGTGTTGTCCACGGCGATCGTCGCGATATGGACGGCCTCGCGGTTGCCGACGATGTCCTGGGCGAAGTAGTCCAGGGTGTGGAAACCATCAGAGGAAGCAGCGAGCGCGAAGGTACTCATGAAAACCTGGCCTACGGCCGGGTTAGCATCGGTAAAGATGGAGATGAAGGCATCTGGCAAACCAGAGTCCACGATGATTTCCTGGAACGCCACGCCCAAACCTTGTGCGTCGCCGGTGGAAATAAGGTCATCAATTGAGGATAAGGTCATGGAGCTATGGCCGGTGATGAAAGTGACGCTCGACGCGCTGACGAAGGTGGGCGAGCTAATCGCCAGCGAAGTGCGTGGCGGTTGGATATCGTGGACGACCGTGAAGGGTCCAGATACGACCGTCGTGCTGTTTTGCACGGAATCTGAAGCCTGGACCTGAAGCTCCCAGGTGCCCTGGTCCAGGCTTAGAGGCGAAATTTCTTCCCCATTAGTCACAACAACCTCGGTTGAACTGGAAATAGGTCCGCCTTGGTGGGAAAGTTCTATGAGCGCCGCAACGGAGCTTGGTGAAACGTCGTAGGCGTCGGTGACCAAGAAGTCGATGGTGATAGTGCTTTGATTAGCGACATAGGTTCCGGTCGAGGGAGATAAGATAGAGATGGATGGCGTTTGCGTGTCAACGAACACGAAACTTGAATGCGTGACCTCAAGGTTGCCTGCGTTGTCCTGGCTGCGAAAATCGATTTCGTGGAGTCCAGCAGGCAGGCTGAAGGACGATACAAATGTCGTGAAGGCCGCTGAAGGCGTGGACGGGTCTATCCGATACTGGGTAAAGGCTACGCCGGTAGAGGTTGCCTCCACCACTGGATCGAATGCGGCGAAGCTGAATAAGGTTGAGGAGGATACATAGGTCAGGCTTGAGACCTGATGGGAGAAGCCATTGCTTAGAATTAGCGTCGTGACGGGGGGCGTTACGTCCTCGGCTTGGCCGAAAATGCCGAAGATGGAGGCTAGGTTCTGGACTTGGACAATGATTTCTTGATTAGCCGTGTTGTTGATTTGGCCGGGAACTTCTTCCAAGCCCTTGCCGGGGAAGTATTCGTAGACCGCGATGGATTCGGGCAGGATATTCAACTCGGCAAGAGTCGTGGTGGAATAACGGAAGACCATGGTCAAGGAGGGAGAGAAGATCACTCCCTCGGGCCCTACGTCGAAAATATCGCCTGCGGGAACGATGCCCTGGGCCGCGCCGGTGGCCAAGACCACGGCTCCCGTCGTGCTGACGCTTGGGATTTGGGCGACGGTAATGGGTTGATTCGCGGAAGCGGAGAATTCAGGCGCGCCGGCCACCGTCTGGGTGCTCTGTGCGAAGTATGGTCCAACGGTACCCGGGTCGCCGGCTTGAGCCAAGCCGCCGCCTGCGCCACCTAAAACAGTCGTGGTTCCGGGAAACACTCCTAGGAAAGTGATACGTCCACCTGAACCGCCACCTCCTCCACGAGTTGTTCCCGTGCCTCCGATACCGCCATCGGCCTGTATGGTTCCGGTGCCGCTAAGCTGGCCGACCGTTAGATTGACGGTTCCTCCAGCGCCGCCGCCTCCGCCATAGGAGCCGTTGGAGGGGCCAGCGGCGCCATCAGCCGATAAAGCGCCATTTACATCCAAGGTGCCCGCCACATCTAGAGCAATCTCGCCGCCACCGGCGCCTCCGGCCACGCCGTTGGAGCCTCCGCCGCCGGAACCGATGTCATCCGGTGAGGCGACCGAGCCGTATGGCTGGCCGCCTA
>Ga0307372_10010589_pt1 | contig 12453 bp, 11 predicted proteins | sample OX1MG_FD_202533 | JGI IMG/M metagenome (GOLD analysis project Ga0307372, IMG submission 202533) | Soil microbial communities from Risofladan, Vaasa, Finland - OX-1 | ecosystem: Environmental > Terrestrial > Soil > Coastal area > Acid sulfate soil | place: Finland: Risofladan, Vaasa | collected...
CTGCCCGAGAGCATCGTCCCGGTCGTCGCCCTGGTCGGCGGCCGACCGGGTGCGACCGGGATCGCGGTGGGGGCGATCGTCGGCGCGCCCCTCCTCCTCGCCACCGCCGGCGCGGCCATCACCGCCCTGGCGGCGCTCGCCGCCCGCCGGCGGTGGCTCGCCGTCGACGTCGGACACGTGCGCCGCGACCTCACCACCTTCCTCGTCAGCTTCGGTCTCCTCATCGGCAGCACCGTGTTGCCGAGGCCGGTCCACCTGGGGCTGGCGGTCCTGCTCGTCCTCCTGTACGGCGCCTACGTCGCTCGCACCCTGCGCGCGGCGCGGGGCGGCCCGGCGGCGTTCCCCGAGCCGCTCCACCTGCTGCGCCTGGGGCGCCGTCCCGTTCCGGGCGGGACCCCGGCCCGGCCCGGCTGGCTTCCGCTGGTCGTCCAGGTGATGGTCGGGGCCGCGGCCCTGGTCGTCGCCGGAAACCTCTTCGTCGCCGCCCTCCACGGCCTGGCCGCGGGGGTGAGGCTCCCGGCGCTGGTCCTGTCGCTGATCCTGGTGCCGATCGCGACCGAGCTGCCGGAGACGCTGGCGGGCGTGCTCTGGGTGCGGGGCGGCCACGACGGGCTGGCGCTGGGCAACATCGCCGGGGCGATGGTGCTGCAGTCCACCCTCCCCGCCGTCATCGGGCTCGGCTTCACCCCCTGGCGGCTGACCCGGCCGGCGCTGCTGGCCGCGGCCGCCGCCGCCGCCGGCGCGCTGCTCATGCTGGCGTGCCTTCGCCGCGGGCGCGGGTTGGAGGCGCGCGCGGTCGCGGTCGGCGGCCTCTGCCTCTACGCGGCCTACGTCGCCGCGGCCCTGGGCCTGCGCGGCTGAGGCGACGGCCGCGCCCGGGCGGCCCGGCCCGGACCGCTCAGCCGGGGCCGCCGACCGGGTACTCGGGACTCTGCACCACCGTCCGGCCCTCCTCACGGAGGGCGGCGAGACGGTCCCGGACCGTGGCGGCGGCTTCGCCGGCCGCCACCACCTCGGTCGCCTCGCCGTCGCGGCGGCGCAGTTCCACCCCGCCGGCAGCCAGCGAGCGCGGGCTGACCGTGACCCGCAGCGGCATCCCGAGGAGGTCCGCGTCGGCGAACTTCACCCCGGGGGCCACGTCGCGGTCGTCGTCGAGCACCTCGATGCCATCGGCCTCCAGCGCCGCCGCCAGCGCGTCGGCCGTCGCGCCCACCTCGGCGTGCGCCCCGCCCAGCCGGACCAGGTGGACCGGGAAGGGGGCGACCGCGAGCGGCAGCCGCAGGCCCCGATCGTCCCGGTGGGCCTCGGCGACGCAGGCCAGGATCCGTCCCATGCCGATGCCGTAGCAGCCCATGACGATCGGGTGGAGCGCCCCCTCGGCGTCGCTGTAGGTGGCGCCCATCGGCTGGCTGAAGTGGGTGCCGAGCTGGAAGGTGTTGCCGACCTCCACCCCCCGGCGGAGGTGCAGCGGGGCCCCGCAGCGAGGGCAGGCGGCGCCCTCGGCGGCGGCCGCGATGTCACCGACAACGTCGGCTTCGAAGTCGCGGCCGAGGTTCACGTTGCGGAGGTGGAATCCCTCCTGGTTGGCGCCCGCCACCAGATTGTGGCTGGCGGCGACCAGGTCGTCCACCGCCACCACCATCCCCTCGCGGCGGAGGCCGACTGGCGACGCGTACCCGGGCTCGACCCCGGCCGCGCGGATCCGCTCCAGCTCGGCGGGTCGCAGCCACCTGGCCCCGATGAGATTGCTGAGCTTGGTCTCCTCGACCTCCATGTCGCCGCGGACCAGCGCCATGACCAGGACCTCGGGGGAGGTCCTCGCCCCGGCCCGGGGGGCGCCCTCGGCCGGAGCCGGCTCCGCCGGGGCTCCGAGCGCGGCGGCGAACAGCACCACCTTGGCGGTGCGCTCGGGCCCGATCCGAAGCGTGCGGGTGAGGCTGGCGATGGTGGCGGCGCCGGGCGTCGCCACCATCGCCAGGGGGGCCGGCTCCTCGGCGGCGGGCGTGGGCTTGGCGAAGCGCGCCACCTGGCGGTTGGCGGCGACGTCGCACCGCTCGCAGACGACCAGGATGTCCTCGCCGATGGGGGAGAGGTACATGAACTCATGGGTGACGGTGCCGCCCATCATCCCCGGGTCGGCGTCCACCGCCAGGAGGTCGGTCAGCCCGCAGCGGGTGAAGATCCGGTGGTAGGCGGTGAAGTGGCGCGCGTACTGGGCCTGGAGGCCCAGCAGGTCCACGTCCAGCGTGTACGAGTCCTTCATCGCGAACTCCCGGGTGCGGATCAGCCCGGCCCGGGGCCGCGGCTCGTCCCGGAACTTGGTCTGGATCTGGTACAGGCAGAGCGGCAGCTGGCGGTAGCTGGTGATCTCGCGGCGGGCGAGATCGGTGACCACCTCCTCATGGGTCATGGCCAGGACCATGTCCCGGCCGGCGCGGTCCTGGAACCGCACCATCTCCTCGCCGACCGACTGCCATCGACCGCTCTGCTGCCAGATCTCGGCTGGCTGGACCACCGGCAGGAGCACCTCCTGCCCGCCGATGGCATCCATCTCCTCCCGGACGATGGCCTCGATCCGGTGCAGGGCGCGGGTGCCCAGGGGCAGCGCGCTGAAGATCCCAGCGCTCAGCTGGCGCACGTAGCCGGCACGAAGCAGCAGCTGGTGGCCGACGACGTCGGTCTCGGCGGGGGTGCCGCGCAGGCTGCGGGGGAAGAGGACCGAGAGGCGCACGGGCGCCCCATCCTACCCGGTCGCCCCGACCGCCCCGGGGCCGGGTCCGGCCCCGATCGGGACCGGACCGAGCCCGCCCCGCCGCCTGGGCGGCGACGCTGGCGGTAGACTGACCGGGTCGTCGGCTGGTCGTGGGAGGACGCCACCGGACACGATGGAGCATGCTCGCCGCCGCCCGCTCCGCCGCGCCGGAGCCCCGGCCGCCGCCGGGGCCGTCGTGGCCGCTGTGCTCGCCCTCGCCGGGTGCGGGGCGACCACGGGGGTGGATCCGTCCGCCGTCCGCCTGGTGGCGGCGGCCGCCTCGGCCATGTCGCGGGCCCCCGCCCACGAGCTCCTGGGCAGCGCGCGCGCCGGCCCGGCGGTCGTGCGCTTCGTGGTCACCGTGATCCCGGGTGGCGCGTTCGCGGGCTCGGTGGAGGCCACCGCGCCACGGATGGGGACGCTCCGCAGCGATGTCATCGCCGTCCGCGGCCGGGTCTTCGTGCGATCGCCGATGGAGCTCGCCCGCCTCGGGATCACCCACCTGCCCGGGCACCGCGACCCGGCCCGCACCTGGGTGCTGCAACCCGCCCGGATCGCCGCCCAGTACCGCGGCAACGTCGCGCCCTTCACCGGCGCCGGCCTCGGTCAGACCCTGCGCCGCTACTTCCGCCACGCGCGGATCGCCGGGCGCTGCCGGGTCGGGGCGGTGCGGGCGTTCAAGCTCGTCGCCGGGGGCGGTGGCATGCGCGCGGTGGTGTACGTTGGCGCGGTGACCCACGACGTCCTGCGCCTGGCGGTGACCGGGGCAGAGCCGGTGGTCCTCGCCTTCCGCGACTTCGGTCACGCCGGCCGGGTGGCCGCCCCGCCCACCGCCGTCACGTACACCCCGCCGCAGCTCGCCCCCGGCACCTGAGGTGGCGATCCGGGTCGGGGCCCACGTCTCCGCCACCGGGGGTCTGCTCAGCGCCCTCGACCGCGCCGCGGCGATCGGCGCCGAGGTGGTCCAGGTCCACCCCACCGCCCCGCAGACCTGGCGCCGGCTCACCCTCGACGCGGAGGCGATCGGGGACGTCCGAAAGCGGATGGCGGGGGCGGGACCGGACACCGTGTTCTTCCACGCCGTCTATCTCGTGAACCTCGGCACCCCGCGGCCGGAGCTCCTCAGCCAGTCGGTGGGATCGCTGCGCCACTACCTCGAGCTGGCGACATCGCTCGGGGTCACAGGCGTGATCTTCCACCCCGGCTCCCACCGCGGTCAGGGGTTCGACGTCGTGCTCCCGCAGCTGGCCCGGTCGATGCGCGAGGCCCTCACCGGCGCCGGCCCCGACACCCGCCTCCTGATCGAGAACAGCGCCGGCGCCGGCGACAACATCGGCTCCACCTTCGCCCAGATCGCCCGCATGCTGGAGGCGGTGGACGACGCCCGGCTGGGCGTCTGCGTCGACACCGCCCACACCCTCACCGCCGGCTACGACATCGCCAGCGAGGCCGGCCTCGCCCGCACCCTCGACGAGCTGCAGTCCGCCGTCGGGATGGATCGGGTGCTCGCCGTCCACGCCAACGACTCCAAGGCGCCGCTGGGCTCCAATGTCGACCGCCACGAGAACATCGGGCTCGGGTACCTGGGGGACGACGGGCTGCGGCGGATCTGCCGCGAGCCCCGCCTCGACCGGTTGCCCTTCATCCTGGAGGTGCCGGGGCTGGAGCGTCAGGGACCGGACCGGGCCAACGTCGCCCGCCTGCGCGAGCTGGCCGGGCTTCCGCCCCTGCCCCCCCTCGTCGCGGACGCCGCCCAGCCCCCGCCCGGGGCCGCGACCGAGCCCGATCCCGGGGCGGTGGCCCGGGCCCGGGGCGCCCAGCCGGTCCGGTGACGGCGGCGCCGGACCGCCGGCCGGCCGGCGGCTCCGCGGAGGGCGGCACCGTCGCCGGCGTCGACTTCGGACGCACCTGGCTGCGGCTCGCCCTCGGGAACCGGTCGGGGTCGGTCCTGGCGCAGGAGCGGGTTCCAACCGGGCCCGACCGCCGGCCCGGCGCGGTGATCCCCCTCCTCATCGAGGGGCTCCGCCGGCTGTGCGCCGCCGCCGGGCTGGCGCCCTCCGGGCTCGCGGCGGTCGCGATCGGCGCCCCCGGTCCGCTCGACCCCGATCGCGGGGTGCTCCTGCGCCCGGCGAACCTGCCCGGCTGGGACGGTGTGCCGCTGGCCGCGCTGGTCGAGGCGGCGCTCGGGGCCCCGTGCCGGGTCGAGAACGACGCCAACCTGGCCGCCCTGGCCGAGCACCGCACAGGGGCCGGCGCGGGCACCCGCAACTTCGTCTACGTCACCGCCAGCAGCGGGATCGGAGCCGGGCTGGTGTTCGAGGGCCGGCTCTACCGGGGATCCTTCGGGACCGCCGGCGAGCTGGGCCACACGGTGGTGGACCCCTCGGGTCCGCGCTGCGATTGCGGCAACCGGGGCTGCCTGGAGGCGATCGCGTCGGGGACCGCGATCGCCTCCAGGGCCGAGCGGGCGCTGGCGGAGGCGGGCTCGGACGCCGACGGACCGCTCGGACGGAGGGCGGCCGCCGGGCCCCTGGACGGCTCCGCGGTGGCGGCGGCGGCCGCGGCCGGCGACCCGATCGCGATCGGCGTGCTGACCTCGGCGGCGCACCAGCTCGGCCTCGCCCTCGGGGGCCTGGTCAATCTCCTGGGACCGGACGCCATCGCCGTCGGCGGCGGCGTGACCCAGGCCGGACCCCTGTTCTGGGACGCGCTCCGACGCGGGCTGGCGGCGGGGAGCTTCCCCGACATCCTGGCCCGCTGCCGCGTCGGGCCGGCCCAGCTCGGACAGGACCAGGGGGTGATGGGCGCCGTGGCGTGGGCCGCCCTGGCGGCGGGGGAGGGCTGAGACGGCGACCGAACCGAGCGCGGCGGCGCTGCGGTCCGTGCTGCTCCCGATGGAGGCGGCCCTCGGAGGGCGCGCCCGGATCGTCGGGGGCCACGTGCGCGACCTCATCCTCGGGCGCACCCTGGCGTCCGACGTCGACGTGGTGGTGGAGGGGGCCGATGCCGAGGTGGCGGCGCGATGGCTCCGCCGCCACTGGCGGCGGAGCGAGCCGGTGGTCGCCTTCGAGCGGTTCGGCACCGCCCAGCTCAACCTCCGCCTCGCTCGCGGCGGACTGACGGTGGAGTTCGTCAGGGCCCGGGCCGAGGCCTACGACCCTGGGAGCCGCAAGCCGACCGTCCGCCCGGGGACCCTGGCCGAGGACGTCTGGCGCCGCGACTTCACCGTGAACACCCTCCTCCTCGACGGCCGCGGCGCCGTCACCGACGTCACCGGGGCCGCGCTGCCCGACTGTTTCGGATGCCGGCTCCGCACGCCGCTGGCGCCCCGCGCCACCTTCGCCGAGGACCCCCTGCGGATGCTGCGGGCGGCCCGCTTCGCGAGCCAGCTCGACTTCGAGGTCGACCCCGCCGTGGTCCGGGCGATGACCGGGGCGCGGGAGCGACTCGCGATCGTGTCGATGGAGCGGGTGCGCGACGAGCTGCTGAAGCTCGTGCTGTCTCCCCGCCCGTCGATCGGCCTTCGCCTCCTGGAGCGGACGGGGCTGCTCTCGGCGTTCGCCCCCGAGCTCTCCGCGATGGTCGGCGTCGAGCAGGGCGGCTACCACGTCGGCGACGTCTTCACCCACACGCTGCTCGCCGTGGACCTCGCCCCGCCCGATCGCCTGGTGCGGCTGGCGACGCTCCTCCACGATGTGGGCAAGCCGCCGACCGCGGCCCGGGCCGGCGGGGGCGGGGACGGGCGGATCACCTTCCACGGCCACGCCGAGGCCGGGGCCCGGATCGCGGCCGAGCTGTGCCGCCGCCTCCGCCTGCCCCACGAGGAGGCGGCACGGGTCGCCAGGATCGTCGCCCTCCACATGCGACCGATCCAGTACCGGGCGGACTGGGAGGACCGGGCGGTCCGGCGGCTCTGGCACGACGCGGGGCCGCTGCGGGATGCCCTGCTGGCGGTCGCCCGCGCCGACACCGGGGCCTCCCGCTACCCCTCGCTGGATGCCCTCGACGACCTCGCCCGGCGCCTTCGCGAGGTGGCTGAGACGCTGCCGCAGGGGGTCGTGCCGCCGCTCGACGGCCACAGCCTCAAGCGGCACTTCGGACTCCGCGACGGGCCCTGGATCGGGCGGGCGCAGCGGCTCCTGGTGGCGGCGGTCGTCGACGGAGCCGTGGCCGACGGCGACGGCGCCCAGGCCGCGGACCATCTCGCCCGGCACCGGGCGGACTGGGAGCCGCTCCCAGGTGAGCGGGGGGCCGCGGCCGGGTGAGGCGGCGTCACCGTCCCGGCTGGGCGAGGTTCGCCCCCGGCGCCGCCGCGCTCGGGCTGCTGGCCTGGGCGGCCGCCGGCCCGCTGGCGCCGGTGCTGGCGGGAGGGCTGCCGGCGGCCGCCCCGGCGGCCCTGTCCACCCCGGCCCTCGGCACCGGGGCCTGCCCCGAGTTCGTCTCCCCCTGCCTCACCCCCGCTGCGCTCGAGCGCCTCTACGGGGAGGCGACCCTCCTCCGCGCCGGATGGCAGGGCCGGGGCGAAAAGGTGGTGGTCGTCGTCTCCTACGGCGACCCGGTCCTGGCCCAGGACGTCCGCACCTTCGACGCGCGGTTCCACCTCCCCGCACTGGGGCTCACGGTGCGCGCCCCCCTGGGGCTGGCGCGGTTCGACCCGCGGCGGCCCGACATGGTCGGCTGGCAGGAGGAGACCGCCCTCGACGTCGAGACGATCCACGCCGTCGCGCCGCTCGCCCGGGTCGTCGTCCTCACCAGCCCCATCGACGAGACCGAGGGGGTGCAGGGGCTGCCCCAGTTCCTCGCCCTCGACCGGTACGCCCTGAGCCACCGGCTCGGGTGCATCTTCTCCCAGAGCTGGGCGACCGAGGAGCGCGACCTGGGCAGCCCCGCCGGTCGCGCCGAGGTCCTGCGCTACGCTGCCTTCGACCGGACCCTCACCGGAGCGGATGGCTGCACCGTGCTCAGCGGCTCGGGCGACACCGGCGGACTGCCCGAGGTGGCGTTCCCCGCCGACCTGCCCTGGGTGACCGCGGTCGGCGGCACCCAGCTCGTCGGCGCCCCGGCGTCGCCGCCGGGCTATCGCCAGGTGGCGTGGCCGGGGAGCGCCGGGGGGGCCAGCGCCCTCTTCCCGGAGCCGACGTGGCAGCGCCGGCTGCCCCCGGCGGTGCAGGCCGTCCTGCGCGGGCGGCGCGGCCTCCCCGACGTCGCGGCGGCGGCCAGCCCCCGCCTCAACCTGGCGGTCGTGGCCGGGGGCGGGTGGATCACCGCCAACGGGACCAGCGAGGCGACCCCGGTCTGGGCGGGGCTGGTCGCACTCGCCGACCAGATGGCGGGGCACCCGCTCGGCGACATCAATCCCCTGCTCTATCAGCTGGCCGCGAGCCCGAGCGGCCGGGGCGCCCTCCTCGACATCGTCCAGGGGACCAACGCCGTCCCCGACGCGGTGCCTCCCGCCCCCGGCCACCGCGCGGTCCCGGGATGGGACCTCGTCACCGGCCTCGGTTCCCCCTGGGCGGCCCAGCTGGTCCCGGGCCTCGTCCGGCTGGCGCGCTGCCGCGCCGGGCCGGCGCCCCCGGCCGGCTGCCCCGCCTGAGGGCGGGGTCGGCGGGAGGGCACGGTACACTACGGGCTCGCTGCGGCGCCGGGCCCGGCCGATGGCAGGGATCTGGGCGCCGGCAGGACACAGGAGCAATGGTCCGGCGCGTCCGCACGATCCGCAGGCTGGTCCTCGACCTGCCGGGCCAGGTGAGGCTCGCCTACTGCCTGACCCGCGATCCGCGCACGCCCAGGCCGCTGAAGCTGCTGGCCGGCGCCGCGGTGGCCCTCATCCTCACCCCCGCGGTCAACATCCCTTTGTGGGTGCCGGTGCTGGGGCAGATGGACGCGGTGGCGCTCCTGGTCCTCTGCCTGCGCCGGTTCAACGGGATGGCGCCGCCCACGGTGCGGGCGGAGCTGGAGGAGCGGCTCCGCACCGGCACCAGCGCCTTCGACCAGGACCTGGCGAGTGGTGGGCGGGTCGCCCGGGAGCTGGCCCGCTGGGTCGGCGAGCGGGCGCGCGCTCCGTTCGGCAGGCGGCCGGCCCCGCGGGCCGAGCCCAGCCTCGCCGATCCTTCAGGCTGGGACCGCCGCCCCGCCCCCGCCGGTCCATCCCCCGTCCCGCCCGCTCCGACCTCACCCCCCCACGCCGGACCCGGCGCCCCGTCGGCGCCTGTCGATGGGACCACCACCGGCGACGATCGAGGAGGCGACCAGCCGTGAAGATCATCCTGACCAAGGACGTCAGCGGAACCGGACAGGCGGGCGACGTCCGCGACGTCGCCGACGGGTTCGCCCGCAACTACCTCTTGCCGCGCCGGCTGGCGGTGCACGCCAACAGCCGGATCGAGGCCCAGGTGACCCAGCAGCGCAGCCGCCAGCGCCAGCGCGAGGAGCGCGAGGTGGTCGACGCGCGCGCGCTCGCCGCGAAGCTGGAGGCGAGCGTGCTGCGGATCACCGCCCGTGCCGGCGAGAGGGGCAAGCTCTACGGCGCGGTGGTCAACATCGACGTCGCGGAGGCGGCCGAGGCGCAGCTCGGCGTCACCCTCGACCGTCGCCACATCGAATTCGAGCCCGCCCACGAGACCGGCGAGCACCTGGCGGTCGTCCGTCTCCACAGCTCGGTCGAGGCCAAGCTCCGGGTGGAGGTGGTGCCCACGTGACGATCCGCCCCGAGGTGCGCGGGGGTGCGCTGACGCCAGCCGACGCGCCGAGCGGGCTGCGGGTCCCCCCTCACAACCTCGACGCGGAGCGCTCGGTGCTGGGCGCCCTCCTGCTGGACAAGGAGCAGATCGGGTCGGCGGTGACGGTGCTGGACCCGGACGACTTCTACCTCGGCGCCCATGGCGACATCTACCGAGCGATGCGAAACTGCTTCACCCGATCGGTCCCCATCGACACCCTGACCCTGGCCGACGAGCTGGAGCGGGAGGGCACCCTCTCGCGGGTCGGCGGTCTCGACACCCTCGCCACCCTCGCCGGCAGCGTCCCCACCGCTGCCAACCTCGAGTACTACGCCCGCATCGTGCGCGACCACGCCTCCAAGCGGCGGCTGATCCAGGCCGGGGGCGACGTCGCCCGGCTCGGGTTCGACGAGCGGGTGGAGGCGGCGGAGGCGATCGAATCGGCCGAGCGGCTGGTGTTCGCGGTGGCCGATCGGGGCCGCGCGCGCGGCGACTTCCAGCCGCTCAGCACCAGCCTGACCCAGACCTGGGACGAGCTCACCAGGGTCTACGACAGTCGCGATGTCCGCGCCGTCACCGGGGTGGCCAGCGGCTTCGTCGAGCTCGACGAGGTGACCAGCGGCTTCCAGCGCTCCGAGCTGATCGTGCTGGCGGCCCGCCCGGGGGTGGGCAAGACCTCCTTCGCCCTCAACATCGCCCGCAACGCCGCGGTCCGGCGCCAGCATGCGGTGGCCATCTTCAGCCTGGAGATGAGTCGCGACAACCTGGTCCAGCGGATGCTCTGCAGCGAGGCGGGTGTCGACGCCTACCGGCTCCGGACCGGCCAGCTCGGCGACGACGCCTGGCCCCGCATCGCCCGCGCCATGGACACCCTCAACCGGGCCCGGATCTTCATCGACGACACCCCCTCACTGTCGATCATGGAGATGCGGGCCAAGGGGCGTCGCATCCGCGCCACCGAGCACGTCGACCTGTTCGTCGTCGACTACCTGCAGCTGATGCGGGCCAGCGGGCGGCAGGAATCGCGCGCCCAGGAGGTGTCGGACATCTCCGCCGGCCTCAAGGGCCTCGCCCGCGAGCTCGACGTGCCGGTGCTGGCGATCTCCCAGCTCAACCGGGAGTCGGAGCGGCGCACCGACCGCCGGCCCCAGCTCAGCGACCTGCGCGACTCCGGCAGCATCGAGCAGGACTCCGACATCGTGATGTTCCTGTACCGGCCGGGGATGCACGAGGAGGGGAAGGACCCCGGTCTCACCGAGCTGGAGATCTCCAAGAACCGCAACGGGCCGGTGCGCCGCCTGTCGCTCTACTTCAACGCCGGGCAGACGACGTTCCGGGACCTCGATCGCCACCACCAGGCGGTGCCCGAGGAGGTCTGAGGGCGCCTCCCGCCCGGCCGTGGTCGGCGGGATCGGGCGCGCGCGCCGGACGGCCGGGGCCGGCTCGAGAGCGACCGCCGCCGAAGGCGGCCGCGGCCGACCGCCGGGCGGACGATCCGGCCGCCGTCGTGGACCGCACCCACCCGGTCGACGAGAGCCAGGGTCCTCGGTCCGTCCGAACGTCGCCGCCGGGCGCCGCGCCGCCACCCGGCGGCCGCACTCATCCGCCGGAGGGCTCCAGACCCCAGCTCACGATGGCGGTCGGGGTGATGCGGATGATCGCTCCCAGCGGCTCGCCGTCCGCTCCGCGGGCGTCCCGGAGCGCCAGCCCGCGGCCTCGGACCATCACCGCCCGCGGCCGCCACGGCGGCAGGACATCGTCGACGACCAGGGCCACCTTGGGGTTCTGGAGCACGTTCTTGAACTTGCGGGTGCGGGCGAGGTCGCGGCCCGTCACGTCGATGGTGCCGGCGGCGGGATCGAATCGCCACCCGAGCGGCACGACGTGGGGGAGGCCGTCGGGGTCGACGGTGGCGAGACGACCGAGCCGTCGCTCGGCGAGGTAGGCGAGCTCGGCACTGGAGAAGGCCCTCACGGTGCCGACCCCACCCGAGCGCGGGAGCGGGCCGTGCCGTGGGGGCGCGAGGGATCGCGGACCCCTCGGCGCCGGTCGCCGCTGCCCGTGGTCACGGCCGTCCCGGGTATCGCATCCGGATCAACGTTATAGAGAGGACAATACTCTTGTCAACGATTTGCTAGGATCGTGGGCGTGGACGGTTGCGAGCGCCCGCAGGCGCTCCTGGTCTGGATGGCGCTCTCCGAGGTGCTGGCCCGCGGCCGGGTCCGCGTCGATCGCGCCCTGCAGCAGCGGGCCGGCCTGACGCTGGCGGACACCCTGGTCCTGTGCCAGGTGGCGCTGGCCCCGGGCGGACGTCTTCGGATGGTCGACATCGCCGATCGCCTGGGCATCGGCAAGAGCGCGGTCACCAAGACCGTCGATCGACTGGAGCGGCGGGGGTGGGTGGTGCGCCAGCGCCCGGGGCTCGACCGCCGCACCGTCCACGCGACCCTCGCCCCGACCGGGGCCGAGGTGTTCCGGTCGGCCCGCCCCGTCTTCGTGGCGGCGGTCACCCGCGAGCTGACCGGGCCGCTGACCGGAGCCGAGCTGGGAGAGCTCCGCCGACTCGTGGGCAAGCTCCTCGGGGGTGGCGCATCGCTGCCGGGAGCGGTCCTCGCCCCCATCTGAGCGGACCCCGCGACCCCGGGGTGGGGCCTATCATCGCGGTGGCACCGGCCCCGGCCGGGCCGCGCCCGGAGGGCCCGCTCCGGGAGAGGAGCCCTCGCTGCCGCCGGGCCCGCGCAGCGCCACGGAGGGTCACGATGCTGGAGCAGGACGTCAGGGCGCTGGCGACGGCGCCGAACTTCGCCGCGGTGACCACGCTCGGTCCGACCGGGCGACCCCAGACCCAGATCATGTGGGTCGACTGTGACGATGAGGACGTGGTCTTCAACACCGAGGTGCACCGGCAGAAGTACAAGAACATCGGCCGCGACCCCAGGGTCACGGTGACGATCTGGGACCGCGAGCAGCCCTATCACTACG
>Ga0307372_10010590_pt1 | contig 12452 bp, 13 predicted proteins | sample OX1MG_FD_202533 | JGI IMG/M metagenome (GOLD analysis project Ga0307372, IMG submission 202533) | Soil microbial communities from Risofladan, Vaasa, Finland - OX-1 | ecosystem: Environmental > Terrestrial > Soil > Coastal area > Acid sulfate soil | place: Finland: Risofladan, Vaasa | collected...
GCGGTCCGCCTGTCATACCTGGTGCGACTTCGCCGCCGACCACCCGTCCGACGCCTACGGCTCTACCAACCGCGACCCCAACCCCCACAGATCCGTGTCCCCTCTGCACTAACACCTCGACCACCTGCAAGACGTATTGCCGCAACGCGATTCTGGCCGTCTGCCGCAACTACTGCGAGGGCAACGACAATCAGATCTGCTACTCGCATTGCTACGGCAACAACAATCCTGTCTGCAACAGCTATTGCGTCGGACCCAACAATCCCGAGTGCGTGTCGAACTGTCGAGCGAGCATCGCGCTCGCCTCGATGTCGACGACGTCTGGTGCATCGTCGCAATTCACCCTGGCGTCGCGCGTCGTTGTCGGTTTCTCCGCCCGTACTTCGCGAGTCCATTGACGCCCGAGTGCGTGCTATCGGCAAATCGAAGCGTTGTGATGGCGGCAACGACACTCAGGATGTCGAGGAGACGGCGCGGGCATGGGTCACAATCGCGAGTGGACATCGAGATCGATCGTCTAGTGGCCGGCTCGACTGCATACCCGCGTTCAGGCTTTGATTCTGCACCAGAACCAGTGACATGACGCCCGCATGAACCCGCAGCAATAGATCCATCGGAATCACTCCCGCCCTCCCGATCAAACGGCGCTCTCAACCTCACCCTTGGTGGGACGACGTCGCGCCGGTCGACCCATACGTCATGTCCATCCGCAGCGACGTTCACTACCCCACGCGCCTTGTCAATGGCCATCCAGAAGTCCGCAGTTGTGGCCAAGCAGATCCGCACCCCTGGCCATGAAGGTGCCGTCGTCAGGTCTTTGGTGCGCGACCACCTCCTCGTGACTTCGCCTCTTTCATTCGGAACGACTCGCCGTCGGTGACCACCACAACAGCGAGGTGCAGGAGGCGGTCGAGCATGGAGACGGCGGTGGTGTGCTCGGGCAGGACCGTGCCCCATTGATCGAACGGCCGGTGGCTGGCAACGCCCAGGCTGCGTCGCTCGTAGGCGGCGGCGATGAAGCGGAACAACAGCTGAAGTTGCTAGATGAGCTAGAGCAACCCATGCCGCCAAAACTGTTTGTGTCCCGCGTCTCCACTGGAGCGTGGTTAGCAATCACTTCCCCCGTGTACTGGGTTCGTGACGACCTTCCGGGTACAATGCAGCTAGGTAATCGTTTGCCGAGAAGGGAATCAAACCCTCCTAAGCTTCCTCAAAACGATCGTCGCTCCACGCACATGGAGGTCTGTAAAGAAGGAACTCTTCCAACCGCGAAGTGTCGACGCGCGTCAATAAGGCTGGACCGATCGTGGGCTTGACCCGATAAGACGGACCGGGCTGACCATTGATCGTGCGCTCTACGACCGCTTCGCGTCGCTGTCTATACAGAACGACGTATGGCGAATCCCCGACGTAACCGTTCAATTCGGCCATCTGCCACGATCAATACCAGCGGACCTCGGACGGCTGGAAGTCGCGGTACGTCACTATCGTCCTTAAGCCAGGGGAGCTTCGCTGGCATGAGTATCGGTAAGAACAGCAATTGCGTCGACTTCAACCAACACGCCACGGAGCTGCGACCCCACGGTTGTGCGTGTCGGAAACGGCTGGACAAAGAATTCTGAGTAGGTCCGGTCGAACTCGTCGAACATTGTCAGATCGGCAAGATGCGCGGTTACCCTCACCACATCCTTGAGTGATGCGCCAGCCGCCTCCAGGAGAGCGTTGAGATTTCTCAGCACCAGTCGTGTCTGGGCTTCAATGCCATCCGGCACGATCCCGGTCGATGGCTCACGAGGAACCTGCCCGGACACGAAAACGAAGCCGCCCGCGACCATTGCCTGCGAGTAGGCGCCAGCGGGACGTGGCGCGTTCGTTGACGTCACCGGCCGGATCTCAACGTTCAAAAGCTCACCCCAAAGTCATGAACGACTCGGAAACGCCCAGCGTGGGACGCCTGACTTGCCTTTGCGACCCGGGCCTCTTCGCGTCAACTCACCGCGCCCAGCCCACCGGTTGGCAAGGTACTCAAGCCTCTGGACCCCGAACGAAAAGATCAGCGACAAAACGAAGTAGATCAGCAACGTGAGCCCGTACACCTCTCCACCTTCGGTCAGAACACTGCGGATGGCGTCCGCCCGATAGGCCAACTCGTTGATCGTGATCAACGAGAGGAGGGCGGTGAACTTGAGCATGTCGATCAACGCGTTCCCGAACGCGGGCACCATCAGGGGGAGCGCCTGCGGCAGGACCACACGCGTGAGTCGAAACCACGCGGAAAGATCCAACGCCGCAGCAGCCTCCGTCTGACCCTTTGGGACCGAGGCGAAACTGGCACGAACCACCTCCGAGAAGTAGGCGCCACCGTTGAGGCCCAACACCAGGACTCCTGCGACGTACGGGGGCAGCTCGATGCCGAAAAACGGCAACACATAGAACGCCCAGAACAACTGAACGATGGCCGAGCTCCCACGAAAGAACTCAACCACGAATGCGGAGGGCCACCGGATCCCTCGGACCTTCGACGATCTTCCCAGGCCTAAGACGAAGCCTGAAATCACCACCAAGATGATCGACGAGAATGTGAGTTCCAGCGTTATCGGAATGCCCTGCAGCAAGAGCGGCAGATAATCCTTGAGTGTCGCCGCGTCGCCTAGCGGCATTGCAGCACCGAGCGCTTCACGGACTCAGCGTTCAAGGATTGCTCGCAGAAACTGCTGCGTTCTGGGTGAACGAGGCTCGCGAAGGACAATGGATGGTGGACCCTCCTCGACGATCTTGCCGTGATCGAGGACGATGACTCGATCCGCAATGTCTGCGGCGAATGAGATCTCGTGTGTCACCAGGATCATGGCCATCGATGTCGTGTGAGCGAGCTCTCGAATGACCTGCAGGACTTCACCGACCAACTCCGGATCGAGTGCCGATGTGACCTCGTCGAACAACATCAGTTTCGGCCGCAGAGCGAGCGAACGCGCTATTGCGACTCGTTGTTGTTGCCCGCCGGACATTTGCGCCGGGCGATGGTCGAGGTGCGTTGCCAAGCCAACGCGTGAGAGCAGGTCGGTGGCGCGGTGATTCGCTTCCTCCTTCCCGAGGCTCAGCACATGGATCAACGGTTCGGTCAGGTTCTGGCGCGCGGTCATGTGCGGAAAAAGGTTGAACTGCTGGAACACCATCCCCACCGGCCGGCGGGCACGACGCGCCTGCCGCTCCCCGGCTGGAACGAGGACCCCTGCACGCTCGATGTGCCACATGTACCGGCCGTCGATCAGGATCGACCCAGCGCTCGGCCTTTCCAGGCCGATCGCAAGACGCAGGACGGTGGTCTTGCCGGAGCCGCTCGGACCGATGATCGCGACCTTCTCGGCCGGCTTGACTGCAAGGTTCAACGAGTCAACGACGACCCGTTCACCATATGCAATGGTGACGTCGTGCATCGTGAGCACGGTGTCAACGGTGCTTGGTGGATTCGCAGCCAGCTCGGCTACTTCGCTATCACCCACTGAGGCGCGCCTCCACCAGTCTGATCACGCGAGATGCGGGGTAGCTGATGGCCAGGAAGATGAGGCCGGCCAGTGTGAACGGCTCAATGTATCGAGCGGTTGCCGCGCCGATGATATTGGCTTGCCCAATCACCTCCAGCACCGTGATTGTCGAAAGGATGGCAGATTCCTTGAACATGCTGATGACGAAATTCCCCAGCACGGGGGTCGCGAAGCGCATAGCCTGGGGAACCACGACTCGACCCCACATTCGACGCAACGGAAGACCGAGGACCAGCGAAGCCTCCCACTGACCCCGAGGTACGCCTTCAATGCCCGCACGGTACACCTCGCTCGCGTACGCGCTGTAGTACAGCCCCAAACCAATAATCCCGGTTTGCAGCGCCGGAATCGTAATGCCATAGTTCGGAAAGACGTAGAAGAGGAAGTAGAGTTGGAGGAGGAGCGGGGTTCCGCGCAGGAACTCGACCACCAATCGGATCGCTTGAGAAAATATTGGGACTTCTGCCAGCCGTATCACAGCCCAGACCAACCCCAGAACGAAGGCGAGCAGCGACCCGAAGAATGTTGCCTCGAGCGTGAACTGGAGGCCCTGCAACAGTTGCGGCAGGATCTGCAGGGCGAACTGCCAGTCCCAGCTGAACCCGGTCACGTGACCAAGGCCAGAGCAACGTCGACGGGTTCACCGTTCGAGTGCATCTGCTCCACTACGCATCGTTGGTGCTTTGGTGCGCCTGGCTGCCACCGCCGCGGCGGAGGTGGCAGCCAATGTCGCGAACCTACGTTACCTTCGCGCAAACTTCCGCTGGGGTGAGGTTCGCGTACTGCGCCGGAATGGGCGGGAACTGGAACTCCGCAGCGATCTTGTCGAATTCACCGGATGCCTTCATCGCTCGGAAGGCTTTCTGAAATGCGTTGTACAGCGTGATGTCCGTTTTCCGGAACGCAAGCGCTCCTGCGATGAACGGGCCGTCCGGCGGGTAGTCAAGGTGCTGGAACGGGTATTTCTGCACCTGAGCCGGCGTCAGGGTCAGCGAACCCGTGTCCGAGATGATCACCTGGATTCTCTTGGACTGCAACGCGTCCAGGAGCGATGCCGTATCCGGGAACTGCAGCACCTTGTCCTGGGCGACACCGAGGCCTTCGGCGAGTGCGATGTAGGAAGAGCCGGAGTTGAAGCCTACGGTGAGACCCCGCTTTCCCACGTCGCCAATACTGGTCGGGGCCTGTGGAACCGCGCTCGGGAACCAGGCAATCTCGATGCCATTGAACTGGAATGGATCGGTGTACTGAACTACGGCGCACCGCGCTTTCGTGACTGAGATAACGCCGCCGATCATGTCCCAGCGTCCTGCCAGGAGCCCTGGGACCAGCTCGCCAAAGGTTCCGACGATTCCGTGTACTTGATTGATGCCGAGCTGCTTCATGATCATCTGGACCACAACCGGGCCCTCGCCGCTGACACTGCCGTCTGGATTGATGATGCTCGCCGGTGGGTCGTTGGCCAGGCCGATGTTGATGACACCTGCCGCTTTGAGCTTCGACAGCAGATCTGTGCCCGCAGAGCTGGAGGTCGCCTGGCTCGCGCTGCCGCACGCGACCATCAGCAGGCCGAGCGCGGCAAGCGCCACGCGTCTGCGGAGTCGTTGATGCAATTTTGGATCACCCCGGGCAACCCGGCCCCTCAAGAGTTCAAACGACATCGCGCGTCCTCCGTTCTGTTTGTTGACAGCTACCCCACTGCTTGCTGACGGTACTTCCGGGCGCGAGCCCGGGCGCTGTGCCTTGGCCCATTTGTTTGTCGTGCGTCTCGCTCATGTGGTCAGGCTTGAGCGAGGCTGTGCCCCCATCGCCCACGTCCTGATGAGGTCGTCCAACCCGATGACGTCTCCATACCATTGCTCGATGCCGCTGAGCGCGTCTCGCGCACTCTCAGGGTCGAGTGAGGCCGTGGACTCGCGCGGCACGACAGCAAAAAATCCCTTCTCAAACGCGGAGAACGCCGTCGCCCGCACACATAGTTCGGTGACCACACCCGTGACAACCACCGTCCGCACGCCCCACCGACGGAGGGTCGCTTCGAGATCCGAGATCTGAAATGCGTCGTAGCCATGCTTGACCAGTTGGGGTTCGCCCTGCTCCGGCGGCAGCACGCCGGCATAGCGTTGCGCACCCCATGTTCCCTGGTGACAGATAGTGTCCTCAGGCGTCATGCCTCGCCGTGCGTACCGGGCCTGGTAGGGCGGCAGATCAAGTCTGCCACCGTGCTCGACGACGACGTACACGACGCGTGCACCGTTTTCGCGAGCGGCCGCGATCAGACGGTTGATCTCACCCACCGCTTTCTGCAGCGGACGCATATCCGACCCCGAGAGTCCGACGCGACCGCGATCATCCACAAAGTCGTTCTGGACGTCCACAACGAGCACCGCGGTTGCCGACGGCGGCACGAGCAGAGCAGGCACGTTTGTTGCATCTGCCACCGGACCCAAGCCTGTGTCAGTGGACGGTTTCAAGCTCACACCTCCGTAGCTGAATGTCACTCCCGACGAGGTCGATCCGCAACGAGCATTTCCACCTCTCGTCGTCCTGCTCCGGAAAATCCTGGCGGTAGTGCGCGCCGCGGCTCTCTTCGCGCATCAGTCCAGACCGCAAGCAGCTGCGAGCCACGAGCAGGGAGTTCGACATCTGTGCGTGCAGCATCAACGCGCGGACACCAGCGGGTGCTGCCGTCTCCAACATCCGTTCGATGGCTTCGACTTCAATCAGCCCTCGTTCCATCTGTGTCCGGCTGCGGACAATGCCGAACGCCCGCCCCATGGTTGCCTGCAGATCCGTTCGTAGCTCCGCGTATTCCTCGACTGAAGTCACAGGTGCTGCATCGGCCTGCAGCAGCCGGTCGGTCCATGTGCGGTCAGGCGCGATTGACGGTGCCGAACGTCCGGGCGCTCTTGACCGCGCGGCTGCCGCCTTGCCCGCCCGAGCGCCAAAGACTTGTGTTTCGGGAATCGCATTCGAGTCCAGACGGTTCGCGCCGTGGACGCCTCCTGCAGCTTCACCCACAACGAAGAGACCACGCACCTGCGACTCGCCCCACTCGTCCACCACCACCCCTCCCATGAAGAAGTGGGCTTCTGGCGCCAGGATCATTTCCTCTCGTTTGAAATCGAGATGACGCTCGAGAAAATGTCGCGCAGGCTTGGGGTTGCTGAGCGTCCACTCATCCAGCGACAGTGCCGACACGTCGAGCTGAACGCCACCCCTGACAGCCTTTCCGCTGTGTATCTGGTCGTAGATCCCGCGCGCGGCGACATCCCTCGTCGTCGCCTCTCCGCGTACCGGGTCGTAACGCAACATGAAACGCTCGCCATCCGAGTTGAGCAGAGTTGCGCCAAGCACAAATGTGGACGGCTGGATCGGCATGCGGCTGCGGTCGAACGGGATGATGCAGCGCCACGGGTAGAACTGAATGAACTCCATGTCACGCAGCGACGCCCCGGCATTGAGCGCGAGGGCGTAGCCGTCTCCGGTGGCGTCGTTCGGATTCGAGGTAACACTGAAGAGCCTTCCGGCTCCTCCTGTGCCGAGAATCACAGCCGGCGCCTTGATGGTGATCAGCTCAGATCGCGCGTAGTCAATGAGGATCGCACCGATCACCTCGCCCGCGGCTGTCAGCACCTCGACAGCCGCAGTCATCTCGAGCACCTGTGCGCCAAGACGAATGACGGCTTCAGTGAGAGGGTCCGTGAAGTCGCGTCCGATGTGGTTCGCCGCAGACACGGTGCGCGGCACGCTGTGATCGCCGCTCGGGATGATCCGCCAGTCGCCCGTCTCAGTCACTCCGAGTGGCGCTCCCAGAGCGACCAGCTCGGCGAGCCGCTGCGGCCCCTCCTCGGCGAGGATGCGCACCAGCTTCGCGTCATTGATCCCATGACCGCCCTTGATGGTGTCCTCGAAGTACGTTTCGGGCGAATCGGCCGCAGAGAGGGCGGTTGAGTATCCGGCGGACGTCATCGCGGACGATCCACTGCGACCGGCCTTTCCCTTGACGGCGAGGACCACTCGCGCGCCAGTCAGCAGCCCGTCGTAGGCAGCGCGCAGCGCCGCCAGGCCGCCACCCACCACCAGAACATCGGTCTCGATTTCGATCATGCGCCCGACACAGCCTTGAGCTCCGGCATGATCCGACTGACAAACTGCTCGAGAATCTCGATCTCGCCGCCATCGCGAAGTGGGATGGGTGCAAGCAGCGGATGCTGGATTCCTGCGTCAAGCAAACCCTGCAGCTGGATCGCGCAGTCCTCGACGGTGCCGGCAATGGCCAGCTTGTCGACGAAACTGTCGGGAATCAACTCGATGATTCGAGGCGCATCGTATCCCCCGGAATCCAGGTACGCAGAGAGATCGGATGGAATCTCGAGGCCATTTGCCCTCAGAAAGTCATATGTGGGATGGCTCCCGACCACGGTGCCGACCAGCGCCTTCTTGACTGTCTGGCGTGCGACGCGCGGATCTTCATCGATCGATATGTAGGTCATGTGCATGAGATCGGTCTGACCCTGCGGTCTGCCGGCTCGCATCTCTCCCTTGGCGATCAGTTGCCTGGCCCAACCGACACCTCCCGGCGAGACGCCGGAAGCCACGATTGCTGCGTCGGCGACCTCCCCCGCGAGTTCCAGAAGAAAGGGACCTCGTGCCGCGATGACCACAGGAATATCCGGGCGGCACTTGAATTCCAATGCTCCTCGCTTCCAGTTGATGATCCGGCCCTCGAACTCAAACTCCTCGCCACTCCACAGCCGGCGGATGACCTCGATCGACTCGCGTACCGCCACAGCCGGTTTGGTACGTGCGAGACCGAGTTGTCGAAACCCGGATCCGCCGGCACCGATGCCGAGGATGGCGCGACCGCCGGAAGCCTCATCAAGGGTCGCGATGGCCACCGCGGTGAGCGCTGGATGCCTGATGTACGGGTCGGTCACTCGTGTTCCCAACAACAACGAGTCCGTGCGAGCCGCAATGTCGGTGAGGCTCACGTAGACATCGCGCTGCCAGCGCTGGTCGGCCACCCAGAAGCTGGCCAAACCTCCGTCCTGACAAATGCGAGCTGCGCGCCGAAGATGCTCAACGTCATTCACCGATGAGATCGCACCCAGAAACCCGGCGCCGATACGGATGTCGGTCACGAGCTGGCCACCGAGCGCGCAGAGTCCGTCGAGGCTCCTTCGCGCAGGGAGCCGAGCGTCGACACCATTCGCTCCAATGCCTGGTCCCAAATGGTCTCGTCCTGAGCGAAGCAGATCCGGAAATGCCGTGCCCCGCGCGGGCCGAATTGATAGCCCGGGTTGACCAGCAGGCCGGCGTCGGACTTGAGTGCTTTGGCGACCGTCTGCTCATCGCGGCCGACCGCGGATGCGTCAGGAAAGAGGTACGCCGTACCACCGGCAGGTCGCACGCGCACAAGGCCCGATGCGTTGAGCGTCTCGACGGTGTGATCGCGCAGCTTCTGGTAGTCGCGTACTCGGGACGCGACGAAGGGATGGTCGTCCGACAACCAGTGGGTCAGAACGTGCTGCGCATAGGCCGGTGCCCGAAGCACGGTCACTCCAAGCACGTCCTCCATCCGATCGATCAACTCGCTGGGCCCCACCGCAACGCCAACGCGGTACCCGCTCATGGATTCGGTCTTCGAGGGCCCAAGCAACGTTATGCATCGTTCGGCCATGCCCTCTTCGGCGATGAGATGAGCGAAGGAGGTCTCGTCGTAGACGAGCCTGGAGTAGAGCTCATCGACAATGACCGTCGCATCAAAAGATCGGACAAGCTCTGCGATCTTGCGGACGACGTCTGGCGGCAACACCATGCCGGTCGGGTTGTTGGGATTCGAGAACACGAGCGTGGACGCGCCCTCTCTGAAGGCGGCTTCAAGCATCTCGAGATCAATGGACGGAGGCCGGCTGAAGTCCCCCCACAGCAACGAAACGTGGTGGATCCGGGCACCGAGGAAGCGAAGGAGCTTCTCATCTGACATGTAATCCGGATCCACCAGGGCGACCGCGTCGCCAACCGTCGCCGACATCGCGACGAACAAGGCTGCCTGGGAGCCGGGCGTGAGAATCAGTTCACTGTTGGGATCGATGTCAATTCCGAGAAACCCCGACAGCGACTCAGCGACCGCCGAGCGGACGCGTTCGTCCCCTCGATACGGCGTGTAGGTCATGCCGCCCCCGCTTGCCGCCGCCACGAAATCAGGCAGTACCCACGGCGGCGGCGGGAAGCGGTGCGTGTTCGCGTATGTGAGGTCCAGCAATTCGCCGCCGTACTGCACACGCTCAAGCTCGCGCTCCGCGTCCCGCAGCGACTGGCCGAGAGCGGGCTGCCATTCAGGGAGCGCAATGTTTCGAATCCGGTTTGGGATCGGACGCTGGTTCATGATTCAGTCCCGCGCCTTGGGATCGGATTCAGTTCGCGCCACAGGTGCGTTGAGCTCACCAGCCGCATGACGCAGCGTCTCCATCCCGTGGACAATGTGGCGCTCGACCTCATCGCGAACGCCCTGGACGTCGCGGCCGACACAGAGTTGCAGGATTCGTCGATGGTCTCCGAGCGAGTCCGCAGCTCCGCCTTTGTAGACGGTGTAGAAACGGACGTATCGCTCACTGGCGTCCCGCAGCGTCTGCGTGATGTCGAAGGCACGCGCATAGCCGGCCGCTCGATACAGAACGAAATGGAACTCTCGATCGAGATCTGCGAACCGGTCAGGGTTGCCCGACTTTACCGCCGTCTCCTGCATATCAAGGACCCGCCTCAGCTGGTTCAGCCCTCGCTCCGAGATGCGTTCGGTGCCGACTCCCGCAAGCATTGACTCGAGCACACGACGGGATTCGTAGAGGTCTTCGATCTCGATCAACGACAGTGGCGCGACAATCGCACTTCGGTGCGGTTCGGTTTCGATCAACCGTTCCGCAGCCAGTCTGAGCAGCGCTTGGCGCAGCGGCGTGCGACTCACCCGCATCTGGGTCGCCAGCAACGACTGATCGAGCTTCTCGCCGGGCTTCAGGCGGCCGCTCAGGATCCGGCCACGCAGCAGTTCATAGGTCGCGTCGACCTTGGTCCGATACTCGAGCGCATCACGATTCATCGGCTCCGCGGTCACGAGGCGGAGCCTCTTGCGGCTATCGAACGACTTCGGAAGTTCAAAATCTTGGATCCAGAATTTAGTATGCTCCGCAGTCGGAAGTCAAGGATCCGCTCACCGGAGGCGCTAGGTGCACAACGACGGGCGTTCAACTGCCGGCAGCCCTCAACCGAATCCGTCCGACTCGGCCTGGAGGGATCTGGCCTTCCCCCAAGCGGAGTACGACCGTCGAGTCGCCGAAGTCCGGCAAGCGATGGTCTACCGGCAGATCGACGTCCTCCTCATCCAGACACCGGAGAACATAAACTACCTCACCGGCTACGACACCATCGGCTATTCGTCCTACCTCTGCCTTGCGCTTCCAGTCGACGCAGACCCAGTGCTCGTGATTCGTGAGATGGAGCGCGGCGTCGCGATGTCAACCACCTGGTTGACCAGCATCGCCATCTCAGGCGACACCGACGACCCCGTCGAGCGGACGGTGGACGCGCTGACGACCCGCAATCTCCTGTTACGTCGGATCGCGATGGAGGGCACCGCTCCCTTCGTCACTCCAAGCACGTGGCTCCGTCTCCGGGCCGCGCTCGGCGATGTCAGTGTCGCGGACGCCGGACTTGTCGAACGCTCCCGCGCGATCAAATCGACGTACGAGATCGCGAAGATCCGGCAGGCATGCGGTCTCGTGGACCTGGGGATGACCGCGGCATTGAACGCTGTGCACGAGGGCGCGTCCGAGAACGAAGTCGCGGTGGCTGCCTACGCCGCGATGGTCGGCAACGGCTCGGATCCGCTGGTCTCCAATCCGATCGTTACCTCAGGACCGCGCTCCGGAGTCGCGCACTCGAGCTTCAAGAATCGTCGACTCGAGAGCGGCGATACGGTGCTCATCGAGCTCGGCGCATGCGTCAGCCGGTACGGAGGCGCCTTGATGCGCACCGCAGTGCTCGGCGAGCCCTCGAGCGAGATTCAGTCAATGTGCGATGTGGTGCTGCAAGCACTCAATGCCGCCATTGCCGCAATTCGCCCGGGCGTCACGGCCGGTTCGGTGGATCAAGCATGCAGAGGTGTGATCGAAGACGCCGGCATGGAAGCAATGTTTCGCAAGCGAACCGGCTACTCGATGGGCGTCGCGTTCGCTCCGGACTGGGGAGAGGGCCATATCGTCAGCCTTCGCAAGGATGACGGAACCGAACTCGTGCCCGGCATGGTTTTCCACATGCCCCCCGCGCTGCGCGCATTCCAGCGTCTCTGCGTGGGCCTGAGCGAAAGTGTGCTGGTCACCGAAGCCGGATGTGAGGTGTTGACCCAACTTCCTCGCGAGCTGCACGTTACGAAGAACTAGCGTGTTCGTGACCAGCCTCGTGAGCGTTCTCAGCTAGCGCGCCTCCACGGACGCTGAGGCGACGGTGGAGTCCTCACAACGCCGGTGAGCTGCGCTCCGAGCCGGATACCTGTCCAGACGGAGCGGGGAGCGCCTCAGCAACACCCGCCGACAGGGGGACCTCATCTGGCCGCATGCCGACGGCGGCACGGTCTGCCGGCTGACTCCATGTCGCATCGCCACCTCGGTGACGGGAAGGCCATCCTCGAGCACCTCCAGGACGATCCGGTAGCGCTGTTCCACCACGTTCAACTCCACAAGCACGAACCTGGTCCCTCCGATGTCGCTCAATCCTTGCGGACGAGCGGACTGGGGGGAGGCGGGCCGTGTCAAGCATCAGGCGGACGCGCCGCACACCGCCAAGCGTCTCTTGGACCTGCGGTGTCAAGCATCTCCCGGACTTCTACACGGACGAGCTCGGTGAAAACTG